>Ga0187871_10003058_pt1 | contig 13153 bp, 9 predicted proteins | sample June2016WEW_16_1_FD_132988 | JGI IMG/M metagenome (GOLD analysis project Ga0187871, IMG submission 132988) | Peatland microbial communities from SPRUCE experiment site at the Marcell Experimental Forest, Minnesota, USA - June2016WEW_16_10 | ecosystem: Environmental > Terrestrial > Soil >... | reverse complement strand
GGTGTAACTGCGCGCGGACTTCGGTGGCAGCGATTGGGCGGCGAGAGCGTGGCGCTGTGGACCACGCAGCCGGATCGCGACGGAAGCGTGCTCGAAATCGCGGAGCGGGAGTCCCGCAGCGTGACTCGGCGGACGAATTGGATGCTGCCCGCGCGCGTCGAAATCCGCGTCTACCCGGACTTGGACAGCTTTCGCAACGCAACCGGCGAACCGGGATGGGTGGCGGCGGCGACCGCAGGACGTTTCATCCAGCTTCAGCCGGCGGGGGTGCTGCGCAGCCATAACGCGCTGGAGCAGACTGTGCGGCACGAGCTGTTTCATGTGGCGGTGGAGTCGCGCGCGTCGGCGGGCCTGCCTCTGTGGTTCCGCGAAGGGATCGTGGAGTTCCTAGCCGGTCCCGTGGCGGGGGGTGGCGTCCCGGCATGGCCCGCCGATTCCGATCTTCGCGAAACTGCGGACGCCGCGCGTGCACGGCGCGCATACGGCGAGGCGATCCGGGCAGTGGCCGATCTTGTCAAACGCTACGGCGAAGCGACGGTGCTCGATTGGGTGGCGCGCGGGTTGCCGCCGGAGGTCAAGAACTCCAGCACCAGCCAGGCCCCCACGAAGAGCAAGTAAGCGATCAGCAGGCGCACCACGAAGCTGGACATTTCCATGGCGAAGCCGCCGGTGTACGGTCTCCAGCCCATCAGCTTCAGAGGAAGCAATAAGGCGCAAACCAGCAGGACTGGCGTTGCAATCCAATACCACCACTTCCGGGAGCGGTGGCGCGTGGCAATGCCGCATAGGATGGGGAGCGCCAGGACCGGCACGACCATCCAGCGGACCAGCCACAGCACGAAATTGAGCACGCTCAAAACAATGGCGGGTTTCACCGGCTTGCGGAAGGTCATGGTCAGGTACGAGGCGATTTTGAACGCCGGCTGGCTACTATAATCGGACCACCGCGCCAGTGCCCAATAGACGGCCAGCAGTACGATCACTGCCGCCACCAGTGGAGGCAGCCGGCGCAATGGGAGCCGGTGCACACCTGAAAAGTACGCGAACGTGGTGCCGTGCAGCCAGCATTCGAGCGTCAGCAGGAGCAACGCTACCAGCGCGCTCCAGGACAGCGTGGCGGCGCGGGTTTCGCCCAGCCCCAGCCAATAATAGCCGAGCCATAACAGCATCGCATTGCCCACCAGGTGGACGGCGGCGAGAGGCGCGAGGGAACGCATCATTTCACCTCCAGCGTGCGGGTCCCAGTGGTGGCCATCACATCTCTCTGGTACATGGGTCCCACGCGCGCCGGGCTTACGTGGAACACGCCCGGATTTACTGCCTTCAGTAAGTAGAAATATTGCTTCTGACCTTGCCGAAAATACGTCTGGAAAATAGCCATGCGGTCGTCGTGCAGTTCACGGCGCGTGAACCAGTATTCCCACCATGGCGGCCGGCTCTTCAGTTGATAGGCGTTGTCGCGCTCGATGAATTCCGTGCCCGCGGGAATGGGATCTTCGATCATCATGTACTTCGCTTCCGAACCCGTGACCGTCAGCCGCACGGCGACGATGTCTCCCGGCGCCACCGTACCGGTCAACGGCGCGGTGTCATACACGATCTTGTCGCCATCGCGGCCGGGCACAAGCCGGAAGTAATCGCGCAGGATGTTGAGCGAAACCGAGCCGGTGTTTTCCAGGCGTTCTTCGTTGGAGAAGTATTCGGCGCGCGCGGAGTAATACAACCGGCCCGCGCCGCTGGTGGTAATGCGGATGCGATTGACGCCAGGCTGCACGTGCGCGTCGTCGAGCGTCAGTTCCGGCGTGTTGACGCTGGTCGCCTGGTCGAGCTTGCGCGTCAGCACCGGCTGATCGTTCACGAGCACCGTGACACTCACATCCGGATTGAGTTCGCCAGTGGCCTTGAGATAATCGGCCAGCCCGTAGATCACCATGGCGGTCTGCTTGGTGGACGACCACCAGTAGCCCTCGTTCCGGTGATTCAAAAGCCACAGCGCCGCCTTGGGCAGCAAGGCGCTATCCCGCCGCTGGTGCGACAGTAGCTTCACCGCGTAGGCCGTCGCTTCGGGTGTGGCGTCTTCGGAGAAATCCAGCATGTTGTCGCGTGTGGCTGTCCACCAGACCTGCTCCTGGTCCTGCTCCGCGGTGCGCTCCAGCGCGGCGGCAATCTCCCCGGCGCGGCCGCCTGTGACCTGGGTGTGTTCAAGCGCCAGACCCAGAATCGCCATTCCGTAAGGCGACAGGCTTGCGCGTTTGTCATAAACTGCGCCGAGCGCCGCGGTGTCGACTTGCCCCGCCAGCGCCAACGCGTACTGCATATAGGCGCGCAGGTCGGAAGCCAGCTTCGGGTCCGCCGCGAAGTCTCTTTTCAACCATGCCGCTCCTTTCTGAATAGCATCGGCCTTCACTTCCACACCGGCGCCCTGCGCTTGCACCAAGCCTGCCACAACGTATGCCGTCATGAAGGGATGGCTGTCGTCCGTTTCCCACCAACCCCAGCCGCCGTCTTCGTGCTGAAAGTTATAGAGGCGTTCGAGACCCGCGTGGATCTTTTCCTGGAGAGCCGCCTGGTCCAGATCCACTTTCAGGTTCAGATCGCGAACCGCCTGCTGCACGGTGATGTCTGGCAGGAAGCTCGACATGGTCTGCTCCACGCAGCCATACGGGAAAGAGGTCAGGTAGTCCAGCGCGGCGAACAAGGATCCGGCCAGCGAAGGCGAAACCCGCAATGAGATAGACCGCGAGCGCGGCGCAACCCTGTCCGGGAACGTGAGATCGAAGGCCGCCGATCCCCCGGCGCTTACGGAGCCGCCATGCGCCTGCGAAAGCCTGACTCCCGGCACGTTCACCGGCAGATCCAATTGGAGCGCGTCGGATTCTTCGTCGGTCAGCGCCTTGCCGGTGACGCTCGCCGCGCGCACCTGGGCGGCACGCACGCGCCAATCCACCTTGGCCTCACCACGGCTTGGAATCTGCACGTCTTTGGAAGAGCCTTCGAGAATCTCCAGACCGGTCGTGTGGAGCGAAACGCGCGCGGTCTTGGCGGTCGCCAGGTAGTTGTGAACCAGGGCCGAGATCACTACTTCGTCACCCTGCACGAAGAAGCGCGGCACGGCCAGCCGCAGAATGAGGTTCTTACGCACGATGGTTTTGAGCGTGGCGCTGCCGACCTTCGTATCCGGCGTGATACCACGAGCCGTGGCGCGCCAAGTAGTCAGCGAATCGGGAAATTCCACCTTGGCATGCGCGTGACCGGAGTTGTCGGTGACCACATCGGCGGCCCAGAACGCGGTATCCGGAAACGCTTTGCGCACTTTGGGCTCGACCAAACGCTCGGGCTTCAGTTGCGCCAGCCGCGAAGCCGGGCGCAGTTCGGCCAGACGCATGCGGCGCTTGCCGGCTTCGCCGTTGAAGTAGTAGCTCAGAGAATCGGCGGTGTAGACGCGGTTCCACTGGCGCTGGAAGAAGACGCTCAGAATGTCGGGCGTGGCGTCCTTGCGAATTCCGTAGATCGCCTCATCCACTACACCGAGGCTGAACTCCGCGCGCGGCGCCGGTTTCCCGTTGCCGTCCGTGACGTCGATGCTGTAGTCCGCGGTTTGGCCGGGCAGGTACTGCGGCTTGTCGGTGGCCACCTTCACGTTCAACCGGTGATCCACCGGCGGAACCTTGATCCATTTGTCGCTCGAATAATAATTGCCGTTGCGGATGAAGCAGGCGGCCGCGGTGATTCCCGGTTCGTCGTTCGCGGTAATGGGGATCTCGAACGTCGCCGTGGAATCCTGCGAGCGAATCAGCTTGTACTCGCGCAAATCGCGGCCCTCCACGCTCACGTAGACCGCCGTGTTAGGCTGCCCGGTCACGATCAGCAAGCGGGCCGTATCGCCGGCGCGGTAGCTCTTCTTATCGAGAACGATCGGCACGGCTCGATTCGGTCCCGAGTCGAAGTACCCGCCTCCGCCCGAGACCCACAGGAAAGTGTAGCCCTCGACGTCGCGTCCCTCGGGCGTGTGGGCGGTGACGCGCACCCGGTAGGAGCCGCCCTGCGGCGGAATCTGCAGGGTAACGCTGGCGTTCCCGTCGGCGCCAGTGGTGCCGCTGGCGGTAGCCTTCACCTCTCCCGGACCCCGATCGCGGTAGTTCCAGGTCAACAGCTCCACGCTAACGGGCGTGGAGACCGGTTGGTTATCGTAATTGCGTGCCTGCACGGCGAAGGTGGCCGTGCTGCCCGGCGCATAGAAGTAGCGCTCCGGCGCCGCGTTGACCGCGAAACTTCCATAAGTCGCGATCACCCAGCCCCGGCCAGTGATCTCACGGTTGGCTTGGTCGGTAACGCGCGCCTCGATGCGGTAGATATCGTCCTGCTTGCGATCTGAAATCGCCGTAGGCAGGCCGATAGTGAGCTTGCCATCGGCGTCCAGTTGCCCCTTGGTCTCGCCAACCTGGTCGCCGCTGTCGTCGGAATCGTCGCCAGGCTGCGAGGGTTCGACGGACTCCTCGTCGGGATCGTACCAGAGCGGGAACCAGTAGCGGCTGCGATAAACGGCATAAGTCACTTTGGCGCCGTTTACGGGTTCGCCGAAATAGTAGCGGGCATCGATAGTGGCCTGGACGGTCTCGCCTTCGAGCACGCGCGTCTTGGAGGGAACAACGCGGACTTCGTATTCCGGCTTCTTGTACTCCTGGACTTCGAAGTTGCCGTTCATGAAGCCCTCTCCGGATTTCACCTCGATGGAGTAGTAACCCAAAGCGGCGCCAGCTTCAAGCACCAGATCGTCATGAATCGTGCCATTGGCGCTGGCGGTTAGCGTCTTCTGATAGACGGGCTTCTGCTCGGCATCCTGGATGGTGACCGCCACCTTGCGTCCGGCCGGAATCTCGTATCCGCCGGCCGCGGCCACCCGCAAAATTCCCTTGAAGTGGATGGTGTGGCCGGGACGGTAGACCGGACGATCCGTATAGATATAGCCCGTCCATTGGTCAGCGTTGGCGCCGAACGAGTAACCTGCCAGCGTGTTGACTGCGAAGTCCGGGCCCATGCGGGCCACCACGCGGATGTCATTCGGGCGTCCCGCAGCCAGCGGCATCTCCGCAATGCCATCGGGGTTGGTGGCAGCCTCTCCCAAACTCTGGTCGCGCGCCAGCAGCGCGACCTTGGCCGCCGCAAGCGGCTGGCCGGTGTTGCGATTGACCACCAGGTTCACCACCCGGCCTTTGCCGGTCTTGGTTATCATCGCGATATCGGAAACCATCAGGATGGTGTGCGCACGCAGGTCGCGGTGCACCGCCTCTACGAGGTAAACGCCTTTGTCTTTGACGGCGATGTCGACGGTGGACCGCTCCCATCGCGACTGGCTTTGCACCGGCTGCTGAAAGGAGAGCACCAGTTGTTGGGAGTTTAACAAGGGTGCTTCCGCATAGTGCGCTTCCTTGTCGGCGGGCTTAGTTTCATTCGGCAGCCAATTTTCAAAATGCTGACTGGGCGGTTCGGTGAATTGCGCGCGCAAGGCGCGGCGGATCTGCGCGTGCCAGCCACGCTTCCAGATGTGCAGCCGTTCGAGCCAAGTGCGATCCCGTGGCGGCTCCGGCACTCTTCCACCGAACTGGTGCGGATCTTCCAGTTGCGCGAAGAACTTCACAGGATCGTTAATGCGGTAAACCCGAAAGGCGAGCGAATCCACGTTCCAGGCGTTCAACCAGACCTTGGGCTTGAGGTTTGTGCCGAAGGTCTGGGAACTCGAAAGCGCGAAGTAGGGCTCGTCTTCGCTCTGGCTCAGGCCGATGGCAGCGGCGGCCACCAGCACCAGAAGCCGCAAGCTTCTACTCAGAGCGAGTGTCATTTTCTGTCCTCAGAATGTTCCATCGAGACACACCCAAAAAACTGGGATTGGCGGCTATGGGCCGCCATTCGGGCTGCGGAAAGCGCATTAACTCTTCCACCGTCAGCCTGCGGATCTCGCCCGGATCGGAACTGGACGGGCCAGTGTGATACAGAACGTAGCGCCGGCCGTCGTTCTGAATCTGACTCGCGCCAAGATAGATCATACTGTGATACGGCTCCGCGCCGGACTCCTGACGAAAGAACAACAAGTCGCCCGGCACGGCGGACGAGAGCACGCGACCGACCAGATGCGTGTTCAAGCGGTACAGCGTCCGCACGTCGGCGAATTGGGCGAAGGCGCCGTCCGCCAAGTCCGACGGCTGGAATGCTCCTTGCCGCACGCGAAACAGCGCCGCACCCAAGGGCGTAAAGGGATACTGAAACTTGGCCACCGAATCGAAGGCCGGCGCGGGGGGAGTCTGTGCCATCGCGGCCCAGGGAGTATCGTGGGCATGCAGCGCCTCGCGATACGCGTAGCGGATCAGAGCGGCGCAATCCTTGATCTCGGCCGGTTGGGCCGCGGGCGGCTGGAAGTATTGCGCCTCCGCCAGCCAGGTAAACCAGCGGCGGAATGCCTGCCGATCGCGTTCGTCGTCGAGGCGCAGAAAGTCGGGCGTTCCGTCCTGCGCGGTGTCGCGCACAAAGGGAATGGATTCCAGTTCGGCTTCGGCGGCCGGCGCATCCCGGAACGCGACCCGCAAACGGATGCGTCCCGGCAGCACGCCGCCGCGGATGCGTGCTTGCCATTTGCCCGCAGCGCCGGTCACGTCCTCGATCGTGGCGGCGTGCGTATTCGCGACGACGGAGATGACCGGCGCGCTGTTGGCGGCGCTTTCCATGACGAGAGTGGCGGTATCGTAGCCATCGGCCACAATCCGCTGGGGTTGGACGATGAGGCGTGGCGCGGGCAACTTGCCGCGCCGAACGCCGCCGGAAATACCTACGACGACGGCCGCTCCCGCCGCCCCCAAAGACATTGCGAGAGCGGCGCGCATGCGAGTGGTCACGGCGCTTTGAGTATACAACGACTACGGGCATTCGGCGCATCACACAAAACTGCACATCCAGAGGCGGCGCTGCGCTTGTAGAAGGACGCCATAGGTTGATGCGGAGGGCCGCAATGAGTGCTCCTCGCGGTTCATCGGCGCCCTTCCTTATCCTCCGCTTCGGCCTTCTCGAGCGCGGCGATGCGCCGGTCGTGGTCGAGGCCCTGGGTCAGCCGCGTCCTGGCCTCAATGATCTCTGCCACCACCTGCCCCTCGCCTGGTGTAATGCGGCCGTCTCCGGTAGCCGCCAGCACAAGTGAGAACGCGTTTGCGGTGTCCTGGCCTGTCTGGACATCCGGTAACGGCAGATCGATCCGCCGTTCTCTGCAGGGCGGCAAGAGACGTTCCAGGCAGAGGCGTAGGGCCTGGAGATCTCCGCCCAGGGCCAGGTCGATCGCTTTTCCGGTGAGCTTTTCTGCTTGTCCTTCCAGAAGGGCCTCTAGCAATAAAGTCGTTTTTATTGCGGCTTCCAGCGGGCCGGCCACCGGGATTCCCACTTTCGCCTTTCGCGTATTGGCCTCGGGCGTTGCGTTTGCGTACTTTCGTTTCGAGTGTGGACATGAAATCTCCTTCTAAGTGATCATTCGACACTTGCGGAGGAATGCGCGTGAAGTTTCTTTAACCGGCTGCTGCTCCTGGGCCGCCTGGTGTAGGCCGGTGCCGGATTCCTCGGCGATTCTCCGCATGAACTCATTCACCTTGCTGTAGATATGGACTACCTGCAGGCTTCGCGCTTGCCCGCTATTGAAGAACTCGACTGTTTCGGGTCTCCGTTTCTAATTATTCTGAAATTTCTTCCGCGCCGCCCTCGAAGGTATTCACAACTATCAGATAACAGGATTCTTGTTGGTTATGAAAAAATTGATCGATCCGACCGTGCGCATGCGCATCTCGCTGTCGCGCGGACTGCGAGGTGTTTTGGCGGAATCCACGCACTGCGCTGATGCGGGGCCAGTGGAGGGCGAAACCTTCCATAGTTTTCTCCCCCACACCCCCCCTTTTCCAACCGCGAGCGCTACTTCCACACGGCTTCACTGCAACTGGTAGCCAGGCGTTGGGTCCTGGTAGCAGCAGGCAGGGATGCGGCCTGGCGTTAAAATAACGCGAAAATAACGTCGGACTCCGAATGCCGCGGGTACAGAATCATGCCCCGGTCTGGCCTGGATATAGTCACGTAAGCAACCAATTGTCAGTCACTTGCCGGGAGCAGCCAGAATCGAACAAGTACTCCTTGTGGGCGTTGGAGAAGAAGCGTGCGGCGCCTTGGTGCCGCGTTATTTCCGCGTTACTGTTCGCGTCATTCCGCGTTTGGTGGTGCGTTATCCCGCGTTAGTAAGCCTGGCAGGGCGGGCTTGGGAACGGGCTCCGGCCGGCGAAAAGACATGCCCATGGGCCCGCTCCCGGAGCCGAAGAATTTTCAGCGGGGAATTGGGTTACCGGCGTTGACCGGCGGCGCGGATCTCGCGATTGCGAAGGCCGAAAAGAGGCGGAGGCCCGGCAATGTCAGACCGTGTATCTGGACGGCGGACCGGCTGCGCCGGATGGTGATGCGCCAGTTCCCGGCGGGCTCGGGAGACGTTGTTCAATGGCGGGCATGCGTGCCTCTAAGCGAATATCGCATCGACGGCCAGATTGGCCGCGAACAGATCCAGCGGAATCTCCTGGCCGGATTGATAGGTCACGGTGCGGCCGTCCGGCGCGGACCTTCACCCTGGATGCCGAGATCGACCACCCAGAACTGCTTTGGGGCCGTCCTCCAGGCATACCTTCTATGTCGGCGACTGGATGGGAGCTTGAATCGCTCCGCGGTTCGCACGCTCGAAGGCCCGGGCGAGGTCGTTCGAGGTATCTTTGCCTTGCTGAGTCGGCCCACTTGTAAGGAGCGCCGAACAATAATCCAATACGGTACTTGAGGCCAGCGCGGATACAATAACGGACGGAAGCATTGCCAATCGCCCCGTAACCGGGCGCCTGCAAATAGACCATCGTTTGGGGCTCAATTGGTACAACGCTATGGATGCCCGCTCCCTGCTGCGACAGGTCCACAAATGTCGCCCGCGCGACCTTGTTTTCGCCAGAACGCGTTTGCCACGAGAGTTGAGCTTCGGACTGAAATGGACGCCGTGGATCGGCATCCCGTGTCCGGGTTGTAACCGGGGCCTTCATTCATTGCTTCCAGTCTTTAGGGCCTGTAATGCCTTAAATAGAAACGCAGTCTGGAGAAGTTTCCCTGCCCATCAATAGCGCCTCCACTAGCAATGTACTACCGTTGATTACCGTAAACAAACGGTTAATTACCTAACCAAAGATAGTACTGCGACGCGAAGGCACAATCAAAGCTGCGCCGTTATGTCCGCACGGAGCGAAGGATCGGGATGTCTGGATTGAACCGGTCGAGTCAAATGCGCCGCGGCTTTTTGTGGTACTGCCTCAGTTTGGAGCGCCTACCGCGTTAACCCGCCACCCATTTTACCGAACCTGAAGTACTCTGCCGAATCGCATGGCCAGGGCGCAAATTAAAACTGCGCTGCGACTGCAAGCGAAAGATGCTGAAGCTCGTGAGGTGCGTAACGCCCGATGCAAGGCAGAGATCGTCACTGATCAAGGCTCTGCTGGGGATGGGCTACCGATGCCGTGCTGGCTCATGTCATCATTCTGTATTTGAATGAACCCAGGTGCAATGGGTTGCATGCAGATTCATTGGTGGTGTGCGACGCCGGTATCGTATCGTGTCGTGTCTGTACTACAGGATCTAGTTCTAGTCTATAAGGCCGTTGTGTAGCGCATAATGCATCAATTCCGCGGTGGTGGACATATTCATCTTCTCCATAACGCGGGTGCGATAGGTGCTGACGGTTGTGACGCTCAAGTGCAGCTCCTCTGCGATCTGGCTCACGGTCTTGCCGGCAGCGAGCATGCGGACGACCTCGAATTCCCGGCCGGACAATACCTCATGGAGGGGCCATCCCGCAGCCGCGCCCAAGCCCGAGGCCAGCTTCTTGTCCAGCGCGGCGCTGATATAGCGGTCGCCGGCGAGCACCTTGCAGACGGCCTTGATCAGCTCTTCGGGGGAGCAGTTTCCTTGTTCATATAGCCGGAGGCCCCGGCTCTCAGAGTGCGCTTGGCATATTGGTCTTCCGGATGCATGCTTAAGACCAACACGGGAAGCTTGGGCCTGGCTGCCTTCAGATCCCGGAGCACATCGAGGCCGCTGCGGCCGGGCATGGTGATATCCAGGATGACTAAATCCCATTCGCGCTCTTGGACCTGGATAAGGGTCCCGGCGGCGTCTTGGGCTTCGCCGCAAACGGCGTCTTCCAGCTCGCGTACCAGGATCTCCTTCAACCCGCGCCGCAGGATGGCATGATCGTCTGCGATGAGGACCCGGATCACGAGTTGGCCCCCGGCTGCCCCGAGCTGGCGCAAGGAAGGCGGACTTGCACAGTCGTGCCTCTTCCGGCAACGCCGGCGATCATGAACTCGCCTCCTAGCTGTGCGGCGCGCTCGCGCATTCCCAGGATGCCGAGCGAACCGGAACTGGCCTGTTGCTCTTCGCCGATGCCGCAGCCGTTATCGCGAACATCCAGGGAGAGATAATCGGACTGTCGGCACAAACCGATACTCACCTGAGTAGCGCCAGCGTGCCGCGCGACATTGGTCACTGCCTCCTGGAAGATGCGAAAAAGCGCGGTGGCGCTCTCGGGATCAACAGCCAGATCTGTCTCGGGCAAGCCGACCTGGCACTGGATTCCTGTGCGCGCCTGAAACTCTTCCGCGGCCCACTCGAGAGCGGCCACCAGCCCCAGGTCATCCAGGACTGCCGGCCGGAGTGCGGTCGAGATTCTGCGCACCGCTTCAATTGTTTCGTCGACAAGCCGCATGATGGAGGCGATTTTGTCGGACACCGATGCCCGGACGACCGCCGCTCTTATCGACGCCAAGTCGATCTTGATGGCGGTCAGGGCCTGTCCCAGTTCGTCGTGCAATTCGCGCGCCAGCCGGGTTCTTTCCTCTTCCCGTACGCTCTGCAGTTGGGCAGTGAGGGCATGCAACTCAGCGAACGATCGCTGCAGTTGCCGTTCGGCCCGTTTCGCCTCGGTGACATCCTCCAAGACCATGGCAATTCTATCTATGCCGTCGGGACCTTCGATGGGAAAGTACGATGCGAATATGTCCCGTCGGCCGAGATCACAGAAGGTTAACGCCCGTTCGTACTTGACGACTTTGCCCTGGAAACACTCATCCATTTTGCTCTTGGTAAGCCGCCCTATCGCGTCCTGCCCTAATAATTCGGAGACCAAATGGCCGATGACCCGCTCCCGCTTCAGGCCGCGATAGTCGAGGAACGCCTGGTTCGCAATGACGTAGCGGTACTCGCGATCAATAACCGCGATCTGTTCCTGCAGGCCTTCGACGACTCTTTCGTATTCCCGCAACCTGGTACCGGTCGCGCGGAGTGTATTCACAATTGCAAGGATGGGACCGACAGCAAAGAGGAGGACACCGGTCAAAAAGAGCCAATTGGCGATCGGGTTTCCAAGAAAGTAGCGCGGCAGAGGATGGCCGGAATTCTCCAGCACCGCCTCGGCGAACGCAACGAGGAGAGTTGCCGCCGCCAGACCCATCGCGCTCGATCTGCCCAACAACCAGCCCGCGTTCACGATAGTCAAGACAACCAGGCCGTACATGACGCTTCTGAGTGTCCCGTCGAGTGCGGAGAATGCTTCGGCCAGGCACCAGACGGTGGTCAGAAAAAGGATAGCGGCCGGGCGGATCCGGCGGGTGCGGACCAAGTGCAACGCGCCCAGATCGACCACGGCGAATACGGCAAGGGTGAGGGCAACGGCGGCCTTGCGTTTCACGAAAAACGGTTCGGCCACCGCCAGATGCATCAGGACCCAGCACAGAGTGCAAGCGAGCAGAAGGTGAAAGCCCCGCGCGGTGTTCTCTTCTTCGATGCCGTTCAGTCGGTCGCCTCCGTGGAGCGAGAAGAGGAGTCTTTCAGCCACCAGGCGCATGCGTGTCATGCCGGCCCTCGTTGCGCACTAGTGTCGCTGGCTGGCGTCACGTGTTTTTCATAGCGCGAGTCCATGATGACCGTTCTTTTCCCCAATCCCGCCGGCGCCGTTGCCTCTAGGGCCGCAGGAAGTGAAATGCAGATATCGGGAACCGCGCCGGCCCGTGTAAAACCGACGGCGGCCCTGGCCGCATACCGGCATAGCGGAGCCATAGGCAAAAAACCCCGGAGCCTTCGGCGCCATACTGCGCCGCATAAATGAACAATCGCGCACAGTCGCGGTGGTGTTAGCCATTTCGCCGGAAAAACGAATGCCAGCCATAAAGACAGGACAAGGCCGGGACTTGCGGTCACGCTCGCCGCGGCCACCCACAAAATGGCCGGCGTGCGCATGGCGATCATAACTGGGTATTGCAGGATTACGAGTCCCAGCGTCAGTTAAGATGTTACCACAAATAAGATAAAATGGCCGGATTATCCGGCGGCTGGCGACAAAACAACGCGAGTGCGGCCGGTAAGGTAACCGCCGCGAAAGACGTAATTCCGTGGGCCAGGAGCAGCCAGAATCGAACAAGTACTCCTGGTGGGCGTTGGAGAAGAAGCGTGCGGCGCCTTGGTGCCGCGTTATTTCCGCGTTATTGTTCGCGTCATTCCGCTTTGTGGGCGCGTTACCCCGCGTTAGTAGGCCTGGCAGGGCGGGTTGGGAACGGGCTCCGGCCGGCGAAGAGATAGGCCCATGGCCCGCTCCCGGAGCCGAAGAATTTTCGGCGGGGAATTGCGGGCTACCGGCGTTGACCGGCGGCGCGGATTTCGCGATTGCGAAGGCTGAAAAGAGGCGGAGGCCCGGCAATGTCAGATCTTGTATCTGAGCGGCGGACCGGCTGGCCGGATGGTGAGGCGCCAGTTCCCGGCAGGCCCGGGAGACGTTGTTCATGGCGGGCATGCGTGCCTCTAAGCGAATATCGCATCGACGGCCAGATTGGCGCCGAACAGATCCAGCGGAATCTCCTGGCCGACTTGATAGGTCACGGTGCGGCCGTCCGGCGCGGAGACCTTCAGTTGACGCTGGTCCGGATCAACCACCCAGAACTGCTTTGCTCCGTTCTCCAGGCATAGCTTCTCCTTGTCGTAGATCTCGGCCACCGTATTGGAAGGCGACAGCACTTCAATGACGATATCCGGCGCGCCGCGGATATTGTCTTCGGGGTCG
>Ga0187871_10003055_pt1 | contig 13163 bp, 13 predicted proteins | sample June2016WEW_16_1_FD_132988 | JGI IMG/M metagenome (GOLD analysis project Ga0187871, IMG submission 132988) | Peatland microbial communities from SPRUCE experiment site at the Marcell Experimental Forest, Minnesota, USA - June2016WEW_16_10 | ecosystem: Environmental > Terrestrial > Soil >... | reverse complement strand
ATCCGGAATCCCGTAAAATCTGGCGGCCTAACTCCACATTGGTGCCTTCCATGCGCACCACGATAGGAGCCGCGATGGCCAGGTCGCGGGCCGCCGCCACCACTCCGGTAGCCAGTGTGTCGCAGCGAAGGATCCCGCCGAAAATATTGATCAGTACCGCCTTCACGTGCGGATCGGAAAGCAGAATGCGGAACGCGTTCTTCACCTGCTCGGCGCTGGCGCCGCCGCCCACATCCAAGAAGTTCGCCGGACTTCCGCCCGCGTACTTGATAATGTCCATGGTGGCCATCGCCAGGCCCGCGCCATTCACCATGCAGCCCACCGTGCCGTCCAGCTTGATGTAGTTGATGCCGAACCGGGACGCTTCCACTTCGAGCGGATCCTCCTCGTTGAGGTCGCGCAGATCGAGCAATTCCTTGTGCCGGTAGAGCGCGCTGTCGTCGAAATTGATCTTCGCGTCGAGGGCGTATACTTTGGCATCCTTCGTCAGGATGAAAGGATTGATTTCCGCGAGCGAGCAATCCTTCACCACATAGGCTTTGGCGAGCGCGCCCATGGCGGCTGCAGCCGCCCTCACGCTGGCCGCGGGTACACCGATACCGAACGCCAGCTTGCGAGCCTGAAAGTCCTGCAGACCGATGCCCGGATCGAACGCCTCTTTCAGAATCAGTTCCGGCGTTTTGGCCGCCACCTCTTCAATCTCCATGCCGCCGGCCGCGGATGCCATGAAGACCGGCTTGCCCTGCACGCGATCCAGCACGATGCCAAGATAGAGCTCGCGCTCGATGGGCAAGGTCTCTTCGATCAGCAGACGCTGCACGATGCGTCCTTCCGGGCCGGTCTGGTGCGTCACCAGTTTCATGCCCAGCATCTTGCGCGCGAGCTCCGCGGCTTCCGCCGCATCGCGTGCGATCTTGACGCCGCCGCCCTTGCCCCGGCCGCCCGCATGGATCTGCGCCTTCACCACCACGCTTCCGCCGATATTCTTGGCCGCCACCTCGGCCTCGTCCGCCGTGAACGCCACCTCGCCACGCGGCACAGGAACGTTGTATTGGCCCAGGATTCCCTTGGCCTGATACTCGTGAATTTTCATGGAAACCTTATGATAACGTGGATTTGAACCCTCACTATAGCATGTCGCTTCTGCCCTACCTGCATCGCGTAGCCGATCACCGGAACCTCGATAGCGGCGATGCCCTGAAGGCCATGCACATCATTCTCAGCGGTGGCGCGACGGCTGCTCAAATCGCGGGATTCCTGGTGGCGCTGCGCATGAAGGGCGAGACCGTCGACGAACTGGTGGGGTTCGCGCGTGCGTTGCGCCAGATGGCCGAGCCGATCGATGCCGGGCTGGGCGGCGAGCCATTGCTGGATACCTGCGGCACCGGCGGCGATGGCCTTTCGACGTTTAATATTTCCACCGTTGTGGCGTTCGTGGTGGCGGGCGCCGGCGCGCGCGTCGCCAAGCATGGCAACCGGTCGATCTCCAGCCAGTGCGGCAGCGCCGACCTGCTGGAAGCCATGGGCGTGCGTATCCCAATGCCGCCCGCCGAATGCGCGCGCGCGATCCGCGAGATTGGGATTGGTTTTCTGTTCGCGCCTGCTATCCATACGGCCGCGCGACATGCCCACCCGGTGCGGATCGAGCTCAAGATGCGGACCGTGTTCAACCTGCTCGGGCCGCTGACGAATCCCGCGGGAGCCGGCGCGCAGCTTGCCGGGGCTCCCACGCCGCATTTTGCCGAATTGATCGCCGGTGCCCTGGCGGCCCTGGGACTGCAGCGCGGGTTCGTGGTACACGGCTCCGACGGCCTCGATGAGATCACCACGACGGGCCCGACTTTAGCTTTTGAAATCCAGCACGGCCAGGTTACGCGGCGCACGCTCACTCCGGACGACTTCGGGGTTGCCGTGGCACGGCCGGCGGATCTGAAGGGCGGCGATCGGGAAATGAATCTGGCGATCGCGCGCGAGATTCTGGATGGCGCCAGGGGACCGCGGCGCGACATCGTGCTGGTCAATGCTTCTGCCGCTTTAGTGGCCGTCGGCCGGGCGCGCGATTTTCGGGACGGAGTGGATCGGGCGGCGGAGGCTATCGATTCGGGCGCCGCGCGCGGCAAGGCGGAGGCATTGGCCCGTTTCACGCAGGCAGAATAGGCTCGGCACACGGCGAACTGAAGGTCGCCGCCTGGAGTTTGAACATTTCTGGTGATGACCGGCCGCTTGCCCGTGGCGCACGCTTTAGCGTGCCGGCGGGACTTTTAAGTCCCGCTAACGGCGAACTGAGGTTCGCCGCTGCACGCTGAAAGCGTGCGTGCTCGCGGAAGCGACCGCCACGCTAGATGACGCCGGAATGGCGCTTCAGAATCTGCTGTAGATTCTGCGAAAACGCCGAACGCGCCATCACCATATCGCAGCCCGCTTCCTGCGCCGCCTGTTTCAACTCTCCCTGGACGTGCGACAAATAGCCGATCAGGCTCACGCCCTTGAATTCGGCGCTGGCCTTGAGCTTGGCGATCAATTCGAGCGGCTGCGCATCCTCGAAATTCAGATCGAAGATGATCACACTCGGTTTTGCCTTAGCTTTCACCATCAGTTCGTGCGGGTCTCTCACCAGTTCCACCGCCATTCCCGCGCGTTTGGCGGCATCGGTAATTTTCACCGAAAAAAACAAATCGCTTACGACTGCGAGAACCTTCTTGTGTTGCTGCGGCATAAGAATGTACAAGTTTGTGTTTCACGAAAAGCAGACTGGGCGGGACACTCAATCGTACCTGCTTTGAAGCGCCACATGCAAGCCGATTTGCGGACGTCGCCCGGAGCGCCCCGCCGGGCGGCGAACTCGCGGCTTTCGTGGGGCAGGCGTCCACGCCCGCGGAGGGTCTCCAGACCCGATCTTTGGCGAGCCTAAGCTCGCCGATGAAGTTAGGACATTTTGGCGGGGCAGGGTCCAGTCCTGCCCACAAATAGTGGTTGAAGAACGCATGCCCGTGGCGCACGCTAAAGGTGGTGACTCAGGTCGGTAATATTATAGCCACTAACACGATATGGGAAGGCTGATTTTACAAGCGTGTCCTGTATTTCGCTTGTTTTCCGCGTGTGGCAGTGCCTAACATCGAGAGGAGGACGATATTGAAATGAACATGTATGTTAGCAGCCGCTTAATGGGCGCCTTGGCGCTGTCGCTGTCACTGGCGCCCGCTCTACCGGTCCAGGGCGCGGCCCGTACGATTGTGACCGTGGCATCCACGGTCCCATCGAATGGAGACGTGAACCCTTACGGCGTGGCCGTGGTTCCAGAATCGACGGGAAACCTGGTTCAAGGCCACATCCTGGTAAGCAATTTCAACAATAGCTCCAACCTCCAGGGCACCGGTACGACCATCGTGGACATCGCGCCTAACGGCCAAGCCGGCTTGTTCGCCTGGATCGACGCCTCGACCCTTCCCGGCAATTGCCCGGGAGGCGTGGGACTGACCACGGCCCTGGCTGTGCTGCGCGCGGGCTGGGTCATCGTAGGCAGCCTGCCCACTACCGATGGGACGTCTAATACCGCGCAAGCCGGCTGTCTGATCGTCTTGAATAGCACGGGCACAGTCGTAGAGACTTTCGTCAGCGACCTGATCAACGGTCCGTGGGACATGGCGGCCCTGGATATGGGCACTACGGCGGACCTGTTCGTCACCAACGTGCTCAATGGCACGGTGGCTGCCCACGGCAACGTCATCAACCAGGGCACGGTCGTGCGCATCGATCTGGCCTTAACGCCGGCTGAAATGCCGAGCGTGGTCTCTATGACCACCATTGGTTCCGGATTCCCCGAAAGAACGGATCCCGCGGCTCTGGTGATCGGCCCTACCGGACTCGGACTTTCTCAGGATGGGACACTCTACGTGGCCGACAGCCTCGACAACCGGATCGCCATGATCGAGAATGCGGCCAGCCGGACTTCGAGTGCCGGGACCGGAGGCAACGTCACCATGGGTAAGTATTTGAACGATCCGCTGGGAGTCGCCATCAATCCGGGTAACGGCAATATCCTCTCGGTGAACGGCGATAACGGGCTTCTGGTGATCACGACGCCCGGCACCGGACAGGTTGCCCACAGGTTGCTCGACGCCAGCGGAACGCCGCCTGGAAACGGAGCGCTCTTCGGACTGGCGCCCGCTCCCGAGGGGCTCTATTTCGTCGATGACGCCACCAATACTTTGAATCTGCTGCCGAACCTTCCGTAGCGCACGCTTCAGCGTGCCGGCGGGACTTTTAAGTCCCGCTTAGGCGAGCCTACGCAGGCGTGCATGCCTGCCCCGCGCTGCGCCCGGGCCTGAAAAGATTGTAGACTGGTTCTTTATCCCATCCGGAGAACACGAACCTGTATGCTGCACACGAGAGTCTTCGCTTTTGCCGTTGCCTTCGCCGTCGCATCTTCGGTCGCATTGGCGGCCAAAAAGGGAGATCCCGCGAAGGGCAAGGAGGTCTTCCAGCAATGCACTCCCTGCCACAACGCGGATAGCACGGACAAGAAAATGGGCCCGGGCCTGAAAGGGCTCTTCACCAAAGACAAGCTGAATAACGGCAAAAAGCCCACCGAAGAAAACGTGCGCGCCCAGATCGAAGAAGGCGGCAACGGCATGCCCGCCTACAAAGAGATGCTCAGCGACGACGATATGGTCAACCTGCTCGCTTACTTGAAGACCCTGTAGACCGGGCAGTTGAAAGCCCCCGCATGCCGCGCGTCGCAAGTTCCGTCGAGCAGGTTCCGCACTCCCGCATCCGCGAGTTGGCTGAAATCGCCATGTCCATGGAGGGCGTGCTGCGACTGTATTTTGGCGAGTCGAACCTGCCTACGCCGGATTTCATCAAGCGCGCGGCTGTGGACGCGCTAGCCGGCGGCTACACCTTTTATACCGAGAACGCCGGACTGCCCTCTTTGCGCGGCGCCATTGCCGCGCAGTACGACAAGCTGCACCGGGTGAGGCTGGACCCTGCTACGGAGATCGTGGTCACGGCCTCCGGGGTCCAGGCGCTGAATGTCGGCATTCGTGCCGCGCTCGATCCGGGTGACGAAGCACTGGTGCTGACGCCCGCGTGGCCGAACGGCTCGTCCAATGTGGCTATGGCCAACGCGGTCGTCCACCAGATCCCGCATCCGCTGCGCGGCGACCGCTACGGCATCGACTTCGCCGCACTGGAAGCCGCCGTCACGCCACGTACCCGTCTGCTGCTATATACCTCGCCGTCCAATCCGCTAGGATGGGTCGCCACCGCCGGCGAACAGCAGCGCCTGCTGGATTTCTCGCGCCGCCATGGACTCTGGCTGATGGCCGATGAAGTCTACGACCGCCTCTATTATGAAGGCGGCGCGCTGGGGGACCCCGTGCCATCCATTTTGCGACGGGCGACGCGCGACGATGCCGTCATGGTGGTGCAGTCCTTTTCGAAGACCTACTGTATGACCGGGTGGCGCGTGGGCTGGCTGGTGGCCCGTCGCGACCTGGCATACAAGGCCACGCAGTTGAACGAGTTCATTATTTCCCATGCGGCCAGCTTCGCGCAGAAAGCCGCCGAAGCGGCGCTTGCGGATGGTGAAGACGAACTGGCCCGCATGTTGGAGCGCCTGAAGCAAAATCGCGATCTCTGCCTGGATGCCCTGGGATCCATGCCGGGGGTGACCGTGCCGAAACCGGATGGCGCATTTTATCTGTTCCCTAAGATCGAAGGACTGACTGATTCATTCGGGTTCTGCCGCAAGTTGCTCGAAGACTGCAGGGTCGGACTGGCGCCCGGCGTCGCATTCGGCGCCGGCGGCGAAGGGTCGGTACGCATCTGCTACGCGGCCGGCCGCGAAATCCTGGAGCCCGCCATGGAACGCCTGGCCCGGTTCTGCCGGTCGTCCGCGTGGCGTACCGTTTAGCGTGCCCGCGGCTGATTTGCACGCTGTGTTCCTGCCGCGTCGGCGGAGGGTCGCCGAATTCGCGTGCAAATGGCAACCCAATTGTGGTACATATAGATTTGCAGTACAGGCGGTTTCCTGACCGGCCTGTTCTGAGCGTTCGGTCCTTTCCACAGAATCCCTCCGGTAACCCGACGTCTACATCGGCAGCCTGAACTGCCGCAGCGGTGACGTGGTGATCGATTGGTAATGCGCGACAAACCGGGCGCTTGCTGAGTTGGAGATTTTCCCTCTGCAAGTTTTGGAGTAACCAATTCCCCATGGACAGCGATCGAAAGTATAGACAACCGGGCTATCGTGACTCGGATCGCTCGGATTTCAAAGACCGTCGCACCGACGACCGGCCCCGCACTCCCGGCCCGAAGCCACCCATCGATATCACCGGTCCGCGGCTGCCGCGCCTGGTGCAAGCGGTAACCGCGGCGCGCTGTTTCAGCTGTTCCACCCAGTTGCCCGCCGGCATCGATTGGTCGGGGAACTGTCCGAAATGTAGCACCGCCCTGCATTGCTGTAAGCAGTGCTCCTATTTTGAGCCGTCCACCCGCTTTCAGTGCCTGAAGCCGATCCCGGTGCGCATCGCCTTGAAGGACAAGGCCAACGAGTGTGCGCTGTTCTCTCCCCGTGTGACCGTAGCGCGCGACGGCAACGCCTCGGCGCCCCCGCCCAGCCCGGTGATGGACGCCCCGACTTCGCCCGACGCCGCCCGTAGCGCGTTCGACAAGCTATTCAAGAAGTGATTCGACCGATCAGGGTGTCTGCGCGGTATGCGGCGCGGTCTTGGTCAGGTATTTGTAATAGCCCAAATCTTCCCCGGTAAGCATTTTTGTGGCGTAAACAATCTGACCCGAGTGGCCGGAGAAGTGTTCCACCACGGCGTAGATGGCTTCGAGCACCGTAACGTCGTAACCCTGGATGGTGAGCCGCCCTGCCAAACTTTCTGGCGCGAGCTTTTCGATCGCCGCCGCGGCTTCCTCGACGGTCCCGTGCAGTTCCTTCGCCAGGCCGGAGGCCGCAAGCCCTCCCTGCGCCGCGAATTCAGTGTCCCGCCGGCGGATATCCGGCTGCCCACCCACGCCGGCCACAATCCATTGCCGGACGTTTCCACTCAGGTGCAGCACCAGGTTGCCAACCGCGTTTTCGTTCGCCGAGCCCCTTGCCCAGACCTGATTGTCGTCGAGCCGGCCCAGGCAGTCTTCGATGCGGGCGTTAAGCTGGCGAAGCTTGCGCACCGAGTACTCCAGAAACAGATGGGCGGCGGAATCCATAACCAGAATTATCTCGCACTCCGGATGCACTCCGGAGGCTGCACAATCGCCCACCAATCGATATAATTAGTAGGTTAATAGGAGGAGAACCAAAACTGATGGCAACGTATGCACACCCCGAAACCCTGGTCGGCACCGATTGGGTAGCCGCCCATGCCAGCGATCCGAACGTCCGCATCGTCGAAGTCGATGTGGATACCAAAGCCTACGATGAAGGCCACGTTCCCGGCGCGATCGCCTGGGCCTGGAATTCGCAGCTTTGCGAAACCGTGAGACGCGACATCCTATCGAAACAGCAGTTCGAAGAATTGATGGCCGCATCCGGTATCAGCCCGGCCCGCACCATCGTGATCTATGGCGACAACAACAACTGGTTCGCCGCCTGGGCGTTCTGGCAAGCCAAGATCTACGGTCATACCGATGTGCGGCTGATGAACGGCGGACGCAAGAAATGGCTGGCGGAAGGCCGCGAACTGGCCACCGGCACGCCGCACGTATCGCCGGCGCAATACAAGGCCGCGGAGGCGGATCTGTCCCTACGCGCATTCCTACCGCAAGTTCAGGCCGCCGTCTCGACGCATGCGGCATCGCTGGTGGACGTGCGCAGCCCGCAGGAGTTCAGCGGCGAAATCCTGGCGCCTCCCGGACTGCCGGAAACTTGCCAGCGCGGCGGACACATTCCCGGCGCCCGCAGCATCCCGTGGGGCAAGGCCTGCAACGAAGATGGCACCTTCAAATCCGCCGGCGACCTGCAGCAGCTTTACGGCGCCGAAGGCATCGACGGCTCCCGGCCGGTGATTGCCTATTGCCGCATTGGCGAACGGTCCAGCCACAGTTGGTTCGTTCTGAAATACCTGCTCGGCTACGATAAGGTCACTAACTATGACGGCTCGTGGACGGAGTGGGGAAACCTGGTGGGTGCGCCGGTCGAAAGAGGCGCTGCCGCGGCTTCGGCTAAGAGCTGATCGCCGCGGCTGCGATCGCTTGCGCAAACGGTTTCTCGCAAAGACGCCAAGATAACCGCCAAGACCGCCAAGAAAGGCTTTGAATGACGGAGATGAATGTGGCTCCGGCGGTTCGCGGCTTTACGCGGTCTCGATCCCGGCGACTTCCCGCAGGCGAATCGCGCGGAACCCGGTCGGTGCTATCGCTTCCGCAGCCACAAATAGCAGTGGTTCCCGATGATTGCGGCACGCACCGTCCGGAAGAACAGCAGATCCAGATAGCGCAGCGGAAAAAGCAGCCAGCCCAGCACGCCATGTGCGATCACGCGCCATGCGTGCCACGGCAGCTTTACATACTCCAGGAAGAACACCAGCATGGTTGCCGTCGGGACGGTTCGCCAACCCTCGGCAACCACCTCGAGTCGATCGCCGGCCAGCGGCTCATCGCGGGCGAGTTGCTTCAGACCCTCCAGCGTGAAGCGCCTGTAATCGTCCGGATACGCGTGGAAGGGATGGCAGAACGGCGTCACCACGTGCAGATAGTCCCCCGGCGCCAGCACCCGCGCCATCTCCCGCATTGCCTGGCCCGGACGACGCACGTGCTCCAGCACCGCGTCGCACTCGATACGTTGAAACCGGCCGGAGCGAAAAGGCAACTGTTCGGCATCGCCGGCTACGTCCACGCCGGGAATCGCCAGCAGGTCCAGATTGATGCATCCCGCGGGCCTCGAGCCGGCGCCTCCGATCGCAAGGCCCCAGCGGCCCAGGGGATAGTTGAGCGGCTCGCGCGGGTTCCTCACGAACAGCGCGGGCGGTTGCAGTGCGCGGTACAGCCTGGCTCGCCAACCGCGCTCCCGCCTGCGCGCATAGACCGCCTGCATAGAAGCATCCGTCGTCTCCACGGAATCGGCCGATCGCGGGCTTACGCGGTCTTGATCCCGGCGGCTGCCCGCAAGCCCAGCGCGTCGATCTCCTGCTCGCGGATGCGGAACTTCTGCACTTTTCCCGTCACCGTCATCGGGAACGCTTCCACGAACCGGATATATTGCGGAATCTTGAAGTGCGCGATCTGTCCCCGGCAATAATCGCGCACTTCGTCTTCCGTCATGCGCTCGCCCGCCTTCAGCTTGATCCAGGACAGCACGGCCTCACCCAGGCGCGCATCCGGTAGCCCGACCACGTAGACGTCCGCGATCTTCGGATGCTGGTGCAGGAACTCTTCGATTTCGCGCGGATAGATATTCTCGCCGCCGCGAATGATCATCTCCTTCAAACGCCCCGCGATATGAAAGTAGCCGTCGTCCCGCATTACGGCCAGGTCGCCCGTGCGCAGCCATCCTTCGGCGTCGATGGCGCGCGCGGTGGCTTCCGGTTCCCCATCGTAGCCCTTCATCACCAGGTAACCGCGGGTACATAATTCGCCGCGCTCGCCGGTCTCCAGGATCTCGTCGTTCCAGGGCGCTACGATCTTCACTTCCGTCTCGGGCAACGCCCGCCCGATGGTCGCCACGCGATGCTCCAGGCTATCGCCCGCTGCGGACATGGTAATTCCCGGAGACGTTTCCGTCTGGCCATAGGCCACTGTCATCCCGGTACAGTGCATGTCGGCAACTACCCGTTTCATTACCTCCACCGGACACGGCGCGCCCGCCATAATACCGCTGCGCAGCGTTTGCATGTCGTACTTCCCGAAAGCCGGATGGTCCAATTCCGCGATGAACATGGTGGGTACGCCATAGATCAGCGTGCAGCACTCCGCGTCGATCGCCTGCAGCGTGGCCAGCGGGTCGAATTGCGCGGCCGGCAGCACCAGCGCGATCCCATACACCATCGCCAGCAGCGAACTCATGACGCACCCAAAACAGTGATACAGCGGAACCGGCGAGCAAAGCCGGTCCGCGCCCGTGACCACCATCTCCCGCCCGACTACATACGCGTTGTTCACCAGGTTGCGATGCGTCAGCAGCACGCCCTTCGGCGATCCGGTGGTGCCGGACGTGTATTGAATGTTGACCACATCCTCGGGCGACTGCGTCAATGCGGGCACTTCCACTCCGCCGGCCAGCATCCCGCTCCAGGATTCCGCGCCCAGCAACACCACGTGTTTGAGCGCCAGATCCTGACCCTTGCGCGCGTCGTTGAGGATATCGAGGTACTCAACCCGCGCATCCCGCGCATGCAGAAAGATGGCCTTCATGCCGGACTTGCGCAGCACGTACCGCAGTTCGTGCGCGCGATACGCCGGGTTGACATTCACCAGCACCGCGCCGGTCAATGCCGTGGCGATCTGGAGGTAGATCCACTCGGAGCAGTTGCAGGACCATAGCCCCACACGGTCGCCCGGCCGGATGCCGAGCCCCCACAAACCACGCGCGGTGCGCGCCGCATTCTCTTGCAGTTCTGTAAAAGAAAGCCGCAGCCCTTGATGGCGGGAGACCAGCGCATCGCCCGATGGATCGCGTGCCACGGAGTCGGCGAGCGCCTGGCCAATGGTCTTTTCAAGGAGCGGCAAAACGGGGCCGCGTACGTAGCTTTTCACGTTGAGGATTATACCGTAAAGCGGAGATCAAAAGCCCCGCGCAGGGCACAGCCTGTGGGGCGGCCAATCCTGGCCGCAGCCGCCTTTCAGGCGGCCAAGCCGGCTGGAGAGCCGGCATTGGGCATGATTGCCCGCCCCACAAGGTGCGCCACCATTCACGACAGCTCGTGGCCCGAAGTCGTCACCGTGAATCGCCCATGCTTCACTCCCTTGGTGGCGATCAGTGCATTGGCCAGTTTCTGCACCAGACTCGCCTTGCCTTTCACCAGGACAACTTCCAGACAATTGTCGTGATCCAGGTGTACGTGCAGGGTGGATAGGACGGCGGCGTGGTAGTCGTGTTGTAGCTCGGTGAGCTTATCCTGCAGCAGGCGCGCGTGGTGGTCATAGACTAGTGTCACCGTCCCGAAGACTTCCGCATCCGACGACTTCCATGTCTCCTGCACCAGTTCGTTACGAACCAGGTCCCGAAAAGCCTCCGATCGGTTCGTGTATCCGCGCTCCGCGATCAGCTTGTCGAACTTATCCAAAAGATCGCCGCTGATGGCCACGCCAATCCGGCAAAGGTCGCTCATACTGTCCATTAGAATACAGAATCCGCGCCGGTCTCCCGCTGGCTACGGCTGAGGCGCGGCCGGAATCACGCGCGATTCCACCTGAAACTTGCGGTAATTGGAAAAACTCGTGTCCGATTCGATGCGATATTTCTTCACCAGCGCCACCCTGGCGGAGACTTTCGCCTCGATCCGTTTCGGCAGCCACACTTCGTCGTTCACGCGCGTCATCCGGATATCGAGCGTCGCCCCTTTACTCAGGCGCGCCACAAACAGGCCCCACGAGATGTTATCGGTGACCTCGGCTTCGGTCTTCACCCACTGATAGTCGGCTTTGTCGATCCACAGTCTGCCGCGGAATTTGGGAAACAGCTTGGCCAGCGTGCTGCGGCCGCGATAGCCGGGCCGCGGCGTGCCGTCGATGATCCAGGCGTCGCGGCCGTCGATTTGTCCCTCGCCGGCGATGCGGAAGTCGAAGGCATCCGGCACTTCGTCCAGAGGCTCGCGCTCGCGCTGCCGCTTCCTTTCCCAATCCGCGATGCGCCTGGCGCGCTCGGCGGGCGGCTCCTTCTGGCGCTGCGCGATGCTGTCCTGCAGCTTCCTCTGTTCGATGCGCTCCTCTTCCGGCGATAAGCCATGATCGTCCTTGCCCACCAGCCGCCGGTATGGCGAGCCTTCCAGCATAGTGACATCGAAGAGCAGGATCTTGCGGGCCTTTACGTGCGCATCGGAATCCAGTTCGCGGGTCTCGGCTCGTTCCAGGAAAGTGTAGTTACGGGCGACGGTCAGGTTTTGGTCCATGCGCGCGACCGAACGCCGCACGATTTCGCGCGGGTCCTGCGCGGCGGTCAGCGAACAGAGGGCGGCCAGGAATAACGCAGCACGCATTTGAATAATATACGCGCGGGGCAGGGCGGACGTTGCATTACTTGATCCCGATGAAGGAGAGCATGCGGCCGGCCTGCTGCCGGTCGCGGCGGTACGAGTGGAAATCGCCGTTGCACCGGGTGCAGAGCCGCGCCGTATAGATCCGCGGCTCGAAAACGCCCGCCTCGGCCAATTGGCGGCCATTGGCTTCCGCCAGGTCGATGTGGCACACGCCGCTTTCGCCAAACTGCGCGGACACCTCCGCGCCGACTTCATAGCAGCATTTGCCGATACCCGGGCCGATGGCCGCATGCAGATCCGCGGGTTCGGTGCCGAATTCTTCCTGCATCCGGCGCACGGCCTGCTCGACAATGCGCTGCACGGTCCCGCGCCAGCCGGCATGCACGGCAGCTACGGCGCGCCGTTGCGCATCCACCAGCAGGATGGGGATGCAATCCGCGGTCTTGACGGCCACGCGATGTCCGGGCGCATTTTCCAGCAGCGCGTCGCCATCGCCCAAAAGCCCCGCGCGGCCGCGCGCCGCCACGCAGATATCGGAGTGGATCTGATGCACAGTGGCCAGCGTGGAATCGCCGGCTAAAACCTCGGCTGATGTGTAGCGCGTGCCGAAGCCGTGCTCCAGCCAGGGAAACTCCGTGAGCGGACGCGCGCGGTAGACATGCTGCGAATCCTGGTAAAACACTAGGCGGGCTTCTGGATCTGGGCGATCATCACCTGCTCCTTGAACTGCTCGAGCATGGACTCGTCCAGCCGGATCTCGGTGGGCCTTTTCACCAGCGTGGTCATCTGATCGATCTTGTCCTGCAGCTTCAGCAGCGCGTAGAACAGGTTTTCCGGCCGCGGCGGGCAACCCGTAACGTACACATCCACGGGCACGATCTTATCCACGCCCTGCAGCACGGCGTAAGTATTGAACGGACCGCCCACGCTGGAGCAGGCCCCCATCGAGATGCACCACTTGGGATCGGGCATCTGGTCCCAGATGCGTTTGAGGACCGGCCCCATTTTCAGCGTTACGGT
>Ga0187871_10003054_pt1 | contig 13165 bp, 14 predicted proteins | sample June2016WEW_16_1_FD_132988 | JGI IMG/M metagenome (GOLD analysis project Ga0187871, IMG submission 132988) | Peatland microbial communities from SPRUCE experiment site at the Marcell Experimental Forest, Minnesota, USA - June2016WEW_16_10 | ecosystem: Environmental > Terrestrial > Soil >... | reverse complement strand
GCCAACTTCTTTCAGGTGCTCGGTCATGTGAATGGCGTGACGATCGAGCGAGATGCCCGTCGCCGTTCGCAACGCGTTGACCACGTCGGCTTCGGTCACGGAGCCGAACAGTCGACCGTTGGCGCTGGCTCGAGCGGCAATGCTCAACGACTGGGCCTCGATGATCGCGCGCTGGGCTTCGGCCGCTTCACGACTCGCGGCGTCGCGCAGGTCGCGGGACTTACGCATCGACGACGCCTGGGCCTCCGTGCTCGTACTGGCCTTCATCGCCGCGCCCGAGGGCAAGAGGAAGTTGCGGGCGTAGCCCGACTTCACCTCGACTATGTCGCCGCGGCGACCGACGCCGCGGATGTCACTTCGCAAGAGGACCTTCATTCGGCCACCTCCTCGACGAGCTCGACCTCCGCCACGGGCGTGGCGTCGACGTATTCGAGGATCTCTTCGGCCTCGACGTCGGGCGCTTCGGCGTTCACGGCTTCGGGGGTCGGTCGGTCGCCGTCGGAGCGCGGAGCGCGCGGACCGCGGTCGTCACGGTTGCCTCGGCCCCCACGACGTTCGGTGACGGTGCGCTGCGTGTAGGGCAGCAGCGCGAGTTCGCGGGCCGTCTTGATCGCGTCGGTCACGTCACGCTGATGCTGTTGGCAGTTACCCGAGACCTTTCGACCGCGGATCTTGCCGCGGTCCGAGATGTACTTGCGCAACTGCGCGAGGTCCTTGTAGTCGACCGTGTCGACGCCGTGTTGACAGAACGAACACGGCTTCTTCTTCGCGCCACGACGGGTATCGATCTTCGGGGCGCGCTTGGGTGGCTTGGGATTGTTGATACGGGGCATTAGAAGGGCTCCTCGTCAAATGCGTAGCTGCTGGGTTCGTTCGCGCGCGGCGCCGCGGCCGGTCGGTCGCTGGACTGGAAGTTGCTGCCCTCGGCGCGCGGGGTGCGCGTCACGACGGCGGTCGCCCACTTGAGGCTCGGCCCGATCTCGTCGGCGTTGATCTCGACGATCGAGCGCTTGTCGCCGTTCTCGGTCTCCCAGGATCGCTGCTCGAGTCGGCCGCTCACGATGACGCGCGCGCCCTTGGTGAGCGAGTTCGCGGCGTTCTCGGCCATGGCGCCGTAGCCCACGACCTCGAAGTACGACACTCGCTCCTCCCACTCCTGGGTCTGACGGTTCTGCCAGCGGCGGTTGACGGCGATGGACAGCTTGAGCGCCGCCTGCCCTGAGTTGAGGAACTTGAGTTCCGGGTCGCGGGTGACGTTCCCTACGACGGTGACTGCGTTATCGGCCATTTCTCTCTCCTTGGATTCTCGAGCGTCCGAACTTACGCCTGCGCCGTGACACGGGCGCTCGGGCGTTCATGGCGGCGAAGGATCTTGTAGCGCAGGACCTCGTCCGACAGGGTCAGGATCCGGTTGAGCTCGTCGACGGTCGACGACTCACCGCTGAACTCCACCAAGACGTAGTAACCCTCTTTGCGCTTGTTGATCTCGTAGGCCAAGGGACGCTTACCCCAACGGTCGATGGCGCCGGGCGTTCCGTCGTGGGTTCGGATGGTTTCGAGTGCGCGGTCGAGCGCGATCTGGATCGTCTGGGCGTCGACAGCCGTGTCGAACACGATCATGGTTTCATAGGGCCGCATGGCCGGTTTCCTTTCCCTCTGGTCCGGCTAGGCCGGGCTCTGCGGAAAACAGAGCAGGGTATGTGGCACTTCCCCACGCTTGTGGGAACGACAATCCTACTGCACGGCGCCGAAAATGGCTACTCGAGGAGGCCGTCGGGATTCGGATAGGCCTCGTCCTCGCTCGGGAACGCACCGCTACGGACGTCCTCGGCGAAGTGGCGCAGCGCCTCGGTGATCACCGGTCCGAGATCGGCGTACTGGCGCACGAACTTGGCCGGTTTGCGACTCGTGAGGCCGAGCAGGTCGTGAAAGACCAGGACCTGGCCGTCGGTGTCCGGTCCGGCGCCAATCCCAATGGTCGGGACGTCGAGCGATTCGGTGACCGTCTTTCCGACCACGCTGGGCACGCCCTCGATCACGATCGCGTAGACGCCCTCGTCCTGGAGGAGTTGCGCGTCCTCGATGAGCAACTTGGCGCTCTCCATCGTCTTGGCCTGGACCTTGAAGCCGCCAAAGGCCATCACGCTCTGCGGTGTGAGGCCCAGGTGACCCATCACCGGGATCTGCGCGTCCAGCAACGCGCGCACCACGGCCTGGCGCACCCGACCACCCTCGAGCTTGACGCTGTCGGCGCCGGCGCGAATGAGCTTGGCGGCGTTGCGGACGCTCTCACCGAGGTCGACGTGGTAACTCAACCACGGCATGTCCGCGACGACGTGGGCCTCGGGCTCGGCCGCGGCGACGGCGCGCACGTGATGACACATCTCGTCGATCGTGATGTGCAGGGTGTTCTCCTGGCCCAGCACGACGTTGGCCATCGAGTCGCCCACGAGGATCAGGTCGACGCCGGCCGCCGAGGCCAATCGCGACCCCGGCTCGTCGTAGGCGGTCACCATGACCAGGGGAATCGCGCCGTTTCGACGTTTTCGAGCCCGGATGGCCGGGGCGCTCAGGGTCACTCACCCACCTCTTGGCGCAGCACCGCGTTGGCGCGACGCGCCGGGCGCCCACCGGCCGACCACTTTCGCACGAGGTGGTGGAACGAACATCCGACGCAGACCTCGACGGCGTAACACTGCACCGGCTCTTCGCGACGCTCGAGCTTCAACAGCTCAGCGCGCGAGCTGGGACACGTGCCGCCCGAGGGAAGTCGCGCGCCGAAGACGTAGGTGACCTCGACGAGCTCGACGTCGCTGCAGACCGGACAGGTCTCGCCGGTCTTTCGTCCGAGGTTCTTCGCCGCGCGAAGGAGTTCGGGGTGCGCGTCGCAGACGTCCTCGTAGCGGATGAGGCCCGCGGCGACCTTGGCCAAGAGGGCGTGACGCACGAGTCCGAACTCGACCACCGCTCCGTTCGCGGTACTCGTGCGGAATCGCTTATCCATTAGAGGTGACCTTAGTCACCGTGCAATCATTGGTAAATGACACCACTGCACGTTCGATATATCGAAGTGATACTATGTTTCGCGTGTTAGACATTGCCATCCTGGGTCTCCTCATGGACCGTGACCACCACGGCTACGAGATCCGCACACAACTGCGAGACCGACTCGGTGTGTGGGCGAACGTTTCCTTCGGTTCGATCTACCCCGCCCTCGCGCGCTTGGAGCGCCAGGGCTGCGTCGAAGCGGTCACCTCGAGTGACGCTCGACTGAGTGCACTCTCTACCGGATCGTTGTCGGGTGAGCGTGCGTCGTTGCGCTCACTGCGCACGACCTCGGGCATCGGGCGCCGCGGTCGCAAGGTCTATCGGATCACCGAGCGCGGTCGACGCGACTTCGCCTCGATGCTGGCCGACCCGGCGACGCTGGATGACGGCAAGAACTTCTCGTTGCGCATGGCCCTCGCCAAGTACCTGACCCCGAACGCGCGGGTCGGGTTGCTCGAGCGTCGCCGTGGTGACCTCATCGCCCGCCTGGCTGAAGTCCGAGCCGGCGCGAACAACGAACAGCTCGACCCCTACGCACGCGGTGTGATGGAGCACGCGGCACAGGGCGTCGAGTTGGACCTCGCGTGGATTGACGGAATGTTGTCCACCGAACGAAGTAATCAAGAGTCCTTCGCGCACGACGCGAAGTAAGAAAGGGGAGCCATGGAGAAGATTCGCGTGGCCATCGCGGGCGTCGGCAACTGCGCCAGTTCACTTATCCAGGGCGTCACGTACTACCGCGACGCCAATCCGGCCGACGACGTACCCGGTCTGATGCACGTCGTGCTCGGGGGCTATCACGTCAGTGACCTCGAGTTCGTCGCCGCCTTCGACGTCGACGCCTCCAAGGTCGGCAGCGACCTCGGCAAGGCCATCGACGGAGGCCAGAACAACACGATCAAGTTCGCCGACGTCCCCTCCTTGGGTGTCACGGTCCAGCGTGGACCGACCATGGACGGACTCAACAAGTACTACCGCGCCATGATCGAGGAGTCACCCGTCGAACCGGTCGACGTGACGCAGGTCCTTCGTGACTCGCGCGCCCAGGTCTTCGTGTCGTACCTGCCGGTCGGCTCGGAGGACGCGCAGCGCTACTACGCGCAGTGCGCGCTCGACGCGGGCGTCGCCTTCGTCAACGCCATCCCGGTCTTCATCGCCTCGGACCCGGAGTGGGCCAAGAAGTTCGCCGACGCCAAGGTGCCGATCATCGGCGACGACATCAAGAGCCAGCTCGGCGCGACGATCGTGCACCGCGTACTCGCGCGCCTGTTCGAGGACCGCGGCCTGACCCTGGACCGCACCTACCAGCTCAATGTCGGTGGCAACATGGACTTCAAGAACATGCTCGAGCGCGAACGCCTCGAATCTAAGAAGGTCTCCAAGACCCAGGCCGTCACCTCGCAACTCGAGATCTCCAACATGGACCCCGACGACGTGCACATCGGACCGAGCGACCACGTCCCGTGGCTGCACGACCGCAAGTGGGCCTACATCCGCATGGAGGGTCGCAACTTCGGTGACGTGCCCCTCAACGTGGAGCTCAAGCTCGAGGTCTGGGACTCGCCCAACTCGGCCGGCGTCATCATCGACGCCGTGCGTTGCGCGAAGGTCGCCCTGGACCGCGGCATCGGTGGCCCGATCATCGGACCGTCGGCCTACTTCATGAAGTCACCGCCCATCCAGTTCCACGACGACACGGCGCACGACATGGTCGAGGCCTTCGCCGAGGGCGCCGAGAACCCGGTGTGGCCGTAGTCTTCGACCACAGTTCGACTCAGGACTCGTTGAACATAACCCAGCGGCAAACAGAACTCGTATTACGCCTGTTCAGCCCACCATTCGCGTAGGCGAACCGCCGCTTCTTGCGGCGTGATCTCCCCCTCGTCGAGGCGAATCTCCATGAGGAACTCCAGCGCGCGTCCAACCGCCGGGCCGGGCGCGATGTCCAACAGCTCCATCACGGCCACGCCGTCGAGCGCCGGACGGAGCCGCTCGAGATCCTCGCGTTCGCGCAAGTCAGCGATACGAAGCTCCAGCTCGTCCATCCGCTCGGCGAGGTCCGCGGCTTTGCGCGCGTTGCGCGTCGTGCAGTCGCACCTCGTCAGTTCGTTCAACTCCTCAAGTAACGGGCCGGCGTCGCGGACGTAGCGTCGCACGGCCTTGTCGGACCACCCGAGTTTGTAAGTGTGGAAACGCAGGTGCAGTTCGACGAGCGCGCTGACGTCGTCGATCATCTCCTGGGGGTAGCGCAGGGCCGTCATACGCTTGCTCGTCATCTTGGCGCCCACGACCTCGTGGAACCGGAACGTCACGCCCTCGTCCGATATCGCTCGCGTCGCCGGTTTGCCGATGTCATGGAACAGAGCGGCCAGACGAAGCACCAGTTCGGGCGACGTCTTGTCGACGACCGCCCACGTGTGGGTGAGGACGTCTTTATGACGATGGATCGGGTCCTGCTCGAGCTGCAGTTTCGGCAGCTCCGGCAAGAAGTACTCGGCGAGACCGGTCCGCACGATGAAGTCGAGTCCGACCGACGGCGCCGGACTCACCATCAAGAGGTCCAGTTCGCCCCGTATTCGCTCGGCCGACACCTTGGTCAGTCGATCGGCCATCTTGATCGTCGCCGCCTCGATTGCCGGATCGATGGTCAGTGAGAATCGTGCGGCGAATCGTGCGGCGCGCAACATCCGCAAGGGATCGTCACTGAAGAGGATCTCGGGATCGATCGGCGTGCGCAGTGCTCGATCGTGCAGGTCACTGAAGCCGTCGTAGAAGTCGAAGAGGGTCTGCACGTCCGGTGTCGCGGCGTCGAGGGCGACGACGTCGAGGGCGAGCGCGTTGATTGTGAAATCTCGTCGGCTGAGATCGGCCTCGAGCGAGTCGCCCCATTCGACAGAGGGTTTGCGCGAATGGTCGACGTACGCCTCGGACCGGAACGTCGTGACCTCCACCTTCACGTCGCTGCCGCGAAGGATCCCACCGATCGTGCCGAAGGCCCGTCCCTGTTCCCACAACGACGAGCACAGCGGCTCCAATAGCTTGACGATGTCGTCTGGGCGGGCGTTCGTGGTGAAGTCGATCTCGAAGTCGTCGCCGCGCTCCTCGCCGAGGACGGCGTCGCGCACCGAGCCCCCGACGGCGTAGAGGGAGAAGCCCGCGTCGGCGAACGCGCGGGCCACGGGACTCGACAAATGTGCCAGATCACTGAGTCGGTCGTGGACTTGATCGAAGGAAGTCACTGCGAACGAGGGTAGTTCGGCCTGAGTTCACATCCGCACGGAGGTAGCGTGTGAACGAATGTTCCACCGATTTTCACCCTGGTGGCGGGCACTCAGCGTCGTACTCCTCTGCCTCGCAACGATGGCGTGGCCCACGGCCGCGCGAGCAGGCGCGACGCCCTCCTTCACGATCGTGCACCAGGACCCCGTGGCGACCGTCTCGGCCAAGGGCACCGCGCACTTCCACCTCACGATCAAGACCTCGCCCAAGGGACAGGCGTCTCGAGCGCGCGTGACGATCTATCCACGCGTCATCGACCGCAGTCAGCTTGCCCCGATCGTCGCCGGGACCGGCACGACGCTAAAGGCACTGGGTACGACCAGCACTTTTACGCTCAAATGCGAGATCCGCGGCACCTTCAAGTTCTCGGTCAATCTCTATTCGAGGCGACTGATCTCTCCGCATCGCAGTTGCGCGCCGGCGCCGCGCCTGCACTTCCCGTGCCCGGCGCAACGCTGCGATGGGGTCTACCCGATCCGCATCGAGGTGACGACCGACGGCGCGACGTCGACGCAGTGGTCGCTGCTCGCGGTTCAGTCCACGGAGGTCGACCAACAGCTTCGTGTTGACCTCGTCGAGACGATGGACCCGAGCTCGTGGACGCGCGCGAAACGCTCGATCGCCGTGCTACACCTTCTCGTCCACCACCCCTCATCGGCGATCACGCTGTCGGCCGACTACCGCACGCTCGATACCGTGACGCACTCGGGTTCGCAAGAGACGCTCTTTCACACCGCGCTTCGACTCGAGTCCGTGAGTCCACTGCACGAGGCGATCAGCGCACCGCCGGCGAATATCGATTTCGGCGGTCTCGCCGTGCACGGCTTCGGCGACGAAGTCCGTCACCAACTCGCGCTTTCGGCCTCGCTCTTCAAGGGCCTGACCGACCGCGACGTCGACGCTCCGATCCTCCTCAACGGCACACCCTCGCTGCAAAGCCTTCGAGCCCTGAGGCGCGCCGGAGTCCGCGACGTGGTGCTGCCCGAGGCTGACCTGACGGTCCCACCGTCGTCGACCCTCAACTGGGGGGCGCCGTTCCACATCGACGGCGCCGGCGGCCTCACCGCGCTGAGCACCGACGGTCCGCTCTCGACGCTCTTCGCCGACACCTCTATCAGTACGGGTCGTCGAGCGGCGCTCACGTTGGGCACGTTGGCGTTCTTGCACTTCGAAGCACCCGACGCGCCGGCCCCGCGCACCGTCGTCATCGTCGTGCCGATCTCGAAGAGTCCCGTCGCATTCTTGAAGGACGTCCTCAACGGTTTCGCGAGTAATCCCTTCATCACGCTCGCGACCTTCGCGCCCTCCTTCGACGCCTCACTCGTCGCCACGAACGGGGCGCCGGCGACCCGGTCCCTGCTCAATCCACTCGTGGACACGAGGTGGTCGACGCACAACGTCACGTCACTCAGTGACCTCGTCGTCGGCGTGAACTCCTACGCACCGGCGCTGCGTTCCACCACCATCGGCACCGACTTGGAGGTCGCGATGGAGGCGTCCGAGATCACCGGTCCGCCGAACGTACGTCAGGACGCCATCAACGCCGCGGCCGCGGCTCTCAAGGGCCAACTCAGCAACTTCTCGGTCGATCCGAGCACGATCACGTTGGCCGGCTCCGGTTCGATACCCATCACCTTGACGAATCACGCGCCCTACACCGTGATGGCCACGGTCCATCTCCTCACCGACCAGCTCACGTTCCCCAGGGGCGACGACGTCCCCGTGTCGTTGAACGCGCCGACGAAGTCGGTGCGCGTGGCGACCTCGAACCACACGGGCAGCAGTCTGACCCTGCAGGTCATCGTCACCACGCCCAACAACCGTCTGGTGCTCGCGCGCGCCGCCATACAGGTGCGCATCGCGGGCACCTCGATCGTCGGGTACTTCTTGACGATCGCGTCGCTGCTGGTGCTCGCGTACTGGTGGCTGCGCACGTATCGCAAACGTCCCAAGGGCCGTCACGCCCGATGAGTTCGACGTCGACGCACTCCTCGCGCGTCGCCTCCATGGCGAGCGGCACGATGGTCTCGCGCCTCACGGGACTGTTTCGCGTACTGGTGCTCGCGTGGGTACTCGGATTCACGCCGATCGCCGACTCCTTCAACCTCGCCAACACGGTGCCGAACATGCTCTTCGACCTCGTCCTCGGCGGTGTCGCGGGCGCCACGTTCATACCGGTCTTCGTCGAACGTCTCGCCCTGGACGGAGAGCGTCGCGCGTGGCGGTCGATCTCGAGCGTGGTGACCGGCGCCGTCGTCGTCCTCACGGCCGCGTCGGTGATCGCGTGGCTCTGCGCCCCGTGGATCATCGACGGCTTCACGGCGTTTCGACACTCGACGACCACGGAATCGATCACCGTGTTGAATCAACAGCGCGCCGTCGCCACCGATCTGCTGCGCTGGTTCGTCCCGCAGATCTTCTTCTACGGCGTCATCGGTATCGCAACGTCGCTGCTCAACATCCGTCATCGCTTCGGCGTGGCGGCGTGGGTCCCGCTCGCCAACAACGTCGTCTGCATCGGCGTGTTGATCTGGTTCCACCTCGTCGATCCGACACCGATGCTCGCGACCCTGGGTGGCTCGCACGATCTCATGTGGCTGGGTCTCGGCACAACGGCCGGCGTCGCGGTGCAGTTCCTCTGTCTGATTCCGTCGCTCTTGCGCAGCGACCTCTGGCGACTCTCGTTCCGTTTCAACCTGAAGGACCCGGCGCTGCGTGCCGTGAGCCGCCTCGGCGGCTGGACATTGCTCGTCGTCTTGCTCAACCAGCTCTCACTGTTCGTGGTGCTGGCCTTCGCCTTCGGCATCGGCGGCGACGGGCCGGTCAGCGCCTACACCTACGGTTGGTCGTTCATGCAGATGCCCTACGCCGTCGTGGTCGTCTCGGTGATGGGCGTATTGACGCCGCAACTCGCCGGATTGTCCACCGCGGCGAACTTCGAGGGACTGAGCGAGCGACTGCGCTTCGGACTGCGACAGTCACTGGTCATCATCATCCCGTGCACGCTCGTGCTCTTGGTGCTGGCTCAACCGATCGTGGCGATTCTGCTCAAGCACGTGAACGCGACACACAACTGGGACGTGGGCACCGTACTCGCCGTGCTCGCCGCCGGACTGCCCGGCTTCACGGTCTTCCAGCTGTGCGTGCGCGGTCTGCAGTCGATGCAGCGCGCGCGCGAGGTCTTCTACCTCTACGCGTTGCAGAACGCACTCACCGTCGTGTTGTGCGTCGCCATCGGTCGACACTCGTTGGCCGGACTGACCGCGAGCGTCTCGATCGCGTACAGCGCCGCGGCCGTCGTGGCCCTCGCCGCCCTCGCGCGTCACCGCGTCTCGATCGCCTCGGTCATATGGTCACGCCACGTGCGCCGGAGTCTCGGCGCGTCACTCGTCTCGGCGCTGGTGATGGCCCTGGTATACGCCACACCGACGTGGAACCGCGGCGCCGGATTGGTGGCACGCTTCTCCTTCGCCTTCCTGGCCGGCCTCGGCGCGTACGCACTGGTCGTCGTTCTCCTCCAGCACCGCGTCACGCGCGTCGGGGCGAAAGATGCAAGGCTGAACTAGTTCAAAGGGGGGCCATGGCTCGGATTCGTGTCGTAACCGACAGTGCGTGTGACATTCCCGACGAGATCGCGCGTCGCCTCGACATCGACATCGTCTCGCTCAGCATCCGATTCGGCGACGAGGAGTTCACCGATCGCGTCGACCTCTCCCCCGAGGAGTTCTGGGCCAAGTGCAAGGCGAGCAAGACGCTGCCCGAGACGGCGGCGCCGTCACACGGTGCGTTCCACACCGCGTACGAACGGGCGCAGGCCGACGGCTGTGACGGCGTCATCGTGCTCACCCTCTCGGCGTTGCTCTCGACCACGCATCAGTCAGCCGTTTTAGGGGCCCAGGAGTTCTCGGATGCCTTCCCGGTGAGAGTCATCGACACGAAGGCCGTGTCGATGGCCGAGGGACTACTCGTGATCGACGTGGCCGAACTGGCCGCGACCGGCGCCGACCTCGACCAACTGGTCGCACACGCCGAGTCACTGGTCGCCAAGGTCGGCGTCGTGGCGATGCTCGACACCCTCGATCACCTCATCAAGGGCGGTCGCGTCGGGGGCGCGCGTGCACTGCTCGGACAGGTGCTCTCCATCAAACCACTCCTCGAGCTCAAGGACGGCGTCGTCGCCGAGGCGGGTCGTCAACGCACCCGTTCCAAGGCGTTGGTGGCGATCGCCGAAGTCGCCAAGTCCCACGCGCCCTTGAAACGCCTGGCGCTCGTGCACGGAGCCTCGAGCGAGGTCCCCGCGTTGGAGGCTCTGGTGGCCGACATCGCGACCGAGAACCCGATCATCGTCACCGACATGGGTCCGGTCGTGGGCACGCACGGTGGCCCGGGGATCATCGGCATCTGCTGGATCGAAGCCGAGTAGCGCCCTCTACCGGTAGGTTGTTCGCGTGAACGAAGCGAAGAAACCCAGCGACGGCGACTTCGTCGACAAGGCGCTCTTTCAGTTCGACCACGTGCTCGACGTCGTGCACGACAAGGTGCTGCGCCCGATCCTCTTGGCCGGCCGCGCCCTCGCCTTCGGACTGATCATCTTCTTCGCGGCGATCTTTCTCATCGGCGCGCTGCTCATCGGACTCATCCGCTTCATCGACGTGTACTGCTTCGCCGGACGCGAGTACCTCAGCTACGTCTCGGTCGGCGCGATCTCGCTTCTCGCGGGACTCATCATTTGGCGCAAGCGTCGCCCGCTCAACCTGAGGAAGTAATGCCCGAACACACTCGTGTCTTGATCGTCGGCTCGGGACCCGCTGGACTCACGGCCGCCATCTACACCGCGCGCGCCCAACTGAATCCCATCGTGATCGAGGGTGAACCGTCCTCGAACTCCGATCAGCCCGGCGGACAGTTGATGCTCACGACCGACGTCGAGAACTATCCCGGCTTCCCCGAAGCGGTGACCGGCCCCGAACTCATGGCCAACATGCGCGCGCAGGCGCTGCGCTTCGGCGCCGACCTGCGGGTCAACAAAGTGCAAGTGCTTGACACCATGACCCGTCCCTTTCGCGCGTGGCTCACCGACGATGACGAACCGAGCATCACCGCGGACACCGTGATCCTTGCGACCGGCGCACGCTCGATGATGATGGAAGTCCCCGGTGAAGAGCGCCTGCTCAGCCACGGTCTCTCGACGTGCGCGACGTGTGATGGATTCTTCTTCCGCGGTCAGGACATCGCCGTCGTCGGAGGCGGCGACTCCGCGATGGAAGAGGCACTCTTCCTGACGCGCTTCGCCTCCAGTGTCACCGTCGTCGTTCGTCGCGACGTACTGCGCGCGTCCAAGATCATGCAGGAGCGTGCTCTCGCGCACGAGAAGATCCGTTTCGCGTGGAACACCAGGGTGACCGAAGTCCTCGGTGACGATCGCGTCTCGGGGCTCGCGGTGCGCGACACCGTGACCGGCGAGGACCGTGTGCTCGACGTCACCGGTGTCTTCGTCGCCATCGGACACATCCCGAACACGACGCTGGTCGTGGGACAGGTCGACCTCGAGGAGAACGGCTACGTGCGCACCGGACTCGGTTCGTACACGAACATCGACGGCCTCTTCGCCGCCGGTGACGTCCAGGACCACGTCTATCGCCAGGCCGTCACGTCGGCCGGATCGGGCTGTGTCGCCGCGATCGACGCTGAGCGATGGCTTGAGGCGCAGGGTCACTAACGCGGTTTCAATCGCTAAAGTGGTTCTCTGGCGCACGAAGGCGCCACCTCTGGAGGTGTGTATGAGCGAGCAGATCACGACCCTGACCGACGCCACGTTTGACGAAGTCGTGGGTGCGTCGGACAAGCCGATCCTGGTCGACTTCTGGGCCGAGTGGTGTGGTCCGTGCAAGATGATCGCTCCGATTCTCGAGGAGTTGGCGACCGAACAGTCGGACAACGTCGTGATCGGCAAGCTCGACGTCGACCTCAACGTCGCGACCGCGACCAAGTTCTCCGTGATGAGTATTCCGACGCTGTTGCTGTTCAAGGACGGCGAGGTCGTCGCCCGCCTCGTAGGTGCCAAGCCCAAGGGCGCCATGCTCCAAGAGATCACCGCGAACCTGTAGTCACGCTGTCGAACTTCGACTCGCTCCAACTCGGTGACTCGGGTCCCCGCGTTCGTGAACTGCACGAGCGCCTCGCTTCCCTCGGACATCTCTCGACCAACAACGAGGTCGAGGACTTCGGTGACGGCACGGTCGCCCTTGTCGAGGCCTTTCAGCGCTCGCGCGGCCTTCCGATCACGGGCCAGGTCGACGCCACGACGTGGGAGCGTTTGGTCGAAGCCGGTTGGCGACTCGGACATCGGCTGTTGTACCTCACGACGCCCAATCTGCGCGGCGATGACATCGCAGAACTCCAGGTGCGCCTCGCACAGTTCGGATTCAACCCCGGTCGCATCGACGGCATATTCGGCGCTCTCACCGAAGAGGCGCTGAACGACTTCCAGCGCAACTGCGCGCTCGACGTGAGCGGCGAGCTCACGCGAGCGACGCTCGTCGAACTCACGCGCATGACGTCGACGCACACGGCGCGAAGCCTGGTGACCGAGGCGCGTGAACGTGCCGACTTTCACGACGTGCCAACCGGACCCTTGGTCATCTGCGGCCGCAGTCCACTCGCTCCCCTGCTGGCCCGAACGTGCGAGCGGGTCTTGAAGGTTGAGGTCCTCGGAGACGACACTCCCGAAGCCGTCGCGAGCTTCGCCAACGCCAACGCCGCAGCGTTCGTCATCTCCCTCCAAACCCTCAAGCACGTTGAAGGTGTGCACCTGCACTATTGGGCGAGCTACCGTTCG
>Ga0187871_10003053_pt1 | contig 13167 bp, 10 predicted proteins | sample June2016WEW_16_1_FD_132988 | JGI IMG/M metagenome (GOLD analysis project Ga0187871, IMG submission 132988) | Peatland microbial communities from SPRUCE experiment site at the Marcell Experimental Forest, Minnesota, USA - June2016WEW_16_10 | ecosystem: Environmental > Terrestrial > Soil >... | reverse complement strand
GAGCCGGCTGGCCACGGGGCATGAATCTTCTTCGATCAATCGGGCCGTTGCGTTCTACCGCTCCCTGGTTGGTATTCCAACCGACCAGGAGCCGCCGGCGGCACGATAAAGAGCCGCGCACTCCGAAGTAACTCACCCCTTTAGGGGTGCGTTTCCGCCGTGGGCAGCCCTGCCGGATGTCGCAAGTCCCCGTCCACCGACTGCAATTGGCCGAGTTCTTGCAAAACTCGAGCCCAATCGCCGTCGTTGGCCTTCGTCGAAATTGGGAGGTTAAGGTCGTGGTAGAAGGCTAAAATATCGCTTCGGAGTTCTTGCGGAATGTCCGCATAGCGCCCCTGCAACTTATGTAATAGCTCCGAGTAGGCGTCGTCCGCCAGTCTGTATTTTCCCGCCGGCGTGAACTCTCCGACGTCGAGGTTGTCATTCGGCAGCCGAAGATTTCCCGCATTCTGTTCCGCAAGCAGTTCCCGATAACGGTCGATCGTCGAATTGAAGCTGGCCATGTACATCTTTTCGGTCTCCGGTGTCAGCCTCTTAAACGACAGTGGCCGGAGCGGCCCGACCTTTGGAATGACGCGGAAGGCGGATGCCAGAAGCTTCGACCGGATGCCGGGTTTGGTATAGGTGGCCCCCCAGTTTTTCTCGTAGCTGGAACGAGACAGATTATAGAGGAAGGTCTTACGCGTAACGCTGGGAGCCTCCTTTCTGATTTCCTGATTCTTTAGTTGCCAGGCAACTCTCGTGAGAGCGGGAAGAACCGATCCCACCGCGCGCCGATAGGATCCGATGGCGAGATCGACATCGAGGAATACCTTTCCCAGGCTCATTCCATAAGTGTCTTGGAACGCACGATCAAGCAAGGGCTTTGCCACTTGAAAGCCGATGAAGCTTTTGTAGGCAGCCGAGGCGTAGCGCCCTCTCGCGGCCTGAAAGACATCGAAGGCGAACTCGGTCTTGGCGTGGGAAAACGGATCGTCCGCATACGTTACCAGCTTTCCGAACCTAAGACCAAGCTTGGGGTAGAACAGAGGAACCGCAATGTTCACCGCCAAGGGGTGACCATTGTTGTCGGCGGCATAGTGCGACAACGCTCCCAGAGAGAACGCGTACTCATTGAGATCCTGCGACTCGCGGATGAGGTTCAGAATGAAGTCGCCGCTCCGGACGTAATGGGTCAAATTGCTGAAGAATTTGCTGCCGAACGGATAATATCCCAAATCCTGAATAATGCAGCCCCCGTAGGCGTATGCGTGTGCCTCCGTCAGTTCCTCCACTGTGGCATCCGGGAATCGTTTGAGCAGGAGCGGTTTGATGGCGCTATCCCATGTCGAATCGATGATGGCTTCGTGTGTGAGAACGGAATAAGCAGACGCCGTTGAGGCCGAGAATGCGAACAGCAGCCACAGCACGGTCGCGTGGCGAAGGAATCGGATTCTGCTGATCGCATCAATGTATTTCATAGCGCTCCTTACAAAGACTCTGTGTTGGAGGCACGTTGGTGACCAGGGGAGAGCGCATCTTGGCAATGTCGGTTGAATGACCGGATCTACTCCAGGCTGTCTCCCCACCGGCTGGCGGGGGGAGCAGAACCTGCACTTTGCGTACCGGAAAGTGCACTTGCTGTCGGCAATCGACGCTCTGGCAATGCTCGCAGACCCGCTCGCCACAGCAGACTCCTCACAACACCCTTTGCTTGCACGATCCCCAGGATGCTTTTTTGGGCGTCGTGATGGTGCCAGCCGTGCACTACCGCATTGGTCGCTACGATTTCATGCGATAGAAGAGGCAAAAGAAATGAAGTTGGCAATTGTAGCCGGTTTGGCCGTCACCACATCGCTGTTGGCCATGGATAAGGAGCCTGCCAAGCGGTTGGGCGAGGCCGCAACGGTCTTTTCGGAGGTAATGGCCACACCTGACAAGGGGATTCCGCAGGACCTGCTCGATAAATCGCATTGCATCATCATTGTGCCGAGCCTCAAGACAGCGGCTTTCGTGGTTGGCGCGAACTATGGAAAGGGATATCTGTCGTGCCGCAATAAAGGCGGCGAGGGCTGGTCGGCGCCCGCCACGGTTCGCATCGAGGGCGGCAGCGTTGGCTTTCAGATCGGCGGCTCGGAGACGGATCTGATCATGCTGGTGATGAATCAGGGCGGAGCCGACAAACTCCTTTCGAGCAAGTTCACCCTCGGCGCGGAAGGCTCAGTTGCGGCTGGCCCGGTCGGACGGACGGCGACAGCTCAAACCGACGCACAGATGCACGCGGAGATCCTTTCCTGGTCGCGATCCCAGGGGCTGTTTGCCGGTGTTGCGTTAGAAGGAGCCACCCTGCGGGAGGATCTGGACGATAACGCGACGCTCTATGGCGAGAAACTGGAGAACCGCGCCATCGTGACTGATGGGAGATCGGCGCCCAGCTCGGGTGCTCCTCTGATCGCTCTCCTCGACAAGTACTCGTCGCGAGAGCGTTAGGCCAGGCAGGAAGAAAGCAAAAGGAAAACAAGAATGAAAATGATCAGCACGTTTCTGACAGTATGCGGGCTTGTCGCGGCCCAGTCGTCGCAGGCTCCCAGCCCGGTCCAGCAATCAATCGAGCTTGCGGCAGGTATGGCCGCTGGCTCACTGCCCATCTATCGCGTGACGGTTGTCGCTCGAACCACGAAAGCGATCAACTACAACCACCGAAGCGGATCCACCGAGATCGGCTTCCACGGAACGGCGCTTTTGCCCGGGGCTCGCGGCGAGGCCAAAGTGGAAAGCAAGCAAGGCGTGATCAAGATCGACGCGCGCATGGAGAAACTGGAACCTGCGACCAACTTCGGCCCCGAGTACCTGACCTACGTGATGTGGGCCATCACCCCCGAGGGCCGAGCCACCAACATTGGTGAAGTACTCCTGGATGGAGACAAGACCAAGTTAGACGCAACTACAGAGCTGCAGTCCTTCGGTTTGATTGTCACTGCGGAACCCTATTTCGCGGTCACCCAGCCCAGCGACGTCGTGGTCATGGAAAACTTCGTCAGGCCCGATACAACAGGAACGATTGAGCAGGTCGACGCGAAGTTCGAACTCTTGCAGCGAGGCCAATACACCTTGAATGTGAACCCAGCCGACATCAAGCCCATGCGGCTGGAGTCGAAGGTGCCATTGGAACTGTACGAGGCGCGGAATGCGGTTCAGATCGCACGCTGGACAGGCGCTGCGAAGTACGCTCCCGAAACCTTCCAAAAAGCGGTCCAGGGCCTGGAGAACGCTGAGGGCTATCTGAATGGAAAGGCGGGTAAGAGGCCGATCGGCACGGTGGCGCGCGAAGCCGTCCAAATGGCCGAGGATGCCCGCATCATTACGGTGAAGAAGATCGCTGAAGAGCAACTGGCCAATGAGCGCCTGGCCGGAGCAGATCGCGAAGCACGCGCCGAAAACGGGCGAGCTGCCGCACAAGCCGACGCCGCGCGCGTCACACAGGATGCGCAGGCAGCGCAACTTGCCGCGCAGTCGGAAGCGGACCGCGTGAGACTGGAGACCGCGGCCAAGATGGAGGCTGCGCAGAACGAGGCGGATCGCGCAAAACGCGAGAGCGCGACCCAGCTTGCGGCTGCGCAAACGGAAGCCGACCGTCTAAAACGCGAGAACGACGCGAAAACGGCCGCGGCCCAGACCGAAGCGGACCGTCTGAAGACGAACAGCGAGGCGCAGATGGCCTCCGCGCAGACTGAGGCCGACCGTCTGAAACGCGAAAACGACGCCCAAAGAGCTGACACCCAGGCAGAACTGGACCGAGCCGCCAAGGACAAAGCCCAGGCCGAAGCGGAGAAGGCGGAGCTGCGAACCCAACTACTGGCGCAGTTCAACGCTATTCTTCAAACCCGGGATACGGCGCGCGGTTTGATCGTGAACATGTCCGACGTTCTCTTCGACACCGCCAAGTTTTCGTTGCGGCCTCTGGCACGCGAGAAACTGGCCAAGGTTGCCGGCATTGTCTCCGGGCATCCAGGGCTCATGCTGGATGTGGAAGGCCACACCGACAACGTCGGCGGTGATGAGTACAATCAGCAGCTTTCCGAGCAGCGCGGCGGGGCTGTGCGCGATTACCTCACACAGCAGGGAATGGCGGCAGCTTCGGTCACTTCGAGGGGATTCGGCAAGACTCAGCCGGTCGCTTCCAACGACACCGCGGAAGGCCGGCAGCAGAATCGCCGGGTGGAGATCGTTATCTCCGGCGAAGTAATCGGCACGGAGATCGGTATACCGGTCGCCGTGGTCCGGTAATCCCAGGTGGTAACGCTGCGGGGAACCTGAGTGGTTCCCCGCGGCCAGCACGGTTCGCTTCGTACAGTCTCAGGAGGCAATCCGATGACTCGGTTCGCAGGGGCCGCATGGAGACCGGTTCTCACTTCATTTCTCTTGTTCGGGTTGATGGCGGGAGCTGTATCGGCACAGGATCTTTCCAGATACCGAGACTTCCAACTCGGGACTGACATGCCGACGGTTATCCAGAAGGCCGGCGCGACTCCATCTCAAATCCAGGTTATCGATCGCCGTCCGGCCCTCATCCAGGAGCTTGCGTGGCGCCCCAAGTCGCTCAGCTCGTCTCCGGAGGCGGAGTCCGTCCAAGAGGTGAATTTCACCTTCTACAATGCCGAACTGTTTCGGATCGTCGTCAACTACGACCGGTACGAGACGGAGGGACTGACGGCTGATGACTTCATCAGAGCAGTCTCCACGGCCTACGGAGCGGCAGCGAAGCCCTCCGCGCTGGCAAGGACTACGAACGGATCCAATGGTGAACAGGAGCAGGTCCTCGCCCAGTGGCAAGATCCGCTGTATCGCTTCGACTTGATCCGCTCTACTTACGGGCCTGGCTTTAGACTGGTTGGCACTTTGAAAAGACTCGAAGCCCCGGCCACGGCCGCTAGTCTCGAAGCGAGGCGACTCGACGCCCTGGACGCGCCGCAAAGAGAGGCTGCCCGAAAAGCGACTGAGGAAGAAGCAGCGAGCGCCAAGCTGGAAAAGACCAGGCTTGTCAACATGCTGAAGTTTCGACTGTAAGCAGATGCCTCAGATCAGGTTACTCGGGGTATGTTTGACGGATTGCATAACAAGTGGAGGCTAGGAGAATGACAACGATTCGACCCTTATACGACCGCATCGTAGTGAAGCGGATTGACGAACAGGAAACCACGCACAACGGTATCGTCATCCCTGATTCTGCCAAGGAGAAACCGCAAGAGGGTGAAGTTATGGCTCTAGGTCATGGCAAGAGGCTCGAAAACGGCAAGCTCGTGCCCGTCGATGTCAAGATCGGTGACCGCGTGCTCTTTGGAAAGTATTCCGGTACCGAGACAAAGGTCGTCGGCACGGAGTACATCATCATGCGCGAGGACGACATTCTTGGCGTCCTGGATTCGGCACCGGCGGCAAAAGCGGGCCAGAAGACCACCTAAGTTCTTATTTCAGCTCGCAAGGAGATCATTGATGGCAAAACAGATTACTTACAGTGACCACTCCCGGCAGGCGATCCTGCGGGGTGTCAACCAGCTCGCCGATGCGGTGAAGGTGACCCTCGGACCCAGGGGACGCAACGTCGTCCTGGAAAAGAAATTCGGCGGACCGACGATCACCAAGGACGGCGTCACAGTAGCCAAAGAGATCGAGCTGAAGGACCCGCTCGAGAATATGGGAGCTCAGATGGTGCGCGAGGTGGCGTCGAAGACCTCTGACATTGCCGGTGACGGCACCACCACCGCTACAATTCTGGCCCAGGCAATTTACCGTGAGGGCGTCAAAGCGGTCACTTCGGGAGCGAATCCAATGGCCGTCAAGCGCGGCATTGATAAGGCTGTCGCGGTGGCCGTCGAGGAGGTCAAGAAGCTCTCGAAGCCGGTTTCCGGCGACATGATCGCGCAGGTCGGCAGCATCTCCGCCAACAGCGACCCCACCATCGGCAACATCATTGCCGAGGCGATGAAGAAGGTCGGCAAGGATGGCGTAATCACGGTCGAGGAATCCAAGACCATGACTACCGAGCTGAAGACAGTGGACGGCATGCAGTTCGATCGCGGCTACCTGTCACCCTATTTCGTCAGCGACGCCGAACGCATGGAGTGCGTTTTCGAAGACCCCTACATCCTCATTCACGAGAAGAAGATCACCAATATGAAGGACCTGTTACCGATTCTCGAGCAAATTGCACGGGCCGGTAAACCCCTGTTGGTGATTGCCGAGGATGTGGAAGGCGAAGCGCTGGCCGCGCTCGTGGTCAACAAGTTGCGCGGCACGCTCCACGCGTGCGCTGTCAAAGCCCCTGGCTTCGGCGACCGCCGCAAGGCGATGTTGGAGGATGTTTCTATCCTGACTGGCGGCAAGGCCATCATGGAAGAGATCGGCATCAAGCTGGAGGGTCTCAAGCTGGAGGATCTGGGCCGCGCGAAGCGCGTCACGGTGGACAAGGACAACACCACGATCATCGACGGCGCCGGGACGCCGAAGAGCATTGAAGGCAGGATCAAGCAGCTCCGCACTCAGGCGGAAGAGACCACCTCGGACTACGATCGCGAGAAACTACAGGAGCGGCTGGCAAAGCTGGCCGGTGGCGTGGCGATCATTAAAGTCGGCGCTGCGACCGAAACCGAAATGAAAGAAAAGAAGGCGCGCGTCGAAGATGCCCTCAATGCCACCCGCGCGGCAGTGGAGGAAGGCATCGTACCGGGCGGGGGCGTTGCACTGCTGCGAGCTTCGATCGCGCTCCAAAAGCTCAAGCTCGACCGCGACGAGCAGTTCGGCGTCACCATCGTGCGCCGCGCCTGCGAAGAGCCTGTCCGTCAGCTGGTACAAAACTGCGGGACCGAGGGAGCTGTGGTCGCCGAGAAAATCAAGAACCACCCGGAGGCCAACTTCGGATTCAACGCTTCCACCGAACAGTACGAGGACCTGGTGAAGGCGGGCGTAATCGATCCGACCAAGGTAACCCGCACGGCTCTGCAGAACGCGGCGTCGATTGCGTCACTCATGCTGACGACGGAAGTAACAGTCAGCGAGATGGTGGAGAGCCCGGATGACACAAGCGATTAGCGGCCGCTGGAAGTGCCTGCATCAAGCGATGGCTTCTGGCCAATCCCGAAGCCCTGCGAACTGCCCGACCAGAGAGGACTTGTATGCTCTTGGGGATGTATAGCGCTGTACTTCTGATCGTGCTCACCGCAGTTGCGGCAGCCGCAAGGAAGGACGCTCGTCTCGCAACCGCTGTCGCGAAACGGACAGCGGGGTAGGAGTCTTGTCGATGGACAGTGCGATTGCAGCTTGGGAAGACGAGGGTGGAACATCGACGCAGGATGCTTTCGACGCGACACAAACCACGAACGATTCTGGCACGGTGTTGACCGGCGTACTCTACGCAATCACTATAATAGTGATCCTGGCTGTCGTCTCAAGGCTTTGAGGAGACCGCGCGAGGAACAGCTTTGAAGGCGGCCGACTAAGTGGAGCATTCTACGCGGCGCTGATACCGGCGAGGCACGGCAACCCTCCGTAGGGCCAAGAGCGCACTAGTCACGAACTGAACTAGACCGAAAACACAACTACTTAGGCCCAACTGGACTGCACCGGACTGGCAGTTGCCGCCGTCGATTCTCGTTAGCGCGAAGCTATCAGGACAATCCGTCCTCTCCTGCGGCCTAGATCTGCCAAACTTCCTGACAGCTGGCCCTATGTGGCGGCTGGACCAGCCGAGGAGTGGAGGCGACGTGGCGTCCCGTATCGCGGACGATCGGTTCTCGTCTACGGTCGATTTCACGACGACCGGCTGGCAAGAACGTCCGCCTAACCTGCTATACTGGTTTCAGGCATCCCCCACCATGAGCCGAGCGGCCTAGCTGTTCTCCGGCCAACTCCGTCCTATGGCCTTTGCCGGAAAAGGACGAGACATGCCGGAAGACTCAGTACAAGCTGCCGCTCCTTCTGTCCCATGCCCTTTTCATGAGGGCGATCGAGTGTACTTGGCGAGGGGCTCTTACCAGGGTACCCTCGGCACTTTCCTCAATCTCAGAAGTGACCCTAAGTGGGCCGACATACGCGAACCGAACCAGAGCATTCGAGCACATCCCGTGGAATGGCTGGCGATCTCGAACTCGCCGAACGCTCCAGTGTAATACAGTCCAAACGACGACAGCGGGCACAAAACCGTGATTGAAGGTTCCAAGGTTGGAAAGATCGCATTCCTCGGCGACTACCTGCCGCGCAAGTGCGGTATTGCCACATTTACCTCCGATCTCTTAACTGCCGTAGCCGCCGAGCACCCGGCCAGCGAGTGCTTTTCGATTGCGATCAACGACGTCAAAGAGGGCTACGACTATCCCGACATTGTCCGCTTCGAGGTTGAAGAACAAGACCTATCGTCATACTTGCGCGCCGCCGACTTCCTGAACATAGGCAATGTGGATGTCGTCTGCCTGCAACACGAATACGGAATATTTGGAGGCCCGGCCGGCAGCCACATTCTGGCGCTCCTGCGCGAACTGCGGATGCCCATCGTTGCCACACTCCATACCGTCCTGTCAGAGCCGAGGGTCGATCAGCGATTGGTGATGCAGGAACTGATTGCGCTGTCCACCCGCCTGGTGGTAATGTCCGCCCGCGGCCGGCAGATGTTGCAGGACGTTTACCATGCGCCGCCAACCAAGATCGACCTGATCCATCACGGCATCCCAGACATACCGTTCGCGGATCCGAACGATCTCAAAGACGAATTCGGCGTAGCGGGGCGGACGGTATTATTCACATTCGGCCTGCTCTCCCCTAACAAGGGCATCGAGCACGTGCTGAATGCGCTGCCGAGGATCGTGGCCGAGTTCCCTGACGTTGTGTACATGGTCGTGGGCGCCACCCATCCGAACGAGTTGCGCGAGCGGGGAGAGGCCTACCGCGTCAGTCTCGAGATCCTAGCGGCCAAGAACAGAGTGGAGCGGAATGTCATTTTCTATAACAGCTTCGTCGCGCTGGACACTCTAAAGGACTTCATCGGAGCCGCCGACGTATACATTACACCGTATCTCAGTGAAGCTCAGAGTACGTCCGGCACGCTGGCGTATACCTTCGGCTCCGGCAAGGCTGTCGTCTCAACGCCGTACTGGCACGCCAGCGAACTCCTCGCGAACGGGCGCGGAGTTCTGGTTCCGTTCGGGAACGCCGCCGCAATTGCGACCGAGGTCAGCGCTTTGCTGCGCGATACCCCCCGCCGGAACACAATGCGGGAGGGTGCTTACAAGCTAGGCCGGGAAATGGTCTGGAGCAACGTCGCGCGGCTGTACATGCGTTCCTTCGAACTCTCCCGGCTCCAGGCCCTGGCGACTCGGCGGAAGTCCCTTTCCACCAAAACGCTGGACCAGAGGCCGCGGGAAGCTCCTGAGGTGAAGCTGGAACATCTCTCGCGCATGACGGATTCAACAGGCATTTTTCAGCACGCCGTGTTCAGCGTGCCAAACTTTTCCGAAGGCTACTGCACGGACGATAACGCGCGGGCGTTCATCCTTGCGGTGCTGCTCGAAGAACTGGGCGAAGAACCGGAACACGTACGCTCGCTCGCCACCACCTACGCGGCCTTCTTGTTCCATGCGTTCGATCGCCGTACGGGGCGCTTCCATAATCATCTGGGTTTCGATCGGCACTGGCTCGACCCCCAAGGGTCGGAAGACTGCCACGCCAGGGCGCTGTGGGCGCTCGGAGTTGGGGTCGGAGGATCTTTTCACCGCAGCTTTCAGGTGATGACCGGCCAACTCTTCGGGCAGGCTCTCCCGGCGGTGGCGCAGTTTAATTCTCCGCGCGCCTGGGCGTTTAGCCTGATTGGCATCCATGACTATCTGCGCCGGTTGAGCGGTGATACCTTCGTGACCCAGATGCGCGAGACGCTCGTGACCCGCCTGATGGACCTCTACGACCGAACGGCCACGCCCGACTGGCCGTGGTTTGAACAGGAATTGAGTTACGACAATGCGAAACTCGCACATGCCCTGATTTTGAGCGGCCGTGCCACAGGTCAGAAGGCGGTGATGGATCGAGGCATTGAGACCCTTCGATGGTTGGTGCAGCTTCAAACCTCTGAAAACGGACATTTCCGGCCGATTGGCAGCAATGGGTTCTTCAAGCGCGGCGGCACCCGGGCGAATTTCGACCAGCAACCGGTCGAAGCGCAAGCTATGATGTCAGCTTGCCTCGAGGCTTATCGCTCCACGTCCGATTCCTGGTGGTACGAACAGGCCCAGCGAGCGTTTGACTGGTTCCTCGGTTGGAACGATCTTGGTCTGGAACTGTACTCGCCAAGAACCGGCGGCTGTCGCGACGGACTGCACGTGGACCGAGTCAATCGCAATCAGGGTGCGGAATCCACGCTCGCGTTTCTTTTGTCGCTAGCGGAACTGCGGCTGACGCAAAACATTGTCACCAGCTTCAAGGCCCCGGTCCTCATCGAGAGTTGATACCAATCCACATTCTGGCCCCTCAGACAACAGCCGCATGACTACTCAATCGATTCATATGACACGGACGACCATAGCCTTGCGGCCGGACCCGTCCCGCGTCCTCTTACGCCCCTTCCGCCCTGGCTACGTGCAGCGAACCAGAAGGATCGTCGCACGGATTCTTGCGCTTGCCGAAAGCCAGGTTCTCCCCTTGCTGAACGAAGTGCTGGTCGACTTTTCGCCTCGCCATCCGAAAATCAGCGACGCTTTTCTCGAACGATTCCAGCAGGTGAGCAAGCTCCTGTCGTTGGAAGGCGAGCTATCCGAGGCCAGAAAACTGCTCATCGGCTCCTGTTTCGTGTGTGAGTTTTCACTCGAAGCCGCCGCGTTATTCAACCCGTCGATTGTGCCGCACCCGGATCAATCGGGGGTCCCCCAGAACGGGTTGCGCTTCGTCCTGAGCCTGCGAGCCACCGGTGAAGGACACGTCTCCTCCATCACCTTCCGTACCGGCATGATCTGCCCTGATGACCGCATTGAGGTCATGGACGCAGCCGGTCATCTCAGCGAACCGCGTGTGGTCCGGAACCCGTCGTATGACGGCGCCGTCTTCGAGCGTCAGATCGCCGAACTCGGTCTAACCGATGCGTTCACCCTGCGGACCATGAGCAAGCTCGGGCCATCGTTCCACTTGGATGACCTTCGCGGCCTGGTGAAAGAAACGTTGCGGCAGCCGTCCGGGACCGATGGAAATAGGGGAGACCGGAGCACGGCCAACGCAATGCGGAGATTGGCTGAGTCGAACTATCAAGTCCAGTTCAGCGCCGAACAGGAGTTGTCCGAGCGCATTATTTTCCCCGGTTCTCCGTCGCAGCGAAACGGCATCGAAGACGCGCGGTTCGTGCGCTTTCAGGACGATGACGGCACGCTCGTCTATTACGCCACGTGCACCGCTTATGACGGCAGGGCGGTGAAGCCGGAACTACTGGAAACCTACGACTTCCTGCGTTTTCGTTTTATTACGCTGGGCGGCCCTGCTGCGCAGAACAAGGGCATGGCCATGTTCCCGCGTAAGGTCAACGGCCGATATGCCATGCTCTCGCGGCAGGACAATGAGAACCTGTACCTCGTCTTTTCCGACAACGTGCATTTCTGGCACGAGCCCAAGTTGATTTTGGCGCCGGCTTTTCCGTGGGAGATGGTCCAGATCGGAAACTGCGGCTCGCCCATCGAAACGGATGCCGGTTGGCTGGTCCTCAGCCACGGCGTCGGTCCCATGCGGCAGTACGCGATCGGGGCATTCCTCCTCGATAAAGGCGATCCCTCCAGGGTGATCGGGCGCCTGCGGGAACCGCTACTCAGGCCCACGGAGGATGAACGCCGCGGCTACGTGCCCAACGTCGTATATACCTGCGGCGCGCTTGTCCACCGCGGCCAGCTCATCATTCCATATGCCTATGCCGACCGCGCCACCAGCTTCGCAACGGTACCGCTCGAAGAGGTTCTGAGCGCGATGCGCTAGAAAGTGCGGCTCAGGTCGCTATGAGAACTGGACGAAGAGTCGCGATCCTGTCACCCGTCGCATGGCGGACACCTCCGCGGCAATACGGCGCCTGGGAGACGGTGGCCGGCAACATCGCCGAAGGGCTGGTCGCCCGCGGCTGGGACGTAACTCTGTTCGCCACTGGCGACTCGATCACTTCAGCTCGTTTACATGCTGTGATGAAGCGTGGTTACGAAGAGGACGGCTCCATCGACCCGAAGGTGGCTGAATACCTCCATATCCCGGAGGTGTTCGAACACGCCGCGGAGTTCGACATCATCCACAGCCACTACGATTTCATGGGCCTGGCGTACAGCCGGCTGGTAAAGACACCGGTCTTAACTACGATTCACGGATTTTCATCGCCTAAGATCATTCCGGTTTACCTTAAGTATGCCGCCGGCTACTTTGTTTCCATCAGCGATTCGGACCGGATGCCGGGGCTGAACTATCTAGCGACCGTATACAACGGAATCGATCTTGCGCTGTATCCCTTTCAGCCGCGCGGAGGCGAAGACCTGGTCTTTCTGGGGCGCATTCACCCCGACAAGGGCGTGCACCTGGCGATTGAAGTGGCCCGGAGGGCCGGCCGGCATCTGGTCATCGCGGGCATCATCCAGGAACAGGCTTATTTTGAAGATCAGGTCAAACCGCACCTGGATGGCGTCAACATCGAGTTCATCGGCCCGGTGGACGTCGCCGGGAAGAATGCGCTGTTCGCTCGCGCCCGCGCCCTGCTGCATCTGAACACAATCCCAGAGCGGTTCGGGCTGGTTCTGGCCGAAGCCAACGCGGCCGGGGTGCCTGTGATCGCTATGGACCTCGGCTCGTGCTGTGAAGTGATCCAAGATGGGCAGACCGGGTTCCTGGTCAACAACGTCGACGAGGCGGTGGGATCCCTGAAACGCCTGGATGAGATTGACCGTAACGCGTGCAGTCAGCGGGTCAGGGAGTGCTTCTCAGTTGAAACGATGGTGAAGGCATACGAGCGGGTTTACCAGACGATTTTCGAAATGGAAGCGGCAAGATGATCATGAAGCGCGACGTTGTCAGACGCTACGCTCACAATCCGATCCTCACTAAGGCGGATATCCCTTACGCCGTGGAAACGGTCCACAACGCAGCCGTCGTCAAGTACGGGGACGAATACGTCATGCTGTTCCGCTCCCATCTCCG
>Ga0187871_10003052_pt1 | contig 13170 bp, 8 predicted proteins | sample June2016WEW_16_1_FD_132988 | JGI IMG/M metagenome (GOLD analysis project Ga0187871, IMG submission 132988) | Peatland microbial communities from SPRUCE experiment site at the Marcell Experimental Forest, Minnesota, USA - June2016WEW_16_10 | ecosystem: Environmental > Terrestrial > Soil >... | reverse complement strand
GCCCATGTTCAATGCCATGTACGCCGACGATGCGGGCAACATTTTCTACCTTTACAACGGGGCGGTGCCGCGGCGGTCGCCGAATTTCGATTGGTCGAAATCGGTGGACGGCAGCACGCCGGAGACCGAGTGGCATGGCTTCCACACGATCGACGAACTGCCGCAGGTGCTGAATCCGAAATCCGGTTTCGTGCAGAATTGCAATTCCACGCCGTTCACGACGACCGTTGAGGGGAACCCCGATCCGGCGGAGTATCCAAAGTACATGGTGGGTGAAAGTGACACAGCGCGGGCGCGAATTTCCCGCCGCATCCTTTGGAACAAGGAAAAATTTACGTTCGACGATTGGGCGCGGGCGGCGTTCGACACTTACGTGATCGAGGCGGAGACGCAGATCCCGCGTCTGGCGGAGCGTTGGGAGGCGCTGAAGCAATCGGATGCGCCCCGTGCGGCAAAATTGGCGCGGGCGATGGAGGAATTGCGCGAGTGGGACCACATCGGCCGGAATTCTTCGGTGCCCATGACGCTGTTTTCGCTGTGGTTCTGGAAGCAAGATAGAGACGCCAAGGCCAGGCAGGACCCGATTGGGACGCTGGAAGGGGTGATGTCCGACCTGGAGAAGGACTTTGGGACGTGGGAGGTGCCTTGGGGCGAGATCAACCGGCTGCAGCGCGCGCAATCGGGCGGTGAAGAACCGTTTAGCGATGGGCGGCAAAGCCTGCCGGTAGCGGGCGGTCCGGGGCCGGTGGGTATCGTGTTCAACTTCTATGCTCGCGCGGAGAAAGGGCAGAAGGAGCACTTTGGCGTGGCCGGCCATTCGTTCGTGAGCGTGGTGGATTTTGGGCCGAAGGTGGAGGCGAAGTCGATTCTGGTTTTCGGGGAGAGCGCCGATGCGAAGTCGGTTCACTATTTCGATCAGGCGAAGCTCTACGCGAATCGGGAGTTCAAGCCGGCTTGGTTCGAATTGGGGGAGATACAGGCGCACGTTGAGCGGACTTACCATCCGGGGGAGTAGAACTCGTAAGCAGGCGGCCTGGGAGGCCGCCGCAGGCTTCGAGCCTGCCCCATTCAAGTGGCAATGAAAGTGCTCTGCAACCTTAGCATGGCAGCGGTGGCGAGTCCGGCGGCAGGCTACGTTTGGGAGGATCCCGGCGATTCGATCATGATCCAGGTCAGCCTGGACTTGGTGGAGCGGTTAGGCGCGGTGGTACAGCAGGGCTTGGGCGCAGGGGCGCGGGGCAATGAAATCGGCGGGATTCTGTTGGGCCGGACGCTGCCTGGTTTTGGGCAGGCGGTACTGATCGAAGATTTCGAGCTGGCGCCTTGCGAACACTTGCGTGGCGCTTCTTACACACTTTCTCCGCTGGACAAACGGGAGCTCGGCAGACATCTGGCGAGCCGTCCGGCGCGGCAGGTGGTGGGCTATTTCCGCAGCCATACGCGTCCGGGAATGTACCTGGATCAAGACGATTTCGCGGTTTTCAGCCGGTACTTTCCCGAAGTCTGGCAGGTGTTCCTGCTGGTGCGGCCCGCGGCGGATGGGCCGGCAACGGGCGGATTCTTCTTCTGGGAGGATGGCGAAGTTAACCGGAGGTCGCCTTACCGCCAGTTTCCGTTCGACTGCGCGCGGCTGGCGGAAGGCAATTTCCCGATTACCGGCGGACAGCCCGTGGCGGTTCCGGCACCGGCTCCGGCTCCACGGCCATTGCCGGTACTGGTTCCGAAAGCTGAGCCGCGCGCGCGCCGCAGGCTGCCATCGCTGCCTTGGGTGGTGGTGCCTACGATCGCAGTTCTGTTTCTCATAGCGGGTCTTTTCGTTTCACAGAATCAAGAGCCGGTGCACCAAGCTGCCGCGGTAAAGGCCATTCCGCCGGTAGAACCGTTGCTGCCGGAACCGGTTCCGGGCCGCCAGGCCGAGGCTGGCACTCCGGCGCCGTCGGTCGAACAGGTGACGCAAGAAGGGCCCGCGGCGGTTAGCCCGGTTTCAGCGGTTCCCAAGCCGAGACCTGCGAAGAAGGCGGTACCGGCCCAGGCCGCCGGGCAGCCGGTGGCGGAAAAGCGCGCGCCGGTGCGGGAAGTTGAAGCGCCGCCAGCGCTGGCCGCTCCTGTCGCGAGGTTGGAAACGAGATTGGCTCCCGTGTTGGTCTCAGTAGCGCATAACGCGCCGCCTGCCGAGGCTGAAGTGAGCTACGACGCTGCGCACGTGGGGCCCTTGCGCGGCTTGTTCCACAAGATCGATGTGCCGGCGTCTCCGATCAAGAAGGTGGCGCCGATGAAACCAGCGGATGCCGGCGCGGACACACGCCCGGTGGACGTGAAGGCGTTCATCGACGACACGGGCATTGTGACTCGCGTGCAGTTGCTGACCAAGGGGAGCGACTATGCGGAAGCAGCGCTGAACGCCGCGCGCCAGTGGCAGTTCACGCCGGCCCGTAAACACGATAAGCCGGTAGCCAGCGAGATGGTGTTGCACTTCAGGTTTTAGTCAGTCGTGCACCCAGCGGCGGGCCTTCATTTCAAACCGGGGCAGACTTCCTGGCGGGACGAGAGACACGGGGATACGTAGCGCAAAGGCGTTGGTCAGCGCCGCTTCCAAACGGTGCGCTAGCGTGGAATCGTGGGTGTGCGCCGGCGCAGCTTCAACCTGAATATTCAGCTCAGGGAGCGTGCGGTGGTTCTGAATCTCCACGCGGTACTCGCCGACGGAGTCGAAGCCGCGCAGTATGTTCTCGACGGCGCTGGGATAGACATTGACGCCGCGCACGACTAACATATCGTCAGTGCGGCCGAGTATCCCTCCGTCGAGGGCCAGGTCATGAGTTCCGCATTCGCATCGCTCTTCCGGCAAGGCCCGCACGATGTCACTAGTGCGATAACGGATCAGCGGCGATCCCAGGCGGCCGAGGTTAGTCAGGACTAACTCGCCGGTAACTCCGCGCGGAACGGGCTGGCCGGTCAGAGGGTCGATCACTTCCGCGATGTACGAGTCGCCGATTACGTGCAGCACGCCGGGGCGTTTGGGACAGGTATAACTGACGGGACCGATCTCGGTCATGCCATGATGATCCACGACGCGCGCGCCGCGCCAGAGTTTCGACATGTGGCTGCGGGTGGCGGGAACGCTGCCGCCGGGTTCGCCGGCAACGATCAGAGTGCGCACGCAGGATGCGGCCAGGTCGATGTTCTCCTCGGCGGCGACCTCGGCCAGGCGAATGGCGTAGGTGGGGGTGCAGCAGAGCACGGTGGCTGAAGTCTCGATGATGGTGCGCAGGCGCGCGGCGCTGCGCATGCCGCCGCCGGGTATGGCAAGGCAGCCCATGCGCGTGGCGGCTTCGAACCCGGCCCAGAAGCCGAGGAACGGCCCGAAGGAGAAGGCGAAGAAGATACGGCCGCCGGGATCGACGCCGGCGGCCTGGTAGACGCGCAGCCAGTTGCCGATCATCCAATCCCAGCTTTCAGGTGTGTCCAGCCAGCGCATGGGAGTACCGGTGGTAGTGGCGCTGGTTTGGCCGAAACGGGTGTAACGATCCAGGGGATAAGTCAGGTTCGAGCCATAGGGTGGATGCGCGATCTGATCGTCGATCAATTCCTGCTTCAGGGTAAAGGGGAGGGCCGTGAGGTTCGTATCCGGGGTAACACCACGCAGTTTGGCGGCGTAGAAGGGATTTGCCGGAAGGATTCTGGAGAGAAGGTCTAGCAGCATGACTCCAGAACTTTGCCGTGCGAAGGCGGTTCGGTCGCGGCGGCGGCTGCGGAGCCGGCCGGGCCGCCTCCAATCACAATGGCTTCATACTGCATATTCGAGCTTGTGTTCGGGCAGGAAGAATTCGTAGAGGAGGCTGTCGACCTGCAACAGACCGTCGCGCGTGAGGCGCATGCTATCCGCGTCGGTGGTCAGGAAACCCCGGTCGCGCAAGACACTTATGGGGGCGGCAAACCGCTCTTGAATACGCACGCCGAACTTGTTCTCAAAATACCGGTCGTGAACGTGACCTAATTTCATTTGCAGAATCAACTCGCGGATCAGGCGCTGTTCTTGCGTAAGAGTCAGTGCGCGGTGGATGGGGAGAAGGCCATGGCGTAGCTTTTCGGAGTAGGTCTCGAACTCGTCCTCGTTCTGGAAGTGGGTTCCCTGCACATGCGAGAAAGAAGCTACCCCCAGGCCGATCATGTCCGCGCCGGACCATAGCAGGTCGGTGTAGACAAAGCGGGTCTTGGCGGGATTCTTGACCGCGGTGTAGGCGCTGCGCACGGTGTATCCCGCATTTTCGAGCTCGGAGAAGGCGTAACGTACCCAGTCGCGCTTGGTCTTCCAGGTGGCCACGGGAGCGACGGATTGTCCCATGACTTGCATCTCTTTGAAGATGGTCGTATTGTAGGGGACTTCCATCTGATAGATGGTGACGCTATCGGGATCCAGTTCGATGGCCTTGCGTACGCATTCACGCCAGTTGGCGGTAGTCTCACCCACCATGCCGGCGATGAGATCGATGTTGATCTGCGGGAATCCGATGGAGCGCGCGAAGTTGTAGGCGGGTCCGATTTCCTTGGATGTGTGCGCGCGGCCGTTGACTTTCAAGATATCGTCGTCGAAATTCTCGATGCCCAGACTGAGGCGTGTGACTCCCAGGTCCTTGATGATTTGAAGTTTGCCCTCGGTGAGGGTTCCCGGCTCGCACTCGAAAGCGACTTCCTCGGCTTCGTCCCAGGGCAGCAGGCGCTTCATGCGCTCGACCAGACTGGAAAGCTGGCGGGAGGAGATGTATGAAGGCGTGCCGCCTCCAAAATAAATAAATCTTGGCTTGCGGGCGCCTATGAAGGGTCTTTGGGAGTAGAGAGTCAGCTCCTGGATAGCGGTATCGAGATAGCCTTCCACTTCGGCGGCGTTTTTGTCGGTATAGACTTTGAAGTAACAAAAGTGACAACGTTTGCGGCAGAAGGGGATGTGGAGATAGATGCCTAGCGGAGTGTTCGGCGCCGGGGGACGGTCCAGGGCGGCGAAGACATCGCCAACGTGGGACGGACTCCAGAAGGAGTATGGGGGGTAGTTGGAGACGAAATAGCTACCGGCGGTGGTTTGTTCAGTTTCAGTTAGCATCCGGTTAGATCCATTATAGCGCTCGCAGGACAGGCGGCCTACGAGGCCGCCGCAGGCTGCCAGCCTGCCCCACTAGCAGCAGTCAAGAAAGGTCAGAACATCAGCTTCAGGGCCAGTTGCAGGCGGCGTGGGTCGCCCGCCGATAGGATTTGGCCGAAGGTGGGCGAGCCGATGAAGTTGTCTGGCAGCCCAAAGTTTGTGTGGTTGAGTACGTTGAACGCTTCGACGCGAAATTGCACCGTGGCGTTTTCGCGGATCAAGGTGTTCTTCACCAGCGACAGGTCCACGGTAGCCAGCCCCGGCCCTTCAACTGTGTTGCGGCCGGAGTTGCCGAAGCTGCCGTAGGGCGGAATCACGAAAGCCGCGGCATTGAACCACTCGTTGGCTGAAGGATTGGAGAGCTTGGGATTTCCGACGACGTTGGGCCGGTCGTTGGCGCCGAAGCCCAGGCTATCGATCCCGGTATTGCTGTTGTCGTCATCCGCCAGCAAGTCGACGGTGAAGGGCTGGCCGGTCTGGAACTGAAGAATACCGAAGGTCTGCCAGCCTTTGAGCCAGCGGGAGGCCGAGCGGAACGGGAGATCGTAAGCGTAGCTGGCCACGAACCGGTGGCGGACGTCGAAGTTCGAAAGGCCGCGCTCCGCGCGCAGGTCGTAACTGTCCTGCGGGAAGTTCGAATCGCCGGTGCTCGAAAAGAAGCTGGAATCGTTGTCGATCGATTTGGCGAAAGTGTAAGAAGCCAGCAGGGACAGGCCGAAATTCAGACGCTGTTCGAAGCGGGCCTGCAGGCTGTTATAGCTGGAATTGCGGTTGGATTCCAACAGGTCGATATCGGCGAACTGCGGCAGTGGACGCTCGAAATACGGGTTGGTGGAAGGCGGCGGCTGGTTGATATCGCGCGCGCCGATCAGATCGGCGCCCTTTGAACCGACGTAACCGATCTCGAGCATACGGCTGCCGCCCAGCGACCGCTCGATATTGAAGTTCCATTGCTGCACATAAGGCGTGTGCAGATCCCGCTGGAAGGACAGGGCGGAGGGCGGGTAGGGATACGGAAAGTTACTGGGGAACGGGTTGGAGAGCAGCAGCGGCTGGGTGGCGCTGAGCGGGTAATAGACGTTTAGGTTGAAATAGGGTGGGCTGAAATAGAGGCCCTCGCCGGGAGCGAGCGACGACTGATCGTAGTAGACGCCATAGCCCGCGCGCAGCACGGTACGCGTCGACCAAGCGGGCGTCCAGGCCAGGCCCACGCGCGGGGCGAAATTGTCGCGGTTCGGGACGTAGCCGCCGCGCGGCATGCCATCGGTTCCCACGGGCACCAGCGTCTGGGTCGCCTGATCGTAGAGGTTGGCGTGATTCTGGGCGTCCACGCCGGGCGAGTTGTATTCGTAGCGCAGTCCCAAAATCAACGTGAGATTAGGGCGCACGCGCCAAGTGTCATTGGCGAAAAAGTTGTAGCTGTGAGTGCGCAGGTGCTCCGGATTGTCGAGCGTGGCGACGCCGGAATCCGTGGGTAAGCCGAGCAGCAACTCCTCGAGGGCATTGCCGGTGATGTCTCCCAGGAAGTCGATGAAGCCACGGGACTCGATGTCGCGGTAGGCGTTCTGCTGGGTAATACGGTAGTCCACGCCGAACTTCGCCTGGTGGCGGCCATGCACCCAGGTCAGGTTGTCGGTCAACTGATAGACGTTGGTGGTGGCATGCTGCGGGTTGTTATCTTCATCGCCGAGGGGCGAGAATCCGGTAACCGAGATCAAGCTGAGTCCGAAATCGCGCGGGTTGGTGGAAATCGCCGGCAGCCCCACCTGGCTATTGACGTTTTGTCCGATATCCTGCTGATAAACGCCCTCCGAAACGCGGTCGAATCCGGCGCGGAATTCGTTGAGCAGGGATGGCGTGAAGACGTGCGTTTCGGCGATCATGGCGTTCTGATCGCGGGTGGGGACGTTGTCGCCGTAGCCAGGCACCAGGGGAAAACCAACGCCGGTAAAGGGCTCGAAGAGGGCGCCGTCGGCGAAGCTATAGCGGACAGTCAACTGCGAGGAGGGCGTGAAGGAGTGATCCACGCGCAGGTCGAAATTGTCGTCGCGCATCCGGCCGTCGGGCGACGATACATAGTTCTGGTTGGGCACGTTGCGGTTGGGGGCGGGATATAGCGCGGCGATGGCGAGGCCGGTGGGGTCCATATAGGCGCTCGGGATCATGTTGTTCGGGAAGGGCGTGCCGGTAAAGGGATTAATGGCGGGGATGGGGCTTTGCGAGAAATCGCCAGTGCGTTCGGCCAGGGTGGGGACATTGGTCACCTGGGTGATGCCGGTGCTGTCGCGAGTGCCCTGATAGTCGAGGAAGAAGAAGGTGCGGTCCTTGACGATGGGACCGCCGAGGGTACCGCCGAACTGGTAGCGCTGGTCCTGGGGCGCGGGTGTATCGGACGGCGCGAAATAATTGCGGGCATCGAAGACGGCGTTGCGGAAGAATTCGTAAGCCGTGCCGTGAAACTGGTTGCCGCCGGAGCGCAGCACGACGTTGACTTGTCCGCCGCCATTGCGTCCGAAGGAGGCGTCGTAGGTGCTGGACAGAACCTCGAATTCGCGGACGGCATCCACGGGCGGGCTGACCGCGACGCCGTTGAGTTTGGGGTCGCCGTTATAGACTCCGTCGAGCAGGAAGTTATTGGCATCCTCGCGCGCGCCGTTGATGTTGATGGCGAAGGAACCGCGCACGGAGGCGGCGGAACCCTCGGCGGCGGGCACCACGCCGGGCAGCAGCAGGCTGAGCTCGTAGAAGTCGCGGCCATCCAGCGGTAGGCCTTGCACCTGGCGGTTGTCGATGACGCCTCCGACGGCGACGGAGTTCGTGCGCAGCAGGGTGCGGGTGGCCGAGACGGTGACCTGTTCGGTGGTTTTGCCAGGAAGCAGCGGCACTTCGACGCGGATCTCCTGATTCAGATCGAGGACCAGGTCCTGGACATGAGAGCGATAGCCGGGCGCGTCCACCTGGAGGCGGTAAGTGCCGGGATCGAGCAGGGTAATGAGGAAATCGCCGCGCGGGCCGGAGATGGCGGTGCGCTTCTGGTTGGTCTCCTGGTTGACCAGCGCGACTGCGGCGCTTGAAACCGGTTTTTTGGCGGCGTCGGTGATCTGTCCGCCGATGGAGCCGCGCGTGGTTTGCGCATATAGGGATGCGGCGGCCAGCAGGATGGAAACCAGGGATTTATTCACTTGAGATCCTCGGACGTGCGTTGCCCAGATTTATATACTATAGCCCGATCTTGGATAGACGGGCGGGTGCGCGGGAGGTTTGGGCCGCGCTAGACGGCGCCAGGAAGCCGGCCTGGGAGGCCGGCGCAGCGCACGGCGCTGCCCCACCTGGAAGTCTGCTCGAAGGCCGACATCGCCACGGCCATCCGGGATTCCAGATACACGTTCACGCGCGCTTCGTCGATCAGGCCATCCACCCAGCGGAGGATATGCGTGACAGGGAAGGCCAGGGTGGTGTGGCCGGCCAATGTCAGCGTCATATCGGCTTCAAATACGGAAAGATTGCCGTCCGTCCAGAGTTGCACGGGGGCGTGGCGGAGATCGTCGACATCGAGCGAAAACTGCACCAGCGCCCGGCGGATGGCGGCTCGCCCCAGGATCGGCGCCAAGCCCGGCAGCCTGACGGTGGCGCCGGCGGCGAAGAAGGACGCCACCGCATCGGCGTCCAAGGTCTCCAGCGCGCCGAAATACCTTTTCACGCGCGCCGGGAGGGACTCGATATCGTTTCGTACGGAGACGGGAGTTGCCGGCAAGTATATGAGGCGCGCCCGCGCTAGAACGGGTTTCGCGGCCAGTGTTAAGCCTACGTAAAATGTCGGACGGCGCGATCCGGCGCGGTCGGAGCCGGCTGAAAGCCGGCTGCGGGCAGAATTGCCCGCCCTCCAATTTCGACGCTTATCGCTTCTTCCCCAGTTCTCTGCGCTTTCTGGCCCAGTCTTCCTTGTTCACCTGACGGGCGCGGCCCACCGCCAAGGCGTCCCTTGGGACATCGCCGGTGATTACCGAACCCGCCGCGAGATACGCGCCCTCGCCCACCTCCACCGGGGCCACCAACGTGGAGTTGCTGCCGATGAAAGCTCCCGCGCCGATCTTGGTGGGGTGCTTGCGAGATCCATCGTAGTTACAGGTGATAGTCCCCGCGCCCACATTGACTTGCGGTCCGATCTCGGAATCGCCCAAGTACGCCAGATGCATGGCTTTCGATCCCGCGCCCACGCGTGTTTTCTTCAACTCCACGAAATTGCCGATGTGGGCGCCGGCCGCAACGTGATTTTCCATGCGCAGGCGGGCGTAGGGTCCGGCGTGCACGCCGCGCTCCAATTGCGAAGTCCCGATGATGGTGAACGGTCCGACTTCCACCTCGTCGGCCAGCAGCGAATCCTGCACGATGGAGCAGGCGCCGATGCGGCAGTTCTCCCCGATCGCGGTGTGCCCGAGGAGTTGCGCGAACGGCTCGACCACGGTGTCCATGCCAATGGTGACGTCCGGGTCCACGGTGACCGTCTCGGGCTTGTCGATGGTCACGCCGGCCAACATGAGCTCGCGGACTTTGCGCGCACGCAGCAGGCGGTCAACCACGGCCAGTTCTTCACGGTCGTTGATGCCTAGCACCTCACGCGGGTCGTCGATGTGGAAGGCGGCGATGGCGTGCCCTGCGCGGTGCAGAATCTCGACCATGTCGGTGAGGTAGTATTCATGCGCGGGATTATCGGGCCGGAGTTCTTGAATGTGCCGCCAAAACGGCGCGGCGAGGTAGCAGTACAGGCCCATGTTGGCCTCCCGGATGGCGAGCTGGTCCGGCGTGCCGGCGCGCTGTTCCACGACGCCCATAACATGGCCGCCGGCATCGCGCAGCACGCGGCCATAGCCGGTGGGGTCGTCCATCTCGGCGGTCAGGATGGCGCCCGCGGCGCCGGAGGTTTGCTGCGCCGCGACCAAGCCTTCGAGCGTCCGCGGGCGGACCAGCGGGCAATCGCCGTAGAGAATCACGAGCCGGCCGTCTGGCGCATTACCGGGCCCGGACAGGGCATCGGCCGCCACCATCAAAGCGTGGCCGGTGCCTTTTTGTTCGGTCTGCTCGATGAAGCCGACGCCGGACGTCTGGACGGCGGCGCGCACTTCGGCGGACTGATGTCCCACCACGACGAAGATCCGCTCGGGCGGCGCAAGGGCCAGCGCGGTGCGCAGAACGTGCTCGATCAAGTATCTGCCGCCGGCGCGGTGCAGCACCTTGGCTTTGCGCGACTTCATGCGGGTGCCCAGCCCGGCCGCGAGAACGACTACCGTCACAGGCGTTTCCACTATTTCCTCCCGCCGGCTGCAAGCCTTCGCCGCCGGCCTGCGTGCGCCAGCCGCACCGCCACCGCGGCGGTCCGTTCCGGATCGTGGCGCACCTTTTTGGATTCCTGCAGCAACTCTCCGGTGACCACCGTGACTCCCATTTTGAAGATCCGCTCCAGATCGTTTTCCACGGGCAGCGCCTGCTGCCGTTCGTAGCGCTTGCGCGCAGCCATCTGAATGGGCGCCCTATTGACGATGGCGCAATCGATCAGCTTGCCGCCCGCATGTTTGTGGATGGCGCGGATATGGTCGGAGGCGCTGAAATTCATGGTTTCGCCCGGCTGCCACATCAGGTTCACGATATAAGCCTTGAGGGCTGGCGAGCGGCGGATGGCGGCGGAGATGCCCTCCACCAGCAGATTCGGAATCACGCTGGTGAACAGCGATCCGGGGCCCAGCGTAATCAGGTCGGCCTGGGCGATGGCGGCCAGCGTATCGGCCATGGGCTTCACCTTGCGGGGGCGCAGCCGCACGCTGCGGATGGGCTTACGGCTCTTGCTGATCCTGGTTTCGCCGATGACGCGAGTTCCGTCCTCCAGGGTGGCCTCGAGGGCCACGTTGGCGGCCGTCGCAGGGTAGATCCGGCCCGTGATTTTGAGCACCTCGGAAGAGACCTTGACCGCCTCCGGAAAGTCGCCCATTAGCTGCGTCAGCGCGGTGAGAAAGAGATTGCCGAAGCTATGGCCTTTTAGCCCCATGCCGGTTTGGAAACGGTGTTGGAACAGGCGCGAAAGCAGGGCTTCGTCTTCGGAAAGGGCCACCATGCAGTTGCGGATATCCCCCGGCGGCAGCACGTCGAACTCGCGCCGCAAGCGGCCGGAACTGCCGCCATCGTCTGTGACCGTGACCACGGCGGTGATATCCAGCGGACCGCGGCGGGGCTTGGCGTACTTTTTCAACCCTAGCAGCAGGGCGGAAAGACCAGTTCCTCCGCCGATGGCGACGACGCGCAAGGGATCGCTAGACATAGCTTTGCGTGAAGGAAGAGGCGTCGAGAGGACTCTCGACACAGCACGCATGCGTGCGTGCTCTACGGTTTCTTGTCGAGCAGCCGGAGGAACGCCGGGTGCTCAGCCATCGCCGCGAAGTCGGGATCCTGGCGGGCAGCCAGCCGGTTACGAGGTTGCAAATCGATCGCACGTCTCAGGTTCTCATAAGCGGCCTGCAAATCTCCACCCAGGCTCTGGCAGGCGGCCAAAGCGTAGAGCACATGTTCGGCGGTGGGGTCCGCCTCCAGGGCTGACCGCAGGTGCTTTTGAGCGGTGGCGAGGTCGCGGGAGTTCATCAGCGTGATGGCGTAGTTATAGTGCTCATCCGGAGTGTTCAGCACCGGCCGGGCGGATTCCAGGCGCTGCTCGCACATGCGGGCGTGCAGTCCGGCGCGGTGGTAGACGGCACGATCCGACCCGCGCGCGGCTTGCATAAAGAAGTCCCGGGCCTGCTGGAACTTGCGCGCGTGAAACAGACGCATGCCCTCTTCGAAGGACTCCATCTGGCTGGGTTCCGGCTCGCGCGCCGGCCCCGCGGATCCCGTTTTCCCGCCCGAAACCACCCGCCCAGTCTGACCGTTCTTGCCTTCCTGGGCCGGAGAAGTTTCGGCGAGGTTGCGCTTTTCGGCACTCTTCGGCATCGGTATCTTCTTCTTCACGGGCATAGCGGGGCCCAAATATAATCTGGCGACGAAGTCAGTAAGCTCTTATACCAGACCCGCCGCGCGCATGCAAGGGGTGGCGCCCTGCTGTGCCGCCGCGTACGGGATCGACTATCAACCCGTGTGGCGATTATCGCACACCGCGCACCGGGCGTTATACTCAGTGTCGATGAAGCTGGCGGCAATTTTCTTAATACCGGTTTGGGCCTTCGCGTCGGCGCCCACCACCGACCTCAAGGTGGATCAGGTGGGCTACCTGCCCCACTCGACCAAGCTGGCCATGGTGGTTTCCCATACCTTGTCGAAAGAGTTCTCCGTGCGCCGCGCCGGCAACGACGCAGTGGCCTTCCGCGGCAAACTGGCGGAGCCTGTGAACGATCCCGATTCCGGAGATCTCATCCAGGGAGCGGATTTCACGAAGCTGGAAAAGCCCGGCAAGTATTACGTGGAAGTGCCAGGTGTCGGCCGCAGTTGGGACTTCGCCATCGGTCCGGATGTGTTTGCGCGCGCTTTTTACCTTGCCATGCGGTCCTTCTACGGGCAGCGGTGCGGGACGGCCGTGGACCTCGGTCCGGAGTTTCCCGGCTACAAGCACGCGGCTTGTCACCAGGAAGGCGCGTATCATGCATCGTCCGGCAAGACCGGCCCGCATGTATCGGCCAAGGGATGGCACGATGCCGGCGACTATGGGCGCTACATCGTGAACTCCGGCATCTCCACCGGCACGCTGCTGTGGACTTGGGAAATCTTCGGCAACCGCCTGACGCAGATGAAGCTCAACATTCCGGAATCCGGCAACGGGACCCCCGACATCCTGAACGAAATCCACTGGAATCTGGACTGGATGCTCTCGATGCAGGACGAAGACGGAGGCGTCTGGCACAAACAAACCAGCGAGCGCTTCTGCGATTTCATCATGCCGGAGAAAGATACGCTGATCAGCTACGTGATCGGTAATGGGAAGGAGCCTTACAAGAGCTCTTGCGCCACGGGCGATTTCGCTGCGGTGACGGCCATCGCCGCCCGCGTCTACCGGCCCT
>Ga0187871_10003051_pt1 | contig 13175 bp, 11 predicted proteins | sample June2016WEW_16_1_FD_132988 | JGI IMG/M metagenome (GOLD analysis project Ga0187871, IMG submission 132988) | Peatland microbial communities from SPRUCE experiment site at the Marcell Experimental Forest, Minnesota, USA - June2016WEW_16_10 | ecosystem: Environmental > Terrestrial > Soil >... | reverse complement strand
GACCCGTCGTCCGCTACCTGCCGGGCAGCGGACCCCTGCCCCGATGCGCCCGCATCGGCGTCGCTTCGAATAAGCGGCATGCAGGGTTAACGCTCCGCTAACGGCGGCAACTTAGGTTGCTGAGGCGGTCCGTGGGGCCCAGTTGGCCAGGTCCGCTGTTGCGGTTGAGTAGCGTACATGGCAGCGCAGAACCTCATCGGCCTCGAGGGTCTCACAGGTTTCGGCTTAGGCAGCGGTGTCGATGTGCGGCCGACCTTGCTGCGCGTCCTCACCGACCTTTATGTGCAGAGGCTCGCTCATACGCCTGATGAGGAGCGCCATTATACCGAGCTGGCACTGCGTCTTCTTGAAGCTGTCGATGTGCCGACGCGCATCGCCGTGGCAAGGCGGCTTGCAGGCTACCGCTCGCCGCCGCTGCGGGTCCTGCAATGGCTGACCGAAGATGTCCCGGAAGTTGCCGGCCAGCTGCGCTTGCATTCGTTTGTGCAACCGTCTTCTGGGATCGACACGGCGGCGCCGAATCCTGCGGTGATTCCGCTTGTGGAAGACGATCCATCGTCCGAAAGAGAACGGCTCGCCGAGCCTCCCGATGTGATTGATCGGACCACCGCCGGCGCACTCACCGAGCTGTTCTTTGCCGCGAATGCCAAAGAAAGGCGCCTCATTTTGCTCAATCTCGACGTGGTCGCTCCCGTTCCGGCCGGACGTGTCGGCGTTTCATTCGATCCATCGGTCGGCCGGCGGTTCGAAGCCGCGGCGCTCGCCGGCAACAACGAGGAGTTCGCACAACTGCTCGCACGCTCTCTGCGAATTTCTCGCGAGCAGGCACGGCGCATGGCGCGCGACGAACTGGGCGAGCCGGTCGCGGTGGCGGGAAAAGCACTCGGCTTGGCGCGCGATGTGCTGCATCGCATCCTGTTGTTCGTCAATCCCGCCGTCGGCCATTCTGTGGAGCGCGTCCATGCGCTTGCCGCGCTCTATGACGCGATGACGCCGCAGGCGGCGCAAGGCATGGTCGAAATCTGGCAGGCGCTGCCGCAGAACGAACGTGCCGGAGCCAAGCACCAGCCACTCACCTGGGACGAAGTGATGCGCCGGGGTGCGCGCGCCGCGCCGGCGGCCCCGCGCACTGCTCCTGCACCGCGAACGAACGAACGCCGCAATGCTTCTTGAGTCGGGTTCTGCTCAGAGAGTGAGCGAAACTCATTCGGACGTTCAACCGGTCACGACATCGAGAAAATTTCGCCCTGCGCGATCCTCCACCTCGATGATCCAAACATCCGGATCGAATTTCACCTGTCGCGCGAGATAGGCGTCGACCGCCGCATCGGGCGCCGATTGCGTGGCAAGGCTCGGGGAGAACGCCCGCGTCGCCCCTTGCGCCGCGTCGAACGCGCTTTGCGGCGCCGGACCGAACAGGTCCGAGGTGCCGTCGAGCCTGCTGATGCGAACGAATACGGCGCCGGCCTCTTCCGCTCCGCGCCTGCGCACGACGCCGGAAATGCCCTCGACTTGACAGCGCCGCAGATAGGCGGCGACCCAAAGTGCGGTCTTTAGGCGCATGGCGCGGCCCGTATGGTGGAACGATCGAGATATGCCTCGGTCAGACGTAAGCCACAAATATTCCCGTGGTTCCGGGACGGGGCAACGAGTCCGGCCCCTGTAACACCTGCTAGTCCAGCGGCCGGCCGGCCATGACGGCAAGCCCGCTCAGCAGGCGATCGGAGAGCCGCCCGGTCACCGGTAATTTGTGCTCGCGCTCGAATTTCTCGATCGCGGCGCTGGTCGGTTCGTCGAGAATGCCAGAGGGCCTGATCTGGCCGTAGCCAAAATCGGACAGGACGCGCTGCACCGCCATGACGCGCGACGGCGACCCGATCAGGTCGGCGATCGGATCGTTGCGCCGCGCCGAGACGATCTGCGGTGTTCGCAGGCCGGCGGCCGGACGCGCGGCGACTGGTTCCGCAGGCTTGGGCGTTGCCACGCCCACAACGTTGGGACGGTTGTCGGCCGCCCGCGGCGGCGAAGTCGGCACGGCGAAGAATGGCGTCGGGTGCGGACCGGTTTGCAGAAAAACCGCGTTGACAACGATGACAAGGCTCACCGCGCCGGCGCCGAGGATCGCCAGCCAATCGACGGGACGATCGGCGGCTTTCCGCCAAACGCGCAATCCGAGCGCTACGAGCACGCTTGCGGCGCCCGCCACTGCGCGGCGACCATGGTTGCGGCGGTTACGCACTTTTCTTCACCCGAATGTCGACGCGTGATGCGGCTTCTTCGCCGACTCGCGCCGGGCTCGTCGGGCGAGCCGCTGTGCGCGTCGGCAAATGGACCGGTAGTGGAAGCGGATTGGAATGCACGTTTCCCGGCGCTGCGCACTCGCAATCGAGCGGCAGGCGCACGGACACGCGCGTACCCTCGCCGATCCGGCTGTGGATGTTGATCTCGCCGGCGTGCAGGCGCACCAGCCCCTTGACGATGGAAAGTCCGAGACCGGTGCCGCCGTGGCGGCGGTCGTAGGAAGCGCGCGCCTGAAAGTACGGCTCGCCGACGCGGGCTAAATCTTCGTCACTAATCCCTACACCGGTGTCCTCGACCACGAAGACGATGCTTCCGGCCTCCGCACGAGCGCCGATCGTGACTTTGCCGCCACGGTCGGTGAAACGGATTGCGTTCGACAACAGGTTGAGCAGGATTTGATGCAGCGCACGCTTGTCGGCGACCAATTCAGGCAGCTCCCCGGTCGGCGTTTTTTCGAGCCGAACGCCCGCCTCCTGCGCCCGCAGCGCTAGAAGATCGCAGCAGTCGGCAATGACCTGCGCCGGCGCGAACGGCTCCGGCGTGATCGCAAAATTGTTGGTCTCGATTTTCGACATATCGAGAATTCCATTGACGACGGCGAGCAAGTGGTGCCCGGAATCGTTGATGAGGCCGGCATATTCGTGGCGGCGTCCAGCGTCGAGCGTCAGCGCCCTCTCCTGCGTCAACATTTCCGAGAAGCCGATAATGGCGTTGAGCGGCGTCCGCAATTCGTGGCTCATGGTCGCGAGGAAACGGCTCTTGGCGGCGTTGGCGCGTTCGGCCTCGCTGCGCGCGTTCTCAAGCGCCTGCTCCTGCCGTTTGCGGTCCGTCACATCACGAAGCACGGCAACAACTTCACGGCGGTCATCGCCGGCGACCTCGACCACCGTCTGTTGAAGCGGCCGGCAGCGCATCTCAACCCAGACGAATTCCGCCGGCGATCGCCCAGTGGCGTCGGAACTGTCCCGCCGTACGCGAAACTCGACGGAGCGGCTCTCTCCCAGCGCTGCTGCATCGCCGAGCGCAGTCAGATAAGCGGGGCGGTCGGCAATATGGACGCGGGCGAACAAACCCTGCCCGTGCAAGTCGAGGACACGGCGCCCGAACAACGATGCCGCCGCCGGCGATACGAACTGAACGCCGCCGTCGCGGCCGTAGCGCATGATCACGTCGGTCATGTTGCGGGCCAGCAACCGGTATCGATCATCCTCGGCGTACGACACCCAGCCATTGCTGCGCGCGAGCGCCGCCGCGGCGAGCGCGAGCCCTGTAGCGCAAAGCGCGGCGGACACGATACCGAGTGCAGCGAGCGCCGCATTGCCGCTCGCTGCGGACGCCGGCAACAGATCGAGTTCACCGGCAACCACCAGCAGGCCGGCGGCAGCAAGGGTGAAGATCGAAGCGATCGCGACGACGCGGCGCGACGCCGCAAGCGTCGCCTCGAGCGGCACGATGACAAGCCAAACGGCGGCAAAGGAGGTGATGCCGCCGCTGGATACCGCCACCACTGTCACCAGTCCGGTCAAGGCGAGCGACGACAGCACATGGGCGCTCTCGTAGCGGCCGGTGCGGGAAAGAAAGTAGGCGATGAGGATCGGGACGACCAGCCAGGCAAACACCATCAGCTCGATCGTGCTCGGCGCGCCGCGCACGATCAGATAAGCCGGGAACGCCGCCAAGGCGACGATGCTGCCGACCAGTCGCGGCGCGATGAAGGCGCGATGCCGCGCCGCGATCGACGCATTCTGCCGCGCCGACGGGTGCACCAGACTCTCAACGTAATCACGTACTGGCGCGAAGAGGCCCACGGTCCCGTTTTGCACGCCTGACTTTGCAGACGCGCTCCCCTTTTCTGTGCCGGATCGTGTCAGACGCCACTTAAGCGAACGCTAAGGCGCCGCGCGCCGACCGCAGAGCAGCGCCGCCGACCGCGCTTGGCGCCGGCGCGAAGAGGCGGGAATCGCCCATCATGGTGAACGGGCCGTTGCCGGACGACCCGAACTATATTTGCCGTGCGTGCCGGTATTTGCAAAAGGCCGTCGGACCAAGGCGCTTGCTGGCGGCGAGAACACTGCCAAAGTCCGCCCCGGTATGCGTTCGCGCAAATTTTAGGTAAATTCCATTTTTTCAAACTGCGCGAAAATTTGCGGCGTATTCTGCTCGATTATGGGCAAAAACGTCCCTGCACCGCCAACGCGGCTTTCAAGGCTGCCTGCTAGGTTCCGCTCTCATGCGGCAATAGCAGCCGCAGGGGATGCGGGTCTCATGTTCTTTCTGTTGCGAATGGCGTTCTGGCTCGGCTTGGTGCTGGTGCTGTTGCCCAGCGGCTCCGTGCAACCAGACGCGTCGCGGACCGAGGTCGGCGCTTCCGAGGCCCTCTCGGCGGCGTCCGCTACAGTCGGAGATCTCCGCGGCTTCTGCACCCGCCAGCCCGACGCCTGCACGGTCGGCTCGCAGGTAGCAACGGCCATCGGCTACAAGGCGCAGGCGGGCGCCAAGATGCTTTACGATTTCTTGAGCGAGGCGCTCGCGTCGCGCGAGACCGGCTCGCTGACAAACGGCACGCCGCGAGGCAGCAGTAGCGCTAAAGCGACGCCGGAGAAATCGGTGCCAGAACGGACCTCGCAAAACACCCTGACCCCAGCCGATCTGGCGCCGGCTTGGCGTGGCCCGGCGCCGCGCAAAGACAGTAAACCCTCCGCATAATCCAACACCGCCCGCCTCACGTGCGGGTGGTAGAGCACGGTTCGAGAATGGCCGCGCTCGGCCGCGCAACAATGGCGCCCGCGACAACATCGACCTGGCCGGATCGGCGCTCTATATAAAGGGTGACGAAGGACCGCTGCCGCGATGGCCGACATCGACGATATCATTGATAATTTCTCAACCCTCGACCATTGGGACGATCGTTATCGCTATCTGATCGAGCTGGGGCGCGAACTGCCTCCGCTCGCGGCAGCGGCGCATAGCGACGCCAATAAGGTGCAGGGATGCGCGAGCCAGGTTTGGCTCGAAACCAGCGTCCGTCCCAATGGCGCGGGCGGCCCGGTGCTCACATTCGCGGGCGACAGCGATGCCCACCTCGTGCGCGGCCTGATCGCGATCCTGTTCGCCATCTTTTCCGGCAAGAACGCGACAGACATTCTTAGCATCAATGCGCTCCAGCTGTTCGAAAAAATGGGCTTGCGCGAGCATCTGACGCCGCAACGTTCGAACGGCTTCCGCTCAATGGTGGAGCGCATTCGTGCGGACGCGTGCGCTGCCCTGACCGTCGCCGTGTGACAATGCGGTCGCCTGCTCAGCTCCGCTGAGGCGCGGAATTCTAGCCACATCTGCGATGGTGTTGTAAGTCTACTCGGGGCTCAAGCGTCGGCGCCCGGGAAGGTCAAAGATGGCCGTCAGCCGTGTCGGGATGGAGAGCCCGCTCAGTAACCAAAAGTTTCGCGCGGCGCTGACCGACGTATTTGCCGGCATGATCTGCAGCATCCTGTCGATCGCCTATTGTTTGTCGTATGCAGCGCTGATTTTCACCGGGCCGCTGGAGCATGTGCTGTCCTACGGCGTGGCGGTGACATTCTTGTCAGCCGCTGTGGGCGGATCGATTGTCGCGTTGCGCAGTTCGCTTCCTTTCGCGGTTGCCGGACCGGACAGTTCCATTTCCGTGGTCATGGCGGCGATGGTGGCGACCCTCGTCCACCGGCTGGTCGCGCATGGCGGCACCGATCTGCTTGCGCCGACCCTTATCGCCATGTCGTTGACGACCGCACTCACCGGATTGCTGCTTTGTGTACTCGGGTTCACCCACGCGGGCCGCGCCATTCGTTTCGTCCCTTATCCGGTCATCGGCGGCTTTCTCGGTACCACCGGGTGGTTGATGATCACCGGCGCGATGCAGGTGGTGACGGATCAACGCCCGGCACTCACCAATATCGGAGCGTTCCTCGACGCCGCGGTCGCCGCCAAGCTCGCCGCCGGGCTCATTGTGGCGATCACGTTGTTTATTGCGCTACGTCGCTCCAAGAGCCTCTTTGTTCTCCCCGGCGTGCTGCTCGCGGCAATCGCGGCGACATATCTGTTTCTGGTTTTGACCGGCTCGCCGCTCGTGGTGGCTCAGGCCGAGGGCTGGATGTTCCGGCCGCAGCCGATGGCCGGGCTCATTTCGCCTTGGCAACCCGGCGCCCTGCGCGGCTTTTCCTGGACGGCATTACCGGCGCTGGCCGGCGATCTGCTCGCCGTCATGTTCGTGACCGTCATAAACTTTTTGCTCAACACGACCGCCATCGAGATTGCAAGCCGCACCGAGGCCAATATCGAGCGCGATCTCAAAGTGCTCGGGCTTGCCAATATTGCGACCGCCGCGCTGGGCGGATATGTGAGCTGCACATCATTAAGCCGTTCCATGCTGGTCCGCGTGGCCGGGGCAACGAGCCGGATATCCGGGCTCACGGTCGCCGCGATCTCGGCGGCCGTGCTCGTCGCCGATCCCGGATTTCTCGGCTATGTGCCCAAATATGTCCTGGCCGGCCTGCTGTTCTATCTTGGTGGCGGCCTGGTCTATCAATGGATTATCCGTTCCTCGTGGCAGTTGCTGCGCCTGGAATATTTGTCGCTGATCGCCATCGCGCTGCTCATCGTCAATGTGGGCTTTATTGCCGGCGTCCTGATCGGTGTGGTGATCGGTTGCGCCACCTTCGCGTTAAGCGCCAGTCGCGTGAACGCGATCAAGTTCAGTTTCGATGGTACGGAGTACCGCTCTTCGCTCGATCGCGGAACGCACGAGCAAGCTCTGCTGGCCGACCATGGCCGGGAGATTCAGGGCATGGCGTTGCAGAGCTATTTGTTCTTCGGTTCGGCCAATCGGCTTTACCAGCACGTCAAGGCATTGCTTGCGCAGCAACCGAATTGCCGTTTCCTGATCTTCGATTTCCGCCGCGTGACCGGCATCGATTCGTCGGCGACGCAAAGCTTCACACAAATCAAGCAGGTGGCAACGGAAGCCGGCGCACGAATCGTTCTCGTCAACCTCACGCCGGAATTGGAACGATCGTTCCGCGCCGCCAGATTCATTTCGGATGATATTGCCGTCGCGCCCGATCTCGATCGAGCGCTGGAATCCTGCGAGCATGCGATCATCGAGGCGCATCGCGCTGAAGGCAGTGAGACACGATCGTTGCGCGCGTGGTTGTCCGAAGCGCTCGGCGACCCGCAGCTTGCCGATCACTTGGCCGAATATTGCCGGCGCCTCGAAGTGCGGGCTGGCGACATCATAGCCCGGCAAGGCGATGCGGCCGCCGCGATGCATTTCATCCTCGAGGGCCGCGTCGGCATCATTGTTGATCTGCCTGAAGGGCGCAGCATGCGTGTGCGCAGCCTGGGCCGGCATACCACGGTCGGCGAAATGGGCCTCATAACCCGGTCGCCGCGCAGCGCGACGATCCAAGCCGAGGCCGCGAGCGTGCTGTACGAACTCGATGCGGAGGCCTTTGAACGCATCAAACGTGAGCACCCGGCGCTGAGCCAGGCGCTGCTGGCTTATGTTGTCAGGGTGATGGCGGAGCGGCTCAGCTTTGCCAACCGGGCGATCGGCGTGCTGCAGCGTTGAGCGGATGAAAACAGCCGATGCAGCAGGTCAGCCGCGCTCCTTGCGGCGGCGGCGCTGCTGGCCGAGCCCCATCTGCTTGGCGAGCTGCGAGCGTGCCGCGGCGTAATTGGGCGCGACCATGGGGTAATCGGGCGGCAATCCCCATTTCTCGCGATATTGCTCCGGCGTTATGCCGTACTGGGTTCGCAGGTGGCGCTTGAGCGATTTGAACTTCTTGCCGTCTTCGAGGCACACAATGTATTCGGGCGTGACGGATCGCTTGACCGCCACGGCCGGCTTGAGCGGTTCTGCCGGCGGCGCCGTTTGGCCGCTCGAAATCCGCATTAATGCGGAGAACACCTGGGCAATCAGATTCGGTATTTCCGCACTTGCAACGGTGTTATTGCTGACGTAGGCGGAAACGATGTTCGCTGTCAGCTGAATGTAACCGCTCTCGCCTGAATTCTCGGCCATATTCGGTCTGATCTCTCGAGAGTTGCGGCCTGTCCCCATGCCGCCGCCTTGGCTCAAGGCGTTCGCCCCGTACAGATTCGAGCCAAGAAGGGCATCGACAGATTGCAAATCTTGGCGTGACGATGCCGGACGTGCGTCGAAGTCTATACTAGAAAATCTTAGATGTTAAAGAAAAAACGCAGCTCTGCTCGGGCGACAATAGTTGAATATTCAAGCTGTATTCGCGCTTATACAGAATTTCGCAGATTGAATTTCTCAAGCGGCAACGAGCCGCGAAACAGGCCGCGGGCGATGAAAAAGCTCGAGGCCTCGCGTCCAAGTCGCGGCCCGGAAGCTACACGCCACGCTCGATGTGATTGCGCAGTGCAGTGATCGAACCGAAACGCAACTTGCCTTGTGGCAGTTGCGCCTCGATCGATCCGTCCGAGTAGAGGGTATAGGCCATCCCCTCGACCACTCCGGATTTCAGGGCAGAGACCGGGGCGGCAACGTCGCCGGCCGCGGGGTTGGAATCGTGGGCCGTTTCACGGACGGCAGCCGGCTCGCTTGGAGGCGGCGGCGCGGGCGCGGCAACGTGGGTCGGCGCCATCGGCGCATCCCGTCGCGGAGCTGCGGGCCAAAAGGCGTTGAACACGGAAGTTTTCGCTCTATCGAGCGCAGCCGGGCGAGTTTTCGTGTCGAGCCGCGGCGCCACGCGAGCGGGCGCGGCGCCGTTCGTTCGCCCTCCAGCGACGGCGGCCGCTTTTTTCACCTCGCCCACGTTTCCTTCCGCAGGAGCCAGCGGCTGCGTTACCATGGGAACATCGGGCCTATCAACGACCGTGCCATTTTCAAGCCGGGCCAGAGTCGGGAACTTTACTCGCAAGCGTTCAAACGCACCATCCTCGGCCACCGCCGCCGCAGGTGTGGCGGCAGGCGATGGGGCGGCTGAAGGCGACGGCGGGACGGCGGGCACCGGTTGAGCCGCTGGCGATGGCGGAGTTGTGTCGGCGACAAGCGGCTCCGGCTGTGAATTCGCCTTTGGCTTGGGCGGAAAGGGAATGCGCGCCGGCGGTTCGGCCGCGGCAACGGCGGGCGCTTCACCGGGGTGTGCGGGACGTAGCGCCTGCTCGATCCGCTGCAACTCGCGAACGACCAGTCCAATCCCCACCAGAAGGAGTCCGCCGACGGCCGTGATCGTTCCTGGCGTAATGATATCGGTGTCGGTGGTCGTGCCCGACGCTACGAGGGCCAAGCCGGCGGCCGTCGTCACAACACCCAAAAGCAACAAGAACACTGACATCGCCGTCTTCCACCCCCTCTTTAGACGCCGGCGACATAAAAACGTATTTTGGCCGCCATCTCGCCACGGTGCAAGAACTTATTCCTGAGTTGTTACCAAGCGCCGCCTGGGGCGCGGCCGGCGTTGTCCGCGATGGCCCGCAGCTTTGCCGCGTCAGACATTGCCCAAACCCGCCGGTTCGGCCTATTTAAAGGGGGAAACCTTGCCTTCCCTTGGCAGTTTCACGGATACGCCCCGCGCCCCGGTCCGGTTTCACATTCAGGAGTAGACCCCCATGGCTTTCACCCTCCCCGACCTTCCTTATCCCTACGACGCCCTCACTCCGCACATGTCCCGCGAGACCCTCGAATACCACCACGACAAGCACCACCAGGCTTACGTGACGGCCGGAAATAACCTGGCCAAAGGAACGGAGTGGGAGAACAAGCCGGTCGAGGAAGTGGTGAAGGGTACCTTCGGCAAGAGCCAAGCCCTCTTCAACAACGCCGGCCAGCACTACAACCACATCCACTTCTGGAAATGGATGAAAAAAGGCGGCGGCGGCGACAAGCTGCCCGGCAAGCTCGAAAAGCAGATCACCAGCGACATCGGCCCTATTGCCAAGATGAAAGAGGATTTCGTCCAAGCCGGCGTCACTCAGTTCGGCTCGGGCTGGTGTTGGCTCGCGGTGAAGGACGGCAAGATCACGGTGACGAAGACGCCGAACGGCGAGAATCCACTCGTGCACGGCGCCACGCCGATTCTCGGCTGCGACGTGTGGGAGCATTCCTACTACATCGACTACCGCAACCGGCGGCCGGACTACCTGAAAGCGTTCCTCGATCATCTCGTCAATTGGGACCACGTGGCCGAGATGTATGAGGCGGCGATTAAATAGCGCCCACCGGCGCGACGGACGTGAATGAGCGGGACCTTCGGTCCCGCTTTTTGCCGCAGCGCCGCCAAAACGCCGCATCGAGCGGCACCATGCGCATTGCCCGGGATGCAATGAGATTCTTGTGCTGAACGTCACCACGAAACGTTCATCCGCCATTCCTCCGATGACGTCGCTGGCTGCCGCGAAGTCCGGCAGCGGGTCTGCGAACACCTTTGCCGTCGCGCGGCGGCTCGATGCGCTTGCGATCGCCACGCTGGTTGTTGTTGCCGTAATCGCCGCGTTCACCTTTCGCGACTATGGTCTCGGCTGGGACGACTACACCCATTCGCAATACGGCAGCCTGCTGGTCTCGCTCTACAAGTCCGGCTTTGCCGACAAGCGCGCGCTGTCGTTCGTCAATCTCTACATGTATGGCGGCGGGTTTGATCTTCTCGCCACGCTCTCGGCAAAAGTTCTGCCCTTCGACCTGTTTGACACGCGCCGGTTGGTTGGCGCCGCGGTCGGCCTCGTCGGCCTTTTCGTCACCTGGCGGCTGGGGCGGCGTCTCGGCGGCTCGCTCGCCGGTTTGATCGCGCTTCTACTGCTCGCCGCTTGCCCGCTCTATTACGGTCATATGTTCATGAACGCGAAGGACACGCCCTTCGCGGTGGCCATGGCGATCGCGCTGCTCGGCATCGTGCGCGCGTTCGACGAATATCCGCGCGCAACGGCGGCGACCGTCGCGCTGTGCGGCATCGGCATCGGCCTCGCCATCGGATCGCGCGTCATGGGCGGCTTTGCGCTGATCAATGCGCTGCTGCCGCTCCTGCTCATCCTCGCTCTCAGATCGCGCGCGAGCGGACTGAAACCCGCTCTCGGCGAATGGGGCTCATTCCTCGTGCCGTTCATTCCGGGCGCCATCCTCGCCTATCTGATCATGGGCCTGGTTTGGCCGTGGGCCGTCATGTCACCGCTCAACCCGTTTCGCGCCGTCGAATACTTTTCCAACTTTTTCGAAAAGCCTTGGCGCGAACTGTTCGCCGGTCAACTGATCCTGGTTCCCGACATGCCGCGCCGTTACGTGCCGACGCTCGCCGCGCTGACGCTGCCCGAATTGATGCTAGCGCTGGGGTTCTGCGGAGCGGTCGGTGCGATCGTGGCAATAGTGCGCGGCGAAGCCGGACGCGCGGACGTCCCCGGCGGACGCCGCGCCGCCCTGTTGGCCGTTGTGCTCGCCGCCGTATTGCCGGTCGTGGTGGCGGTCGCCACGCGGCCGGCCATGTATAACGGCATCCGGCATTTTGTGTTCTTGACCCCGCCGTTTGCCGTACTCGGCGGCATCGCCGCGGCATGGATCGTTGAGCGGCTGCGGCGCTATGGCCGGGCCGCCATAGCAGCGGGCGCTGCGGTGCTGATTGCGGGCCTCGCCTCCCCGGTCGTCGACATGGTGCGCCTGCATCCCTACGAGTACACGGACTTCAACCATATTGCCGGCGGCGTGGCGGGCGCGCGACCGCTTTACATGGTCGACTATTGGGGCCTGTCGATGCGGCAGGCTTCACTGGAATTGCGCCGGCTGCTTGCGGCGCGCGGCGAGCGGCCGCACGACGGAAACTGGAAGGTCGCAGTCTGCGGACCGCATCCGGCGGTCCAAGTGGTGTTGGGCGAGCAATTTTCGGCAATCTGGAAGCCGCAAGGCGCCGACTTCGCCATCACGCTCGGCGAGTTCTATTGCGCCAAGCTCGATGCCCCGATCCTTTTCGATATCGTGCGCGAAGGCGTCGTTTATGCACGGGTCTATGATATTCGCGGCCGCTCGATTCCGACGCTATTGACCGTGCACGGCCCTGATGCCGATTAGGCGCCGTCAGGCCGTCGCGTGCGCGAAGTCCCAGTACAACTCGCGCGCCTTCAGATAGAACGGGCCCGGTTGCAAATCCCGCTCGTCGATCCGCGTAATCGGCGACACCTTGGTGTAATTGCCGGTGGAAAAAATCTCATCTGCCGACTGAAAATCGGAATAGCGCAGCGTCGTCTCAACCACGGTGGCGCCGGCCGCGCGCAACAGAGCCATGACCCGCGCCCGCGTGATGCCGGCGAGAAACGTACCGTTCGGAGCCGGCGTAAACACAACGCCGTCCTTCGCCATGAAGATGTTGGCGGTACCGAGCTCGGCTATATTGCCCAGCATGTCGCACAACAGACAATTGTCGAAGCCGCGCGAGCTCGCTTCGATGAGCGCGCGTGCATTGTTCGGATAGAGACAGCCGGCTTTGGCTTCGACTACGGCGCACTCGCGCGTCGGCCGCCGATACGGCGACAGCGTGATGGCGGTGCCCACGCGCTTCGGAAACGGCGCGATGTAGAGTGTCAGGCACCAGCGGGTCGAGTCGGGGTCGTGGCGCACGGCGCCAACCGCCGCCTCCTCGGCCCAATACATCGGCCGAATGTAAAGCTCCGCGTCGCGTTCGAAGCGCGTCAGGCCTTCGCGGACGAGTGCAACCCACGTCTCAGTCGGGACGAGCGGCTTGAGCCACATTGCCTTGGCGGATTCGTTCACGCGAGCGCAGTGCAGATCGAGATCGGGAGCGACGCCCTCGAAGGCGCGCGCGCCATCGAACACCGAGGTGCAGAGCCATGCCGCGTGGGTACGCGGGCCCATGATCGGCACATTGTCCTCG
>Ga0187871_10003049_pt1 | contig 13175 bp, 7 predicted proteins | sample June2016WEW_16_1_FD_132988 | JGI IMG/M metagenome (GOLD analysis project Ga0187871, IMG submission 132988) | Peatland microbial communities from SPRUCE experiment site at the Marcell Experimental Forest, Minnesota, USA - June2016WEW_16_10 | ecosystem: Environmental > Terrestrial > Soil >... | reverse complement strand
GCGAAATCAGCAAAGCGCAGGCCACGACCGCCATTGACACCGCCGTCGACAGCATTACAGGTGCGCTCCGCAAAGGAGATCGGGTGGCTTTGATAGGCTTCGGCACCTTCTCGGTGTCGCAGAGAAAAGCACGGAACGGGCGCAACCCGCAAACCGGCGCCACTATCAAGATCGCTGCCCGCAAAGTTGCGAAGTTTAGTCCTGGAGCCGAACTCAAGAAGTCAGTCAACAAGAAATAGTCTGCAAGCCTGAAATATTTGCGAGAACGGCAGGGGGTCGGCCCTGCCGTTTTTCTTTTTCAACCGGATCTCCCGGCTTCGAAACGAGTGGGGCTGCCACTCTTGATTTTCCGGTATTTCGCACTCGCGTGGAGATTTTGAGAAAACATGTGGAATAATTACCTACCGGAGAAAATATCATGTGGAGAGTCCTCGTGCTATGCGTGCTTGCGGCCAGCGCCGCGGCACAGGAGAGCCCCCACCCGATCCTCGCACTCGGCTCACCAGCACCAAACTTTGAACTCCCGGGCGTCGACGGGACCATCCATAAGCTCGCCGACTACTCATCCAGCCAGATTCTTGTGGTGGTCTTCACGTGCAACCATTGCCCGATTGCCCAAATGTATGAACGGCGCATTACGCAGCTTGCGGCGGACTACAAGGACCTCGGTGTCGCGGTGGTTGCGATTCAGCCAAATGATCCGCAGGCCATCAGGATCGATGAACTGGACTCCTCCGACATCAGCGACAGTTTGGAGGAGATGAAGATCCGGGCCGAGTACAAGCATCTGACTTACCCATACCTTTACGATGGCGAAACGCAGTCGGTAACTGACGCCTACGGTCCACAGGCCACGCCGCACGCATTTGTTTTCGATCGCGATCGCCGTCTGCGCTATGAAGGCCGCATGGACAATAGTTATCGCATCGAACTGGTGAAGGCCCGCGAAGTGCGCGATGCCATTGATGCGCTCCTGGCTCATCGAGAAGTTGCTGTGAAACACACCGGCGTATTCGGATGTTCGACCAAGTGGAAAGAGAAGCAGGCGTCGCGCCTCGCGGCGCTGGGGAAAATCGAATCTCAGCCCGTCCAGGTTGAGATGGCTTCAGCTGCGGACTTGAAGGCGTTGCGAACCAATCCGACGAAGAAGACTCTACTCATCAGTTTCTGGGCTACGTGGTGCGGCTCGTGCATTCACGAATTCCCGGATTTCGAGGACACGTTCCGAATGTATGGTGTACGCGATCTGGAATTAGTGACGGTGGCGGCCAACATGCCCGACGAGAAGAACTCCGTATTGCGTGTGCTTGAGAAGATGCATGCTACCAGCCGCAATCTGCTTTTTTCGTCCGACGATACCGCCGCGTTGCAGGCCGCGTTTGACCCGACGTGGGAATCAGCCGTGCCGTTTACCGTCTTGATTGCTCCTGATGGCAAAGTGCTATATCGAAAACAAGGCTCGGTCGATATGTTGGAACTGAGAAGAACCATTCTTGCATTCTTGCCGTCAGACTATGACGGCTTTAACAAATACTGGTCTGCGCCATGAAGGTAAAAAGATTTGTACGGGTAGTGTTGCCAACTTCGATGACTACTCTCGGCATGATCCGTCACGCCTGACCGGGAGCGGAGCGCTACTTGCCCCCAGCCTTGGAAGTGTTCGCGAACTGCATCGTGCGGATGATTCCTACGCCTTCCTTCACTACAATCAACTGATTCACCTTGATGTCTTTCAACCCATCGATCTGCCCGCTGGGCCAGTGAATTTCCAGCGACTCGACCTTTTCCGCCTTCCCCAGTCCGAAGTGAACCCGCAGATCATTCTGCGAGAAGTAACCGCCGCCGCTGCGAACCTCGTCAATCTGCTGATGCGGCTTAGCTTCGCCCAGTGGATGAGTCACGCACACCAGCCGCGCGCCGATTCCACTGCGGTTGGATTTCGTTCCGACGGTGCGAATCTTGATCCAGTTGTTGGCGAGCGCCGTGTCACAGCGCAGCAGCTGCGGGTAGTCGTTGACCGTATTCACGACAACATCGATGTCGCCGTCATTATCGAAATCGCCGAAAGCCGCACCCCGCGACTTGCTCGGCTCCGAGATGCCCGGCCCGGCCTGCAGCGAAACGTCTGCGAACCGGCCGTTGTGCAGGTTGTGATACAGGAGTTTGCGCTGGGCATAACCGGCGCCGGCGTTCAGCTGCAGTTGGTCAACTTCCGGGTAGACGTGACCGTTGCAGAGCAGAATGTCGGGCCAGCCATCGTTGTCCATGTCGAAAAAACCGCAGCCCCATCCCAGGTATTGCGTGTGCGCGCCCAGACCGGCTGAGAAAGTGGCGTCCTCAAAATTGCCGCCGCCTTGATTGCGGTAAAGCGAAGGCGTATCCCCGGCGAAATTAGTTTTGACTATGTCGAGGTTGCCGTCCATGTCATAATCCGCGGCGGAGACGCCCATGCCGGCCTGCGTCTTTCCATTCACACTCAGGGCACACCCGGCCTCAATGGCGATGTCTTGAAACTTGCCGTTCTTTTTATTCTGATAAAGCACGGCAGGGGCGGAATCGTTGGCGACATAAATATCGGGCCAGCCGTCGTTGTCGAAGTCAGCGGTGAGCACACCCAGGGCGTAGGTACTGTCCGTGTTGAGAATTCCCGACGAATCGGAAACGTCGGTAAAGGTTCCATCGCCATTGTTGTGGTAAAGGATATTCTTGCCGCCCTCGAGACCTGGCGGTCCGCAGGCGACCATCACACTCTTGTAGAGGCACGGACCGGATTCTGGGACGGGCGCCGTCGCCAGGTCGAGATCAATGTAGTTGGCGACGAATAGATCGAGCCGCCCGTCGCGATCGTAGTCGACAAAGGCGCAACCAGTATTCCATCGCGTGCCCTTGCCCGCCACGCCGGCCTTCTGGCTCACGTCGGTGAAAGTGCCGTCGCCGTTGTTGTGATAGAGAACGTCCTTGCCGAAGTAGGTGATGAACAGATCGTCCCAGCCGTCATTATCATAGTCGCCGACGCAGACGCCCTGACCCCATCCTGAATGGGCAACTCCGGCCTTCGCGGTGACGTCGGTGAAAGTGCCATCGCGATTATTCCGAAACAGATGCGAGGTTGGTTCAGTGCCTGCGGGAAAGCCCTCGAGTCGCGATCCGTTCACCAGAAAAATGTCGAGCCAGCCATCGTTGTCGTAATCGTAAAAGGCGACGCCGCATCCGGTGGTTTCCAGTAGATACTTGTTTTTGTGCTCGCCGCCGAAAATGGTTTTCGCATTCAGGCCGGACTCTCGTGCGACGTTGAGAAAGCTGACGCCTAGATCGTCGTTCTCAACCTGAGGTGCTCCCTTCGGCGGCGCAGCATTCTGCCCTGCAGCGCCCGCTTGCATCCGGCGCGGACGAGCCATCGCCAGCACGCTTTCGAGCGAGAGCACAAGCGCCGAACGGCTGAGAGATTTCAGAAAAACGCGGCGTGAAGAAAACAAGAGCTCGCTACCTGGCCACTCGGGTCGTGCTAGAATTCGCCCCTACTTCTTATATGCAGGGAACCGCGACTTTGCAAGCCAGCCGGGCTAAATCCTATTTCGAGATGACGCCCGCAGTGAAACCGTATCTTCGTTGTGCTTGGACTTCGAGCGTCGTACTTTGCATTTCTCTGTCGGCGATCTGGATTCTGTTGGCCGCAACTTCTACCGCGCAGCAAGCCTCTCCAACGCCCACGCCGTCGCCAGAGTTATCGCGAACCATCCGCACATGGGAGTTCCTTCCCGTCGTCGGCAGTCGAGCGGGACTGTTCGGCAACGAGGCGGGACGATTCGAAGCCTGGGTTTATCCGCTGAAAGTCTTTCGTGATTTTCACCTGACCTTCCACGTCGGCGATCGCGCTCTTCCCGCCGAGACTCTGGCGCGCACGCTGACGGTGCGTCCCGACTCGGCGTCGATCGTCTACGCCGGCGATTCCTTTCGCGTGCGCGAAACCTTGTGCGTTCCGGTCAATGAGTCTGGCGCCGTGATTCTGCTGGACATTGAGACCGAGCAGCCGCTGGAGGTGGAAGCCTCGTTCACCGCGGACTTTCAGTTGGAGTGGCCTGCGGCGCTGGGCGGAACGTTTGCCGACTGGGATGAAAAGCAACATGCGTTCGTGTTCGGAGACGAAGCCGGAAGGTTTTCCGCTTTGTTTGGATCGCTCGCAGCCAGAGACGCGCGGGTCGCCTATGAGACGAACTATTCGTCGACGAACGAAAACTCCTTCCGCCTGGGCGCAACGCCCAAGGGAAAGGAAACCAAGGTGCTCGTGCTTGCGGCTTCAGGCGCAGGCCTCGCCGAAGCAACGAAAACCTATCAACGCCTGCTGACTTCTTATGCAGACTCGATCCGTGAGTCGGCGGATTATTATCGGGCTTATCTCGAAAAAACTGTGAGCCTCGAACTGCCGGACGCCGCTCTGCAGCAGGCTTACGACTGGGCGCGCATCAGCACGATTCAAGGTTTAGTAAACAATCCGTACCTGGGCACGGGGCTGGTTGCGGGATATCGAACTTCCGGTCCCGATCAGCGTCCTGGCTTCGCGTGGTTCTTTGGGCGGGATTCTTTGTGGACCTCGTTCGCCCTGAATGCCGAGGGAGATTATTCCACGACTCGCACCGCACTCGATTTCATCAGCAAATATCAGCGCGCCGACGGCAAGGTCCCGCATGAAATCTCGCAGAGTGCGAGTCTGGTGCCGTGGTTCAAGGATTATCCCTACCCCTATGTTTCCGCCGATGCGACGCCGCTGTTCATCATCGCGATGAATGATTATGCATCTCAGAGCGGGGATGTGGGGTTTGCGCGCGACAAATGGGACAACATCTGGCGGGCTTACCAGTTCCTGCGCTCTACATACGATGCCCAGGGCCTCGCGCAGAACGCAGGCACTGGACATGGTTGGGTGGAAGGGGGACCGCTGCTGCCGGTTAAGAACGAGTACTACCAGGCCGGACTCGGCGTCGCGGCCCTGCAGTCGCTCTCGAATCTGGCACGCCTCACGGGTCACGACGACCTCAGCAAGCAACTTGCAGCGGAGTTCGACCGCAGCCAGACTGCACTCGATCAAGCTTTCTGGTCGCCCGAGATGAATAGTTATGCATTCGCCTTAAAACAAGACAACCAGCGCGAGAATGAGGTGAGCGTGCTGGCAACCGTTCCCATGTGGTTTGGTCTGCAAGATGCCGCGCACGCGAACCAGACCATTACGCAACTCGCTGCGGAAGATCATCAGAGCGATTGGGGCATGCGCATTATCTCGCGGCAATCCAAAGTCTATGACGGCTCTGGCTATCACTTCGGCTCGGTCTGGCCGTTATTTACTGGATGGGCTTCCGTCGGTGAATACCGTTATCACCGCGCCTTTCCCGCCTACGCCAACTTGCGGGCCAACGCGCTGCTCTACGCCGATGGTGCGCTCGGGCATTTCACCGAAGTTCTGTCCGGAGATTACCACCAGTCGTTTTCCAGCAGCTCGCCGCACCAGATCTGGTCGTCGGCCATGGTGGTGAGTCCGATTTTACGCGGCATGTTTGGCTTGCAGACCGACGCGGAACGGCGCCAGATCACGCTGGCTCCGCATGTCCCCGCGGACTGGACTTCGTTCGCGATTCGAAATGTCCGAGTGGCGGGAATCGACGTGGACTTCCAATATAGCAAGACCTCCGACAGCGTAGCGCTTGAAACCAAGCGCGCCGGAACGGGCGATTGTTGGATCGAATTTTCGCCGTCCTTCAGCCTGCGCACGCAAGTGGTCAAGGTCGAAATGAACGGACGAGCCTTGCCCTATAAGCTGCAATCGAACGGCAATGATCAACATGTGCTGGTGCGATTTCCTGTTGCCGAAGGCCCAAGCAATCTGGTCATTCGCGTGAGGAATGATTTCGGACTGGCGTTGACCAATGACCTGCCGCCTCTGGGCAGCGCGAGCCGCGGACTCCGCGTCCTTTCTGAATCCTGGAATGCGTCGAAGACCGAACTGTCGTTGCAGATTTCGGGGCTGGCAGGGAGCCGCTACGAACTGAGTGTTTGGAACCCCAGCCAGATTTCTTCCGTAGAAGGGGCAGTTCTCAGCAAACCCGGGAAGTTGGAAATCCAGATGCCGCAGGGATCGGATTCATACTTACAACAGAAAATCGTGCTTCACTTCGGACGCCGCTGAGGAAACAGTCGATGCTCTTTCCCGTGTGCGGGTCGAGCCCAAAAAGGTTTACACTCGGGCAAGCCGCAACTTTACGCTCGTCGAGGAGTCGTCCTTTTATGCAACGTAGGTGTGCCTGGATTCTGGTTCTTGCGTTCCTGTTTCTGTCGACGTTAATCGCGACCGCTCAAACGGCGGGCAAGCCAACTGCGCACAAAGCCGCGTCCAGCAAATCCGCAGCCGGCAAGAGTGTCGACGCGGAAGGCCATCAATGGTGGCAGCATGCGGTGTTTTACGAAATTTATCCCCGCAGCTTTGCCGACAGCAACAACGACGGAATCGGCGACCTCAAGGGCATCACCTCGAAGCTCGACTACCTCAAGGATCTCGGCGTCGACGCAGTCTGGCTTACGCCCTGTTTTCCGTCGCCGCAAGTCGATTTCGGCTATGACGTTTCCGACTACGAAAGCATCGATCCGATGTATGGATCGCTGACGGATTTCGATATGATGGCCGGCGAAGCCAAGAGAGAGGGGATTCACGTCATTCTCGATTTCGTCGTGAATCACTCTTCCGACCAACACAAATGGTTTCTCGATTCGAAGTCTTCTCGAACCTCGGAACATCGCGATTGGTACATTTGGCGCGACGGCAAAGGGCCAGGGCAGCCTCCTAATAATTGGACTTCCATTTTCGGCGGTTCCGCGTGGACGCTCGACGCAGCGACGAATCAGTACTACTACCACTTCTTCTACCCGCAGCAGCCCGACCTGAACTGGCGCAATCCAGCCGTGAAGGGCGCGATGTTTGATGTCACACGATTTTGGTACAAGCGCGGCGTTTCAGGGTTTCGCCTGGATGCCGTTGACACGTTGTTCGAAGATCCCAACCTGCACGACGATCCGGTGCTGCCCGGCAAGAACGCATTCGGCGATCCCGTCGAGGAATACAAATACAACTCGAAATTGCCAGAGGTGCATGATGTATTGCGCGAGCTGCGCAAAGTCGCGGACGAAAATAACGGAGTGCTGATCGGCGAAACCTGGACGGCCGACATTGCGGAACTGAACAAATACTACGGCGAAGGCAACAACGAGTTGCAGTTGCCGATGGATTTTCTTTTCACCACGGTCAACAAGCTCTCGCCCGCCGATTTCCGCAAGCAGATTGCCGCCGTCGATTCCGCTTCCGGCTGGCCCACGTTCGTGATCAGCAATCACGACATCGTCCGCTCCTACGACCGCTATGGTGATGGCGAACATAACGATCAAATCGCGAAGCTCATGGCCGGGCTGTATCTGACCCTGCGCGGAACCCCGATCATGTACTACGGCGAAGAAATCGGCATGAAGACGACGCCGCCCACACGCAAAGAGGACGTGAAAGATCCGATCGGTCGCACCGGCTGGCCCAAGGAAAAGGGACGCGACGGCGAGCGCACACCCATGCAGTGGGATGAGAGTGAGAATGCAGGTTTCTCGAAGGTCGCGCCGTGGCTTCCCGTGCCTCCGACGTTCAAGACACACAATGTTGCCGACGAATCCAAAGATCCAGACTCGGTGCTCAACTTTTACAAAAAGGTGCTCAAGCTACGGCACACGAATCGGGCGCTTTTGGACGGAGCCTACGTTCCACAGAATCAGAACGACCAGAACGTGCTTTCCTACTTGCGAGTCTATAAAGATCAGACGGTGCTGGTGGCTTTAAACATGTCTGGTGCGGGGCAGAAGGTGAGCTTTGACCTGAGCAAGGGCGGCTTCACTTCGGCCAAGAGCCTGGTAGCGACCGGCAAGTCCTCCGCCAACGGAGATGTTGTGACCCTCGAGCCCTACGGAGTTTTCATTGGCCAGCTTGTGAAGTGAACGACGCGCTTACTCTCCACTGAGAATTCTTCGCTCGCAAATCCGGTATAGAATACGCACGGTGACACGATGCACGAACTCTCGATTGCGATGGGAATAGTAGACGCCGCTCTCGAGGAGGCACAGCGTCGCGGCGTACAGGTCACCGCGGTGCATCTCAGGCTGGGCGCGCTTTCGGGCGTGGTGAAAGATGCGCTCATGTTTTCTTACGAAGTCGCGTGCCAGGATACTCCGCTGCAGGGATCGCAACTGATCGTGGAAGACGTCCCCGTCATCGTGTTTTGCCCACAGTGTCAGGGAGTTCGGACACTGCCGTCGGTGCAACTGTTTCAGTGTCCGGAATGCAGCATGCCAACGATGGATGTGCGCCAGGGCAAGGAACTTGAGGTGTTTGCCCTCGAAGTACAAGAAGACGAGTTGCCGGAACGTGAAGGGGAGAAATCGGAGGTAACGGAGTGAGTGAGCCTCGTCTGGTCGAAGTCCGCAGAAATGTGCTGAAGCAGAACGATGTGATTGCGCGATCCCTGCGCGAGCAATTCCGAGCGGCTGGAGTCTTTGTCGTGAGCCTGGTTTCGAGTCCTGGTTCGGGGAAGACGACTTTCCTGGAGAAGACGCTCACGCGGTTGCAGCCTCGCTATCGGGTGGCCGCGCTGGTGGGAGATCTCGCGACTGAAAACGACGCCGTGCGTTTGGCGCGCAGCAAGGCGCCGGTGAAGCAGATCACAACCGGAACTCTGTGCCACCTGGAGGCGGCGATGGTGCAGAATGCGCTGCAGGACTGGGACCTGCATCAACTGGATTTTCTTTTTATCGAAAATGTAGGCAATCTGGTTTGCCCTTCTTCGTATGATCTCGGGGAGAATCTTCGTCTGGTGTTGATGTCGGTGACCGAGGGAGAAGACAAGCCGCTGAAGTATCCGACGATTTTCAACAGCGCCGACGTCGCGGTCGTGACCAAGAACGAATTGGCAGGCGTGGTTGAGTTTGACTGGAATGCGGCGCGGACGAGCATTCAGTCGGTGCGGCCCGGAATGCAGATTTTTCGCCTTTCGGCGAAGACCGGCGAGGGCATGGAAGAGTACTTGAACTTTCTGTCGCAGCAGTTAACAGAGCACAGAGCCGTGGCCCAGATTTAATCGATGCTGCAAGCAGAGACGTAGCGAGCTACGTCTCTACGATCGCGCTATCTAAATCCTAGAACCCGTATTTGGCGACGATTTTCTTTTCTTTTTTTCCAACCACGGCAATCGCCGCGTGTTCCGCGGGCAGAGAAAATGCCAGTGGAACTCCGGTGGCCTGATCGCGTAGGTTGATAGCCGCGTCGTGAGCCGAGTCCGAGACGAAGACGTACAACACGGAGTCCGCCAGCACGGTGGGGAACACCAACACGCCCGGCGGCAGCGGCGATTGCATGCTGAACATGGGAGAGATGTTCAGCCGAGTCGCGACAGACGTGTACAGTTCTGCAGTCGCTTGCGCGTTGTCGGCGAGTTCCACGGGATAGGCCGCCCAGAATATGACTCCCTTGCCGCGAGGAATTTCTTTGAAAGTGGACCCGTCGTCAAAGCGGAGAGAATCCAGCCAGTTCTGTTGCTGTTGACCGAAAGCGAGCGAGAGCGAGCGATCTCGCAGACGAACCGTCGCACTGTGATACGTGAGCGGTTCGACACGGGCGGGAAGTCCAACGTCCGCGGCTCGATGCACGATCTGCCAATGCTGGTCGCGATCGACCGGGCCGGTGACCAGCAGGTTGCCCCCGGCGTCAACATACTTCAACAGCGCTTGCCATGCCGCTTCGCTCAGCGCCTCTGGAGAGGGCAGGATGGCTAGTTTGGGCGAGCCTAACTTCTCAATCTGATTTTCTGCGATCACGTAAGCGGGCAGTTGCGCATCGTACGCCAAGGCGCGAACCGCGCGCTGCTGGGCTGCCAACTGGAAGTCCGCGAGCGCCGAGTATTGTGCGGCTTGCGATGTGACGATTGCGATCGAAGGAAGTTGCGGATCCCGGAGATGCTCATGCAGCGACGGCGCGAATTGTGCGAAGGCCCGCAGAAGCGTGGCCTCCGGCTTCTCGGTGTAGTCGGTGCGAACGGCGCCGATCGGAGTTTCGTTGCTCTCCGTCATGTAGGAATTCGTATTCCACAACCATTCGATGGCACCGGAACCCTGAATGAACGACGTGGCGATTTTTCGTTCCAGGAGAGCCGCCTCGCTCTCCGGCGTGCGGCGGGCGATTTCGTCGAGGTTTAACTGGCGCTGCAGTCCAGTTTCCTGAATCAGCATGGTCTGCCCCGGCTGCTTGGCGGCTAGCGAATCCCATAGAGTGTTGTCGTCGAGCCACCAGGAATGATTCGTAGTGAAGTCGACGGACTGGCCCCAGAAGGCCGGCGAGAGTCGATCCTGAATGCCGCCCTCGTCCTGGCCGACGGTTACGAGCTGTTGCGATCCGGTGGCGCGAATCGTATCGCGCATGGTGCGCGCCCAGCGAGCGAATGATTCCTGCGCGAACAGAAAGTAATCGTTCAGCCGAAGCGATGTGGTTCCGGTGTACATGCCGCGCGCGGAGAACTCCTCTTCGGTCGGAAGAGAAATTGTTCCTGCGACGGAGCTTGGAGAGACGTTCCATAGCGCGGCGAGCCTGGCGCGGTCGGGATAACGTTGGTCCAGCCAGTTATTCCAGGCTGCGAGTTCGATTGCGTCGCCGTTGGGGCGCGTCCTCCAGAGGTGCTGCGAAAAACTGGGCTCGTTGATGAGATCCCACGCCAGGTAAGGCACGTCATGGAAGCGTGCGACGACAGACGAAATCAAGTTCTGCTGGCGGCGGACCGCCTCGGGATCGAGAAAGGCGTTGGCTCCTCCGAGAACGTCGGGCAGGAAGGCGAAAAAATTAAACTGCACCGGCAGGTCATATTTGCGGGCGGTCATCAGATAGGCTTCGAGTGTGCGCAGCGTGCGCTCATAGGGCTGGCCGTTTTCATCGAAAAATTTGTCCCAGCCACTCCACCAGCCGGTCCGGATCATGTTCAGTCCGGCATCGTGAATCTGGGCGAGATCCTGATTCCACACGTACACGTTGGGATGATCGAAAAAAAGGCGCTGCACTTCGCTCGACATGTAAGTCGTGCCGACCACCGCGAGCGGATGGCCGTCGAGTTCGAAGTAGTCACGGTTCACTCCGAGATGCGGGCCAGAACGGAGGAACGATTCGTCGCGGATCCAGAATGCCGAATGGTAGATGGCGCGCACGTGGTCGCCTTCCATCAACTGCGCTTCGATAATGTATAGCCCCGTGCCTGCGGGGGCCGGAAGCGCGACTGGCTCATTCGGCCCGGCGGAGATACCGACGCGATTCGAGGGCTGCCCTTCGGGATACGTCGCAACTTTCAACGAGACGGGAGTCGTGGGCGCTTGGGCCGCGTGCCACTGCACCTGCAGTTCTATGGGCTCGCCCGGCAGGTAGAGCGGCAAGACCGGACGCACGGTGAATTCCTCTGCGCCTTGCAATGCGCGATCGGCAAGCGATTGCACCAGGGCGGCGTTGTCGAAGAATTCGGGCTTGAGTTCGGCATTCACAAAAATCCAGCGCCCCCCATCGAAACCGTTCCGATAGTGATCGACCTGGATCGCTGGCGCCGAAAGTTTGTGGCCATTCTGCGTGCTCCAGGCCAGAGCGTCGAGGCGCGCGTCGATGGAACCGGCAGCGCCGCCGCGGTGGTAAAGATCGACCGCGCTCAGTCGTATCACCGGACTGAAGGCGCGCTTCCATGCAAACGCGGGAAGTTGCAACGGCAGTTCGGGATTGGGCTCGAACTCCATTCCGCCGGAGCCGGGAGTTTCCTGGTACTGGTCGATCATGAGCGGACGAATGAATCGCACGCTGTAGTCGCGAAGATGCCAGCCGCGAGCATCGCGGTAAGCGGCACGAGTGAACGGCATGCCGCCGAGCACGAGAAGGTTGCCTCCGCGGTCCAGAAACTGCTGGATCGCCGGCCAGGCGTCTTCCGGAAAAGAAGAGCCGTACGGAAGCACCAGAAGACGGGAGGAGGCCGCGGCCAGGGCAGTTCGAAGGTGGTCGGCATCGGCCAGTTGCGCCCCGGGCAAGATTGCGGCCAATTGCGCGGAGGGGCCGGCCGAGTCAGCCACTGGAAACCCGGGTTCGCTGAACACAACCGCTGCGGACATGCCGGACTGGGCGAGGAGTGTAGCGTGGCTGAACAGGAAAAACAAGCCGACGAGTGCCCAGAGTGCAGGTTTTCGCATGAGTATGGCCTGATAAGAGATTTGTTGAGTCGGAAACGATTGCAGTCTCGGGCAAGGGCCGGAGATTGTCAAGCACTGTCAAGTTAGAGAAACGATTTTCTAGCGGACGGATTCGATGCCGAGTTCAGAAAAATGCGTAAAATCGCACTCTGGCGATGCTATGATGGCGCGTCCGTTAATTCGCGCAATCTGGTTTCGCTGAATCTGGATTCGCGCAATCTGATTCACACACTCTTCGAAGGGTGGATACAGCACTCATGGCAATCGCGGCCCCCAACACTTCTACCACGACTACGCCGGGCACCGAGCAAAGCTACCTCGCTCCGCTGGCTACCGTGACCACACTTTTTTTCATGTGGGGATTCCTTACCTGCTTGAACGATATTCTGGTTCCGCACCTGAAATCGATTTTTGATCTCAGTTATTTCAGGGTCATGCTGATACAGTTTGCGTTTTTTGGGGCCTACTTCATTTTCTCGATTCCTTCGGCGAAGATCATCGATTGGATCGGCTACCAGCGGTCGATGGTGGTGGGCCTGCTTACGATGGGGCTGGGAGCGTTCCTGTTTGTGCCAGCGGCGAGTGTTCCGTCGTTTCCATTATTCCTGGGTGCGCTGATCGTGTTGGCCGCGGGGATCACGTGCCTGCAGGTCGCGGCAAATCCTTACGTCACAGTGTTGGGGAAGCCCGAGACAGCTTCGAGCCGTTTGAATCTGACCCAGGCCTTCAATTCCCTGGGAACTTTTCTGGCGCCATTCTTTGGAGGACTGCTGATTCTGACGACGGCGACGATGTCCGCTGACGAGATAAGGGCCTTGGCGCCGGATGCGTTGCATGCCTACCGAGTGACCGAAGCGGCAACCGTCAAGACGCCGTATGTGGGTTTGGGTATTGCG
>Ga0187871_10003048_pt1 | contig 13176 bp, 12 predicted proteins | sample June2016WEW_16_1_FD_132988 | JGI IMG/M metagenome (GOLD analysis project Ga0187871, IMG submission 132988) | Peatland microbial communities from SPRUCE experiment site at the Marcell Experimental Forest, Minnesota, USA - June2016WEW_16_10 | ecosystem: Environmental > Terrestrial > Soil >... | reverse complement strand
TCGATCCAACCCTCGTAATTCTCGTCGTGGAACCTGGCTCCGGTGGAAAACGGGGAATGGTACGCCGCGGCAAAGGCGCGGGCGCGGGTCCCCTCGGTGCGGGTGCGGGCCGGACCGCCCACGTTGTCCGCGCCGGTGCGCTGCAACTCCGTGACCGAGCGCCGGCAATAATCGGGCGCGTAGAAGGTGTGCGCGTCCATGCGAATCACGATGACGCCGCGCGCCGCGCGAATGGCGGAATTCAACCCAGGCGATACTACCCGGCGCGGATTGTCGATGGTACGCAACCGCGGATGGCGCGCCTTGTATTCGGCTAAGATGTCCCGCGTACCGTCGTCACTCATGCCGTCGGCAATAATCGCTTCCCAGGTCATGCCGCCCATATTTTGCGCGAGCAGCGAATCCAGGAACTCGCGAATGTGCCGTTTCTCGTTGCGGCAGGCCACGATGACCGTAACCAGCACGGCGCTCCCCGCTGTCATGAACGGCTCCGATGCCACGCAGCCGGAAGGTCCACCTGGCGGAGACGATCGCGCAAGACGTCCCGATATAAATCGATATAATTCTGCGCGACCACCTCCGCGGCGAAATGCCGCGCGACGTGTGCGCGTCCGTTAGTGCCCAAGGTGCGCGCAAGTTCCGGATCCCGCAGAAGCCGGAGTATCGCCATCGCTAGACCGTCGACGTCTCCAGGCTCGCAAAGCAATCCCGTAGTGCCTGGAATCACTACCTTGGGGATCGCGCCTACGGTTGTCGCGACGGTTGGCTTAGCGGCGGCCAGCGCTTCGAGCAGGCACATTGGCATGCATTCCTGAAAGGACGGCAGCACGACGATGTCGAGCGCCCGATAGACCGCCGGCATGTCTTCCCGCCGGCCGGCGAAAACCACCTTTGCGGCGATACCCAACTTTTCGGCCAGCGCTTCCCATTCGCCGCGGGCCGGGCCTTCGCCGGCAATAACAAGCTTCGCGTTGGGGAACACGGCGAACACAGCCTGCGACGCGCGCAACAATATGTCGCCGCCCTTGTCGGGCACCAGCCGTCCCACGAAGCCCACCAGGCGCTCAGAGCCCCCGCCGAACTCCGTGCGCGGCGCCGGTTCCGCTTCGCGCAATGGCTGCATGTCGACGCCGTTGGGAATGGTCTTCAACTTGTCGGACGGAACCTTCCAGCGACCCAGGATCTCCGCGACCGGGCCGGACGCGGTGGCTACCCGGTCAAAGTGCCGTAAGGCCAGGCGGTCAATGGCGGCATAGGCGCGCATGCTCGGCAGGCGGCTGGGCCAGTTATGACAAGTCGCGACCAAGGCCAGGCGATTTGGCCAGGCCGCCGCCAAACCGAAGATGTCGGCCTTGTAACCGTGGGTATGCAGCACATCCACGCCATGCGCTTTCACTAACTCGCGGATATGAGTCACCGTTTTCCAATCCCATCGTCCGGAGCATGGCACCGCTTCCACCTGGAGACCGGCCTGCGCCGCCCGTTTTTCCAGTTCCCCATTCGGCGAGCGCGCATCGCGGAAGACGCCGACGATACTCCGGCAACCGAGCGTAGGCAACGCCCGGGCGAGCGCCAGCAGCATGCTTTCGGCGCCATAGTATCCCTGGCTGCTGATTAACTGTAGAATGGTCACGGTAGTTGCGGCTATGCCTGGCTAAGAACCGGCTCCGGCCGCGGTTTCGCCGGAACACTCTCGGCGGCGTGCCTGGCGCGCCAGGCTTTCCAGAACACGTTGTATTGAAACATCGCTGGAGAAAACCGGCTCGACAGTCCGGCAACCGTGGCCTCGCACACATTCACGCGCGGGATGGCCAGGCGATCGCAGCCGTTTGTCCAGGCTCCTCGCTGGGTGGTGAATGCGGCGGTAAATCCCTCTTCGGCCAGAATCCGTCGTGTGGCGGCCGAGGTGTTGCCGTTGGGATAGGCGAATAAGTCGCAGGGCCTGTGTAATGCCGCTTCGATCGCCTTTTTCGATTCGCGGATTTCCTGGCGCGCGGTTCGCGCGGGCACGGCCGTCAGAATCTGATGCGTATGGGTGTGACATCCAAACCTTACGCCTTCGGTATCCATCTGCCGGATGTCTTCCCATGAGACCGTCTGGTCGCCGTCGTATGCATTCCCGCCGCCGTCCTGGGCATGCAGTCTACATAGGCGGGAGATGAACTGTTCGCGGCGCTCTGTGGAGTAGGTCTTCAGATTCTCTATCAAAGACTCGATTTCGCCGGCGGCTGCCGGCGGCGATGCCTTGGTCAGCAGCGAAGTTACTAGCTCCGGCCAGAAGGGCAATGTACGCCCAACCAATCCAGGGCAAACAAAAACAGTCGCGGGTATGCCATGTGCGCGCATGATGGGCAGAGCATTCGTGTAATTGTCCTTCCAGCCGTCGTCGAAGGTGAACATGATGCGCATCTTGCCTGTGGACGCCGCCCCGGCCTGCGCGAAATCCACGGCCTGGCACTCGCCGGCCACGAAGCCGGCAAGGCTTTCGAATGTACGCCGGCGAATCACGATGCCGGCTAAACTGCAGGTACGTTGGCATTCCGCATCGTTTAGCACCCGATGGAATGTCAACACGACGATGGCGCCCCGGCGATGCAATTGGTGCTTCGCCCACCACAAACAACCGGTGGCCTGCAGGAAGCGGGCCCAGATTTGTTGCATAGCTGCGCGGGGCCGCCAGACTCGTCGCTTCACTTGGCCGCCTTTGACGCCGGCTGGGTGCGCGAGCCACCCTGATAGTAGCGGTAGCTCGGCGATTCACGCTTCCAGAGGAACCAGTCCGCCACGTCGTTGATGAGTACCCCGGTCAGCTTGCCTTTCACTTTGGCGAGCGCGCTCGCGAGCACAGGCCGGCTGGTGTGATCGGGGCGCACCACCAGGACGACACTATCGCAGGTGGCCGCAATCAGGTCGAAGTCGGCCACGGCCTCAACGGGCGGAGAGTCCACAATGGTGCGCTGAAACTCTTCCCGAAGGCGGGCGAGCAGCGCGCGCCAACTGGATGAGTCGAGCAATTCCGTGGGGTTCACTTCCGCCTGCCCTGCCGGCAGAACGTAGAAATTGGGCAGTTGCTCCACGCGCAGCATGGCGTCTTCAAGCGTGCACGTGCCGGCCAGCACTTCCGCCAGCCCGGGGGCCTTCGGAATACCCAGGCGCTCATGGACTTTCGAAAGCCGCAAGTCCGCGTCGATCAGGATCACTTTGTCTTCGCTCTTGTGCGCCAGTGCAGCCGCGAGATTCACCGAGGTCACTGTCTTGCCATCGCCCATTCCGGGGCTGGAAATCACCGTGATCGACGATCCCGGAAGGTGGTGAAAGATTCTGGTGCGGATGATTCTGTATTGCTCGGCGGCCCGCCGGTCTTCACGTCTGGGCGACAAGAGTGGACTCGAATCCGATAACCGGAAGGATACCTGCCTCGCCGCGGCTGGTTCCGCGTGGGGGAGACCCGGGACCGGCGGCATCTCAAACGAATCCGGCCAGCCTTCCCCGGCGGGCGCCAGTCTATCGTGGGATGGCTCTCGTTGCGGCAGCCGGACGACGGGCGTTTTCTCGAAGATCGGTTCCAGCACCGGCGCAATCCCCGCGCGCCGGCCGCCGGCTTGCCGCGTGTCCGCCGGACGCGCCTGCGGCGCCTCACGCTCATCGTCCAGGCACTGCAGCACCAACTCCGGGATGTCGCCGTTAGCGGTCTTCAATGCATTTAGAATCTTGCCCATGGTGTCACTCCCCGGTCAGCGGCCGGCCGCGCTCATCTTGTTCCGTGAACGCGCGGCAATGTCCGACATACCCCACTTACCCGACTCTCCGGCCGGCGGCGCCAGGAGTTCCCCGTCCAGGGCATCCGACGAGTCGCCGTCAAGCAGATCGAGTTCGACGCAACTCTGACTCACGTGACTGGCTTCCACCATCTGACTTTGCTCTCCGAAGGCGGCGAGCAGAGCGTTGTCGCAAACCACATTAATCAGCCGGGGGATACCCTGCGACACACGCGCCGTCAGCTCCACGGCCTGCGGCGAGAACGGGGCGCGCTGCCGGCCGCCGGCGCGGGCCCATCTGCAAGCGATATATTTGCCCACGTCCGCGTCCGCCAGGGGGCGCAGCGCCACGCGCAACGAGACGCGCTGTTTCAACTGCACGCAGTCTTCACGATTCATCGTCGCGCCGAGTTCATTCTGGCCGGCGAGAATAATCTGCAGAAGCTTCTCCGACCTTTTCTCGAGGTTGCCCAGGAGCCTGACTTCTTCGAGAGCGTCCGTGGTCAACTTATGCGCTTCGTCTACGATGAGCGTGGCGATCTTGCCTTCCGTCTGTGTTTGCAGCAGATGCTTTTCCAGGCGTGCGAGCCGCTGCGGCTTGCTGGCGGGAATGTCCCGAATGCCGAATCCCAGCAGCACGGTCTCCATGAACTCCGCCGAGGTGACGGTGGGATTTACGATGGATGCAAACTGGACCCGGCTGGGAGGCAGCCCCAGAACCGCACGGGCGAGCAGCGTGGTCTTTCCCGTTCCCGCGTGCCCCAGCAGCAGGATCAGCCCTTTACGTTCCAGAAGGCCGTAGCAGAGCACCGCCAGCGCCTCGCGATGGGAGTCCGTGAAATAGAGCATCGTCGGATCCGACGTCAGGCTGAACGGCTTCTTCTTTAGACCGAATGACTCAAGATACATAATGGCTCAGACCTGCGGGTTCTCGATCAACATCTTTGGTACCCTGCCGACGACTACCGTCCCGGGAGGCAGTTCCCATTCGCCCAGGAATACGTTGCGCCTGGTTTCCAGTAAGAAGGCAATCCCCGCGGCGAATAGCAGCGACACCAGCACGCCGCCGGTCATAAATACCGGCCTGTTCGGCGATGTCGGCTTCTCGGGTACGCGGGCCATGTCCAGCATGACGAAGCGCTCAGCCTTTTGCCAACGTTCCATGTTCGCCGCCATTTCGGCCGCCAGCTTCTTGTCGAGGAGCGACTTGTAGTTTGCCTTGCTGGCTTCGTAATCGCGGGTCAGGCTGGCCAGTTGCTGCTCGCGCATGGGGAGCTTGTCCATGCGGCTCTGGACGGAGCCCACATCGCTCAGCACTCTTTCCCGCCTTTTCTCGAGGTCCGCGATTTCGCGGTCCGTCAGGGCGATCTGCGATTTCAGGCTGGCAACTTTCTCCTTTTCCGTTACCAGCATCGGATCGCTGTTTACCGGAATGGCCGTTGTGCCCTTCGTGCCGCCGGCTGCCGGCGCCGGGCCGGCATTCGCCGCCGCATCTTCCCGCACCGCCGCCTCCAGCGCCGTCTGTTGCTGCAGCAGCGCCTGCACGTCCGGATAGGTGTCGCGATAGCGCATGCGGAGCTCGCGAAGCTTGGCACGAACGCGTTCCAATTCGGCGCGCGGTCCCTGCAAGGGAAGCGGTTGCCCGGTTTCGGCGATTGGACCAGCGGATGAATCCTGGGTTGCCCGTCTCCGGTACAAATCCTGCAGCCGGTTGACGCTATCCTCGGCCATGGTCAGCGAGCCTGCCAGTATCAGTTTGTTCTGCTGTGCGCGGCTGATCGAATCCTGGATGCCCAAGAGCTCTGCTTTGTTCTGCCCGTTCGCGGCCAGCATACCAATCTCTTGCTCCGGTAATTCGCCGTTGTAAGTCATTTTGAATTCACGGAGCTTGCCTTCCTGCTCCTGCAGGTTCGTCTTGGCGGCCTCCAACTGGCTCTCGAGGAATTGCGAGGTGCCGTTGGCCTCCTGCTCCCGCTCGCGGAGGTTTTCGGTGATAAAGAAATTGCCGACCCGGTTGGCCACCTCGGCGGCGACTTTCGGCGAGAATGCCTTGTACGAAACGCGGAACGCGCCCGGCCGGTTAGCGCTCCAGCCCCGTTCCAGGCCGATTGTAATGTCGTGGCGCATCGCCTCCAGAACTTCTTCGCGGGTTTTCTTCTTGCGCAGGCCGGGATAAAGGTTTAACTCCTGGATCAGGCTCCACAAACGCTCGCGGCTGAGCACCTGCTGTTTGAGTTCGTCGAGCCGCGCTTCGAGGCCCGTCTGTACGGTGGAGGTGACGAAGTTCTCGGGAATTTTCTGCGATTCGACCAGAACCAGCGCGTCGGAGGTATATACCCGCGGCAGGCTGAGAAGCACGGCGGTACTCGCCACGATGCCCGCCACCCAGAGCAGCCCGATGAGCGCCTTCCACTTCCACAACGCCCGTATGACGGAGCGCGGCGACATCGCCGGATTCGTAAGTTGCAACTGAAGACCGCTCACAAAGATTCACCCTCGCAGCCGTGTAAGTTCCATCCAGTGGTTTTCATGCCGCCGTCCGTGCCCTGCCTGTGGAGTAAGCCGGCTTGCCCGGCTCGGCCCATTCGCTCTCAATTTCAACCGTCACGGAGCGCTGCAGCATCTCCACAGATACCACCAGCCGGCTGCTGTTCTTCGAAGTAATGACAATTCCCTCCAAGCCGGCCAGCGGTCCATGAGTGATGTAAACCGGTTGACCCGCCTTAAGGAATGGCGAGGGCGCTACGGGCAGACCCGACGCCACGATTCTTTGAATCGCCGCCACCTCGCTATCAGGCACCGACGCGGCGCATTTGCCGACACCCACGATCGACGCTACGCCCATCGTGTTCAACAAGGGCACGCGCTCCCGCAAATCCATGCGGCAAAATAAATAGCCGGGAAACAGGGCGCACTCGACCACTTTCATACGGTCCGACCAGCGGCGTTTCGCCGTGTAGGCCGGCAAGAAAATCTCGTAGTCTTTCTGGCGCAGGCTCTGCGCCACGATCCGTTCGAAGTTGCTTCGCACGGCCACTGCATACCATCGCGTATCCCGCATCGGCATTCCTAACCTTCCTCTTCAAGGGCGCCGCCGGGCTTCCTGGTGCTCACCACTTCGGTGAGTCCCTGGATGGTTCCGGACAGTCCCGCAATCAGTCCGCTCAACGTGGTCACGCGCTCGGTCAAGCCGGAAAGGGTGTAGCCGCGTTCTTCCGCGACCAGGATCTCCAATCCCGCCCGCGCCAGATCGGAGATGCTTCGCACTCCTTGCGCCCGGCAAAAAGCCATGTATCGTTCAAATTCCGCTTCGCTGACGCGAAAGTAGACGACCTTAGTCCTGGTCCGAATTAAAGCCATTGCCGCCCCATAAGTAGAGTTGGTGGGATAACAGGCTCCGCACAGCGTAGCTGTTGGATTCTTAAGATACTTTCAAGCGACTGATGATTTCTTATATTCAATGTCACTTTCACCCTAGGTATTCCTGGAGACCTGGTTAGGAGGATCAAGGCAGCCTTCGGCCCCTTCTGTCACATGAACTGTGTTTTTCTGAGCTCCGCGTGCAGTCGCGGGTCGGTGGCTGAATCTGTATCATCGCCGAGATTATTACAGTTGTCAATGCTCGGTGGGGAGTTGCCAAGTACCCTGCCTCCTATAGTTTGGGTGCCTAGTACGAGTGTGTCTTGTGGGAAACGATCAGCCCCACAGTAATGGATAGTTTGAGGTTTTTTGGGATTTCGTTCCGGACTGTGGTATGGGGCAGCCGGAATTTGAATTCGAGACCGCCTTGAAGTACTAATAGGCGCCGTAGAACTAACTGGTTAACTCGCGATGCAAGGCCTGTCTCCACGGTCGAGCCGGCCCTCGATTTCAGGAAATGCCGGGCCATGAAAGGAATTCTCCGAAATCCGGAAAGTGCCTGTTCAATCATGGCTTGCGGGACGGTCCCGGTAAATCCATCCGGTTTGCCGCAGTTCGCGAAGCGGACATGTCCCTCTGCTTTCTAAGGCGCACCCGATGGGTTCCAAGGATCGGCCAGGATAGTTGCCGGATTATGCTGAACGGTACCGGGGGTTTTGACGACCCAAAGCGGGCGTGCCGCCAGATTTAACACATCCGCCGCTCTCACTAGACTTCACGGATTTCTAATCCAGCAGGTATTTCCCGATGAAGAGTACCGTCGCCGCGAATTGAAAATCGCGATTTCCCTTCTTGGCGAACCCGTGCCCTTCGTCGGCGGCGAGCAGATACCACACCGGCGAGCCGTGCGCGCGAATGGCTGCCGTCATCTGTTGCCCTTCGGTATACGGCACCCGCGGATCGTTGCGCCCCGCCACGATGAACATCGGTTTGGTAATATTGGCCACGTGCGCGATGGGAGAAATGGACTCAAGAAACGCGCGCATGCCGGGATCCCGCTCGTCGCCGTATTCCACGCGCCGCAGATCGCGCCTGTAAGCTTCCGTGTGCTCCAGGAATGTGATCCAGTTTGAAATCCCCACCACGTCCACCGCGCAACGGAAGCGATTGTTGTAGTGCGTCATGCTGGCCAGGGTCATGTACCCGCCATAGCTGCCGCCGGTTACCATTACGCGCCGGGCATCCAAGCCGGGGTGGCCGCCAATCCAGTCCAGCAGCGCCCCAATGTCCTTCACCGAATCCTCTCGCTTGGGCCCGTTGTCGAGGTTCAGAAACGTCTTCCCATAGCCGGTCGAACCGCGCACGTTCGGGAAGATCACGGCCACTCCCAATTCATTCAGCAGATAATTTACCGACCCAAGATAGCCGGGCTGAAACTGCCCCTCCGGACCGCCGTGGATATTGACGATCACGGGCCGCGGCCCTTCGAACCGCTTGGGAGGGCGGTACAGAAATCCCGAGATGGTCAGGCCATCGAAAGACTTCCAGGAAATCAACTCGGGCTCGGAGAACTGCGAGGCGTCGAGTCCCCCGGTTTCGCTGTATGTCCAGCGTTCGAGCTTTCCGGCCGCGGTATCGATCGAATAGACGTCCGAGGGGGTGTGCGCCGATGTAATCGTAAAGCCCAGGTCGTGTCCGTTTGCGTGCCACCGCACATCGCCGATACTGCCGAACGGCAGCTTCGGCAGAGGCAGATCCTTGCGCGTAGCCGTATCCATTACGTGCAATCTATCCGATCCATTTTCGTTCACGATGTAAGCCATGCGCCGGCCGTCGCGGGTCAGATCGAACGAGGCCACGTCCCACTTCAAGCCTGGCCGCAGAACGGTGAGGTGATGCGTGGCAAGATCCAGCGCGGCAAGCTGCTCGAAGTCTGAGTCCTGGTTGGTGATGAGGTACACGGTCTTGCCGTCGGGCGCGAAGCGCGGATGCCGGTACGAAACGCCCGCGGTCCGCGGAGTCAGCGGCGTCTGGCGGTCCGTAGCCGTATCAACCATCATCAGAGCCGACTCGTAGGCCGATACATCGCGCACCACCACCAGCCACTTGCCATCGGGCGAAAAATCCTCCGCCTCCCAGCCGCCGCTATCGGCGTCTACCACGCGACGCGCTTCCTCGGGATGCTCCGGAACCCCGATATAGATGTCGGTGTCGCGGCCATCACGCCGCGTGGAGGCGTAGGCGAAGTGCGTGCCATCGCGCGACCAGAGCGCGCCCATATTGCGCGACTTGCCATCGGTAAGCAAGGTCGCGTGGCCGGAGCGCGTGTCGTAATTGTAAATTTGGTACCACTCGCCGCCGCCGATGTCTTTCGAAAACAGGAACGAATTGCCATCGGGCCGGTAACGCAAGCCCTGCACCCGATCGGCGTAGAACGTAAGCTGCGTGCGGGCGCCGCCGGGCTGCGTCACGCGATGGATTTGTGGCGCTTGTCCGAAGCGCGTGGCGATGAGCATCTCGCGCCGGGTGGGATGCCAGTCGATCAGCGTGGCCGTGCGGAATTCCGTGTACGGAGCTAATTCCTCCATCAAACTCGCCGGAATGGCGGGAATCTCGTCGGCCGTGAGATTGGACGGGACGGGCAGGGTAGGTTCGGCGCCCGGAAGTGAAGCGAATCCCAGCAGTAGAAATGGAACGATGCGTCGCAACATAGGGACGATTCTACCTTGCGGCGCGCGCTTGGCGCGGCCATTTTGAGAGGCCTTACGCCCCCGCCGGCCGCGCGCAGTAATCGAATAGAAGCTGCCATTCCGCGCGCTGGGTAGCTCGCGCGCGAGCCTCCAACTCCGACCCAGGCTGAAGCCGCGCCTGCTCGCACAGATCGATGAACGCAAACGCATCCCAGGGCCCCTGCCGGCCGGCGGCGCGCGCCAGGGCCGGAAAGATCGGATGCCGCCCCACCCGCCGGAACCAATACGCGGCGTTTCCCGCATCGGGCTCCTGCCGGTGCGCGATGGCATGCCAGTAGCTGCCTTCCGCCGTTTGGATGTCCTGTGCGATCCTGTGCGCCTCGTCGAAGCACGAGAAGTACACATAGAGGGCGCTCATGGCCGCTTCAGGCGCGCGGGATGCGGCGAACAGGCGGGGCGGGGAAGATGCCCTCAGCCGTTCGCGAGCCGCTTCCGATGAACACCGATCCATCACGAGCGGAAGCAGCCGTCCGCCATTGCCATCCAGAGACAGGATCGCGGCCACCTCCGCGCCGTAGTCGGAGGATACAAAGCGGAATTTGTCGATCTCAGCCATCTTACCGTCCCACTTACTTGCCCACAGCCCGCTTCAAAGCTCGTGCAGGCCATGTTAGCGCCCGTGCCAGCCGGAAAGCGCGCCACTTATTGATTCCCTCCATCAAAACCGTAAATTCCCGCTCCCGCTCATATAGAAAGCGGATTTGGTCGTCGCGCCGGGCAAAGAGCTTCCGGATCTCGGCCACATCTTCTTCGCACAGCGTGTAACCCGGCTGGATATGTCCCGGAAGCGGCCGTTGATAATAATAGGTTCCGTGGGAAGGTGCGATCTCCGCGGCCGGCCGGTCGTGGCTGTAGAAGTAGACGGCCAGCGACCTGCGGGTGACCCGCTGGCCCGGGGGCGTCCGGATGACGCGGAATCCATGCCACGACGATTCGTTGGTTTCGAAAATGACAGCCCGGTTCGCCAGGGGTGTGACCATCCGGCCGGCGCCGGCGGACGGCTCGCGCAGCAGTTCCAGGCAGCCGCCCCAGGCTGCCTCCCATCGCGGGTTCAGGAAGACGATCAGGTTCAGGCGGCGATGCCATCCCAGCCGTGGGTGAAAGTTGAAGTCCACGTGCGAGTCGAGTTCCTGTCCGTCGCGGTTCTCGTGCGTGCCCCCGCCGATGTAATCCTCGTCGTAGAGAAGTCCCGGAATGTTCGTGATGCGGGCCATCAACGAAAGGAATTCGCGATCGCGCATCAGGCGGTCGAACCGGTCGAACGCGGGGCCCAGCCGGGCGATCTCCGCGATTACGGCCTTACCCGCTGCTTCGCCGCGTTCGTTGCGTGCATCGCCGGCTTCAAAAGGCGGGAATTGCGCGATCAGTTCCGCGCACAATTGCGGATCGAGGAACCGGTCGATCACCACGTGACGGAAGGGCTGCGCAGTGCTGAACTGGGAGGCGAGATCCGCGACGTGGCCGCGGACATCGGGGTGCAGAAGGGTGAGCACCTCACCAGTTTATCCTTTCGCGCAACGCGCTCCGCTATCTCGATCGAACTACGTTCCGCCGCAAGATAGCTGAGGCGGCCAGAGCTCCGCCGGCCATCGCGCCGACTACGCCCATCGTGGCCGCATCCGCGCCGGTTAAATAGAGGCCGGGGACCGGCGTCCGCGGACTCAGGGTACGCACTGCAAAGCGGGCCGGCGTGGCGGCGGGTCCGTAGATCTGGCCGCGAGGCACGTTGGCGAAATGACCGGTCGAAAGCGGGGTCGAGAGTTCGCAGCAATCGATCTTCCCGCGGACAGCTGGAACGTGCCGCTCCAGTTCGCTCCGCAGGCGCGCCGTGAGCCTTTCTTTGAGCGCATCGTAATCGTCGCCGCGCCGTTTCCAGCGGGTTTCCGCCCAGCGCTCAAACCAACTATAAGGCGCCATTGCCGCCACCTGGATAGTGGCGCGTCCAGGGTGGCGCTGCGCAAATTCAGGGTCCTTTGCCGAGGGGAACGAAATGAACAGTCCCGGAAAAGGCTGCTCGGGATCGGCCAGATAACGCGACACGTTGGCGTCGTGGTCCGCGCTGGGATAAATCCAAAGGTTGGTGTTTCCGAACTCAGGCTCGCCGGGCTCGTGGCGCAGCCCCACGTAGAGGCATAGATGCGCCATCGAATTCGGAATACGTTCGATCTCCGCCAGTGATTCGGCGCGTCCGGGGGCTTCCGGCGGCAGCAGCCGCGCGTAGGTGTTCCAGGCTCCCGCGTCGCTGAGAATCAAGGGCGCCCGCAGGTCCCGGCCGTCCGCCATGCGGACGCCAATGGCCCGGCGATGCCCGTCCAGCAGGATTCGCGCCACTGCGGCGCCTACCAGGACCTGGCCACCCGCGCGCTCGATCAGCGGCGCGATTTCAGCCGCGATGCGCGATGCGCCGCCCACCGGATAAAACGCCCCCTCCAGATAATGTTCGGCGATCACCGCATGCATGCCAAAGCTGCTTTGTCCCGGAGGCAGGCCGTAGTTGCCCCAGTGTCCCGTGAGTACTGCCCTGAGTTCGCGATCGCCGGTGAGTTGCGCCAGTGTGTCCCAGGTGGTGCGCCGCGCGTAGCCCAGGAACCGGCGGCGCAGCAGCGGTCCCGCGAGGCGGGCCAGCGGCGCAGGCAAGGCTTTCTGGGCGAAGAACAATCGGCTGGCCTTCGCCGCGTCGCGCACCTGCGCCACGTAACGGCCGATGGCCGCGCCTTCCCGCGGAAAGTATTCGCACAAGCGTGCGGTGAAGCGGTCTGCCCCGCTGACGAAATCATAAGAACGGTCCGCAATGCGGATGCGGTCGTAAACCTCAGGCATCGCGTTCCATGTAAGGCGTCCCCCGGTGATCTCATCGAAGAGCGCGCGCATTGGCTGGCCGGGGCGCATTTCTCCGATATAATGCACGCCCACGTCCCACTCGTATCCGGGCCGGTGAAACACGTGCGTGAATCCGCCCGCGGTGTAGTGACGTTCCAGCACCAGCACGCGCTTTCCGGCGTGCCGGGCCAACAGGGCGGCGGAAGTGAGTCCGCCGATGCCCGTACCGATGACGATGGCGTCCCACTCGCCGGAAGGTGGATGCTGCCGGTAGGAAACGCCCGCGTTTCCCGCTACGGTATCGCGCTCCAGGGTTGATGTTGACATCAGCAACACTGTACGTCTGGAAAGTTGCCGCTGTCAACATGGCTCTGGTAACATGTGGAAGTGCCCGCCGCGCGCCCCTACCATCATGGCAGTCTGAAGCAGGCCCTGCTGGAGGCGGCCGTGGAGTTGATCGCCGAGACCGGCCCGCGCGGCTTCACCCT
>Ga0187871_10003044_pt1 | contig 13181 bp, 10 predicted proteins | sample June2016WEW_16_1_FD_132988 | JGI IMG/M metagenome (GOLD analysis project Ga0187871, IMG submission 132988) | Peatland microbial communities from SPRUCE experiment site at the Marcell Experimental Forest, Minnesota, USA - June2016WEW_16_10 | ecosystem: Environmental > Terrestrial > Soil >... | reverse complement strand
GACAAACAATGACGAACAATGACGAATAATGATCCGGCTTTTCGGTTTTATAGGGCGGGCTGAAAGTCCAAACTCCAGAGCGGGACTTAAAAGTCCCGCCGGCACGCTAAAGCGCGCGCCACGGGCGTAAGTGTCTGGTTGTGGGACGACGTGTCGCGCGCGCGGGACGCGACCAGCGAACCAAGACTCACTATTTATTTGACAGGAAAGGCTTTAGCGCCGCGGATGCATTGGCACGCTAACTGTTCTATGGGGATACCGTCCTACCTGAGAGGCAAGTCATGTTGCGGCCCGAATCAAGTGCACCCCGGACGTTAATCGCCGACGACCAGCCGGATGTTCTGGAAGCGTTGCGCCTCCTGCTGAAGCGGGAAGGTTATCAGATCGAAACGGTCAACTCGCCGAAAGCCGTGCTGGACCAATTGCACAACCGCGAATACGACGTCCTGTTGATGGACCTGAACTACGCCCTGGACACGACTTCCGGCCAGGAAGGCCTGGACCTGCTGGCGCAAGTGCAGAAGCTCGACCGCACACTGCCGGTGATCGTGATGACGGCTTGGGGAAGCATCAAGCTGGCCGTGGAAGCCATGCAGCGCGGGGCGGCGGATTTCGTGGAGAAGCCCTGGGATAATTCGAAGCTGCTCCTGACTCTGCGGACCCAAGTGGAAGCGCGCAACGAGCGGCGCAACGGGGCGACGCGCGAATCGGGCGAAATCGAGGCAGCCAGCGCGACGCAGCGGGGCCTTTTGCCGCAGTCGATCCCGCATTTTCCCGGTTACGAAATCTCGGCTGCATGGCGGCCGGCCGGGGCGGTGAGCGGCGATTATCTGGATCTGCTGCGGCTGGATGCCACCCACATGGCGCTTTGCGTGGCGGATGTGATCGGCAAGGGCGTGCCCGCCGCGCTGCTGATGTCCAATGTGCAGGCGGCGGTACACGCGCTGGCCGGGGATATGCAGTCGACCAGCGAGCTTTGCGCGCGCATCAACCGGATTGTGGCCGCCAACCTGGGCAGCGGCAAGTTCATCACATTTTTTTACGGTGTGCTGGACAGCGCGCGGCGCCGGTTCAGCTACACCAACGCCGGACATTGTGAACCGATCCTGGTGCGGCAGGACGGAGAATGCCTGCGCGTGAATCATGGCGGCGTGGTGCTGGGCGTGTTCCCCGACTGGCCGTACGAAGAGGGGCACGTGGAACTGGAGCCGGGCGACCGGTTGGTACTGTTCACCGACGGGATCACCGAAATCGCCAACGCGGAGAATGAAGAGTTCGGCGAGGAACGGCTCATCGATGTGCTGCGCGCGAACCGCGCGCTCGATGCGGAAGCCATGCAAAAGCGCGTGATGGCGGCGATCGTGGAACACAGCGGCGGGGCGTTCCAGGACGACGCCACGCTGATCGTGACGGCTGTACAGTAAGAGAAGGCCGGCAGCGGGACTTAATCATCTGAGACCCCATTGCCGCTCAACAAGTTAGCGGTTGTTTTTCGGAGCTGCAAGATGACGAAAACCAAGAGTAGTGGGGCGGCCAATCTTGGCCGCAGCCGGCTTTCCAGCCGGCCTAGCCGCCTGAAAAGGCGGCATTGGGCATGATTGCCCGCCCCACGGTGAGTTTTCGACGGTGCCTCGAAGGGGTCTCGCCGCTGTTTCACGGCGTATAAAACATTTGCGCTCCCGCATTCTCATCGTCGCGCCTCCCGTGGGCCCCCTGGGATCGGGGGAAGCCGGCGGCGTCGAAACTCACCTGCTGAACCTGTCCCCGATCCTCGCGGCGCGCGGGCACGAGATCGCGATTATCGCGCCAGCCGGGAGCGCGGCGCCTGCCGCGGATGTCAAACTCTATCCCGTGGCGGGCGAGATGAGCGCCAGCGCCACGCGTGCCGCGCGCGCCGCACGCACCGTAGTGAACACGCGCGGCGTGCTGGAGAACATGTGGGACCAGGCACAGCGCCTGCAGAGCCATTACGACATCGTCATCGGCATGAGCTACGATTGGCTGCCGTTCTACCTGACGCCCTGGTTCACGACACCGTTGGCGCATTGGATTACCATCGGTTCCGCCATCGACGAGGTGGACGGCATCATCGAACGGCGCTGGCGGGAAGGCGGGCTGAGGCTGGCCATGTATACCGGCACGCAGGGACGGACCTATCCGTTCCTGCAGTCGGAGCGGGTACATTTGCTCTATGGAGGCGTGGACACCGCGGTCTTTAAATACCAGGCGCAGCCCTGCAACCGGCTCTGCTGGGCGGGACGTATCTCGCGCGAGAAGGGCCTGGAGGATGCCATTGCGGTGGCGCGCGCGCTCCACATGCCGCTGGATGTTTGCGGCAAAGTCCAGGACGAAGCGTATTGGCAGGCGCTGATCCAGGATGCCGGAGAGCACGTTGTTTATCACGGATTCCTGCCGCCGGCGGAGTTGCAGAAGCGCTACGGGGATGCGCGCGCCGCACTGGTGACGCCGCACTGGATCGAGGCTTTCGGCAACACCGTCATCGAATCGCTGGCGTGCGGCACGCCCGTGGTCGCGTACGACAGGGGCGGCCCGGCGGAGATCGTCGAGCAGGGCCGGAGCGGCATTCTCGTCCCTTACGAATCCAGCGTAGCCGGGCTGATCGCGGGCGTGCGGGAGGCCGTCAAGCTGGACCGCCGTATGGCTGCCGCGCGCGCCATGGAATTCTCGTTTGATCAGATGGCGGATCGGTTTGAGGCATGGGTCCGCTCGATTACGGAGGGATGACCTCATTCGGTGCAAATGCGCGAAGCCATCCGCGAACTCGAAGACCAGGGCTTCTGCGTGCTCAGAGCGCATTTAGCCAAGCCTCCAATCCAACATTGCCGGGAAGCCTTTTGGCCGGTTCTGTTGGACTACGTAGAGAAAAACCGGGACAAGCCAAACCGCGGCGAACACCGGCACTTTCTGCCAATGCCTTTCGAATCGCCCTGCTTTGCGCCGGAGTTCTTCTTCGACGCCGGGATCCTGGAGATCGCCCGCGGCGTAATGGGCAAAAGGATCGTAGCGGATCAATGGGGTTGCGACACGCCATTGTTGGGATCGACGCATCAGCAGCCGCATGTCGATTACCGGCACCCTCTGTTCGCGGAGGCCCCGGAGATGGCGCTACCCGTCTACATGATGGTGGTCAGCTTCGGCCTAATCGACATCACAGCGGAAAACGGTCCCATGGAGATTGCGGCCTGCACGCACAGAATGAAGAGGGACGAAGCCTTGCGGGCTGTGGAGGAGGGCGAGATCGGGTGGCAGCCGATCATTCTGCAACTGGGCGATGTGCTGATCCGGCATCCCTGGGCTGTACACCGCGGCACTCCCAACCTGACCGGGACGCCGCGCGCGCTGCTTACGATCCGCTACGCGCGGCGCTGGTATGCCGATGACAGCCGGGACGTCAACACCATTCCAGCCGCGGTATGGCAATCGCTCACGCCGGAGCAGCGCGAGATCATGCGCTTTCCTCACTCATAGCGCAGCGCAATCATAGGATCGACGCGGGTGGCCCGCCGCGCCGGCACATAGCACGCGGCCAGCGCGATCGCACAAAACAGGATCGCGACGCCGCAGAAGGTCGCCGCGTCGTCCGGTTGGACTTCAAACAGCAGACTCGCCATCCAACGCGTCAGGATCCAGGCGCCCGCAAATCCCAGCGCAATGCCGGCGATGGCGAGGGCCGCGCCCTGCTGCAAAATCATGCGCATGACCCGGCCGCGCTGCGCTCCCAAAGCCATCCGGATGCCAATCTCGGCGGTTCTTTGCGCTACGGAATAGGTCATTAGGCCGTACAATCCCACCAGGGACAGCAACAGAGCGATACCCCCGAAGGCAGTCAGAAGGAGTGTTTGAAAACGGCGCTCGGCGGTGGATTCGGAAACCAACTGGCTCATGGTGCGCACGCCGTCCACCGCGACCGCCGGATCGAGCTCTCGCACCAATGCGCGCATGCTGGAAGCCAGGCTATCCGCCGCCAGCCTGCTGCGCACGGCCACAGAGGTGGAGTTGGAGCCGGATTGCCACATGGGTCTATAGATCTGGAGCGGCGGCGCGGCTTCCAGGCTGGTGTGGCGCACATCGCCGGCCACGCCGACGAGGGTCCACCATGTATCGCCGAAGCGGCACCGCTTTCCGGCCGGATCCTGCCCGGGGAAAAACCTGCGGGCAAAGCTGCGATTCACAATGGCCACCGGAGGACTGCCGGCGACATCGCCATCGGTGAACACCCTGCCGCTCAGTAACGGGATACGCATGACCGCAAAGTAGCGCGGCGTGATGGAGCGGTCTTCAAATAATGTCTTTTCATCGAAGGGCCGGCCTTCCACCTGCAGCCCGGTGCCGACCGATTCGCCGCCCGCGAGAGGCAAGTAGTTGATGGCCGCGGCCGCTTCCACTCCGGGCAAGGCGTTGGCGCGGCCGATCAAGTCGCGAAAGAAGGCATTATGCCGTTCGGGTTGGTTGTACCGGGCGTCGAGTTGAATGCTCATCGTCAGCGTAGAGGACGGGGCAAAACCTTTGTCCACGGATTGCAAGCGGAGAAAGCTACGAATCAGCAACCCCGATCCGGCCAGCAGGATGAAGGTGAGCGCCACTTCTGCGACCATGCATGCGCGATGCAGCCGGCCGGCGGCGCCTTTCACGGTGCGATTGCCCGAGCTCTTCAGCACCTCGTTCAGATCGCATCGCGACGCGGACAGCGCAGGGAACACCCCGCATAAGCCGGCCGCCGCCACGGATACCAAGACGCTGAACAGCAGGACTCGCCAGTCGATCGAAGTTTCGTCGAGCCGCGGGATTCCGGCCGGATTCAGGTGCGTCAGAATCCGGATGGCAACCGAAGCCGCCAGCACGCCCAGAATCCCTCCGGCCGCGGAAAGGCACAGCGATTCGGCCAGCAGTTGATGGATCAGGCGCAGCCGGGAAGCGCCCAGGGCGGTACGCAGGCCGATTTCGAGAGTTCTGCCATTCGCCCGCGCCAGGACCAGGCTGGCCACATTGCTGCAGGCGATCAGCAAGACCAGCACTACGGCCCCCAGAAAAATCAGCAGGGCGCGGCGCGACGATCCGGCGATGGAGACGTCGAACGGCCGCACGACGGCCTCCGCGCCCCGAAACGGCGGCAAGCGGAGCGGGTCGAGGCCGGCCACGATCGCGCTCATTTCGGCTTGCGCCTGGCGCAGCGAGACGCCGGGCCGGATGCGTCCGATGGCGTTGCCGGAGCCTTCTTCCCAGGACGACTTCTGTTTTGCCGTCATAGCCCAAGGCACCCAAACATCGGTAGCTTTGCCGACTGTATCCAGGCTCTCCGTTCCGTGGGGAAAGGCAAAACCGGCGGGCATCACGCCCACGACGCGGTAGGGCCGGGCGTCGAGCAGCAGTTCCTTGCCGAGTACATCCTGAGCGAAACCGAAGCGTGTCTGCCACAGCCTGTGGCTGATTACGGCAACCTGCCCTTTTCCGGGCTGGTCGTCATCGGCGCCCACGGTGCGGCCTAGTTCCGGCGCGATCCCGAGAAGCTGAAAGAACTCTCCCGTAACGCGAGAGCCGTCGATGCGTACGGCGCTGCCATTCGCGGAAAGATTCATCCTGTCGTTGGTAAATAACGCCAGGCGCGCAAATGCGCGGCTTTGCTGTTGCCAGGCATAGAAGTCCGCGTTGAAGGGGCCAAAAGCTTCGAGCGGCACGCCCGGGAAGTGCGGATTGGGCTGCCACAAAAAGACCAGTTGTTCGGGATCGCGGTAAGGAAGCGAGCGCAAGAGGACCGCGTTTACCAAGGTGAAGACGGCCGTAGCAGCGCCGATGCCCAAGCCCAGCGTCAGAACGGCCAGCGCCGAGAAGCCGGGATTTCTGCGCAGCATGCGCAGACCGTATTCCAGGTCGCGCAGGCACGCTGCGAGCAGGTCCGCCTGCAACCAGGATCGAAAGCGGATAAGGAACGCCATATCCCTCCTTGCATGTTTTTCCAGAGTAGCGCAAAGAGCGGGACTTGAATAACCAGATGTGGGGCGGCCAATCCTGGCCGCAGCCGCCTTTTCAGGCGGCTAGCCGGCTGAAAGCCGGCTGCGGGCAGGATTGCCCGCCCTCCAGGACTACCGTGCCACGGCCCGGGCCACAGGATGTATCCTAAATAGAAGGAGCGGCAAGCAGTAAGCCCCCGTCCATTATGACCACCACCGTAACCCCCGTGCGCGACATCGAAATGACCAGACTCCCCAATGGGGTGCGGGTGATCACGGAGGCGATGCCGCACGTGCGCTCCATCTCCGTAGGCATCTGGATCGGCACCGGCTCACGCCGCGAAAACTCCGAGCAGAACGGCCTCTCGCACTTCATTGAGCATATGCTCTTCAAAGGCACCACCAGCCGCTCCGCGGAGGATATCGCGCGATCGGTGGATTCGGTGGGCGGCAACCTGGACGCTTTCACGGCCAAGGAACTGGTCTGTTTCAACACAAAAGTGCTCGACCAGCATCTCCCGCTAGCCTTCGACGTGCTTTCCGACCTGGTGCTGCATCCGCTGTTCCGTGACGAGGACATCGACAAGGAAAAGGGCGTCATTCTGGAAGAAATCAAGATGGAGGAAGACAGCCCGGACTACCTGGTCCACGAAATCTTCTCCTCGAACTTCTGGAAAGATCATCCGCTGGGTAAACCGATCCTGGGCACGCGGGAGACGGTGAAGCGGTTCAACAGCCAGACCATCGGCGATTATTACCGGGCCGTGTATGCGCCGGCCAACCTGCTGATCACGGCGGCCGGGAACCTGACGCACGAAGCGCTGGTCAAGCTGGTAAGCCAGCATTTCGCATCGCTGCCGCCCAACGGATTGGCGCCCGCGGACCAGGCTCCCGCCACGCACGCGCGCATCGCCCTGCGCAACAAGAAATCTCTGGAACAAGTACACCTTTGCCTGGGTGTGCCTTCGTACCCGCTGCCGCACGAGGAGCGTTTTGCCTGTTATGTGCTGAATACGCTGCTGGGCGGCGGCATGAGCTCGCGTCTTTTTCAGAATATCCGCGAGCGGCAGGGCCTGGCTTATGCGGTCTTTTCGGAGCTAAGCCCTTACCGTGACACGGGGTGCCTGTCGATCTACGCCGGCACCTCCATCGAATCGGCGGGCAAAGTGGTGGAGTCCATCGTCAAGGAATTCCGGGAGCTCAAGGAAGACGGCGTCAGCGACGAAGAATTGCGCCGCGCCAAGGACCACTTGAAGGGTTCCCTGATGCTGAGTTTGGAATCGACTTCCAGCCGCATGTCGAACCTGGCGCGCCAGGAGATGTATTTCGGCAGATTCTTTACCCTGGACGAACTGGTGGAAAGCATCGAACAGGTGAGCGCCGCCGACGTGCAGCGCATCGCGCAGGCGTTCTTCGATCCAAAACAGATTGCCCTCACCATTCTGGGCAATCTGGATGGTTTCAAGATCGGCCGCGAAGACCTGGTGTGCTGAGCCATGAAATTTCTGGTGCTGGCTGTGGTGGCCGCGGCCCTGGTTTTTGGCGCGCGGTGCCTGAGCATCCGGAAGGATCTGGTCTCGGAGCGCCACGCGATCGACGCCGACTGGGCGCAGGTGGACGCCGCCCTGGAGCATCGCGCCGGCATCGTGCCGGAATTGACGAGTTTAGTGCAGGCGGAGGCGCCCGCGGAAGCCGCCACCATCCTGGGGGTGAACGATGCACGCAATGTGCTGGTGGCCGCACATACCCAGCAGGAAAAGATTCAGGCCAACGCACAACTGGACGAATCCCTGGCGCGCCTGATGCTGCTGGTGGAAAACTATCGCAAGCTGGAGGGCAGCCGGCGATACGGCGATCTGCTGGAAGCGCTGAAGAGCGCCGAATACCAGATCGCGGTGGCCCGCCGTAAATACAACGAAGCCGTGGAACATTACAACGCGCGCCTGGATTTGTTTCCGAACAACGTCGTGTCTTCGTTGACGCGCCTGGGCAAGATCGACGCTTATTTCCAAACGCCGGCAATCTGATTTCGACACCGTCATGATGGATATTCCCTTTTTTCCCAACTACATCGAGGGGCAGTGGACCGATAGCGGCTCGCATTTTGAAAACCGGAACCCGGCCCGGGCGGACCAGGTTATAGGTCTGTTCGTGAAGGGCACGGCCGGCGATATCGCGGCCGCCGCCGCGGCCGCCGCGCGCGCATTGCCCGCCTGGGCCAATCTGAACGCTCCGGCGCGCGGCGCGATCCTTTATAAAGCCGCGGAACTCCTGGAAGCGCGGTTACAGGCGGTCGCGGAAGATATGACCCGCGAAGAGGGCAAGACCGTGGGCGAGGCCAAGGGCGAAGTCCGCCGCGCCATCAACATCTTCCGGTATTTCGGCGGCGAGGGATCGCGCCTGGAAGGTCTGCTGGTACCTTCCGAGCGGGATCGCGTACACATGTTCGCCATTCGCAAACCGATCGGCGTGGTGGGCCTGATCACACCATGGAATTTTCCCAGCGCGATCCCCGCATGGAAGCTGGCGCCCGCGCTCATCTGTGGCAACACCGTGGTCCTGAAGCCTGCCAGCGCGGCGCCGCTTAGCGCCTGGCACCTGGTAAAAGCGCTGGAGGAAGCCGGTTTGCCGAAGGGCGTGGTCAATTTCGTGGCGGGACCCGGCGGAGAACTGGGCCAGGCCCTGGTGGATGCCCCGCCGGTCAAGGCCATCTCGTTTACGGGCTCCTGCCAGATCGGCAACTGGCTGCACGGCGAAGCCTCCAAGCGGCGCTTGCGCATCCAACTCGAAATGGGCGGCAAGAATCCCACCATCGTGCTGTGCGACGCCGATTTCAACGCCGCAGTCGAGAATACCGTGAATGCCGCGTTCTTCTCCACCGGCCAGAAATGCACGGCCACCAGCCGCGTTATCGTGGAAGATGGCATCTACGACCGTTTCCTGGATGCGGTGGTGGAGCGTACGCGTAAACTCAAGATCGGCGACGGCATGGTCAATACCACCGACATCGGCCCCTGCGTGGACCAGTCCCAACTGGACACGGTGCTGCGCTACATCGAAATCGGGCGAAGAGAGGCCGGCGAGCCGAGGATTGGCGGCCGGCGGCTCACCGGCGAGAATTACGAAACGGGCTATTACGTGGAGCCCACGGTATTCGCGGACGTGACGCCGGAGATGACTATCGCACGGGAAGAGATCTTCGGACCGGTGCTGGCGGTGATGCGGGCGCGCGATTTCGAGGACGCCATGCGCATCGCCAACGACATTCCCTTTGGGCTTTCCGCTTCGATCCAGACCAACAATCTGTCACGCGTGTTCGAGTTCGTTTACCGGATGGAAGCGGGCCTGCTAACCGTCAATCTGCCCAGCGCCGGGGTGGAGTATCAGTTGCCCTTCGGCGGAACGAAGGAATCCAGTTTCGGACCGAAGGAACAGGGGCCGGCGGCGCTCGACTTTTACAGCGACTACAAAACGGTTTACTTGAAATACTAATGCGTCTTGGACAAATTAAAGCCGAAGGCGGCTATCTGGCCGCTGTATTCGAAGGGGACTTGGCCCGCGCGGTACCGGGTTACACAGTGGCCGACCTGATTCGCCGGTCGGAAGCGCAGGGCGTCTCGCTGGCGAAGACCACCGCGCGCCTGGCCAGCCATCATGCGCAGCCGCAAACGCCGGCGATCCCCATCGTGCCGGCAGAGGTCTGGGCCTGCGGCTGCACGTACGAGACCAGCGCTTCGTTCCGCGACGCGGAGCATGGCACCCGCGAAGGCATGTACGCGCATGTGTACCGCGAACCGCGTCCCGAGGTTTTCTTCAAGGGGACGGCGCGCGTTTGCGTGGGGACGGGCCAGGCGATCGGCATCCGCGCGGACTCGCGCTTTACGGCGCCCGAGCCCGAGCTTGCGCTGGTGCTCGGCAGCAAAGGCGACATCGCCGGATACACGCTGGCGAACGACGTCTCGGCATGGGATATCGAGCGCGAAAATGCCCTTTACCTGCCGCAATCGAAGGTCTATACAGCCTGCTGCGCGCTGGGGCCGGTGATTGTGACGGCGGACGATCTGCCCGATCCGTACAACCTGGAGATGACCTGCACGGTGGAGCGCGAGGGCCGGCAGATTTTCTCCGGCAGTGTGTCCACCGCGAAACTGCACCGCAAGTTCGAGACCCTGATCGAATACCTGCGGCGCGCCAATCCAACGCCGGCCGGAACCGTGCTGCTCACCGGCACCGGCATCATCGTGCCGGAGGACGCGGCGCTGGCGGCGGGCGACGTGGTGACCATCCGCATCCCCGAAATCGGTGAGCTGACCAACCACGCCCAAATCGTCGGCGCAGTTTGACCTGTGGGGCCACCTCGAAAGCGCTCCGCCCTCCAATCGTGTTTTTCAGCACCTTTGCGGCTCCAAAAAACAACCGCTAACCTATTGAGCGGCAATGGGGTCTCAGACGAGCCTTTCCATTGGTAAAGTAATGGAATGCTCGATCTCAAGCGGGCGCTCTTGGAGTCGTATGCGGTCAACGAGCGCATCAACCAATACCTTTTAGAGAATCTGCCGGATGCCGCCTGGACCGCCGCACCGTCCGGCGGCAAAGGCCGCTCGATTGCCGCCATTGCCGCGCACATCCACAACGTCCGCCACATGTGGCTGGTGGCGGCGGCCAAAGGCAAGCCGCTGCCCGGCAAGTTGGAACCCGCGACCGTGACGAAGAAGGAAGCCATCGAGGCGTTGGCCGAAAGCGCGAAGTGCTGCGCGCGGCTGCTGCAGGAATCGCTCGACCGCCCCGACGGCAAGGTGAAAGGATTCCGTCCGGACGTGGTGGGGATGTTCAGCTACCTGATTTCGCACGATGCGCACCACCGCGGCCAGATCTGCACGTTGGCGCGGCAGATGGGCCATACGCTGCCGAAACAAGCCACATTCGGGATGTGGGAGTGGGGCTCGCGATGGAAGGAGTGCGGGTTCGGAGGTTCGTAAGGCGTCGCAGCGCTGCGATCTGGCGCCATGCGCGGCGCAGTTTATACGCCGATGTGGATCACATCACCGGCCATACTTTTTCAAGACTTCTTTCAGCCGGTCATGCGGCAATGCGATTACGGTGTGCCCCTCGAAGCCGGTCATCGTCCCGGCGCCGACCATGGCGTTGACGATGGCTTCCTCGGTGGCCTGTGCGGTGGCTTCGAACAGCGCATTCATCTCGTCATTGGGCAGCATGCTTAGATTCACGACGCCGGAGGTCTGGCCAGCGTCCGGATTGGCCGTCGAGAAGGCAATGAAGATGTCTCCGGAGCCATTCCCGGAACTCGATCCAGTGCGCGCCAGACCCAACGCGGCGCGGCGCGCCAGACGCTTCATCTGGTGCGGCAGCAGCGGCGCGTCGGTGGCCACCACAATAATGATCGACCCGACATCCTCGCCGGCATGCCGGAAGTCGCTCGCGTAAGGAACATTACCAGTGATTTCCTGGCCCACCGGCACGCCCGCAATGCGGAGCTGCGCGCGCCGTCCGCAGTTGCACTGTACCAGCACGCCCACCGTGTAGGCATCCGCCTTGCGGGAACTGGTGCCGATGCCGCCCTTGAATCCGTAGCACACCATTCCCGTGCCGCCTCCCACGTTACCCTCGGCGACAGGCCCTCCCCTGGCGGCCTCGAGCGCGGCGAACGCATCCGTCTCCTGCACATGGAATCCGTTGATGTCGTTCAGAAACCCGTCGAAGGTTTCCGCCACCACCGGCAGCGACCATTCATCGGTCAATTCGATGCCGGCTTTGCGCGCACGCGCGACCCGCCATTTGATATACGCATCGCGCACGGTGCCCACGCTGTGCGTGTTGGTGATCATCACCGGCCCATCCAACAGGCCGGATTCCTCCAGCCAGGTGGTGCCGGTCATCTCACCGTTGCCGTTCAGGGAAAACCATCCGCCGAACGTAGGCGCAGAGGATAGCTTGCCGCGCGGCCAGATGGCGGTGACTCCCGTGCGCACCGCCTGGCTGCCATCGCCCGAGATGAGCGTGGTATGGCCCACCTCCAGGCCTGCTACATCCGTGATGGCATTCAGCGGCCCGGGGGTGCCGTCGAACGGAACGCCCAGTTGGCGCGCGCGCGCACCGAGCAGCGCCGCAGCGGCGAAAAGTATCGTAAGGGTGCGAAAGCAGGTCTGCATGAGTCACATTCTACAATGCGCGAAGACGGCGGCCCGCCAGCCACCAGCTATGATAGGCAGTTGGACCCGCCATTCCAGGAGCGCCCCAACCCACCAGATCCGCCGGACCATACTCCATCGCCGTTAGTCCGCCTCTGGGGCGCGCGCCGCCGAATGCCGCACTGGGTGCCGCAATTTCTGGGCTACGCGCTTTCCGCCGGCTGCCTGGTCTGGGTACTGCACAGCTACAGAATCGCCGATTTGCTCCCGCAATTGCGCCAGCTCGAGTGGAGATGGGTGGCGCTGGGCGTGGGCCTCGACCTTTCCGTCTACGTCTGCCACGCGTGGCGCTGGGTGCTGCTCTATCGGCCGGTGGATCGCCTTCCGTTCTGGCGCACGGTGCAGGCCATCTATGTCGGCCTGTTCGCCAACGAGGTACTTCCGCTGCGGGTCGGCGAACTGATCCGCTGCTACCTGGTGGCGCATTGGAACGATCAACTGCTCTCGGTGGTTTTCGCTTCGGCCGCCATCGAACGCCTGATCGACGGCGCCTGGATGATCATATCCTTTATCCTCGCCGCGCAGCATCTCAAGGGCATTCCCGGCTGGTTAACCGATACGGTGCGGTTCTTCGAAGCCCTGGTGATCGCCGGCAGCTTGCTTCTGGCCTACGTGATGATCCACAAGAGTCACGCCCATGCCATGGTACGGGAGAGCCCTTGGGCGGCGGTACTGCGGCACGTGGTCGAGGGTTTGCACACCATGGGCAACTGGCGGACGCTCGCGCGCGTGATGCCGGTCAGCTTCTTGTACCTCGTGCTGCAGGTATTTTCTTACTGGGCGCTGATGAAGTCGTTCCAGTTGGACCTGTCGGCCTGGGATGCCGCCGCCGTGCTGGCCATCGTGCGGCTGGGAACCGCGGTGCCCAACGCGCCGGCCAATATCGGGCTGATCCAGGCGGCTTGCGTGATCGCCTTGAACGATGTTTTCGGCGTGGAGCGCAACGATGCGACCACCTTCTCTTTTGTGCTGTTCCTGGCGCTGACGCTGCCGCTGCTTCTGG
>Ga0187871_10003043_pt1 | contig 13184 bp, 8 predicted proteins | sample June2016WEW_16_1_FD_132988 | JGI IMG/M metagenome (GOLD analysis project Ga0187871, IMG submission 132988) | Peatland microbial communities from SPRUCE experiment site at the Marcell Experimental Forest, Minnesota, USA - June2016WEW_16_10 | ecosystem: Environmental > Terrestrial > Soil >... | reverse complement strand
GTGGTGTAATATTATCTGGAGAATTATCGTAAATACCCCCAGTCATATGTTTGGGCATTATATGGTGTTTATGTGTCATAATTTAATTAAGGGAGAGGAAAAATCCTCTCCCTTTATTTATTAAAGTAAATCTGATTCCAAAGACATTGCTTGACCATCTGTAGTAGGACCATTTACGGAAACTGCTTCCCACCACTGATAGCGAAGTGTGACCTGGAATTTTTCAATTGTGTTATTTGTTCCCCAATCCAATTCCATAGCACCCACTTCTGTTGGGAAAGCGCCTGCCATTTTATATTGTTTAATTGAAGGAACATCTAATTTAGAATATTGTTGGACATATCCATCAACACAATACATTGATGGAGTTGCCGCCAAATTACTACGAATATTTCCAACATGTGAATTTAATGCACTTAACCAAAGTTCAAATGCGTCTCTAATTAAGAAATTTTCATCATTCATGATGGTTATTGTCCAAGGTTCAAATGTACGATCTCCTGGATAATAAGTTTTGCGGCCTTGATAGGGTAATTCAATTTCACCTAATGTATCAGCCGGTAATGCGCTAGATTCTGCCAACATGGATACTAATCCACTAGCAGCACCAACACCCTGAACGAGTGTTGGGAACGCGAATACGATTTGGAATAAGTTTGGTCTTGTACCTGAACCAGTTAAGGCAGCACGAAAACCTGTAATACTTCTCATGTTATTTAATCTCCTTAAAATCTTTTTCTTTAGTATTGACCAATATATTCAGTAAAGCTAACACCAGTTGGAGTAGCAATAAATTTGAGTAGAATATTGCGAATACTTTTTGCAGGTTGTATATAAATATCTGCTTCAAAACCATGTGCATCAATTATTTCTGGTGTATTATTATTAGAATCACAAACAACTTGATAATCATATATTCCACGACCACCCTCTACATCCGCCAAAAATGGATTAACTAATCCAACAAATTGCGCACGCGTAATAGCATCATTTAGTTCAAATAATGTATATTTGGCTGCGGCTGCAATTGCTTGTTCGATATAAATCATTAAGAATCTAGCATTAATAGCATCAAACGGACCTGGTTCAATCGTAAAGGTTTTATCGCCATATAGTAATGGACCAAATCCAGGAAATGATACAATAGGATTAACTGCGGCATTAAAAAGAATATCCCTGTAGGTTTTTTTGGGATTCCAAGGAAGCGCAACAACATTTAATAATACACCACGATTTAATCCAGCGAATGGAATCCATGGCGCTCTTGTTTGCGCGGTCCGCACATATAATCCAGCCATATTTCCATTTGCAGGAACCCACCGATAAACATCATTATAAATATCATAAACTTGTACCCAATTACCATCTACGAACACATAAGTAGATTCTGGTAAAGTATCTGCAAAAGCAACACAAGCAGTGGCTTCATTTCCTGCATTATTTACAACAGCAGATTCTGGTGGTGACACAAATACAACAGAATCTTGTCTAGTTTCTGCCATACTAATTAAATATTCAACAACTGTTGCATCATTATCGGCTGTTAATATTAATGAAAATTGGAAATCATCTGTATCAAATAATTCATAACCAGAAATAATATCACCATCTTCTAATGTATTATTTTCAAGATTTCCACCTTCAAGAATTACTAAATAATTTTCACCATTTACACCACCAGTTAATGGTAATGCGGCTCCAGAAGTTCCTACAAGACCCGTTCCAACTCCACCAGTTCCAGCAGTTACACTTAATAAATTAGCTGTAACTGGATAACTATTAAGTGCTGTTGCTAATTGTTGTGCAGTTGTTGTAATTACAGTACCCGAAGTACCATGACTTGTAGCTAAATCAACTGAAATATTCACCCCAGATACTCCAATTGTTAAAGAAGTTCCTGAAGTTCCTGCGGTTCCATTTGCGGTAATATTAACTGTTACTGGTGGTGTTAAATTTCCAGGAGTAACAGCAGTATATATTTCCTTAGATGCTCCAGTTCCACTTGATAATGCAGAAGGAGTAGCAGCAACATATAATGTATCAAATGTTGTTCCTCTTCCAGTAGATCCCCAATTTGTCATTGTGGCAGGAAAATCTAACCAATAAATCCATTTAGATTGTGATTGTAAAACTTGAGGATAATAAATACTTTGTCCTTGTACATTTTGTGCATCTGATGCTTTGGAAACAAATGGATATGTTTCTAAAACACTACCAGGATAACCAGTAATTATTCCAAGATTATCTAATAATATGATATGAAGTTGATCATTACTTCCACCTAAAGCAGCCACATATGCAGATGTTCCGGGAGGACCTGTAAAGTATCCTTTATATGCCCATGTTGCAAATTGGACAGCACTATCACAAATAGCAATTTGAATACCATTACCTAAAGTTCCAGCATATTTGGCACAAAATTCACCGGCAGCAGTCATTTGACCACCAGCAAAATTTGCGGAATAATCGGTTGGATTATTAATTTGTATACCGACAACGGCTGTTAATACCGCAGGAACTGTTGGTGTATCTCCACCAGTTGGAGTAACTACTAATGTTGGAGGAGCATCTACATCAAATCCACCACCGGGTGCTGTAACTGACACACCAACAATTTCACCATTTGCAATTTCGGCAGTAAATGATGCTCCTGAAGAAGTGGCAGTTGCAATAGTTGGTGTATGAAAATATCCATAACTTGCACCAATTTCTACATCTGAAATTCCATCAAATACTACTGCGGCATTTCTTGCCAATTTTGGCAGTACTCTAATAACATTTAAATTATTTCCATATGCAAGAAAAGTTGATCCTGTAAACCATGTGTTAGCAGTATCATTATCTGGTTCCCAAAATATGGATTTATAAGTATCTACGCTATCTACAGGTGTTCTGACATTTGCAGGGCCCCATGTAAAAGGTCCAGCAAGTATTGCACCTGTTGTAGAAGTTCCAACAACAGTGGTGTTAGCAGCAATTTCAGTAATAAGAACACCAGGGCTTTGTTGAGTAATCATATTAATCTCCTTTGTTTACTATAATTTCTTTATTCGTTTAAGAATTATAACTTCAACAAATATTTATCCTTTTCTAATTTTCAAGCCCATCCATTTTCATGTAACCGTTTCATTGCATCAATATCGATAGTAGCTTTTCGGCGCTCTCTTTCGGCAAATTCTTCCCAAACAGCACTTTGGGCACCTTTCCAAATACATTGTTGAGTTAATACCACTTCCTCTTCTTCTAAACCATTATTAACCCATCCATATGGAGTTAAATCTTGATCAAAATTTGGAGCATAATCATCTTGCAAACTTTCACGGAGTTTTGCATCTACTAAATCCCTAAAATGTTTTTGTGTTGTTAACCATGAAAAAGTAACAAGTGTCATTACCAAATCGTCATGTTTATTTTCATCTGCCTGGTATTTGTCGCCCTTTAAAACAAAAGATGCTAATTCATCTTTAATATCTTGATCGTAAAATATCAATTTACGAGTTTCAACAAGTGTCTTTAAATTCGCACAACCAGTTCTTCTAACGGGTGTACTCATTTTTACACCACGTTGAACATTTTTACCAGTATTACCAAATCCAGTTGCTAATATTTGTCCTGATCTTCCTTTTGTTGCAACATATAAAATATTTGGATATTCATGTATATGATGTAAATCATCAGCTACTTGATATCCGGGACCGTCCATTTCTATAATAATAAATGCATCATTATATCTTTTGGCAATAGGCACAATTTCATCGGCAAATAATACAGGAGGAACCGTATTACTTCGATATTTTGCTACTACTTCATATGGAGCATCTGTTACATCAATGACAGTAAGAGCCGAATAATCTAATTGTTTTCCTTTTGCAGTATCAATTGCAATCACATACATATGTGGTTCATCTTGGGTAGCCGAAGGATCTTTCCATACATCAAAATGATTTTGTGAGTGTTTTGGAGGTAAAATAATCATTTGTTTTAAAAATTTACCAGCAATTAAAGTATGTCCAGAACCGAGAAATTCACATAAATATTCTTGTGCATAACGGCTTTCACCAATTATAGAAATTGTTTTTTCTGCCCATTCCGGATTTTCTCTACCAGGAACTTCCGTATTTAATACTTCAAGAGCATGAAATTGATTCCAATCTGGATTATCATGTGATAAATTAGCTTTAGTCCATAATTCATAAAATAAATTTATACCATTTGGAGTAGAAACAATAATAAGTTTAGATGTTTTTCCTTGTGAAATTACCGGATATGTGGATGTCCAAAATTTATCTGCTAATTTATTATCAATATGTGCAAATTCATCAAGAAAAATAATATTAAATGTTTGACCACGAATAGAAGCACTTGATGTTGAGTGTGCGGAAATAACACAACCATTTTCCAATTCAATTCTTGTTTTATTCCAAACCTTAACACCTTGTTGGAGCCACATTGGTAATAATTCAAAAGCCAGTTGCACTTTGGCTAACAATTCAATTGCGGTTTCTCTTTTATTAGCAAGAATTCCAATTTTTTTATGTTTGTTAAATAAAATGTAATGTAAGAAATATGCAACTAAGGTGGTGCTTTTTCCTGATTGACGAGGGAAAACTGCTATAGTAAATCGTTCTTCGTGTACGGTTTTAATTAAGTTGGCTTGAAATTTCCATAATTTAAAATCAGTTACACCTTCATCGATTGTAACGACTTGAATATATTTGGTAATAAAATATACAGGATCTTCTTGACACTTTTCCAACTCTGAAATCCGTTGGTCTGTCCATTGGATTTTTACATTTGTGTCTTTTAATGCCGGATTTCCTAAATAAGTTGACATTCTAAATCATTTATCCAATAACTAAATAATACCAACTATAAGTTGTTGTTCCACTTAATGCAACCGCATTTGATTCAATTGTAAATCCTGAAGTACTTGTATTTGAAATAAATGGAGTTGCTGTTGTTAAAGCGGCCGCGGCAGCATTACTTGGTTCTAATATAACCGCTGATGGTGTGTTTGTTAATGGAATTCCAAAAGTCATAGTAACAATTGGTGCAGCGGTTGCTGGACTAGATCCAGTAGTAACTAAAATATTTCCTGCCATATCTGTTCCTGATAAGGTTTTAGATCCGGCAGAACCAGCACCAGTTCCTAAACTTAAAGAACCACTTGTTCCTCCACCAATAATTCTAGCAGTAATATTTCTTGCCAAAAAATCACCATTTATATCACGTTCAATTAATGTGAGCGGAGTATTTATATTTGTTGCCGCGTTTGCTAAATTAGTTGCTGCAATAGCTTGAGAAGCTGATACACCAGCGGTACCAGAACCCCCAATATATGCAATAGAAGGACTAGGATAATTACCTGTTAAATCTCCACCAGCAGTACCAAATGATATTAATGTATTTGTAACAGCCGTTACACGTCCTTTAGAATCGGTAATAAAAACAGGAACATGTGTGGTATCTCCAAATGTTCCAGCAGAACCTGTAGCGATTAATGTGGGATTTGGAAAATTACCAGTTAAATCTCCACCCGCACTACCACTTGGAGTAGCACCTGAAATTACCGCACTAGTAAGTGCTGTTATTCTGCCTTTTGCATCAACAGTAATGACAGGAACTGTAGTGCTACCACCAATAGGTCCAGCGGCTGTTACTCCCGAAGTACCTAATGTTGGACTAGGATATTTACCAGTTAAATCTCCACCAGCCGCTAATGCTCCGGCAGTACCAGCAGTTAAATTTCCATATACTAAAATATTTTGTAAATGTAAATCTGTATATGCAGAATCAGCAGCATTTCTAATTTCTAATGCAGTTCCAACATCTTTAATTTTAGGTCCACCGGAACCTATTTGAAATGTTGAATTATCTGTTCCTGTATCCGTATTTTGTTCGTGTGCTTCATTTGCGGCTGTTGCAATATTAGCAGCAGTTGCACCACCAACAGTAGCCACTGATGGTTCAGGATATGTACCAGATAAATCGCCACCGGCTGTTCCAGCACTTGAAATAACTTTTACCATTGAAACCCCTAAAGAAGTTTCGATAGCTTTTATTTCGGCCGATAATTGATTAGCAACATAACCAAAAATATAACCATAACCAGGAACTCCTGAACCATGAGTTCCGGCAGAAGTACCTATTTGGCCACGACTACATGTTAAACCATTAGTTCCACTTGTACCAGTTGCTAATATAATTTCGTTATCTATAGCAATTAAACATGGTAAATTTTCAAAAACACCAGGAGTATTAAAATAAGCAATACCTGAAGTACTATTTAAATTGGTTGATAAAGGAGAAAATGCATTATCATTAAGAACAGTTAAAATATTATCGGTAACTATACTACTCGGAAATGATGCTGTATTTGGATTCATATTAATTTCCCTGTTCTTTAGCTTTATTCTTTTCTAATTTTCTTCTCTTCAATTCTTCTACAATTTCCAACATTTGCATGGTAGTACCTTCATAAACTTGAGGATTTTGTCCATCGGGTAATTCAGATGGTAATTGTGATGGTGGAACTATATCCTTTTGAACTGCACGAATATCTTTTTGTAATCCCATTAATTCACCAGTTCCTTCTATTAAAACTTTTAATAAAATACCAGCTACTTCATAAGTTCTTGGATGATCACTTTCTTGTGCCAGATCAACAATACCATTAAGTACATCATTACCCTTCATTAATAAATTATGAAGATTTCCACGAGCAAAATCATAATCATCAGTTGCATCTTTAGTTATTTTGGGTGTAGGTTGTTGTTCTGTTCCGGTAATTACTTCTACCAGAGGTTCCTGTTCTTCAAAAGGTAATATATCATCAATTTCAGATTGTGCGATATTTATTGCACTTGAAATTCTTGTAGATATTGGTTTTTTTGGCGGCCGTCCGAGTTTTGTTGGCATATAAACTATTTATCCATTATTCTCACTAACCACAATATCATATGTTGCATCAATTTCTCCAGTATTTGGAAACGCTTGAACATCTACGTTAGCATTATTATCTCCAAGTGCCTCTTGATCCATATAAATTTTAGAATCGGTAATAACAGGACGCATTTTAATAGGTTGATAAATATGTCCTTGTACTTGAAAATCAAATTGCCAACCCATAGTACGCTTATCTTGGAAATTTCCTTGATAAGAATCATCAAGTGTGGAATTCATTAGAGTAACTACAATATCTCGCTTTATATTCATTTCAGGAATATCAATTATAGGAACAACATAATCAGGTCGAAAAAAAGCCATCACTTGCTCTACAATTGCATTTCGGTCACTTATAGTACGCGTCTGTAAATACAAAGAAAAATCCATTAATTGAGGTACAGGATTTAATTGTACAAGTGCATATGGTCCATTTCCTGAAGGAGCTACACGATAATTAATGGAAGATAATTTTCTTTTTGGATCATAATGCATTTGTGTTAATTCGTATGCCATTCGTGGTAAAATAATTTGTACATGTCTTTGACGTTCTTCATCACCCGCATGTGGATCTTCAAGTTCTCTTACACTCCACTTCTCCTTGGCTGCTTGGTCAATAGGTACTTTAATTGTTTGAACTTCTCCAGTATTTGGATTTATCCTTTCAAAGGAAACATCATTAAAAATATATCCAAATGCAGTGGTAATTTTCTCTATTGTTTTGAAGTTCCAAATGGGATTATTCAGCATATTAATATTTATAACTATTTGGATTTAATATAAACATCTCCCCAATCTAATTTATTAATATCCAATGAATTTAATATACCAACAATAGCATCATAGTCCATCCAGGGGTACGCAAATTCCGGACCTTCACCATATACAAGAGTATATTCTTTTCCATAACCCAAATAATTTAAACAAGTAAATGTATTTTTTATTAATTCGGCTGTAAATTCTATAGAAATAATATCAATCGGTTGTTTTAATCCTTGTAATACTGAAAATTCATAACCTTCTACATCAATTTTAATGTAATAAGGTTTACCATATTTGATAATCATATTATCTAATGTATTTGTATGAATATATTGTGGTTCTCTACTCCAAGAATGTTCAGGAAATCTCGTAGTTGCGATAGTAGCAGTAATAAATTCTTGAGACATTGAAGTAATTCCATTTTCAGTTGCTCGCCAAATCGGAGCATCACCAACAGAATAAGATAAAGCCACATTTTCAACTACTATTTTAAATCGGTTTCGAACCAATTCTACTAAATCTGATTGTGGTTCAAATCCTATAACTTGTGCTCCGGCAGTTATATATTGTTGTGCTTTCCGACCAACATTACAACCAACATCAAATACTAATTTATCTTTAAGTAGATCTGTTATTTGCGTATTAACTTTCATTTAATACTCTTTTCGATGTAATAATATATTAGAATCTGTAAATTCACCTACTAACTCAAAATCTGGTAACATTTTTAATAAATCTTCTCTTACAATCTGTCCTTCATACATTTCGTTTGTATATGACTCAATAAAAATCCAATTCGTTTTCTTTAATATTTCGGTTCCACCAAGGACCATTTCTCTTTCTGCACCTTGAATATCTACAAAAAGTAAATCAATTTTATCCAAATTATTAGATTTAGCCAGATCATCCAAAGTAATACACGGGACTGTAATTTCCTTATTAAATTCAATTTCTGGATGATATTTTAAATGTTCTTTAGGAATATGAATAGAACTGGAACGATCCCCTTTATCCGAGACATAAAATGTAGTAGTTCCAGTATAAAATGTAATTGCAGAATTTATTGGAATTATGTTTGGTAATGAACAAATTTTTTCATAATGTTTTTCAAGCGGCTCAACAGCAATATATTTGGAATTTCCCTTACATATATCGGAAAGCCAATATGTATCAGAACCATCACAGGCGCCTAATTCTACAATTACAGGATCCGGTATTTCATAAAGAATTTGTTTCAATTGAATTTTATAAGGTTCATCGCTTGGTTTTATTTTATAATCGATATTTTGATGTACACTACGTACAGAAGAAAAATCCATTGAGTCAATATCAACACGTCCACCAGAAAGAAAAATATTATTTAATGCTTTAGAATCACCACCAGCATTACGATTTTTATAATCCGATTGAACAACATTATTTGGAATACCAACTAAACAACTTTGATCCCTATGTGACATTGAAAGTGGTTCTAATTTTGACAATTGATTTTCCAATTGATTTGGTGTTTCATATTCAAGTGACTTCAAATGTTTCAATATTTCACCAGTATTATAAATATTACCATCAAGAGACCACGTATAATTAAAATCCAATGTACCATATTCTTGTGCTTTATCTTGTGTATAACAATAAGTACAATTTTTACCCAATCTAGTAGAATATACCGCACCAGGTTTTATATAGTTTATTATTGGTAAATCACGATAGAAAATATCATCATCTACCAACATAATAGTAGCCTGTTTATTTATATCAATGGATTTTAATAATGCGTCCTTTAAAGTTCCATCCTGATTTATAAATTTGGCTTTAGGATGATTAATAGCAGTTAAATAATATCCTTTAAAATATTCTTCATCGGAATATTTACAAATAATCATAAGATCTTTTATCCATTTTGCATGTTTATCAATACTATTTAATAACGCATCTAATTGTAATGGACGATCTTTTGAAAATATAACCACATTAATTTTAGAATTTGCTTCTTTCATTCTTTCTTGGTGCCGACGTTTTAATTCTGCATGAAATTTAGCTTCATGCGCTAATGAATATCTAGTATCGCGTTCACCAGGGCCGCGACTTGTAAAATGAAATAAGGGTTCATCAACAACTGCAATTTTATATCCATTTTCAACTACTCGTAACCACAAATCCCAATCTTCATTAACTATTCCTTGTGGTGGTGCAACTACATATCCACCAATTTGTTCAATTACGGAACGTCGTAACATAGAACAACTAAATAACCTATTTCGCCAATATAATCGTTCTATTGTAAATGGAGCATCAGGATATTGAATTCTTCCATCATTCCATCGTAATTGTGTAGTAACTACCGCAATCTCATGATCCGTCATTTTTTCTAAACATCGTTCAATATAAGTAGGTCCAATCCAATCATCAGCATCTAAAGGAACAATAAAATCACAATTAGATGCCGTAATACCAACATTTTTATTTGTACCTGCATCACCAGCGGAACTATTATCAATCCAAGTGACTCCCAATTTTTCGGCAATTTCTTTGGAATTATCATTTGATCCACCATCAACTACAATAATTTTATCTGGTTTAATAGTTTGATTTTGTGCGCTTGTAATGGTTCTTTCAAGAGTTTTAGCATAATTATAATTTGGAATTACAACGGCAACAGTAGTTTTTTTATTATTTGAATCAATTTGTATTAATTCTGGTGAAGGTTCGGGTGCTTTAATTGTTTTATATGTATACAACAAATCATTACCAAGTGTTGGAAATTTACAACGAATTTTAAGAGCGATAGTATTAATAATATCGTCAGGTTTGATGAATTCAATATTAGGTCCATCTTCTTGATAACAACCACAATATGTTTCCAAATCACGCATTAGGATTGGAATTTTCCAAGATAATGCCTCTATTAAAACAATAGGAAATAATTCAAAAACGGATGAAAAATAAAATAAATCACATGCAGCATAGAAAGCATCTACATCATTACGTTCACCCCAAATAATACAATTATCGGGTTTATTTTTTATTAATGGTTCCCAATATTGTTTAAAATTACCAGCTTGATTACCAACAAAATGAAATTGAATATCTGGAAGTAAACGTGCGACTTCAAATACTTCACTTTGATTTTTACCTGGAGTAAATAAACCAACATTCAATACATGCCATCGTGTAGGATCTAATCCCAATTTAGATAATGCGGTTACCCGATCTGGACGAATATGTGGTTTAGCTTGATACATACCCATGCTCATAGGAACACCGAAATCTTTAAATTTTTCCATATGATATGGACTAACAAATATAAATCTGTCGGGTCTATATCTTTTTTGTTCTGGAGGTACAACACACATACCATGTGTGGTTTCAATTATTTTATATTTCCGTTTAGAATCATAAATCATATTAATGGTTTCATCGGGCATGAAAAATTCTGGAAATTCCTCAATATGAATTACTGCCGGATTAAAATCTTCAATTATTTGTTTTAATTGTAAATGCCTATCGCCAGTCAAAGTATAAAATTTACAAATCTTTTTCATTTTCTTTTTTTGAACATCATAAACAGGAGCAATATCCATATATTCAACAACAGCAACATCGCATCCAGAATTTCGTAAATCCTGAACAGATGAATAAAGATATTCAGGCAATCCTCCAGTTGAACAGTGTGGAGTAATAAAAAGAATTCTATTTGTATCAAATTTTACTTCAGGCATTTTATAAAGGGTATTATTTCGACAACAATCAATTGCATGAATTACCATTTCTGGAGTAATTGACGTTGAACATTCAAGATTTTTATTGTTGGGACATAATCGCCTATTACCACGATCAAAAGAAGCATCTTTATCACTCATACAACCATGACAAACATTTCTATTGATAACACGAAAACAATCTTTCATTTCGACAAATGGTAAAGTTGGTCCGGAAATTATTATTACAGGAACATTTAATCCCCAGGCTAACCAAGAACATCCAGAAGAAACACCAATAAAAAATTCAGCATGTTGAATGTTATTAATTGTTTCTTGAATAGTTTTACCATTCATTTTAATAACATTATTTAATTTAGTTTCTTCACGCGATACAGAAACTACTTTATATCCTTGTTCATTAAGATAATTTACAATTTTTTGCCAACCACCAATATTTAACCACTCTTTACAATCAAATGTAGAAAATTCGGCAAGGGCTACATATTTTTCTTTAAGCGGTCGTGGATTTGTAGAACGGACAATTTTAGTTTTAATTTCCTTATATTCTAATCCTAAAAAATCAGAAGCTACTTGTTGTAATGGTACTGTTCGCCAATTATTTTTATTTTTGGTATAATTATTATCATATACGCCAATTAAATAAGCAGCATAATACCCTTCAAGATTATCAACTCCGGCTTGATGGAAATGTAAATTTGGATATACACTTTCAAAAAGTTGATTGTGAAAAGTTCCTATATGTACTTCACATTGATGAAATTTTCGAAATTCTTCAACATATGGTAACCATGCAACGGTATCACCTAGTGCATTACTATTAAATTGGATCCAAACTTTTTCTCCGGTTGGATTAAAAATATAATCGACTAATTTAACACCATCTTCTTCTATTGAAATTTTCCACTTAATAAAATATTTAAAAAGAGTTTCACACCAATACATATTTTCAGTTTCTTTATTGATATCTAATTGATAAATTAAAGAATCACTGATAGAATCAATAAAAGTCACATGATATTTTGCATGTATATTTCCATGTATTTCTAATCTTGCACCATCAAGAAAACTTATATGTAATGTATTTCCTTTTGGTGTTGCTGAATCAATATTAATAGCTGTCATTTTATTCATTACAACAGGCACATTTTCAGGTACTTCATCCATCCCAATAATTCGATCCATTTTAAAACTTTCTCCCTCACTATAATTTATATGTTACGATTTTTGTTTAAACTGTTTTGATTAGCGAAACCCTTTCGTTCCGATCCGGCGACACTTAATTTGTTGTCACCGTCCAACCCGCCGCTACCAGAGTCGCCTTGTTTGTGACGCCAGTACCCGTCGGCGCGGCATTCGTGCCATTAAGGGTCGTGGTGCATTTCGTGCTGCCGCGACCCGTCAGGCTTGTGACCAAATCCGCCAGCACTTGATTCACGGCAGCAGCCGCCAGCGCATCGTTCGAAAGATTCAACGTGGTCATGGCGACTTGAGTAGATAGCGTATTTGCGGTTACCGTGATGGCGGAAGGCATGTTGTAATAATTTAGAATTGTCACTCCTGTCCACGCGGACATGTCTGAACTGGCTATTGTGTAGGTGCCTGCGGGCATCGAGTACAGTTGCCAATTCGTAGGTCTCCACGCCGACATGTCTGAACTGGCTATTGTGTAGGTGCCGCCAGCGGGCATGGCGTACAGTGCCCAATTCGTGGGTCTCCACGCCGACATGTCTGAACTGGCTATTGTGTAGGTGCCGGTGG
>Ga0187871_10003042_pt1 | contig 13186 bp, 12 predicted proteins | sample June2016WEW_16_1_FD_132988 | JGI IMG/M metagenome (GOLD analysis project Ga0187871, IMG submission 132988) | Peatland microbial communities from SPRUCE experiment site at the Marcell Experimental Forest, Minnesota, USA - June2016WEW_16_10 | ecosystem: Environmental > Terrestrial > Soil >... | reverse complement strand
CGTCACGATTGGCGTCGATATGCTGCGCGAAGCGGGTCTGCCCTATATCGTGGTGTTGACGGATCCCACGACTGGCGGCGTCAGCGCCTCCTACGCGATGCTGGGCGATGTACATATCGCCGAACCCGGCGCGCTGATCGGCTTCGCCGGCCAGCGCGTGATCGAACAGACGATCCGCGAGAAGCTTCCCGACGGCTTCCAGCGCGCGGAATATCTGCTCGAGCACGGCATGGTCGACATGGTGGTGCATCGCCGCGAGCTGAAAGCCGCGCTGGAACGGGTGCTCGATCTGCTGTGCCGGCCCGGCCGCAAGACGCCGCTGGCGCTGGCCAGCCCGCGCCCGTTGCCGGAGAGCCACCCCTGACCAGCGACCGGGTCCTGGAGCGGCTGCTCGCGCTCCATCCGCGGCTGATCGATCTTTCGCTCGAACGCGTCCAACGCCTGCTGGCCGAACTCGACCATCCCCAGGACAAGCTGCCGCCGGTGATCCACGTCGCCGGCACCAACGGCAAGGGCTCGACCATCGCCTTCCTGCGGTCCTGTCTCGAAGCGGGCGGTTATCGCGTCCACGCCTATACGTCGCCCCATCTGGTGCGCTTCCGCGAACGCATCCGCCTGGGCGGAAAGCTCATCGGCGAGGAACAGCTCACGGCGTTGCTGGAGGAATGCGAACGCGCCAACGAGGGCAAGCCCATCACCTTTTTCGAGATCACCACGGCGGCGGCGTTTCTCGCCTTCGCCCGCCAGCCGGCCGATATCCTGCTGCTCGAAGTGGGGCTGGGCGGACGCTTTGACGCAACCAATGTAATTGCCCACCCCGCCGTCACGATCATCACGCCGGTCTCACTCGACCATCAGCATTTCCTGGGCGATACCATCGCCGCCATTGCCTTCGAGAAGGCCGGGATATTGAAGTCAGGCGCGCCGGCGGTGGTGGCGGCGCAAGCCCCGGAAGCGGAAGCCGTGATCGAGGCGCGGGCGCGCGAGCGGGGCGCGACGCTTTATCGCGAAGGACCGGAATGGAACGTTTCGCGCGGGCCCCGGGGCGATTTGATCTACCGGGGAAAGGCGATGCTCGAACTGCCGCCGCCCGGGCTGTTGGGCGAGCATCAATTCGGCAATGCCGGGACGGCGCTGGCCGCGCTCGATTGCCTCGACGGCTTCACGCTCGGCGCGGAGGCGTTGGCGCGCGGGATGAAGGACGTGGAATGGCCGGCGCGGCTGCAACGCCTCCTCAAGGGACCTCTGGTCGAGAACCTGCCGAGTAATTGCGAGGTATGGCTCGACGGCGCGCACAACGCGGCGGGGGGCGCCGCGCTGGCGAAGGTGCTGGAAGGCTGGAAGGACAAGCCGACGCGCCTCGTTTTCGGCATGCTCAAGACCCACGATGCCGAGGTATTCCTGAGGCAAGTGGGAGGTTTCGCCGAGGAATTGGCAGGAATAACGATACCGCGCGAGGTAAACGCGCTATCGGCCGAGGCGGCGGCCGAGGCCGCGCGCGCGGCCGGCATGCGCGCGCATGCCAGCCCGAGCCTGGCCGAAGCGGTCAACAGCGTGGCCAAGCCCGACAGCCGCGTGCTGATCTGCGGCTCGCTTTATTTGGCAGGGCGGGTACTGGAGGAGAATGGGTAGGACGGCGCGCTCATAATTTAATTCGGGATTGGCGGAGAACGGGTGGTTTATGTCCGCTTTGCCCCGATCAGCGGACATTCGACCGCCTTCGCGGAAGGTCCGCTTCGTGCCAGAAGCGGACATTGCGGATGCAGCCATATAAGGCGGTAGAATTTCTAAGCGACCACGGCGCGTAAACGAGGCCCGAATTCTCCGCCGACCTCGGCCGGCGGAGAATCATCCGTATGGTCAACAGTTGGAGCCGGAGCAGTTATTGGCTTTGACGTAGTCGGCATGGGCAGACGTAGCCAGACCAAAACCGAGTCCACCAACCACGGCGGCTAGAACGACAAAAGCGAACATGACCTTGCGCATTCTATGAACTCCCAAGAAATGACATTCAGTCGGAAGCAACATGGCATCTATGATGGGAGTTTGCACCCCCGGAATAGTGAAGTTGTCCCGGTTTCCGGGGCTGCGTGACAACTTGGTGAATCGGCGAGCGCCAAATTGGTTGGTGTGCACCTACGATTGCCCAATTTCCGCTTTGCCCCCAATAGCGGACATCCCGCCATTCATACGATCGCCGGCGCGGCTCGAACGGCGAGCCGGTCGAAATCGCCTTCGCCCGGCGCTGACGGCGCGTTGACGCGCCGTTGATTCAGGTCAATGCGCGCTCATAAAGGTTGGTGGGAGGCTCGGACATGAAAACTCCATGGTTGTTTTCGGCCGTCCTGCTGACGGCTTCGGCGATCGTCCCGCCGGCCGCTTTTGCGGCATGCGACGAAGCGCGATGGAGCAACCCCAGCCTCCTTGCGGACTATCCGCCCGTCGGCGATCATGAATATGCAATTCTGAAGTCCGCTTGGGTGAACCCCGACGGCAATCTTCAGGTCGGTACGACAAACGTTCGCAATGACAGCACTGGACTTTGCACGCTCGATATCGTGTGGGAGATCGATTGCCGGAGACAAGCGGCCAGGCCCTTGCAGGCGAGGTCGCATTACGACAGCGATTGGCCGACCGACAAGGACAGCCAAGTTGAAGGCGATAAGATATGGAAGAATTACGGCGTCAATGCGCCCATGAGCAGGGTCGCTAATATGTTTTGCGGCAGGCTCAATCAGCTGCCGAGAGTCTCACCTTGAACGACTAGGTCCGTGGGCGTAGCAAAGCCATCGCCCGCAAGCGAACATTAAACCGCAATCCCGGGATGTCCGCTTTGGGTCAAAAGCGCCGCGCGGCCCGACGGCCGCGCGCCGATCCGCTTCTCGCCAAACATCTCCTTGCGCTATCCGGCCTTGGACATCGGGAGGTGAACTTGCCACTGCACGGCCTCGAACCGCTGTATGTCGGAGAGAAACCGAAGCCCGCTGCCATCGACAAAGATCTGGCACCGGAAGCGATACCACACGTCTTCCAAGACGAAGACGCCATTGTAGGTGCTGGTCTCGCCGCCGTCGTCCTCGGCCTCGTAGCGAACGTGCCGGGGCATGATCCGGGCTACTTTGGAAAGCCGAAACTGGACGCGGCCCGTTAGGCAGCCGTCGGACAGAGCCTCCTCGAGGCCGATGCCGTACCGGCTGATCAGCAAATTATCCACAGAACCGTAGGCATCCACGAATCTTCCCCCTTTTCAGAGGGTTTGGAGCCTGCCATGGTAGTGAGAACAAAACAAGTACGATTATATCGGCCCTGGGAGCGGCCATGCGCAAGCCGGAGACGATCGAAAAGCTCTATCTCGATTTCGACGGCTTCTTTGCATCCGTGATGCAGCAGGCCATGCCGAGGCTGCGCGGGCGGCCCATCGGCGTGATCCCGTTCGAGACCTCGGCCGCCTATTCGACCGTGGTCATCGCCTGCTCGAAAGAGGCCAAGGCGATGGGGTGCAAGAACGTCATGCCCGTGCCGGATGCGCTCAAAATCTGCCCCGAGCTGGTGCTGGTGACGCAACGGCCCGATCTGTTCCGGCGCGCGCATAACGCGCTCTTGAACGAAATCTACTGCGAGATCCCGATCGAGACGGTGAAATCGATCGACGAATTGACCTGCAAGCTCGACCCGGCGGCAATCGCCGATCCCTTATCCCTGGCCCAAAGGATCAAGCGGCGCATCCGCCGCAACATCGGCGAGCAGATCACCTGTTCCATCGGTTTCGCCGCCAACCGGCTCTTGGCCAAGATCGCCTGCAAGGTGGACAAGCCCAACGGCGTCACGATCTGGCGGCCCGAATTCATGCCGGAGCCGCTCTTCGCCCTGCCCTTGGCGGACATACCGGGCGTGGGCAAGCGGATGGAGCGGCGCCTCGCCGAGGCGGATATCACGACCACCAGCCACCTTTGGCACACCCAGCCGAAACAGCTGCGCGCGCTTTGGAACAACGTCAACGGCGAGCGCCTGTGGTACGCGCTTCACGGCTATGCGCTGCACGCGCTGACCACCTCGCGCGGCATGTTCGGTCATGGCCGGGTGTTGCCGCCACGCTGGCGGGATTTCGAGCACGCGCAGTCATGCTCGCGCCTGCTTTTGACCAAGGCGGCGCGGCGGATGCGGCGCGGCGGCTATTACGCGGAGAAACTCGGCCTCTGGCTCGACAACCGGGGGAGCGATTGGTTCGGCCAGCGCGAGATGCCCTGCGTGCAGGACGACCAGGCTTGCCTCGCCGCCCTCGGCGTTCTGTGGCGGAAAGCGCGCGCCCAATTGCCCGCGCGCACGCAAATCATCCGCGTCGGGGTGACGTTGTCGGAACTGTCGCCGGCCAACCGGCGGCAGCTCGACATGTTCCTCGACGACGATTCGGAGCGGCGGAAATGCGAGACCCTGACCAACACGATCGACGGGCTCAACCGCAAATTCGGCAAGCGGGTCGTGACCTTGGGGCCGTGGACGCCGCCGCCCGGCGGCTATGCCGGCGGCAAGATCGCCTATAACCGGATTCCCTCGGCGGAGGATTTCTGGTGAATTGGCAGAACGACACCGCGCTCCGCGATCTGGACGACAGCGTGCTGCTGGAAGCGACCTGTATGCGGTGTCTGCATGTGTGGCTGCAAAGTCCGGTGCAGCTGCTCATCAAGGTCGATCACCGCGACGTGCGTTTGGACGAGGTCGCCAAAAACCTGGCATGCCCGAGGCCGGGCTGCCGCCATGTCGGCGTCAGGCTGGCCTTGATCAAGAACGAGGACACCAGCGGGTTCGTGGGCGGGATGCCGTGAGGGGCGGCGCGGACCGGCGCTAAGCCCCGGGAATTCCTGCCTTTTTGCCGCAATGCAACATTTTCGTCAAATCGTCTTTAAAGACCCTTGATTACATTGGGGAAGGGGGCCATATTCCGCATTGTGCAGTGCAGCATTACCGCTGCAACAAGACAACCCCTCAAAGGACGCCCCCCCATGGACAGCTCACAGAGCTTTCTCAATACCGACTTCAGCAAGGCCTTTCTCAATCCCGAGTTCAGCAAGGCTTTCCTCAACCCCGACTTCAGCAAGGCATTCGCCGGTTTCTCGATGCCCGGCTTCGACGTCGAGGCGATTCTCGCTTATCAACGCCGCAACATCGAAGCGCTGACCCAGGCCGCCCAACTCGCCAGCGAAAGCTTTCAGAGCGTGGTGAACCGCCAGATGGAGATCGCCCGCGAGGCGCTCGACGAGGCGTCGGCCCTGGCCCGCGAGCTCATGCAGCCGGCCGCGCCGGAAGCGCGCGTCGCCAAGAACGCCGAGGTCGTGAAGCAGGCGTTCGAGAAGGGCCTCGCCCATGCGCGCGAGCTCACCGGCACCCTCGCCAAGGGCCACGCCGAGGCGTTCGACGTGATCACCAAGCGCGTCTCCGAAGGCCTGGACGAGATCAAGACGACTTCCAAGAGCGTTGTCGCCAAGGGCTTCAACGAGACCAAAGCCGCCGCCAAGAGCCGCGTCGCGGCCTAACCGTCCCGTTCGATACCGTTAAAGAGGGCCGGATCAGGGCGCGGCGCCGAGGCGCTTCAGGCTCTGCTGCGCCAGGCCGGAAACCGACGCATAGAGCTTGGGATGGTCGGCGGCGAGCCGCAACGCCGCGCGGTAATCGGATATCGCCTGGTCGCGCCTTCCCTGTTCTTCGTAGGTCTGGCCGCGCGCGCCGTAGGCGTCGGCGAAATCGGACTTGAGCGATATGGCCTGGGTTTCATCGGACAGCGCCCGGTCGTAGAGGCCCTTGCGGTAATAGGCGTCGCCGCGCTTGAAGTAGGCGATGGCATAGCCTTCGGTCGTCTCCTGGCCGGTCGACTGAATCACGGCGGTGCAGCCGGCGATGCTGAGATCGGGATTCTTGTCCGCGCAATTCGTCCAGTTCTGATTGCGGCCCTGCGCCCAGGCCGGCAACGCGACGAGCGCCAGAACCAACCCGATCGAAATCCCACGCATGAACCCATACCCCCAATTGATGGGGGCGGAGCATAGGACGGCCGGGGGAGCACGCCAAGCGGCGCGCTTCGACCCGGCGCGCGGCGGGCGGTGGCGGAGAACGGGCTTCCGCCGCTAAAATCGGGCCGGCGGGCGGTTGCGCGGGCATAAGCAGACATGATCCCACTCCAGGACGAAACCCGGCGGCCCGCGCGCTTTCCCATCGTCACCCTTGCGCTCATCGCGCTCAACGCCGCGGCCTTCATCCTCGAGCTGGCGAACGGCGACGCGTTCGTCGACCGATGGTCGGTGGTCCCGGCCGATATCATCGCCGGCCAGCACCCGATCACCATCCTGACCGCGCTTTTCATGCACGCCAGCTGGTCGCACATCCTGGGCAACATGGTGTTCCTCTGGGCGTTCGGCCCGGAGATCGAGGATGCGATGAACCCGGCGCGCTATCTGGTTTTCTATCTGGCCGGCGGCCTCCTATCGATGGCCGCGCAAATCGGCATCGATCCCACATCCACGCTTCCCAATCTCGGCGCGAGCGGCGCCATCGCCGCCGTGATGGGCGCGTTCCTGGTGACCTATCCGCGCGACAAGATCCGCACCATCCTGATCATCGGCTTTTTCGTCCGCATCACCTTCATCCCGGCGGCGCTGCTGATCGGGTTCTGGTTCCTGACCCAGCTGGTGAGTTTCGGCGCCATCACCGGCGCCGGCGGGGAGGAGGGCGGCGTGGCCTATATGGCGCATATCAGCGGCGTGATTTTCGGGGCGGCCGCGGCGCGGCTGTTCGAGGGCCCGCGCCGGCCCGCCAGGCCGTGGGATCCAGACTGACCGGCGGCGGGGCATCCGGCCGTCACTGCCGCCATGACAAGGACGGATTCGGCCTGAACCGCCCGGTCAGTGGACCAGGAGAAGGTCGAGCGCGACGCCGATGCCCTGCAAGGCCGCGGCGGCGGTCACGACGTAAAGCAGGCTGAGTTTGCGGCGCGCGCGCCGGACGGGCGGCAACAATCGGGAAGCGGACATGGCGAGGCCTCCGGGTGATTGAGATTTGCCCGATATAAGGGCCGCCGGCCGTTAAGATTCCAGATCGAACAGGGAAGCCGCCCGTTAAGGCGCCATAATCCCGCCGGGCGCGGGCATAAAGGCGGCGTAGAGACGGGCGGCTAAAGGACCGAGTTCACCCACTCCAAGAGCTTGGTCTTGGGCAACGCGCCGATCTTGGTGGCGGCGACCTGGCCGTTCTTGAACAGCATCAGGGTGGGGATGCCGTGCACGCCGTATTTGCTCGGGGTTTGCGGGTTCTCGTCGACATTGACCTTGGCGATGGTCACCTTGCCGGCCAGGGAATCGGCGAGATCGTCGAGGATGGGCGCGATCATCTTGCACGGCCCGCACCATTCCGCCCAGAAATCGACCAGCACCGGCTTCTGCGCGCGCAGCACCTCGGCGTCGAACGACGAGTCGGTGACCTTGTTCGGCTTCATGCCATTCTCCCAAACACCAAAACCACGAACGAGCGGCGAAGCTTAGGCGAGCGGAGGAAAGCGGGTCAAGCGAAGCGCGCGAGCGAAAAGTCGCCGATCGGCAAAAGCGCCGGGCCTTCGGTCCACAACAGCGCGCAGCGCACGGTCTTGCCGGGATAGACCGCGGAAACGGCCGCGCGATAGGCCGCCAATTGCGCGAGATAGGCCGCCGGCACCTGGGATTCGTCCTTGGGCACCGGGCGCAGGGTCTTGTAATCGACGATCAGCACCTCGTTGCCGGTCACGACCAGGCGGTCGATGCGCCCGGAGATGGCGCGGCCCTTGATGAGGCCGACCACCGGCACCTCGGCCGCGGATTGGGGCGAGAACACATGGGCGAAACCGGGATGCGACAGCACCGCCAGGGTCTCGGCGCGGATCGAATCCTGCTGCTCGCGGGGGAGAGCGAAAACCGGCAGCGCCAGGAACCGGCGCGCCGCCGCTTCGCGCTTGTCGGGGGCCAAGCCGGGCAGGCTTTGCAGCAGGCGGTGGACCAGCAAGCCCCGTTGGAAATTGGCGCCCTTCTCGGCGCTCAAGGGCGAGATCGCCGCCGGTTCCTCGGCCGATGGACGCGACGGCGCCAGCGGCCGGGGCGGCGACGGCTCGGGCTTGGGGTGCTTCTTCGTCCAGGCGGGAAGCTCGGACTTGCCCGCGCGCGCCGGCCGCGCCGGTTTCGCGGATTCCTCGGTCTTGCCCCGTTGGCGCGATATAAGCCGCAGCCCCTCGCCCGCCCAGCCGTCCTTGCCTATGAGCTTGCCCGCGTCGAATTTGAAAACCTGGGCATCCTCCTTCTTCAGCCCATCCTTGATGAACTGGTACCAATTGCCCTCGGGCGGAGCCTGGCGGCCGTGCCAGCCGCAGACATAAAGCCGGTCCTCGGCGCGGGTGAGCGCCACGTAGAGGAGCCGCCGGTATTCCTGGTCGCGCTTGAGGTTCGATTCCTCGAGCGCGGCTCGGGCCGCCGGCGCATCGCCTTGCCGGAGCCAAAGCGGCAAGCCTTGCGCGCTCCACACCAGCGGCGGCGAAGCCCTGGGCAGCTGGAGCGTGTCGGGCAGGAACACCACCGGCGCCTGCAAGCCCTTGGCGCCGTGCACGGTGATGACGCGCACCTCGTCGCGGCCGCTGTCGTTGTTGAGGTCGCGCTTGACCTCGAGTTCGCCCAGCACCAGCCAGTGGAGGAAACCCTGCAACGAGACGCCGTGGCCGCGCTCATAGGCGAGCGCGGCGGCCAGCAATTCGTCGAGCGGATCGGCGGCCTCGGGGCCGAGCCGCTTGAGCATCTTGCGCCGGCCGCCGCGCGCGCCCAGCACCTCGGCGAAAAGCTCGTAGGGCGGGATGAAATCGGCCTTGGCGAGGAGATCGGACAGATCGAGAGAGGCATGGCGGAATTCCGGCCGGTCGCCCGATCGGCGGCGCAGCTCGTTCCAGAGCGAGCCTTTGCGCCGCCAGGCCAGCTCGAACAGCGCCTCCTCGTTGAAGCCGTAAAGCGGGCCTTTCAGCACGCAGGCCAGATTCAGATCGTCCTCTGGCAGCAGCAGGAAATTGGCGAGCGCCACCATGTCCTCGATCGCCAGCTGGTCGGCCAGATGCATGCGGTCGACTCCGGCGACATCGACGCCGCGCTCCTTCAGGGCCCGCACCAGCGCGCCGATGAAAGGCGTGCGGCGGCGCACCAGCACCATGACGTCACCGGGGGTGATGCGGCGGTTCTTGGCTTCGAGCTTCTCATGGGTGAGCGCCTCGATCTTGGCCGCCACCGCCAGAGCGAGCCGCGCCGCCGGCAGGCTGCTTTGCGACTGGGACAAAGGCGCGTCCCAGGGTTCGGGCGCATCCCCCTCCTCCGGCCCGACCGGCGGCCAGAGTTCGACCAGCCCGGCCGCGCCCGAGCGGAAGGCCTCGTGCCTGATATCCGCGCCGTCGAGCGAAACGCCGTCCGAGGCCAGGCCCGAGGCGAACACGGCATCGACGGTTTGCAGGATGGCCGGGGTGGAGCGGAAGGAGGTTTCGAGCTCGACCACGTCCCATTTCGCCTGGGCCGCCTTGACGCGCTCCTCGAAATGCCGGCGCATGGACTGGAACGCGGCGGGATCGGCGCGCTGGAAGCTGAAGATCGATTGCTTGACGTCGCCCACGGCGAAGACGGTGCGGATTTGCTCGCGCGCGCCTTGGCCGGAAAAGAAATCCCCCGCCAGCGCCGCCACCACCCGCCATTGCTCGGGATTGGTGTCCTGCGCCTCGTCGATCAGGATGTGGTCGATGCCGCCGTCGAGCTTGTACAACACCCAGGGCGCGACCCCCGGCCGCTCGAGCAGAAACGAGGATTTGAGCACCAGATCGTCGAAGTCGAGCAGCGCGCGCGAGGATTTGAAGGATTCGTAAGATGCCAGCACCGCGCCGCCGAGACGCAGCAGCGCGGCCGTTGCATCCGCCATCAGCGCCGCGCCGTGTTCCGCGCGCACCCGCTCCAGCCGGGCGAATTCCGCCTCCATCGCCAAGGCCAGATCGGGCGACGCGTCGGCCAGGGACTTAGTCATGAAACGCTGCCGCTTGGTTCCTTTCTGGGTGAAAAAGACTTGGCAGTATTCGTCGAAGCCCTGGGCGCGGCGCGCCCGGTGTTCGAGCCACTCGGCCAGCCAAGCGCCGTGTTCCTTGTCGTCCTTGGATTGGCTGGCCAACATCATCGCCGCCGCGCGCTTCAAGCTTGGGCCGTCGAAAGCCTGGTCGCGGCAGGCGGCTTCGAGAATGGAGGCGGCGGTCTCGCCCGGTTTCAGCCCGAGCGCCGCGCGCAGTTTCGATTCCATCCCGGCGGGGCCCAAGGCCAGGAGAGATGCGAGCCGGGCGCGCTGCGAGGCGAGGTGATCCATCAGATCGGCGAAGCCCTGTTCCGGCACCAGCTGGGTTACGAGCGCCAGCGCTGATTTGAGCCCGGCATCGGATCCGGCGCGGGCGCGCGCCAGGACCTGCGATCGGGCCTGTTCCATCGCCTCGGAGGCGCTGCGCTCTTCCATCACCTGGAAATGCGGCGGGACATTGGCTTCGATCGGGAAGCGGCGCAGCAGCGACTGGCAGAAGGCGTGGATGGTGTCGATGCGCAAGCCGCCCGGCGCGTCGAGCACGCGGGCGAACAGCCGGCGCGCGCGGTCGATGGTGTCGGGATCGGGGTCCTCGCCGGTGAGCTGCTTGAGCGCGGAGCGCAGCCGCGCGCCGTTGACCGTCGCCCAGAGGCTCAAGCGGCCGTTGACGCGGATCGCCATCTCGGCCGCCGCCGCCTTGGTGAAGGTCAAACACAGGATGCGCTCGGGCCGGCTGCCCGAAAGCAGCAAGGAGAGCACGCGGTCGGTCAGCACCTTGGTCTTGCCGGTGCCGGCCGAGGCCGCGACCCAGACCGAGGTGTCGCGGGACGAGGCGCGGCGCTGGTGGAATGCCGGATCGGGTTTCAAAATTCGGTCCCCGCGCCCAAGAGCCATTCCTTGACCCGCGCCAGATGGGTGTAATCGGAATAACGCGGCGCCCGTTCCGGCTGCGGGTGCGAGCGGTACGGCGTCTTGGGATCATCGAACCGCGCGATCAGCCGCTTGAGGCCGGACAGCGCCTGGGACGTCAACGCGGCCACGGCGGCCTGGTCACGCGCCGCCGGTTTTTCCTCCCCCGCCGGATAGCCCCCCGACAGCCGCCAATAGAGCAGCGAAGCGACCGAGGCCGCGGCCACGCCCGGAAATCCGCCCCCCTCGGCGATGGCGGCTTCCAAGGGCAGCTGCGGCGCGTAGCCGGCCTTGATCTCGCCGGGCGAGGGCAGCACGCCGGTCTTGTAATCGAGGATGGCGAGGCTGCCGTCGGTGAAGCGGTCGATGCGGTCGGCCTTGCCCGAGAGCGTGAAAGCGCCGGCCTTGGCGGGCAGAAGCAGCGAACCTTCGATCTCGCTGAAGCTTTGCGCGATTTGGGACCGGCGCTCGCGCTCGAACGCCACCAGCCAGGTGGCCACGCGCTCGAAACGCGGCCACCAGAATTCGCGCACGCTGGCGCGTTCGAGCGTACGCCCGAATTCCTCGGCGCCGATGCGCAGCAGATCGGCTTCGGCGCTGTCGGGCAATTCACCCGGATGTTCCTTGAGAAAGCGGTCGAGCGCGGCGTGGATGAAAATCCCGCGCTCGGCCACGCCCGGGTCCTGGTCGATCGGCTCGAACGGCCGGAGGCGCAATATGTGGCGCGCATAGATCGCATAGGGATCGCGGATCCAGGTCTCGACCGAGGTGACCGAGAGCTTGCGCGGCCGGGCTTCGACCGGCGGCCTGGGCGCGGGCGGCGCGCAGGCTTCGTGTTGGCCCGGATCGTCGAGCCTGGCTTGCCAGGCCAAGGGCGCGCCTTGCTTGGCGTGGCCGTGCCACAGGTTTTCCTCGAGCTTCAGCGCGCGCAGCACGGTTTCGAGCCTGAGCAGCCAGCGCGACGGCACGGTGGGCGTGCCCTCGACCCGCGAGGCCCGGGTCAGCACCACCTCGCGCGCGCCGAGGCACTGGGCGAAATCATGCGCCGCCGCGCCGATGCGCCGCTCGGGCGGCGGCAGGCCGAAATCCCGCCGCATCGGCCGCGACAGCCAGGGATCGCCCTCGGAGCGGGGCGGCCATACGCCTTCGTTCAAGCCGCCGAGCACGATGAGATCGGCCTGTTGCAGGCGCGCCTCGAGCAGACCCCTGATGAACAAACGCGGATGGCGGCCATAGGCGGGCCGCACCACCACCCCCGCCAACAGGGATTCGAACAAAGCGGGATAATCCGATCCGGCGAGCGCCGGGAATCCCTTGGCCGCTTCGAGCAACCCGTTGACGTGCAGGGCCGCCGTCTCGCCGGCTTCTTCGCGCCAGAGATAGGCTTCACCCTTGGCCTCGCCGCTCGCCGCCAAGGCCTCGGCCGCCGCGACATGCGCCTCGATCAGATCGGCGAGCGCGGCCTTGGGGGATTGGAGCGCGGATATCAGCGGCGACAAGGCGCGGCCCAAACGAGATGCGAAATCCTTGAGTTCGGAATCCTTGACCGCAGCGATCAGCCCGTCCAGCCCATGCCCCGGACGGGGCCCGCGCAAGGCGGCGAGTTCCAATTTTCGCGCCAGTTCGCGGAACCGCGCCGGCGCCATGCCGCAAGCGGCCAAGGGATGCTTCAACAAGGACAAGAGCGGCAGCGGCGCGAGATTTTCGGCCGCCGCGTTCAGCGCCAAACGCAGGAACACGCCGGGCGGGGTGGCGGCCAGCGGTACGCCCGCCGAATCGTCGATCTCGATGCCCCAACGCCTGAGCTCGCCGGCGACGCGGCGGGCGAGATCGCGGTCGGGCGTCACCAGCGCGGCGGTGGCGCCCGAATCTTCGAGTTTCCGGCGCAGCAGCAGCGCGATCACGGTCGCCTCTTCCTGCGGCCCGGGACAATCGACCCGCAGCATGCCCGCGAGCGCCTTGTCGGTAATGCCCGAAATTGCGCCCCAGCGGTGGCTGACATCGGCCGGGCGCAGCGATTCCTTGATGAGCGCGGAGCGGGAGACCGGCCCGCCTTTCACGCCGGGCGCGGGCCAGGGCGTGACTTGCTTGGGCGGAACTTCGAGCAAGGCGAGCAGCCTAGCCAGCAGATGCTGCGGATGGGTGGGATCGAGCAGAACCGCCTCCCAGGTCTCCTGATCGG
>Ga0187871_10003039_pt1 | contig 13192 bp, 13 predicted proteins | sample June2016WEW_16_1_FD_132988 | JGI IMG/M metagenome (GOLD analysis project Ga0187871, IMG submission 132988) | Peatland microbial communities from SPRUCE experiment site at the Marcell Experimental Forest, Minnesota, USA - June2016WEW_16_10 | ecosystem: Environmental > Terrestrial > Soil >... | reverse complement strand
TAACGTTGTTAGTTTAGCACGGCGGCGGAGTCCGATTCAGGCGGCGCGATGGCTGGGCTCGTGGTGAAGGCGCATCAACTGGCCGGAGCGGAGCGCGAAAGACGCGTACGTCTGGCCGGAGTCGTCGCTGAATTCGACCTCGTACACCCCCGGCCCAAGGCCCTCGACGACGGTACCGACCTGTCCCCGCAAGAGCCCTCTTTCAGGGACGTCCTTGAGCAGGGCAACCACCGAGAGCATTTCTATCTCGCCCATTCGAAGCCTCCCTTCAATAGTACAAAACAACTGGTCAGCCGCGGATCCCGGTCGCCCCTGTTAATGATCCAGGCACTGCGAACGGTCGCTTGCCGGCCTCCCCGGTCGAGTCTGAAATCGACGGCATATCGCTCTGGGGTGTTCGTCGCTATCGCCCGGAGTCGCGCTTCCTTCGCGGGCCGCACGAAGCAGGTTCTCGCGCAGAAACGCCGCATCCGCCGTCGTCAGTCCGAGTGTAGCCGCGAAGACGCGAGCCTTATGCCGCCCGCGTGGGTGAGCCGGATTGAGGCAGTAGTCGCGAAGTTTGGCGATGTCCACGATAGCGCGGTCGCCGCCTGGTAGCTTCATATAGCCAACTATAGTCAACTTTGGGCCGTACCAGCTTATCTCTAGCGACGATCGGCCAGAAGCTTCAGCTTCAACTCGGTCCAGCGGGCGAACCCATTGTCGAAGGTCACCAGCAAGCAGGAATGTGTTCGGCCAAATAAGCATCCGTCCATGAACTCGGTCCAACACCGGGCTGCGTCATGAACCCGCGCCAGACAGATTCCACACCTTCTGGCTCGGCCATAAAGAGGAGCCGCCGGTCGCGTCGCAACTGGGTGAAGACATCCCACGCTTGACCGATTGTCCGCGGAGCGCGCCCCATGACGTTGGGGTTCGTTAGCAGGCGCAGCAGGCCCATCTGCGTTATGCGGCAGAAGGCAACCGAGGCATCCGGCTGCTCCGCGAACCAGGCGCGCGCAGACACGTGGTGAATGTGGCCTTCCGCTGCCAGCGCTATCCAAACGTTGACGTCAGGCAGTGAGATGGTCACCAGAGGTTGGCGTCCACATCCTTACCCGTGACGGGCTGGATTGGTCCTGTTTCGGAAGCCGGAATCAGCGGCAAGCGCGCTTCGAGATTGCGTTGTGACGGCGCGTTACTGGTTTCGATGTGAGCTTCGACAAGCCGCCGAATCAGATCGCCCGGCGTGGCGCCCTCTTGCCTGGCAATCATCTCGAGTTGCCGGAGAACAGCTTCCGGAAGTTCCACAGTGGCCTGCATACCGACATTGTCTCACGGACGGCCTAAGCCGATGCCCGCCCCTGACGGTCGCGGCTCGGTAACGGAACGGATTCGGTAACGGTGCGGATTCGGTTGCGGAGCGGATTCGGTCGCGGAGCGGATATAGTATTCTGTAACTGAGCAGATCGTGTTCCGGATCCAAGACTCGTCCCTCCACAGCGGCATCTTCGCGTTGTCTCTCACCACCCTCGCGGTGCTCGTTTCCTTGCTGCTGCGCCCGTTGCTGGAGCCGAATCTGTTCCTCCCCTTCCTGGTTGCCGTATTCGCCAGCGCCTGGTATTACGGGCATGTCGGGGGATTCTCGGCCACCGCGCTCTGCACCGTGGCGCTCGGCATATTGCTCGTCGAACTGCGTGAGCCGTGGTATGCCGCCGGTCCGAACCTGGCCGCCTGCCTGTTATCCTTCGTCGCCATATCGGTTTCGGCCACCGGCTTGGTCTCAGGATTCCACGCCAGCCGCAGCATGCTATCCGCCACCCTGTCGAGCATCGCCGACGGAGTGGTGGCTACCGATCGCGAAGAGCGCGTTACCTTCCTCAATCCGGTAGCTGAAGCCCTCACCGGGTGGCGGCGCGCCGACGCCCTGGGACGGCCTTTGGGCGAAATCCTGGCGGTCATCGAAGAAAGCAGCCGCGAACCCGCCGGCAGTCCCGCCCGGGATGCCATCCGCGCACGGACCGCCGCCCATAATCTAGGCCCGGTCCTGCTGATCGCACGCGACAAAACCGAGATTGCCATCGAACAGAGCGCCGCGCCGCTGTGCGACGAGCACGGCCGTCTGCAAGGCGCCATCCTCGTTTTCCGCGATATTACCGGCCGACGCCAGCTCGAAGAGCAACTCAGCCACGCGCGCAAGATGGACGCCGTGGGGCGCCTCGCGGGCGGAGTCGCGGGCGACTTCAATAACGTGCTCACCGTCATTACCGGCTACAGCGATCTGCTGCGCGCCCAGATCCCCGCCGGCAACCCGCTTCGCCGCTTCGCCGACGAGATCCTCTACGCCGGCGAACGCGCCGCCGCGCTCACGCGCCAGCTCCTCACGTTTTCGAGCGCCCAGGCGACGCAGCCCAAAGCGACCGACCTGAATGGCACCATCGCCAGCATGGAACCCATGCTGCGCCGGTTGCTGGGCGACTCCGTGGAGTTGATTGTGCTGCCCGGCCCAGCCCTCGGCTACGTCCAAATCGACGGCGCCCAGATGCAGGAGGCCATCCTGAACCTCGCCACCAACGCGCGCGAGGCCACGCCCAACGGCGGCAAGCTGGTGCTGGAAACCTCCAATCTGGAATTGGACGAGGCGGCCGCCAAGAAGGCCGGCGTGAAGCCCGGCGCATACGTGATGCTGGCCGTCAGCGATACCGGGTCCGGCATGGACGCCGAGACCCGCTCGCGATTGTTCGAGCCCTTCTTCACCACCAAGGAGCATGGCAAGGGCAGCGGGCTCGGGCTCTCCATGGTTTACGGCACCGTCAAGCAGAGCGAGGGCTACATCACCGTTTACAGCCAGGTGAACTGCGGCACGATCTTTGAGATTTACCTGCCCCGCGTCGAGCCGGCCATTGTGGTCCCCGCGGCGCGCCGGCCTTCGGCATCCAAGGGCTCGGAAACCATCCTGCTGGTGGATGACGAAGAGGGCGTCCGGAAACTGCTCGCCGCGGTGCTCCACAACGGGGGCTATACCGTGATCGAAGCGGCCAACGGCCTGGCCGCCCTCTCCGTGTACGAGAAGAACTCGCACAAAATCGACTTGGTGCTGACCGACGTGGTGATGCCGCAGATGAACGGCTTCGAGCTTGGACTGCGGCTTGCCGAAAAGAACCCCGATCTGCGGATACTCTACGTCTCAGGCTACCGCGACAGCCCCATTAACAGCCCGCCGGGCGAGCCCCCCAAAGCGTTTCTGAACAAGCCATTCACGCCTGACGTCCTGCTTGCCAAGGTGCGCGAGGTCCTGGACGAAGGCGGGGGCCTCCGTCCGCTTGCATGATCGTGCGCCACGCCGCGCTAAATAATGTTACATTGCAGCCATATGGGATCCATCAATAAAGTGATCTTGATCGGCAACATCGGCAAGGACGCGGAAACTAGGTTTACCCCTTCCGGCGTCTCCGTCACGAATTTCTCCTTGGCCACCAGCCGCCGTTATAAAGACCAGCAAACCGGAGAGTGGAAGGAACAAACCCAATGGCACCGCATAGTATACTGGCGGGCGGAAAACGTCGCCAACTATCTGCTGAAGGGTAAGCAGGTCTGTGTGGAAGGCCGCCTGGAAACCAAAAGCTACGACGACAAGGATGGCAAGAAAGTCTACACCACCGAGGTCATCTGTGAGCACCTCGAGCTGCTTGGCAGCCGTCAGGACGGCGGCGGATCGGCTCCCGGCGAATATAGCCAGCAGCCTGTGTCCATGCCGCGTAGCGCCGCTCGCCCGGTCGCCGTTCCCAGCCCGGCCGCGCCGTCCGCGCCACCCGAAGACCCCGCCTTCAACCAAGGCATCACCGACGACGACGTGCCGTTCTAAGTTCGGCCGCGCCTTGGATCATGGGCAAGAAACCGCAGCGGCACACCTGGCCCGAGGCCAAGAAGCTGTGCCGCCTCAACCAACTCGATATTGAGATGGCCAAGCGTCTCGGCTTCGGGCCGGATACCTTGATCCGGGCCATCCCCAGCCCCAAACAGAGATGGAAGCTCCCGGTAAAGGATTGGGTCCAGGAACTGCACTTCAAGCAATTCGGCAAAGTGCTCGGCGAAAAGCCGCCGGACGCAGCGCTTCCCGATGTGCCATTCTAAATAGCGCATTGCTGAAGAGCCAATTGGAGGCGGCCAATCTTGGCCGGGATCCCCTCTGGGGACGGCTTTTAGCCGGCTCACGTCCACAAGAAATACCACCGGAATATATTACTTTATTCCTCTAATTCTCCCCGTTCCCCAATCTGCATAATTAGTTTTCCCCGTGCTTTGAATCGTTTAGCGGAAATGCCCCCCTTGTCCCGTGTACGGGGCAGCTATCTTGAGGGCAGAAAGGCGGTTGCCCGCAAGACTGGGAACCGCCAAGGCACGACCGATGGATCCGATTATCATCTACATCCTCGGTGGGTTTTGGCTCTAAAGCCATTACAAATACATTAAAATCGGCGCTTAACCCAGCGCGTTAAAACATAAATCATTGAAAATGATTGCCACTTTCACGGCAAATACTGGTATGATTCTTTGGGGGTGCTGTTGCAGGCTACCCCCAAAGACAACCAGACCGGAAATACTCCAGACCGCAAGGCAAGGAGTGGGGTTGATAGGGACCAGGCTGTTGGTCTGTTTATTTTTGATTATGCTGCTCGCTGGAACGCTGGTGCGCCCCGTTCCGCCGCCCAGGACGCCGCCCCTGGCAACCCGCAGTCGGAAAACTGCACGCACGGAAAAGCTAACGGCACAGTACCAGCAATCCTACAAGGTATTCCGCACCGGCGGCTTCCGTGAGACCGTTGCCCTGGACGAGCAAGGATACCGCGACGCGTTGCGCGCCGGCGAACCGAAAATTGCGGCGCAGTTCCTGAATGGCCTGGCCAGTTGCCGGTTCGCCTTGCACCAGTATCGAGAGGCGCTTCAAACATATTTGCAGGCGCGCAAACTGGCGGAGGACTCGGGTGATAATATCACTGCCGAAAAGGCGGATTTCAATATCTCATCGCTTTATTCCCGCCTCGGACAAATGGACGCCGCCACGGAGGCAATCGGCCGCGCCATGGCGCGCCTGTCCGGCCCGGAGCGCCGCGCACAGCTCCCCCAACTATTGACCCACTTGGCTGCCCTGCAGTTCGGTCAGGGCCGCATGCTGCGGGCCATCGATTTGTATAGGCAGGGCATTGCCGCGGCCGACCGCGCAGGCGACCTGGAAATGTGTGCCTTAGCGTGGAACGACCTGGGGTATGGATACCTCGAACACCAACAACTTCCCCAAGCCGAGCACGCCCTTCTGGAAGCCTACCGCATGCGCAAACTCAACCATCTGCGCAGCGTCGAAAGTTCCTACCGGAATCTCGGCGTGTTGCGTTTGGAGCAAGGCGACCTGCGCTCGGCCTCCGTGCTGCTGGACCGGGCCCTGGCCCTTTCCAGGAAGTCGGGCAGCTTGCGGCCGAATTGGGAGGTCTATTATGCGCGCGGGCGGGTGCGCCTGCAGCAAAACCGTCTCCAGGAGGCACTCGACGATCTGCGTATAGCCGCGAGTTTGGCCCGCACCTGGCGCCGGGATTCGTTAACCGACGACGCCACCCGGGTGAGCGCGGAGAACATCGTGCAAAAGGTTCATTCCGCGCTGGTGGATGCCGGAAACCGGCTGTATTTCGCGACCCACCAGCCCGCGCTTGCGCAAGAGACCTTCGAGTCCGCGGAGGCCAACCGGGCCGCCAGCTTGCGCGCGCTGCTTGCGGAGCCGCGCGATTGGCGCCGCAATCTGCCCGCCGAATATTGGGAGACACTGCGGAAACTCGAAGCCGCCCAGGTGGAATTGCTGCGATCTCCGGGAGCACCTGCCAGTCCGGCGGAAGAACTGGTACGTCAATTACAAGGCGCACTCGTCCAGTGGGAGTCCCGCGCCGGCTCGACGACCGATGTGGAAGTGCCTGATCTGCTCGAACACACGCGCCGCAGCCTCGGTCCGGACGCCGCCTTCTTCGCCTTTCACCTCGCTTCGCCCGATTCGTACCTTTGGGCGTTGTCGCGCGAAAGTTTCGCGCTATACCGCTTGCCTCCCGCCAAGGAGATTGGCGCGCTAGTGGCTCGTTTCACTAAAGCCGTCCGCCAGGGCGGCGCTGATGCCCAGCCGGCCGGTGCCCGGATCTTCCGCATGTTGTTTGGACAGCTCGATCCCGCATTCCGCAAGAAACCGCGCTGGCTGCTGGCGCTGGATGCGCAATTGTTCGAACTGCCCTTCGCCGCCCTGATCGAGGACACTCGCGCGCGGTGCCCCGTATTCCTCGCTGAACGTCATTCCTTGCAGATTACCTCCGGCGCCGCGATGCTTTCGCCCGCCAGCCCCCAGCGCAGCCGTTTCGCCGGTCCCTTCGTGGGCGTTGCCGACCCCGTTTACAATATGGCCGATCCGCGCTGGAAAGCTTCCCAGCCCGCTCCTTTGCTTGGCTTCTTTACGGCGCGCGCCGGCGATTCCGCAGCCGCCGACGATCTGCACCTGGCGCGCCTCGCCGGTAGCGCGCGGGAGGTGGCCGGTTGCGCCGCCGCCTGGAGCGGTTCGCGAACCCCGGTATTGCTGGAAGGCGCGTCCGCTTCCCGCCAGCGGCTGCAGGCCGCGCTCAACGACCATCCCGCCGTGCTGCATTTCGCCACCCACGTGCTGCATTCCAGCGTCGATTCCAGCCGTGGCGCGGGGTCCGAGCTCATCGTGCTGAGCCTCACCTATGGCGGGCAGCACGAGGTCCTCAGCCCGGTCGAGATCGCCACCTGGAATCTGGATGGCGCGCTGGTTTCCTTGAGCGGCTGCAGTTCCGGCTCGGCCGATGCCCTTCCCGCCACGGGTTTGATGGGCCTTACCCGCGCCTGCCAGGCCGCCGGAGCCCGTGCCGTGGTGGCCAGCCGTTGGCCCACTCCGGATGACGCCGGAGCGCTCTTTCTCTCCTTCTACCGCTATTTGCGCGCAGCTCCGCAGGCCGGACCGGCCGTCGCGCTGCAACATGCCCAGATCGATATGCTCCGGTCTTGCACCTGGCGTTCAAACCCGCTCTATTGGAGCGCATATTTCGTTACGGGGAACCAACAATGAGGGCCAACGATATTGCCGAAGACACTGCCGAGAGCCGGTCGGCTGCCGCCCAGCCCTGCTGGGGCGAACTGGTCGAAAAAATCAGGCAAAACGATCCCGATGGATTAGAGGAACTGTATCGGGTCTTTTCGCGCGGTGTGCGTTTTTATTTGTGCAGGCAACTCGGCCCCCAGGATCTGGACGACCGGGTGCACGATACCTTCCTCATCGTGGCGCAAGCCATCCAGCGGGGAGAGTTGCGCGAACCCGATCGCCTGATGGGCTACGTGCGTACGATCGTCCGCCGGCAGGTAGCCGCCCAGATCGAGGAAAACGTTCTCAGCCGCAAGCAGCAGTTCGATCTGGACTGGGGGCTGGCCGTGCGCGACACCGGCAGCAATCCCGAACAAGCCGCCATCCGGCAGGAGAATCAGCAGCTTGCCGCCAGGGTCCTAAAGAGCATCGCGCCCCGCGATCGCGAGATTCTGATACGCTTTTATCTTTGGGAACAGCCGGCGGAGCAGATTTGTACCGAGATGGGGTTGACCGATACCCAGTTCCGGCTGCTTAAATCGCGCGCTAAAGCCCGCTTCGGCCTTCTCGGCAAAAGGAAGGTTACAAAACGTCTAGTACCTTTTGGTGAGAGGAATTGGAGGGAAATACCACTTAAGCGGTAATGAGACGCCGAAAGGATTATGCAAAGTTGGAGTTCGCCCACGGGTATCACGCCACTGACGACGCACTGGAGCGGTATGCGATGGGGCGTTTGTCTGAGCCGGAATTGGCCGGGCTTGAGGAGCACCTGCTCGTCTGCGAGTCCTGTCAGGACCGGCTGGCCCTGGAGGACAGCATCCGGCAGGGCGTGCGCGATAAAGGGGTGGTCCTCCACCAACCCCGCGACGTGGTTTGGTGGCGATTCCCGAAAATAGCCTGGGCCGCGGGTTTGGTGACAGCGGGCCTGGCGGTCTTGGCCGGATTCGAGTGGCAGTCCATGCGACGTGCGCAAGGGACGCCGGCTGTGATTCTGCTCCAGACCACGCGCGGAACGGATGATCTAACACCGGCCGCGCCCGCGGGCAGGCCTCTCACCGTAGTGCTCGATTTAACCGGCTTGCCGCAATTCGCCAAATACAAGCTCGAAATCGTGCGCGCCGCCGGGCACCCTGTGTTTCAAGCCAACCCGGCGTCCCAGGGCAACAAGTTGCAGGCCACCGTTTCCCGTGGCTTGGCGTCCGGCGTCTATTTTGTCCGGGTATACTCGCCCGCCCAGGAACTGCTCCGCGAATACGCCCTCGTCGTGCGCGGCTGACCGGCGAGAAGGCCTGCCTGCACTACTGTTCATCAGTTTCGTCGCGCGCCGCAACGAATTGTGGGGCAGGCTCTCAGCCTGCGGCGGCCTCCCAGGCCGCCTCCCCCAACCGTTTGCGGCTTGCCGCAATGTGGGGCAGACGATCGTTTTATGTCGTCTGCCAGCGCTCCCCTAAGGCTGCAGACCACGAAGTGCGATGGTCTGCCCCACCAAAGTGAACAAGGAGCCTACGCAGGCGGTTCGCATCGACCATCGCGTGGGACTGGGCACGGGCGTGTTGCGCTGGGCTGAGTGCCCGGAGCTTTTTTTGTCGTACTCTCAAATAGAGAGGACTTCCATGCGCGCCTTATCGCTCATCTGCGCCGGCCTGGCTTGCCTGCCGCTGGCGGCTCAGGAGGCGAACCTCCCCGTGATCCGCAGTACCACCCAGGAAGTGCTTCTGGATGCCGTGGTGCGAGACAAGAAAGAGCACCTCATCCGCAACCTGAAGCCGGATGAGATCCGCGTGCTGGAGGATGGCGTTCCCCAGAAGCTGCAGACCTTCCGCTTCACCGATACCGAGTCCGATCAGCCGCAACCCGCCGCCGCGCAGCCGGGCGCCCCGGCCGCCAACGCCGCCGCGCCGAATGCTCCCGCGCTCAACCCACTCCACAATCTCAACATCGTCACCATCGTCTTCGAGCGCATGGGACCGCGCAGCCGCCTGTACGCCCAGCAGGCCGCCGCCGAATTCCTGACCAACGAATTCCGCTCCAATACCTATGGCGGCGTCTTCAGCCTGGACTTCCGTTTGAACGCCCTGCAGCCCTATACCAACAATCAGGACCTGCTGCGCAAAGCCATTACGCGCGCCACCACCGGAAACTACACCGAATTCCGCAAGGATTCTGAAAACGTGCTAAATAACATGGCCGTCCAGGTCTCCAGCGATCAGGGCGGCATCCACATTGGCACGGCCGGCGGCGGCGATCCGTTCCAAAGCAGCGGCGCAGCCACGCAGGGGGCCGAATCCAACGGCCTGAGCTCGGATGGGCAGATGGCGTTGGCGCGCATGGTTTGGAAGCAGATGGAAATGGTCAACTACGGGGCCGGCTGGCGCTCGCTCGACGGGCTGCTGTCGCTGGTCCAGGCGCAGGCCGCGCTGCCCGGCCGCAAAACTGTCCTACTGCTTTCCGAAGGACTGGTGGTGCCTTGGCAGGTCGAGAACATGTTCCAGGCCATCATCGCCGCGGCCAACCGCGCCAACGTGAGCGTCTATTGCGTGGACGTCACCGGGCTATCGGTGAAGTCTCCGGCGACTGCCAGCACCGATCTGCTGCGCACCGGCGCGCGCATCAGCAAAAGCCAGAACATGACGGCAACCGGCGATGCAGCCATCGACATGTTCCACCAGGACGACACCGTGGGAATGAGCCTGCACGCCAACCCGCAACAAGCCATGGCGGAGCTGGCGGAATCCACCGGCGGTTTCCTGATCGCCAACACCAACGGCACCGCCAAGCCCATGCACAAGGTGATGGAAGATGTGCGCGCGCACTATGAGCTGAGCTACGTTCCCACATCGCAGAATTACGACGGGCACTTCCGCAAGATCGAAGTGCAGGTGACGCGGCCGGGCGCGCAGGTGCACACGCGCACCGGGTATTTCGCCTTGCCGCTGCTGGGCGGCGAGGTTTTGCAGCCCTTTGAAATGGCCGCGCTGGACGCCCTGAACGCCAAGCCCCAGCCGAAAACTTTCGCGTTCCGCGCGCAGGCTCTGGCGTTCCGCGGAGCGCGCAGCGCCGTGCAATATTCCATGGTCTTCCAGGTGCCCATGCAGAACATGTCGTATCGCGAGGACAAGCAAACCGCCAAACTGCGCACGCACATTTCGCTCCTTGCAGTGGTGAAGGACCCCGACGGCCAGGTGGCCGCGAAAGTGAGCCGCGACCTGGCTAACGATATTCCGGCGGACAAGTTCGAAGCCTTCGCCCGAGGCGATTTGACCTTCGCGCAACCCCTTCTGCTGTCGCCAGGCCGGTATACGGTGGAGACCGCCGTGGTCGACCGGGAAAATGGCGCGGCCAGCGTCAAGCGCGCGGCCCTGATCGTGTCCGATCAGCCGGGCATAGGGTTGAGCGAACTTGTTCCGGTGCGGCGCGTCGATCCTTTCGACGTCCCCCGCGACGGCGGCTGGAATCCCGCCGACCCGCTGCACTTTTCCGGTGGCAAAATTACGCCGTCGCTCGACGGAGTGTTTGCGGCCGGAACCGAAATCCCGCTTTATATGGTGGTCTATCCGGCCCCCACCGGCAGCGCGCCGCGGATTTCGATCGAAGTGTTGCAGAATGGGAAGCCGGTTTCGAGCGCCTCGCCCGAGTTGCCGGCTCCCGACGCGACCGGCGCCATCCCCTTCATGAGCGGCATTCAGCCCCCTCCGGGCCAGTACGAAATCAAGGTGACCGCGCGCCAGGGCGCCTCCGCCGCCAGCCGTATGATCGCGCTACGCGTACAATGACACCAATGCGTTTTGAATGCCAGCCAGGTTGCACGGCCTGTTGCCAGCGGAAAGGATTTGTCTACCTGACCGAGGACGATATCGCGCGTGCCGCCCGATTCCTGGGGCTAACGGCCGCGGTATTCGAACAGCGCTACATTTACCGGACCAAGAATCTGCGCCGCCTGCGCATCCCGCGCGGAGGGCAATGCCGGTTTCTGCGCGCGGATGGCTGCTCGATTCATCCGGCTAAGCCCACGCAGTGCCGCATCTTTCCATTCTGGCCGGAGCTGACCGAAAACAGCCGCAAGTGGCGCGGGACCGCGGCCTGGTGTCCGGGTATCGGCAAGGGCGAACTGGTGCGGATCGAAACTGCGCGGACGCTGGCCCAAGAGATGCGCGGGGCCTACCCGTCGATGTATCCGTAACCCATCTGGAGATTGCATGGCGAAGAATTTCAAAGAACTGTCCGAGCAGGAAATCCTGGCGCTGGCCGTTTCGCTGGAGGAGGAAGACGGCCGCATTTACGGCGACTTCGTGGACGGCTTGCGCGAGAGCTATCCGGCCACCGCGCAGATGTTCGAGGAGATGCAGGCGCAGGAGAACGGGCATCGCCGCGCGTTGATCGACATGTTCCAGCAGCGTTTCGGGGATCACATTCCGCTGATCCGCCGCCAGGACGTGAAAGGTTTCGTCACACGCCGGCCGGTGTGGCTGGTGCGGCCGCTGGGCATCAATGTCGTGCGCAAGCAGGCCGAGATCATGGAACTGGAAACCCGCCAGTTTTATGAGAAAGCCCAGGAGCGGGTGACCGACGCATCCACCCGCAAACTGCTCGGCGATCTGGCGGAAATGGAGCGCCAGCACCAGGCCAGCGCGGAGTCGCTGGAGCAGAGCCTCACCACCAACGTGCGCGAGCAGGAGGATGCCGCCAGCCGGCGCCTGTTTGTGCTGCAGATCGTGCAGCCCGGATTGGCCGGTCTGATGGACGGTTCCGTCTCGACCCTGGCGCCGCTATTCGCGGCGGCCTTCGCTACCCAGAAAAGCCACGACGCCTTTCTGGTCGGCCTGGCCGCCTCGGTGGGCGCGGGCATTTCCATGGGCTTCGCCGAGGCGCTCTCCGACGATGGATCGCTGACCGGTCGCGGGCATCCTTGGGTGCGCGGCGTGGTCTGCGGCCTGATGACCACTGCAGGCGGCATCGGACATACGCTGCCGTTCCTGCTTCCGAACTTTCACATTGCATTTACGGCCGCGGTGCTGGTGGTGGCGGTGGAGTTGGCATCCATCAGCTACATCCGGCATCGCTACATGGACAGCCCGCTGCTAGCGGCCACACTGCAAGTGGTGCTGGGAGGAGTGCTGGTGTTTCTGGCGGGGGTGTTGATCGGTAGCAGCTAGGAAGAAAGAAGTCAGAAGAAAGAAGTCAGAAGACAGAATGCAGCCGCGCGTCGGGGCGTCTTATTCTGACTTCTGACTTCTGACTTCTGTCTTCTCCTCCACCATCTCTAATTGGTCCCCCTTCTCTGTGCCACTGGCTGCCACCGCTCCGGCCGGCAGTTCAAGGATTGAATGCGCGGTGAGGCAGGCGGACAGCCTCCAGGGGACCATGCGGTGACGAACCTTGCGCACCTTCTGATTTCGGTCCAGGTAAACCAGGTCGATGGCGAACTTCATGAAGAAGCTGTGCACGGATTCGCACGGGACAATCCAGAGGCCTTGGCCGGGGTCCAGACGCTCGTGTTTGAGCAATCCTGTGCGGCGCTTTTCGCTGGTGTCTGCGACTTCGGCCGCGTCTGCTAGAACGGTGTTGCGGGTCTGGTTGCGAACGACCATTTCAAAGTCCCTTATAGCATATAGCGGGGCAGGCCCTCGGCCTGCGGCGGCCTCTCAGGCCGCCTTCTTTCTTGGAAAATGCCCACTTCGAGCGATCCAGGCTAACCTGGAGTCAATGCGACTGCTAACCGGCCCAGCCGGGTCGGGCAAGACCTCCCGCATCCTGGAACGCTTCCGCGACGCCTTACGGCGGCGGGATTCCGGCGTGCGCCTGCTCACTCCCACGGCCACCATGGCGCAGCACCTGCAAAACCAAGTGTCGCGCGAGGGGTTTGTTTTCCGGCCCGCATTGATCCAAACGTTGTCGCGCTTCGTGGATGCGTTTGCCGCGGACATGCCGCAGGTTTCCGAACCGCTACTCTATCTGATTGTCGAAGAGGCCGCCAGCCGCGTGAATCGCCCCGAGTTTGCGCGCGTGGTCCAACTGCCTGGATTTTGTGCGGCCCTGGCGCGCACCATGGAAGAATTCTCGTCGGCCGGGTGCGATGCGGAACGGCTC
>Ga0187871_10003038_pt1 | contig 13194 bp, 8 predicted proteins | sample June2016WEW_16_1_FD_132988 | JGI IMG/M metagenome (GOLD analysis project Ga0187871, IMG submission 132988) | Peatland microbial communities from SPRUCE experiment site at the Marcell Experimental Forest, Minnesota, USA - June2016WEW_16_10 | ecosystem: Environmental > Terrestrial > Soil >... | reverse complement strand
TTTGATGTTACGAATCTCGGGGCGATCCTTTTCGCGGTGCGTTTGAGCTCATTCGACCGGCTTTCGCGGAAAGCGCTTCGTGTCGTTATATATAAAGGATCGAACCGCATAGAAGCTGTCAAGGAGCAGCCCGGCGGGCGAGGTTATGCTATTGGTTTTGAAGGAGCTGTTTCATGGATAAATGATCAACTGCCGCAAAATGAGCATATCGGGCAGGCATTGCGGACCGAAGTAAGGATGTTCCCTCAGATTGCTATCAGGGAATTGGTCGCGAATGCTCTTATTCACCAGGATTTCAACATCTCAGGTTCCGGACCGATGGTCGAAATATTTTCCGACAGGGTCGAAATAAGTAACCCCGGAACCCCGCTTATCGATCCATTGCGTTTTATCGATGAACCGCCACGGTCGAGGAACGAAGATCTCGCTTCTCTCATGCGCAGAATGCACATTTGCGAAGAACGCGGAAGCGGTATCGATAAGGTTATAACCGCCATAGAAGAATTTCAATTGCCTGCACCTGATTTTCGTGTGGCGGGCGGAAGCATGGTGGCTGTTCTCCTGGGTCCGAGAAATTTTTCAAGAATGGATCGGGAGGAACGCATTCGCGCCTGCTACCAGCATACAGTTATGATGTATGTCTCGGGGAAACGAATGAAAAATGAGTCTTTAAGAAAGCGGCTCGGTATAAAAGATGAAAGTTATCCGTTAGCTTCTCGCATTATCAGCGATACGATAAATTCAGATTTAATCAAGCGGCATTCTGAAGGAAATGAGTCGCTACGAAATGCAAGTTATGTCCCCTTTTGGGCTTGAAGATATGTAATTCGTCGCTTATCATTAGGATGAAATATTCATAATTATATAAAAACCAACAAGTTATATATGTAGCGTCATATAACTGTAGGTAAAAATGGTGCTACGGCAGTTCAGTCGATAGATCATGAATCCATAAAACGGCTTGTGTCTCACAAAATAGTAGCTAATTTTTTTGTGTCTCAAATTTGCCGTTTTTTGAGACGCAAAAGGAGTTATGTTGAACCGGTGAGACACAACGGCGGGTTTTAAGTTAAAGATAACCGATTATCTTTAACTTATTTCATTATTAAGTTAAAGATCGCGAGAGAAGAGGATTAATGCGAGCCACCACCGAACAAGCCTTCGAAGCCTATGCCGAAGAAACGCTTCTTAAGCATGGGTGGGTTTCGCTCTCCACTACCTTATGGGATAAGAAGCATGCGCTTTTTCCTTCGCAGGTAATCGACTTCATCCGGGCTACCCAGACGGGTCTGTACGATCAAATGGCCAAACTTCTGGGCGGCGAACTGGATGCCAAGTTGATCGAAGCGCTCATAAAAGAGCGGGAGATCAAGGGCTCCCTGCATGTGGTTCGCCACGGCTTCAAATGTTACGGCAAGATATTCTCTCTGGCGTATTTCAAACCTGCCCACGGCTTGAATGAAGAGGCGATATATCTATATAGAAAGAACCATCTCGGCATAACCCGGCAGGTTCCCTGCCATCCTGGCGACAACAGCACGGTCGATATGGTGCTTTCGGTTAACGGAATGCCGCTGACGGTGATCGAACTCAAGAACCCGGTTTCCGGGCAGACCTGGAAAAATGCCATTAATCAGTACAAGGCCGACCGGGACCCGCGCGCGCCGCTCTTTCAGTTTAAAAAAGGGGCGATCGTGTTCTTCGCCGTCGATCCCGATCAAGTTCATATGACCACGCGGCTGTGCGGGGAAAGGACGTTCTTCCTTCCGTTCAACCGGGGCAGCCATCCGGGCGAAGTGCAGTGCGGCGCCGGAAATCCGCAGCATGCCTCCGGGCATCGCACCGGCTATTTCTGGGAAGAGATACTCGATCGCGACAGCTTCATCGATATCATCGGCAATTTCATGTTTATCGAAACGCGGGAAGAAACGGTAGAGGACGGCGCGGGCAAAAGAATAAGAAGAACTTCGGAAGCGATGATTTTTCCGCGCTTTCACCAGTTGGATGCCGTCCGTAAGCTGGTCAATACGGCTCGGTTGGAGAAAGTCGGCGGCAATTATTTGATTCAACACTCCGCCGGCAGCGGAAAAACGAACAGCATCTCCTGGCTTTCGCACCGGCTTTCAAGCCTGCATACCGCTGCCGACGAGAAGGTTTTCGACTGCGTGATCGTGATAACCGATCGCCGTGTTCTCGACAAGCAGCTTCAGGACGCCATATATCAGATAGAGCACGCCCAGGGCGTCGTAAAGCCCATTGAAGACAACTCCCGCCAGCTTGCCGAGGCATTGGTCGATGGCACCAAGATCGTGATCACGACCTTGCAGAAATTCCCCTTTGTCCTTCGGGGGCTGCTGCATATCGCCGAAGAAAAAAATCCCGGCGATCCCGACCGGGTTCCATTTGAACGGGCGAAGGAATGGGAGCGGAAAATTGCCGAACGGACGTATGCGGTCATTGTCGATGAGGCGCACTCGAGCCAGACCGGCGAATCGGCGCGGGAGCTCAAGCAGTTGCTCGGGGCGGGAACAGTGCAGGGCGCGGACGAAACCGAGAACGACTGGGAAGACGGGCTTAACCGGGTCATGGAGTCGCGAGGCAGGCAGAGCAATCTGAGTTTTTTCGCCTTCACCGCCACCCCCAAAGGCAAGACGCTCGAACTGTTCGGCCGGGTGGGAGATTCGGGAAAACCGGAGGCGTTCCACCTTTATTCCATGCGTCAGGCGATCGAGGAGCATTTCATTCTGGATGTTCTTCAACGATATACGACCTACAAGACCTATTTCAAGCTGGTTAAGAAATTCGAAGACGATCCGTCAATGCCGAAGAAAAAAGCGGCGAAGAAACTGGCGAAGTACCTTGTATTGCATCCGGTCAATATCGCGCAGCGGACCGAGATCATCGTCGAACATTTCAGGAACGCCGTCAGAAATAAACTCGGCGGACGCGCCAAGGGAATGGTGGTGGCCGGCTCGCGGCTCCATGCCGTGCGGTACATGCAGTCGTTCACGAAATATCTCGCGGATAACCTGTACACGGACATCCGCCCGCTGGTCGCGTTCAGCGGAACGGTCATTGACCCGGATTCCGGCGAAGAGTTCACCGAACCGGGCATGAACATCGACGTGGTAACCGGAAAATCCATATCCGAAAGCCAATTGCCCGACCGATTCGACAGCTCGGATTACCAGATATTGCTTGTGGCGAACAAATACCAGACCGGCTACGATCAGCCGCTTTTGTGCGCCATGTACGTGGATAAGCGGCTTGACGGCGTGCAGGCGGTGCAGACGCTTTCGCGCCTCAATCGTAATTCCGATGGGAAAGAGCCTCCCTTTGTGCTTGATTTCGTCAACGACGCGGTGGGGATTTACGAAGCCTTCAAGCCGTATTATGATGCAACACAGCTCGAAGCGCCCTCAGATCCGGGGCATCTGGAAACGCTCAAGCATGAACTGAATGCCTTCCAGGTGTATCATTGGTCCGAAGTCCAGGCGTTCGCGCAGATTTTCTATCTTCCCCCGAACCGGCAGAATCCGTCGGACCATGCCCGTATGCAGAAGCAGGTAGAGCCCGCGGTCGACCGGTTCAATGCGCTGGACGAAGATATCAAGGAAGCCTTTTATGAGAAGCTGACCGCCTATGTGCGGTTTTATTCCTTCGTAAGCCAGATAATTCCCTATTCCGACGCGGAACTCGAAATGCTCTACAGCTTCGGGCGCTTCCTGATTCCCTGCCTTAAATTCGGCGACGAGACGGTAAACCCGCATCCGGAAAAAGAGGTCGAGCTTCAGTATTACCGGATAGAGAAATCAATGTCCGGCTCAATTGTCATGGCGGATGGCGCTCCGGGTTATGGCGTCAAGAGCCCGACGGCGGTCGGGACCGGCAAGTCTAAGGATGAAAATAAGCCGCTCTCGGAGATCATCGAGATGCTGAACGAACGACTCGGGACCGATTTTACCGAGGAACACCGCCTGTTTTTCGAGCAGATAAAGGAGAAGGCCAGCAAGGATGAACGGATAATCCAGACCGCCCGCGCCAATTCGCTTGATAAGTTTGAATTAGGCATACGGAAATTCATCGAAGGGTTGATGATGCAGCTGATGTCGCAGAACGATGAAATCGTCACCCGGTATATCGACGACGCCTCTTTTCAGGAGGTCGTTTATCCGCTGCTGGCGAAGAGGATTTATGAGGAGATAATGAAGGCGGCATGAGGGGCGTAATGCTACATCGTGGCAATTGGGTAACGGCTTTAACCTTAAAGGATATTTACTGCCAATGAACAACGTGAAATCCGTTCTCGCGCACCTTCGCGTCAATGCAACCGCTTATTAGTCGGTGTGCCAGTCTTGCGCCGCCGAACGCTTACCCGACCTCATCCACCTCTGGAAGAACGTTTTTCTACGTTTGTACATGCTGAAGGGATTTATCAAGCAGTCTTCGCCGGACATAGACATTAAATTTATGCGGATAGTCCATAAAGCCGGTTGCTTCCAGTCGCAGGTACTTAGGGTTATAGTTGTACTACCTCAGTTGCTTAAAATCTGTAAAAAAATTGTGTGCGTACCTGCTCTCGGTTAAGGTTAAATAGCGAATTTTAGGAAGGCACTCAGGAGAGGGTAGCTACCGGGCGGTCAAAATCCTGCTTGAATACGGTTACCGAACTTGGTACGAGATTTGCAGAAGTATGAACCATAGTTATGAAATACCGAAAGCCTTGCCCGAGTCCGCAGCGAATGTAGTGACGGAAGCGAAAGGAGGACAGAGGATGAAGACGAAAGATTTCACCACTTCTTTTACGGTAGACCAGTCTCCCGGAGAAGTCTTTGGCGCCGTCAACAACGTTCGTGGATGGTGGGCGGAAGAAATTGACGGCAGTACCGACAAACTCGGCGCTGAGTTTAAGTTCCACCACAAAGACTTTCACCGCAGCACGCAGAAGATCACTGCATTGGCGCCGGGTAAGAAAGTCGCATGGCATGTCGTGGACAGCCACCTTAACTTTGTTAAAGACAAGACCGAGTGGAAAGGTACAGATATTGTCTTTGAGATCACCAGGAAGGACGACAAGACCGAACTCCGCTTTACGCACGTCGGCCTGGTTCCCGCCCTTGAATGCTACGGTGACTGTTCAGGCGGATGGAGCTTCTATATCAACGATAGTTTGCGCAGCCTGATTACGACAGGTAAAGGGCAGCCCAACCCGAAGGAAAAGGGGGGAAGGGGAAAACGATATCAAGATCGATACCGGGAACTAAAGCCGCACCGACCAAAGCGAGTTGGTTCGCGGGCGACCGAGGTCGCCTGAAACTGTTGTAACGACAAGATGGAGAGAAACGATGAAGACGAAAGATTACACCACTTCTTTTACGGTAGACCAGTCACCCGAAGTAGTCTTTGACGCCATCAACAACGTTCGTGGATGGTGGTCGGAAGAGATTGACGGCAGCACCGACAAACTCGGTGATGAGTTTACCTACCATTACAAAGACGTCCACAATTGCAAAATGAAACTAATGGAAGTCACTCCTCACAAGAAAGTCGTTTGGTCTGTCGTGGACAACTATTTCAACTTTACTAAAGACAAAAACGAGTGGAAGGGCACAAAAATCATCTTTGAAATCTCTAAAAAAGGAGGTAAATCTGAAATCCGCTTCACGCACGTGGGTTTGGTTCCAGAATATGAATGTTTCAATATCTGTTCAAACGCATGGGGCTCTTATATCAACGATAGTTTACGGAGTTTGATTACTAGCGGTAGAGGTCACCCCAACCAGAGAGAAAAAGGGGATGGAAAAAAGGCTTAGTTACCGGGCGCAACCGGATTGCAAAAAAGCCCCGAAACCCGCATCAAATAAGGGGTTTCGAGGCTTTTTCAGTGGTACGCTCTCCACTTGATCAAGCGTATTCTTCTCCCGTCACATGCGATCTATCGTGGCCTTGATCGCCTTGAAGTTGTCGCTATCCAGATTTCTTTTCAGGAACTGATAATTCTCCCTGTAGAGTTTTTTCGCATCGTCGTTTTTTTGCTGGGAAAGGAGCGCGAAGATGTCGTTGAACACCTTCATGGCCTGGTCATGATCCTTAGCCTTCTGCTCGGCCGCCGCCTTCTGCCCCGCCGCCTTCTGCTCGGCCGCTGCCTTCTGCTCTGCCGCCTTCTGCTCGGCCGCCGCCGCTTTCTGCTCCGCTGCCGCTGCCTTCTGCTCGGCTGCCGCCGCCTTCTGCTCCGCCTCGGCCGTCTTTTTCCCCTCCTGCGCTACCGCGTATTCCCGCTCTATCTTGAGGGAGGCGATCCTCCTCTGCGCGTTGTCGATGAGCTTATTCGTGGCATACAGTTCAATGGCGATCTTCCGGACCCTGTCCTGGGCCGATTGCTTTCCGGAGAGGGAGGCGTTTCTGATCGCCCCCTTGCTTGCCAGAAGGGACGCGGTAGTTTTGTTGTTTTCGGCGATTGCCGCGGCGTATTGGGCAATGGGATCGGCGACGGCCTTGATCTGCTGGTCCTGTAGCGCCTGCAGGGAAGCGATGGCCTGCGCGTTTTTCGCCTGTTCGTCCGTCAGATCGGCCAGCTGTTTCTGCTGCGCCGCGGCAAGGCTGTCGGCCCGTATCTTATCCGCGACGAAGCTGGCGGCCGCCTGCTTGATTTTTTCCTGCAGCGAGGTAAGATCCTGCCTGGCCTTCGCGAGCAAGGAGCTCATTTTATCGATATCCGCCTGCGCCTCGGTTTTTTGCCTCGCCAGGGCGTTGTAGTGGGTTTTTATGACGAGGATCGGCGTCGCATCGGTTAAATCGGCGGTAACCTTGTCGTGAAGCAATTTGGTCCGGTTCTTGGCGATCGTCGCTTTCGCGTCGTTTTTCGTATGCATGAGGTTGTTCGCCGCTGCTTCCTCCGCCTGCGCCGCGGCCGTGAGTTCGTTCAGCGTTTTCTGCGACGCTTCGATCTGGATGTTCAGGGAATCGTTCAAATCGGTCAACTTGATTCCCTCGTTTTTCTTCACGGTCGTTATACTATCGATGACCGCCACGCGGTTCGATGAGGGATTCTTGGTCGAAGGATTCGTCTGATCGAACTGCTCCAGGTTTTTGCGGGCGGCGTCGCGATTCGCCGTCGCCGTCGCGAGCGACACGTTGACCGCCGTAAAGGCGCTGTCGACGATCGGCAGGATATCGCCGCCGTCGGGTAGGGACGCGGCAAACGCCGCCTCCCGCTGCTTGATGCCCGGGTTCGCGCCGACGATGGAATCACGCTGGGCGAGCAGGGTGTCGAGCTTCGCCTCGCGCGAATCGACGAGGCGCTGGCTGCTTTTTTTCTTGGTCTGCACCTGAATCGCCTTGTCCAGAAGCTCGCGTGCGATCGATATGTCGTGGTCGAGGTTGAGTTTTATTCTCAAGGCGTCGAGGAGGGGCTGATCCTCCGAAAGATTCTGCAGGTTCGTCTCCGCTTTGGCAAGGGCGGCAGCGTAGGGCGCGCGAAGCGCGGCATACCGGTTCTGCTCTTCACCGGTGGATTTTGTCAGATGAGTTCGCTCGGCGCCAAGCGCGCCGATCTCTTTGTTCACGGCGGCTATGCGGTCCGCGTGCTGCTGCTTCTGGCTCTCCATCTGCTTGATGATATCCTGGATATGGGCTATCTTACGGTCATTTTCCGCCTTTGCGGCCGCATGCTGGGCAAGGGCCTTGTTTACATCCGAATCGGAAACCATGATCTGGCTGTCGAGGGCGTGCAGCTGGCCGCTGAACCGGTCGCGATCGTCGGTCCGTTGTTTTTCCGCCGCTATCGAATCCTGGCGGAGTTTATCGATATCGGCGGTTATCGCGGCAAGCCCGCTCTCGCGGGCATGAAGAAGCGAATCGTCGCGCGCCGTTTCGCTTTGCAACCTGGCGACGGCCCGTTCATCGGCGGCGGAATCCCTCGGGGCGGGGCGCCCGGCGTGCGACGCGGCCTCGCGCACGGCTTTGATCGCTTTGTCAAGACTGTCGCCGGTTTTACGCAGGACCGAAAGCTGGTCATGGAATTGCGCGGCAAGCGTCATGCTGTCCTGGCGCGCCTTGTCGTAGCTGGTCTTCAGATCGACGGCGTCGTTCTTGCTTTTTGCAAGCTCCGTATCGATCTCGGCGAGCTGTTTCGCGTCCGGCGAAACCTCGGAAGCCGGAGCGGAAACCGCGTTTGCGCTGTCATCGCGCAATGTTTTCACTGCTGTTGTCAATGAATCGACCCGCTGTTGCATGACCGCAATGCGGGCGTCGATGGAGTCGAGAGAGAGTTCGTTGCGGGCGTTTCTCGCGAACAACGTGAATGCGCAACCGGCGCCGAGAATGGCGCATACAATCAATCGCAGGGAGAGGCGGGAACCGACGCGCTCTCGTTCACCGCGTTTGCCGACAGACCGAACCTTCTGGCGCATAGGGAACTCCTCATGCCGTAATGGTTGACTACCTGCCGTTAAAGATGGAAAAACTTATAAAATATACTACAAAATACTTCAAAACCGGCTTATTGCCAAACCGGCCGGACGACGTCGGGTTCACTGAAACGACCGCACGGCGGAAGCGATAATCTGGACGCCCTCGGTGATTTTCTCTTCCGGCGTATGAGAAAATGCCATCCGGAAGCAATTGTTCCGCTCGCCGTACGGATCGAAGGCGCTCCCGATCACGAATGCGGCGCCGCCCTTTATCGCTTTGGCGAAAACCTGCGAAGCATCAATTGACTCCGGCATGGTCACCCAGACGTAGAAGCCGCCTTTGGGGGTTGTCCAGGTTACCGGTGATGGCATCTCGGCCTTCAGGGCATCGAGCATGATCGTCGCCCGGCGGGCATAGGCCGCCCGGACCGTCGAAAGGTAGCGCGGGAGCCTGCCGCTCCTGAGGTACTCGTGCGCCAGGACCTGCGTAAAGGTTGAGGAACATGCGTCCATCGACTGTTTTGCCAGCTCGCACTTTTCCACGATCTCGCGCGGTCCGAGAAGCCAGCCGAGCCGGAGGCCGGGACCGAAGATTTTAGCGAAGGATCCCACGTAGCAGACGGGCGCCTTCGCTCCTGCCAGGGTTTTCAGGGGGATGGTCAGCTGCCTGTCGCGTTCGTCGAAATAGAGTTCGCCGTAGGGATCGTCTTCCAGAAGGCAGAGATCGCGGCCTGCCAGGACCTCCAGGACCTCGCGCCTGCGTTCCTCACGGTAAATGATTCCGGCGGGATTCTGGAACGACGGGTTGAGGTAGACCATTTTCACCCGCGCCCCCTTCGCGTCGAGGACCTTTTTCAGGTCGGCGATGACGATCCCTCCATCGTCGAGCGGCGCGGCCCCCATGGAAGCGCCATAGGAAAGAAACGCCGCCAGCGCGCCGATGAAGCTCGGATTTTCGGTCACGACCATGTCGCCGGGATCGAGCATGACTTTACTGAGGAGATTGATCGCCTGTTGAGCGCCGGTCGTGATGATGAGGCTCTGGCCATCGAAGGGCAATCCCTTTGTTCGCAGGTACTCCGTGAGTGAGGCGAGCAGCGGAGGATAGCCTGCCGTGGGGCCGTACTGCAATGCCGCCTGTTTTACTTCCAGAGAGAGCGCGTCGTAAATATCATCGATGACCGCGGTGGGCAGGAGGCTTGCCGCGGGCATTCCGCCAGAAAAAGAGATGATCGACGGATCGGCGGCAAGCGCCATGAGCCGTCTGATTTCCGATGAACGCATTCCCCGAGCGCTTTGAGAAAAGCGGGGCATCCGAGGCCTCATTTCTACGTTATCCGCTGAAGTCGCGGCATCGCGGCGGCAACCGCCCGATCAACAGGTCCGCGCCGCCGGGCCTTGCGGTCTTCGTTTCAAAAACGATCGTGGTATCGACATTGCCACGGGGGAAAAAATCGCCGATGACGACGAGCCATCGCGGGGCAAGCAGTTTGTCAAGCGTTTCAAACAGAAAGGCGGTCACCGCTTCGTGAAAGGCGCCCAGCATCCTGAACGAATTAAGGTAGAGCTTCCAGGATTTGAGTTCCATGCAGACGCCGCCGGGAAGGTAGCAGACGGTGATGCTCGCGAAATCGGGATAGCCGGTGCGCGGGCAGACGCAGGTGAATTCCGGAAATACGATTCGTATGACGCCGCTTCCGGAACTTTGTTCATGGAACGGGCAGGGAAAGGTTGAAAGGGCGGGCAGGGAGCCGTTTTTCACCGCCTCATCGAGCGAAACATTAGTAGTGAACATAAAACCCTTCCCGCTTTGCCGGGCATGATTTTTTGCACCCGCCGCGTCGTCGCGGACCGCGCGGAACCGCACTCCCTTTTGAAAAATAGCAAACGCAGCCGGACGATTCAATACTTGGTAGGCCCTGCATCATGATACCATGTATTTTTTCAATGACAGGCTATACGTGGGCGCATAATGCCGCGTGTCGTTTTACCGTGCGCCACAACTTTGGGACTCGACGCTTGAACGGGCGTGGCGGGAGAGAAGAGGCGTTAGTGAATTTCGACCGGAGACAAGTTTCCGAATTTGAACGTCAGTATCTTGATAACCTGACGAGCATATCCATCGCGTCGGATACCATCGAAACGGAGCTCTATCATAAGTTCAATGTCAAACGCGGACTGCGAAATGCCGACGGCACCGGCGTGCTGGTCGGCCTGACCAACATCGGCGACGTTCATGGCTACATCGTGGATGAGAATGAAAAGGTGTCGGTCGAGGGCCGGCTGCGGTATCGCGGAATCGATATCGAAGAGATCGTGCGGGGATTCCAGGCCGAAAAACGGCACGGTTTCCATGAGGTGGTCTACCTGCTTCTGTTCGGCCAGCTTCCCTCGCGGGTCCAGCTCGGCCATTTCAACGACATGCTTGATACCTGCCGCGACCTGCCCGAAGGGTTTACCGAGAACATGATTCTCAAGGCGCCGAGTCCGGATATCATGAACAAGCTGGCGAGGGCCATCCTTGCTTCGTACTCGTACGATGTCAACCCGGACAATACCGGCATCCGCAACGTGTTGCGCCAGTGCATCGAACTCATCGCGCGTTTCCCGACCATGGTTGCCTACGGCTACCAGGCGAAGCGGCACTACTACGACAACAAGAGCCTCTATCTGCATAAGCCGCAGGCGGGTTTGAGCACCGCCGAGAATTTTCTGTATATGGTGCGGCCCGACTCTTCGTACACGCCGCTCGAAGCGGAAATTCTTGACCTTGCGCTCGTGCTCCATGCCGAGCATGGCGGCGGGAACAACTCCGCGTTTTCGATCCACGTCGTGACCTCCTCGGATACCGACACCTATTCCGCCGTGGCTGCCGCGGTCGGCTCGCTCAAGGGCACCAAGCATGGCGGGGCGAACATCAAGGTGGCGAAGATGTTCGAGGATATCAAGGAGAATGTCAAGGACTGGCAGGACGAGGAGGAGATCTCCGCGTATCTGACGAAGATACTTCGCAAGGAGGCGTTCGACCGGTCCGGGCTTATCTACGGCATGGGCCATGCGGTCTACACCCTCTCGGACCCGCGCGCCGTGATCCTGCGCGAAAAAGCCGAGGAGCTCGCCTGCGAAAAATCCCGGATCGATGAGTACAAACTTTACCGAGCCGTAGAGCAGTGCGCGCCGCGCGTAATAGCCGAAGTCAAGCAGCAGACGAAACCGATCGCGACGAACGTCGATTTTTACTCCGGCTTTATTTACAGCATGCTCAATATCCCGCGCGAACTGTACACGCCGATCTTCGCGATCTCCCGGATCGCGGGCTGGTCGGCGCACCGGATCGAGGAGATCGTGTCCGGCGGCAGAATCATCCGCCCGGCCTACAAGAGCGTGGTCGATGCCGCGCACTACCTGCCTATTGAAAAACGGTAAGGGCGTTGGCGCTGTCGAGATTTCTTTCCCCTTGCCATAGTCGGTAAGTCCTTGGTTCGGGCCCCAAATGGCGTACCGCTAAAAGCCGTAAGACCTTTGCCGAAAAAAACTTAAGAAACCGCGATAGATACTAGTGCTCGTGTTATTGCCAACTATCATCGAAGATGGCGATTAACGGCGCTCAGGAGCCGGAAACGGCAGCGGCCCGACCCACAAGAACACGGGTGATCGGAATGCGGGCTTTACCCTAATGCCTGAAGGAATTTATTTTGAGGAAGGAAAAGATCGTATTATCGGATTTACCTTTTCGTTTCGCCCATTCTGAAGATAAAACGCCTATGGCCTCAAAGACTAACAAAAACATATGGAAATCATTATGACCAACTTCAAAAGCGTCATTGCGTTCTGTTGTTGCTTGCGATGGATATGGGTTACTCTATTGTCAGGAGTGGCCAAAAGGACGGAGCAAGGGAAATGAGTTCTTTGACAATAAATACTCACACGAACACCGGGAGGTTATTATGGTCAACTTTAAAAGCGTAATGGTTGTTCCCTTGTTGCTTGCGATAAATATAGGATGTACTCAACGAAATCATATTCATATACTGAAATCCGGAGTAGAAAATTGGAATAAATGGAGAAAAGTAAACGCCAGTATTGAACCTAACCTTGCGGGTGCCGACCTACGTGGAGATACCCTCTGGGGAGCTCACCTTGAGAGAGCCGACCTTCGTGGAGCCGATCTTCGGAGAGCCAATTTTGAGGGCGCTTACCTTCGTGGGGCCCGCCTTTGGGAAGTTGACCTTCGTGGAGCCAACCTTGAGAGAGCTGACCTTCGCGGAGACACCCTCTGGGGAGCCCACCTTGAGACAGCCGATCTTCGTGCAGCCGACCTTCGTGGAACCGACCTTTGGGGAGCTGATTTTGAGGGCGCCGACCTTCAAAAAGCCGACCTTCGAGGCACTAACCTTGGGGAAGCCCATCTTGGAAAAGCCGATTTCGAGGGCGCCGACCTTGAGGGAGCCAACCTTGCGGGAGACAACCTGAAGGGAGACAACCTTATGGAAGCCTACCTTGTAGAAGCCAACCTTGAGAGAGCCGACCTTCGCGGAGACACCCTCTGGGGAGCCCACCTTGAGACAGCCGATCTTCGTGCAGCCGACCTTCGTGGAACCGACCTTCATGGAGCTGATCTTTTGGAAACCGACCTTGATAGCGCCCACCTTGAGGGAGCCGACCTAGAAGGAGCCCACCTTTTGGGAGCCGATCTTCGGGGAGTTCACCTTGATAGCGCCGACCTTCGTGGAGCCGACCTCGGGGAATCTGATCTTGAGGGAGCCCACCTTTTGGGCGCCGA
>Ga0187871_10003037_pt1 | contig 13195 bp, 8 predicted proteins | sample June2016WEW_16_1_FD_132988 | JGI IMG/M metagenome (GOLD analysis project Ga0187871, IMG submission 132988) | Peatland microbial communities from SPRUCE experiment site at the Marcell Experimental Forest, Minnesota, USA - June2016WEW_16_10 | ecosystem: Environmental > Terrestrial > Soil >... | reverse complement strand
CTTCCCTTTCTGTTGAAGTGTACGGCGGGTGGGGAAGAAAGGTTACAGATGGAGTATGGGGCAATAAGCGGCGCGTGGCTGACGGAGTACCCCGCGACGGGCGCACCGTGAGGCAGACGGGCGCTTCTTGGAGTGGCAGTCAAGCGGGAACATGGGATGGGTGTCTCAAGCTGTGGGCCAGTGTTCGCAATTCCTGCAAATCACTCTATTTATTGTTCTTGTTTGTGAATTTGGCGCCCAATGATGGACCGGTTAGGCCACCTGAAGAGCTCCCGCTCCACAGGAATTCTGCCGACGGGATGTAGACTTGTTATAGCCCGGTTAATCCTTCCTCGTACCGGGTAGGCAATTGCGAACGACCGCAGTTGTTGAGGTTTTATGAACGCCTTGATCTCCGGATCGTCTTTTTCCAGATGCACGCCCTCTCTACTCCCATTGCAAAATCCCTCTACCTATCAGCTTCAAAGGCGGGGGACCGTGTGCGCCGAGATTGGTTTCGGCCGCTTCGGTGGTTTCTGAATGGCAGCGACAGTTGTTGAAGTTGTCCGGTCGAGACAAACTCAGTTCGGAGCCAGATGGCAGAAGCCCCGTGGACGGGCGGAGACGTGGCTCTTTCTGGCTGCGCTGCTGTGCGGAATCGCCTACATTGGCGTTCACGTGGCGAGGGACCTGAGCAACGTAACGGTAACCAGCTTGTGGCCGTATTTGCTGCTGGGAGCTGCGCTTGCCATCGCGCTGGGCTTCGAATTTGTGAACGGGTTTCACGACACGGCAAACGCGGTGGCGACGGTGATCTATACCAACTCGCTTTCGCCCAAGGTCGCGGTTGTGCTGTCGGGGCTGTGCAACCTGGCGGGCGTGCTGCTTTCTTCGGGGACCGTAGCGTTTGCGGTGGTGACGCTGCTGCCGGTGGAGCTGATTCTGAAGGTGAGCTCCGGCTCTGGCTTCTCGATGATCTTCGCGCTGCTGATTGCCGCCATTTTGTGGAATCTGGGCACATGGTACCTGGGACTGCCCGCATCGAGTTCGCATACGCTGGTGGGATCGATTATCGGCGTGGGCCTGGCGAATCAACTGATGAATCCGCGCCTGGGCGCATCGGGATTGGACTGGGCACAGGTGATCAAGGTTCTGAAGGCATTGCTGATTTCGCCGCTGCTGGGATTTCTACTGGCGGGCGCGCTGATTCTGCTGTCGAAGCGGCTGTTGCGGTCTTCTGCGCTGTATCAAGCACCGAAGGACAACCAGCCGCCGCCATGGCCGATTCGTGCGCTGATGATCGGCACGTGCACAGGGGTGAGCTTCTTCCACGGGTCGAATGACGGGCAAAAGGGCATGGGGCTGATCATGCTGATCCTGATCGGCACGGTGCCGACCGCGTACGCGCTGAATCACGCAGTGGGGTCGACGGAAGCACAGAGCTTTCTGGCGGCAGCCGCGCAAACGAGCCAAGTGCTGGAGCGGTATGCAAAGCCGGATCCAGACCCCGATCCCGACCCGGCCGCGGAGGTGACGCAGTACATTCGCACCGGACAATTGGCTCCGGGGACGATTCCTGCGATGCAGTCAATGATTGCGAGGCTGGACCATGAAGTGGCGCAGTACAGGGCGCTGCAAGCCGCTCCTGCACAGGACCAGACGAACATCCGCAACGACATGTATGTGACGAGCGAAGCCTTCCGGCGGATGCTGAAGAATAGCAATCCGGGATTTACGCCATCCGAAGTGGCAACCGTGAAGAGCTACCAGGCGAAGCTGGACAAATCGACGAAGTACATTCCCGATTGGGTGAAGGTGGCTGTGGCGCTGGCGCTGGGCCTGGGCACCATGGTGGGGTGGAAGCGCATTGTGGTGACGGTGGGAGAGCGGATCGGCAAAGAGCATCTGAGCTACGCGCAGGGCGCGAGCGCAGGACTGGTAACGATGGCCACGATTTTTGCTGCGGATCTGTGGGGACTGCCGGTATCGACGACACATATTCTGAGTTCAGGAGTGGCCGGCACAATGGCTGCAAACGGCAGCGGCCTGCGATTCGCAACGGTAAGAAACATTGCGGCGGGATGGGTGTTCACACTGCCGGCGGCGGCGCTGCTTTCCGGTGTGCTCTACGTCGTGTTTCATTCGATTCTCTGATTGAGATTAGGCAACAAGAACGCCCCCTGCGGGGGACGCCCTCTCGCGTAAACATAAGAAACTACTACGGAATCGTGACCACGACGTCGAATTCACACGGCGTTCACGTTCCTTTCACACGCGTCATTTATCCCTGATGGGGTTTGGCGTTTGTTCCCTCCAAGCAGCGCCGGCAAAATCCAAAATCAAATTCGGAGTTTTCCCCATGGCCGATCTGGCAACGACAGTTGAAGCCCTGCCTCATGGCGGGTCACTTCTCGATAAGAAAATGAGACCTACGTCCGCTTGGGTGAGCGGCGTGGTGGTTGCGGCAGCGCTACTCGGCGGGCTGGGTTACATCGGCGTCCATATCGCGCGAGACCTGAACAACATTGCGGTCTACAGCATCTGGCCGTACATGCTGCTGGCGCTGGCTCTGCTGATCGCACTCGGATTCGAGTTTGTGAATGGGTTCCACGACACGGCAAACGCAGTGGCAACTGTGATCTACACGCATTCGCTCGACCCCAACATCGCGGTGGTGTGGTCGGGCCTCTGCAACCTTGCGGGCGTGCTGGTATCGAGCGGCGCAGTGGCTTTCAGCGTGATTACTCTGCTACCGGTGGAACTGATTCTGCAGGTGAGCTACGGCGCGGGCTTCGCGATGGTGTTTGCACTGCTGATTGCAGCGATCATCTGGAACCTGAGCACGTGGTGGCTCGGATTGCCGGCCTCGAGCTCGCATACCATGGTGGGCTCGATTATCGGCGTGGGCGTGGCGAATCAACTGATGAATGTGCATTCCGGAACGAGCGGCGTGGATTGGGAGCAGGCGACGAAGGTCTTCAAAGTGCTTCTGATTTCGCCGATTGTTGGGTTCGGCTGCGCCGCGCTACTGTTCCTGCTGGCGAAGGCTACGATCAAGTATCCCGAGCTTTACCAGGCACCGAAAGACAATACTCCTCCACCGTGGCCGATCCGCTGGCTGCTGATCGGGACGTGCAGCGGCGTGAGTTTCTTCCACGGATCGAACGACGGACAGAAGGGCATGGGCCTGATCATGCTGATTTTGATCGGCACGGTGCCGACAGCCTATGCGTTGAATCACGCCGTAACAACGCACGATATGGCCTCGTTTGCCGCCGCGTCACAGCAGGCCGACCAGGTAATCAACAAGTATGTGAATGCGAACGGCATCATGGGCGCGGACCCGCGCGATGAGGTCACCGACTTTATCCGGACGAAGCAGCTGCAGCCGGACACCATGCTGGCGCTGCGCGAACTGGTGAACGACCTGAACAACGAAGTGGCGGTCTACAAGGAATACAGGGCGGTGCCGGCCAATCAGCAGACCAACGTGCGCAATGACATGTACGTGGCCAGCGAAGCGATTAGGCTGATGCAGAAAAACAAGACGTTTCCGTTCACGGTCCAGGAAGGCGCGACCCTGACGGCTTACCGGGGACATGTAGACAAGGCGACAAAGTTTATTCCCGGATGGGTAAAGGTAGCCGTGGCCCTGGCGCTGGGGCTGGGGACCATGGTGGGCTGGAAGCGCATTGTGGTGACAGTGGGCGAGAAGATCGGCAAGGAGCACCTGACCTACGCACAGGGCGCATGCGCTGAACTGGTGGCGATGGCCACGATCTTTGCCGCCGACAACTTTGGGATGCCAGTATCGACCACGCACGTGTTGAGCTCAGGCGTGGCGGGCACGATGGCGGCAAACAAGAGCGGATTGCAGATTTCGACGATTCGGAACATCGCGGCGGCGTGGGTGTTTACGCTTCCGGCGGCGGCTCTGCTGTCGGGTGGGTTGTTCTACATCTTCCGGCAGCTTTCACACTGATCGCCAGGTTGCTCCAGAAGGATGAGTCGAGTGGGCATCCGGCCGGGCGGGCGCCCGTTTTTTCTTGGGTGCGCCGAAAGCCACGGTGCCCCCTGCAAATTGGCACGAAGTTGCTTGCACTGACAATCGGAAGCGACCTTGACGTCGCGCATCCCGGACAAGCTTGATTCAACGACAACGCAAGTCAGGGAGTCGCATGCGATCGGAACAGGCGGACAATCTCGCCGTCTCCAGTTTCTTTGGCGAGCTACAGGAAAGACCGACCTTGTGTATCTGAGGCCTGTCGCAGGCGGGGAAAGCGCTTCAGAAATCGCTGGACCCACTCGACGTCGCGACGTTCGATTGCAAATGCAAGATCGCTTAGCTCGATTCCGAGAAACCCACCCATCTCGCGCGGGTATTCGATGGCCCAGCCTGCAGGGGTCGCGCCGAATTGCGCGTCTGAAGCGTTGATGTCTGCGCCGTGCTGCACGAGAAATTGGACCACCGAACGATGGCCACCGAATGCAGCGTAATGAAGCGGCTGGCACCTTCGCCGTCTCTCTGGTTGATGATCTCAGGATGACTGCGCGCGATCGACGCAACCTCGTCGAGCGAGCCACGCTTTGCTGCTTCGAAGAGCTTCACCGTTTCGCTCATCCCGCACCTCGTTCAGAAAGCCGGTGTGATCGAGATTAGCAGTGAACGGCCTGTGTCATAAGGCCAGCGAGGCGTGGTCGCACCCTGCTCACGTAACGCCGTCGAGGGGAAAAATAGCCGACCGGGGAGTGCGTCTGCCGGCCGGGCGCCGTCCCGTTGGCGTAAGACAGGAGAATTTAACTCCTGCGCGAGGACCGCGCCGCTTCCGTTACCATACAGAATGGTGCTCGAAACGGTGACTGAGACGGAATGAGCCTGAAAGCAAAGCTGGAAGCCGTAATTTATGCGGCGGAGGAGCCGGTGACTCTGACGCAATTGGCCGGCCTGTTTGCCGACGAAGCATTGGAATGGAAGGCGGAGCAGGACGCAGTGGCTGCCGCTGCTGCGGCGGCGGCCACGGCGCCTGCCGGAAGCGATGCAACAACGGCGCCGCTGCTGAGCGAGGGGTTTGCCTACCTGGGGCTGGAAGAAGGCGCGGAGAAGAAGGAAGGTGCGGCTGCGACCGGGGAAAGCGCAGTGCAGGAGGCGGGGTCGAGCAGCTCGGAAACGGCGATCGAAAATGCTGCTACGGCGGAGACCGGCGGGGACGAAGAGGTGGACTCCGCATCAGCGGGTGAAGCGAGCGCGGCGGAAGCGGATGAGTCCGTGGCCGCCAAGGACCAGGCCAGGCAGCGCGATCGCGAAGCTCGGGTGGTAATCAAGAAGGTCCTGGGCGAACTGATCGCCGAGTACGCGACGGACGGGCGTGGGATCGAGATTCGCGAGATTGCCGGCGGCTACCGGATGGCGACCAAGCCTGAGTTCCACGACGCGGTGCGCTCATTTGTGAGGAGCCTGAAACCGCCTCTGAGATTGTCTCTGCCGGCGCTGGAGACCCTTGCCGTGATTGCCTACAAGCAGCCGGTGACAGCACCCGAGGTGAACGAGATTCGCGGCGTGGATTCGTCGGCGGTATTTGGCTCGCTGCTGGGGCGAAAGCTGATTACAACGGCGGGGCGCAAGCCGGTGGTGGGGCGGCCAATTCTCTACAAGACCACGCGCGAGTTCTTGCTGCGCTTCGGGCTGAAGGACGTGTCGGAGCTGCCCTCGATGGAAGAGTTCGAGAAGATGGCGGCGAGCGAGTTGGAAGCGGACGAGACTGAGGAAGCGGCGAGACCGAACGGCGCAACAGACGAGGTTACGGCGGACCAGACCGCGGAGGTGAATGAGGCCGAAGCGGTGGCGCCGGAAGCGGCAGGGAACGGTGAGACGGAATTCAACCTGTCGAGCCACGCGAGTGGCATCGCGGATCGCGGCACTGCGCCGCCCAACAGCGCGGAATAGGAAAGAACCGAGGCAACCCCATGAGCAGCAAAGTGAAATCGGCGGCGAAGACGCCGGCGAAGGCGGTGCACGCGCCAAAACGCACGACAAAGGCCCTAAGGCCCCCAGTCGAGAAGACGGGAAGCGGCGCAGGAGCGAAGAAACCGAAGGTTGCGAAGGTGTCTGCGGCAAGCGCAAGGAAGCCCGCCGCCAAGACAGTGAAGGCAAAGGTGACCGCGGAGCGTGTGGCAAAGCCGGCGATGCCGAAGCCCAAGGCTGAAAAAGCTGCTGCCAAGGCGAAGAAAGCGCCGGCGAAGGCACGCGGGAAGAAAGAGCCTGAAGAGAACCTTCCGACGTTCAAGACTGGCGGGCCGGTACTGGACCCGATTGGGGATACCACAGACGGCGAGGGCAGGACGTACCTGGGCGAGGCCGGCGCAGAGGCAGGAGCTCCGGAGCACGCGGAGTCGCGCGATGCAGAGGTTGACGCGTTTCGCAAAGAGACGCGGCTTGAAGCGTCGGACGCAATTCTCGAAGCCGGGCCGGGGATGGAAGCGTCGCAAGAGGCAATGGAGAAGCACGCGCGCGATGAAGCCGTGGAGACGGCGGCGACCACGGATGGAATAGCAGACGTTGGCGGACCGCGGTCCGAGCCTCGGGAGCCGCAGAAGCTCGATAGACTGCAGAAGATTCTTTCGCAGGCGGGGATTGCCAGCCGCCGGCGCGCTGAGGAGATGATTACCGAGGGCCGCGTGATGGTGAACGGCCAGGTGGTGACGACGATGGGGACCAAAGCCGATGTGACGCGCGACCACATTCGCGTGAACGGCAAACTGCTACACGGCGCGGAGCGGCATCGGCATTTCTTACTAAACAAGCCGCGGGGCTACGTGACCACGGTCAGCGATCCCGAGGGTAGACCCACCGTGATGGATTTAGTCGCAAAGGCGAGTGGGCGCTTGTATCCCGTGGGGCGGCTCGACTACCAGAGCGAGGGCCTGCTGCTGATGACCAACGACGGCGAGTTGGCGAACCTTCTGACGAAGGCCGGCTCGGGCGTGGAGAAGATCTACCTGGTAAAGGTGGCGGGCCAGCCGACCGAGGAGGAGCTGGAGCGGCTGCGCGGCGGAGTGACGATTGATCGCGGAGAACCTGGATCGGGACGCGTTCGCACAGCGCCGGCGCGCGTGCGGCAGGTGCGCGTGGGCGACAATCCCTGGTTCGAAGTGGTGCTCACGGAGGGTCGCAACCGCGAGCTGCGCAAGATGTTTAGCGCCGTGGGACATTTTGTTGAGAAGATTCGTCGGGTGGGCTATGGGCCGCTGGCGCTGGATGTGGAACCGGGGAAGATGCGCGAGCTGACGGCGGATGAAGTGAGAGTGCTGCGGCTGACAGCGGAAGGGAAGATGAAGCCGAAGCGACTGCATGCGGACCGGATGCTGCCGAAGGACGCGGGGCTGGCAGCGGAGAAGCGCTTCGAGAAGCGCGGTGGGCGAGGTGGCAGAGATTTCGCGCGTCGCCAGGACGCTAGCTCCCGACCGGGCGAAGGCGGAAGTTTCGAGAGGCTCCAGCGAAGAGAGCCTGAAACGCGAGATAGCGGCGGGTTCCGGCCTCGCGAGGGCGGAGGTTTTGAGAAGCGCGAGGGCGGTGCATCCGCGAGGCGCGACGACAAGGCCTTCGGGCCGCGCGGTGAACGGGGTGAGAAGAGAGAGTTCCGGCCGCGGGGTGGGGAATTTCGAGGTGGCCCGCGCGGTGGGTTCGGCGATCGACGCCAGGGGCAGGTGTCTAGCAGCGAGAAGAGAGGGTTTGAGGGGCGGCAAGGCAAGACCTTCGGCGCAGAGCGTGGAGCGGGCAAGCCGGGGGCATCTCGCGAGAGGCAAAGGTTTGAAGGAGGGAGGCCGTTCGGCGGCGGACGGCCACCCTCAGGACCAGGGCGCGGGCTTGGCCGGCCACAATTTGATCGGCCAAGGCCTGACAAACCTCGCTTTGACAAGCCGGGATTTAGTAAGCCGGGATTTCAGAGGAGAGGTTTTGATGGGCCGCGCCCCGGCGGACTGCGCATTGAGAAGGTGGAATTTGAGAAGCGGAGCCCTGACAGGCCGCGCTTCGATGGGCCGAGATTCGATAAGCCGCGTCGCGATAATCCTGGATTCGGCGGCAGGCCCGACGGACAAGCTGAGGGCCGGCAGGAAGGCGGACCGCGCAAGCCGTTCCGGCCGCAGGGGGACCGGCCGGGTGGGTTCAAGAGACCGAACAAGCCAGGCGGCTCCGGACGGCCGAAGTCGGGGTTTGGCGGAAGACCGGGAGGGTTTGGGGGGCCTCGTCAGGGCGGACGCGGTGGTTCGCGACCGAGCGGAGGGCGGCCAAATGGCGGACGCTTCGGCGGAAAGAAGCGCGGATAGGGAAGCGAATGCATGAACCACCCACCCTTTCCGCAAAGAACTTGGAAAAGATGGAGCAACCTCCAGCCGACCTACTACGAGCAGATGCGAATCCGTTCAGGATGGCAAGACATCCATTACTAGCATTCGAAAGAGGCACGCACGGCGAATGCGTTTGGGAAGGACATTCTGATTCAGGCCCCGGATAAGAAGGCGGCAGCTAAGTTCTACGTGAAGTAACTTGGCTTCACGATTACCGGCGAGCACGACCGGTGGATCGATTTGCATGGCAACCACATCAACCTGTTCATCGAAGAAGGCCCTGCGCTGGGACCGGTGCTGGAAGGGACGGTACCCGACCAGTATGGGCTGATCTACAACCTGACGAAATAGCTTGTGCGAGGGTTCCTCGCGAGTAACGAGTCTGTAAGTGCAGATGCAGGTCCTTCAACTCGTCGCTGCGGCGACTCGCTCAGGATGACAGATCAATCATCATGCGGATTGTGGCGCGCGGAAGCGGCGCATTCGACCTACGAGCGATGCAGGGCCGCTGACGGCGAGATGCACAAGGTTGCCCTCGTACTCACGCGAATGGACGATCATGCCGGCGTCAATAGCGGCGAGCGCGGCGCCCTCGTGCTGGGGCACGCGCAGGTCGGCTTCAATGATGGGATCGGAGTGGAGCGCGGCGTCGATGGCGGTGAGCACCGTATCCAATCCTTCGCCGGTCAAAGCTGAAACGGGAATTACTGCAGCGCCGGTGGCCGCAGCGCCGGCGGAGCCTTTATCTCTTGGACCGGAATTTGCCCGAGAGATCAGAGCCGCGCGTTCGTGTTCGGGCAGCAGGTCGATCTTGTTCAGCACCTCGATGCGGGGCTTTGCCAGGCTCTCGAGCTCGCCGAGGACCTTCTCTACCTGAGCTTTCTGTTCATCGCCATAAGCGGAAGCGGCGTCGCGCACGTGCAGCAGCACCTCAGCCTGCTCGACCTCTTCGAGCGTGGCGCGGAAGCTGGTGACAAGCGTGTGCGGCAGGTTGCGGATGAAGCCGACCGTATCGGACAGAAGCACACGGCGGCGGCTCGGCAATTCGATGGCGCGCAGCTTGGGATCGAGCGTGGCAAACATCCGTGACGACGAGAGCACGTGCGCGCCAGTGAGCGCGTTGAAGAGCGTGCTCTTGCCTGCGTTGGTGTAGCCGACAAGCGCGACCGTGGGCACGGGAACAGCTTCGCGGCGCTGGCGCTGCTGGCGTCGCGTGCGGCGCACTGCCTCAAGGTCGAGCTTGAGCTGGTCGATACGGCGCTGAATTCGGCGGCGATCGGTTTCGAGCTGGGTTTCGCCCGGTCCGCGGGTGCCGATTCCGCCGCCGAGCTGCGACATGGCTTTGCCCCGGCCGGTGAGGCGCGGGAGCATGTACTCGAGCTGAGCGAGCTCCACCTGCAATTGGCCCTCGCGGGTGCGTGCGTGGCGCGCGAAGATGTCGAGGATGAGCTGGGTGCGGTCGAGAACACGGCAGGGCAGCGCGGATTCGAGGTTGCGCAGTTGCGTGGGCGAGAGGTCGTGATCGAAGAGAACGAGATCGGCGTTGGTTGAAGCGGCGACGCCGGCGATCTCCTCCACCTTGCCGGAACCGATGAGAGTGGCGGAATCGGGCCTGGGGCGGCGCTGCATCAGTTCCGCAGCAACCTGGCCGCCTGCACTCACGAGCAGCTCGCGAAACTCAGCGAGCGATTCCTCGGCGGTTAGATCGGGCGGTCCGCTGGACGACCGCCGAGCTGCAGAAGACCGATTGACCTTGGTGCGTGTGGAAATTAGCGGCGCGGGTTCAATGGTGGAGTCAGGGCGCACTTCAAGCTTCGCCGCGCTCGTGCCGCTGGTGCCGTTGCGCGCGCGGCCGCTAAATTCAACACCGACGAGTACGGCGCGTTCTTGCGCTATCTTTGCTCCGCGGTTGCCTGGGGCACGGTCGGCAGGGGAACGGGAGCCGGACCGATGCCGGATGTGACTGCAGCCGGACGATGCTCGCTGTGCATCACGCTCCGGTTGCTCACAACGGTTGAGATTGCGTGTTTGAAAATCAACTGTTCCTGGCTGTTGTTTTCCAGCAGCACGGAATATTTATCGAAGGACCTGATTTTGCCGGTCAGCTTGACGCCGCTGACCAGATAAATCGTAATCGGTGTTTTGTCCTTGCGAACCGTGTTCAGAAAAGTGTCCTGAATGTTTTGTGCCGGCTTACTCTCCATGTGCCGATCTCCTGCTTTCTTAGTGAAGGTTCGTGTTCCCTGCAGTTCCTACTGAACTTCAGATGCGCGGGGAAGGTTCCGGAACCCCCGGAGCCAGCAAGCCCCGCAATGGCTCTACGATATAAGGGTTTGCTTGGCAATTCAACCCCGCGAAAGTGTCACCGCGGCGTAAATGCCTGCTTTCACGCCACCTTGTGAGACGCCGCGCCCCTAGAGGTTTTTAGGACGCTGCCTGCCCGGCGGCTGGTAGCATGAACCCGTGCAAAAAGCTGTCGTTCCGCTACCTCCTCAGGGCAATTCTGGCGAACCGCCTCCAGGCGCAGTACCGATGCTCGATTTGAGGCGCCAGTACGAACCTCTTCGCCTGGAGCTATTGGATGCGCTGGCGCGGGTGATCGATAGCCGGCAATTCATCCTCGGTGAAGAGGTTACGAGATTTGAACGAGATGCGGCCGCGAACCTAGGAGTTGCGCACGCGTTGGGCTGCTCGTCGGGAACCGATGCGCTCTGGCTGGCTCTGGCTGGGGCTGGACTTTCACCCCTTGGACATGAATCCGCCAGTGGGGGCCCCAAGGAGACTACGTGGAGCGGCGTGACCGTAGTAACGACGCCCTTTAGCTTCTTTGCCTCGGTAAGCTCGATTTTGCGTGCCGGCGCCAAGCCTGCCCTGGCCGACATCGACCCAGTGACCTTCAATTTGTCGCCCGCAGCGGTGGAAAAGGTTCTGGACAGCGAGCGCGGGGCGGGGGCAAGGGCAATTTTGCCTGTGCACCTCTATGGGCAGTGCGGGCATTTCCATGCCTTCTTGCGTCTTGGAAAAGAGCGTGGGCTAACGATCATTGAAGATGCTGCCCAGGCGTGGGGCGCGGAGTGGAACGGCGTGAAGGCCGGCGCGCTAGGCGACGTGGCAGCCTTCAGTTTCTACCCCACCAAGAACTTGAGCGCGGCGGGCGATGCGGGGATGGTGACGACCAACTCCGATGAGATTGCCGAGCGCGTGAAGATGCTGCGCCAGCACGGCATGCGGAAACGCTACTTCCACTATGAACTGGGCGGGAACGCGCGCATGGACGGATTCCAGGGCGCGGTGCTCAGCGTGAAGCTGAAGTACGTGAGCGCGTGGAACGAGGCGCGACGGGCCGTCGCGTCGCGCTACGAGGCGTTGTTCAAGAAGGCCGGACTGGCAGAAACCGGGACTTATCCCACACGAGGAGTCGTTCTTCCGCGCGAAGCGAAGGGGGCGCAGCATGTGTGGCACCAATATGTGATTCGAGCGGCGAGACGCGATGCGCTGCGGGACTTTTTGACAGCGCGGCAGATCGGGTCGGAGATCTTCTACCCCATTCCGTTACACCTGCAAGAGGCGCTCAAGGGACTGGGGTACAAAGAAGGAGATTTTCCTGAAGCGGAACGCGCCGCTCGCGAGGTGCTGGCCCTACCTATGTTTCCGGAGTTGCGCAAGGATGAGCAGGAGACGGTGGTGGCGGCGATTGCGGAGTTTTCTTCGTAGCTTTTAGCTCCCAGCTCTGAGCTTTCAGCCTCCAGCATCAGGGCCTGCCTTCTGACTAAAGACGATTCGCCAAGCCCGCTGGGGTTTTCATGGACCTCGGTCTGAGATGGCGCGGTGCCGAGAACCCGGCGCGCGCTTCAAGCTGATACAAATTGAGAATCTGACCGTAGAGGCTAGCTGGTCTTGCGCATCGCAATCGATACCGGCGGAACATTCACCGACTGCGTCTGCCTGGAGGGCAGGCACCTGCGGGTGAAAAAGGTCTTCTCGACGCCGGCCGATCCCTCGCAGGCGGTGTTGGAAGGCGTGGCGCAGTTGGGCGGCGGCGACGGCGTGGAAGTGCGCCACGGAACGACGGTGGGCACAAATACGATGCTCGAGCGGACGGGGGCGCAGGTCGCATTTATCACGACGGCAGGATTCGAGGACACGATCGCGATTGGGCGCCAGGCGCGCGAGCGGCTTTACGACTGGTTTGCGCCGGCACCGGTGTGCCGTGTGCCGCGCGAACTGCGCTTCGGTGTGAACGAACGGGTAAGCGCCGAGGGCGAAGTGCTGCGCGAGCCAACGGAAAACGAGCTGGCGGCGTTGGTGAATGCCATCCGCGCGAGCGGCGCGGAGGCGGTCGCGATTTCGCTGCTGTTTTCGTTTGCGCGCCCGGAAAACGAGCGACGCGTGGAGGCAGCGTTGTGGGCACTGGGCATTCCGGTCTCGGCGTCACACCGGATTCTGCCGGAGTTTCGCGAGTATGAACGCGCATCGACGACGGTTGCGAACGCCTATCTTGCACCGAAGATGTCGGGGTACCTGGAGAGATTAGAAGAGAGGATCGCGGAGCGGCACAAGGGCGGGCGCGTTGACGTCATGCAGTCGTCGGGGGGAATTATTCCGGCGCGGCTGGCGGCGAGCGAGGCGGTACGCACGGTGCTGAGCGGCCCGGCAGGCGGCGTGGTAGGGGCGTGCCGCATGGCGCAATGGGCGGGCTTCCACAGGATCATCGGATTCGATATGGGCGGCACTTCGACCGATGTGTTTCTGGCCAATGCGGCGATCGGAGCCGAGCGCACGCGCGAGAGCGTGGTTGCGGGCGTGCCGATCGGCGTGCCGATGCTGGACATCCACACCGCCGGCGCGGGCGGGGGGTCGATCGCGAGGT
>Ga0187871_10003034_pt1 | contig 13208 bp, 11 predicted proteins | sample June2016WEW_16_1_FD_132988 | JGI IMG/M metagenome (GOLD analysis project Ga0187871, IMG submission 132988) | Peatland microbial communities from SPRUCE experiment site at the Marcell Experimental Forest, Minnesota, USA - June2016WEW_16_10 | ecosystem: Environmental > Terrestrial > Soil >... | reverse complement strand
CGCGCGCTCCATCGGCTTCCCGCAAATCAATATCGACCTGATAGCCGGTATGGTTGGTGAGACTACCGAAAACTGGCGCGAGTGCGTACGCAAGACGATTGAGCTCGATCCGGATAGCGTCACCATCTACCAGATGGAAGTCCCCTACAACACCACCATCTTCAGAGAGATGAAGGTCATGGGTCAGTCGGTCGCGCCGGTGGCTGCCTGGAAGACCAAGCGCGATTGGGTCGGTTACGCTTTCGCCGAACTGGAAAATGCAGGCTATACCGTGCGTAGCGCGTATACGGCCGTGAAGAATCCGGCGCGGACCCGCTTCGTCTACACCGACCTTTTATGGTCCGGCGCGGATATGCTCGGCTTGGGTGTGGCTTCCTTCTCGCACCTGCAAGGCACTCACTTTCAGAACGAACACGAGTTTGAGACGTACTCCGAGAAGCTGCGCCAGGGCGAGCTTCCCATCTACCGCGCTTTGACTCTTACCGGCGAACAACGCATGATCCGGGAGTTGATCCTGCAAATGAAACTGGGCCGTGTGAGTAACCAGTACTTTAAAGATAAGTTCGACGTGGGGATTCAAGAGCGCTTTCGAGAGCCCGTACGTATCTTGCGCGATCGCGGTTTCCTGACCACCGGCGCCGATAGCATACGCCTCACGCGCGAGGGTCTATTGCAGGTGGACCGGCTGCTTTACGAATTCTTCCTCCCTCAACACAAGCTCGCTTATGCCGTATGATGCCATTGTAGTTGGAGGGGGCCCCGCGGGTTCCACGGCGGCCGCCGTACTGGCCGCCAAGGGCCGCCGCGTAGTCGTCTTGGAGAAGGATAAATTCCCGCGCTATCACATCGGCGAATCGCTTCTGCCCTATGGCTACTTCACGCTACAGCGCATCGGCGTGCTGGATCGCATGAAGGCCTCTCACTTCACGCGCAAGCATAGCGTCCAGTTTGTCGGCTCGAGCGGCCGCGCCTCCGTGCCATTTTACTTTTCGCAGCAGCTCGCCCACGAAGCCTCCGCCACCTGGCAGGTCCTGCGCAGCGAGTTCGATCAGCTCCTGCTCGATAACGCCCGCGAAAAGGGCGCTGAGGTGATCGAAGAGATCACGGCGCGCGAACTGATTCAGCCGGATGGCCCGGTCGCGGGCGTTAAGGCACTGACTAAGGACGGAGTGACCCGCGAGTTCCTCGCTCCCATCACTATAGACGCTACCGGACGCGATGCCTTCGCCGTAACCCGCAATGGCTGGAAAGTACGCGATCCGGTCCTGAATAAGATTGCTGTCTGGACTTACTATAAAGGCGCCTTGCGCGACCCCGGTCTCGACGAAGGCGCTACCACCGTCGCTTATGTGCCGGAAAAGGGATGGTTCTGGTACATCCCTTTGGCTAACGACATAGTCAGCGTAGGAGTCGTCGCGGAAAAAGACTATCTCTATAAAGATAGCCACGATCTGGCCGGGATCTTTCATCGGGAAGTCAGGAAGAACGCCTGGATCGAGAAGCATCTGGCGGCCGGCCAACAGTTTGGACCCTATCGCGTAACCGGAGAGTATTCTTATCGCTCGCGCTACTGCGCCGCCGACGGCCTGGTGCTGGCGGGCGACGCCTTCGGCTTCCTGGACCCCGTGTTTTCCTCCGGCGTGCTGCTGGCGCTGCGCGGCGGCGAACTCGCCGGCGACGCCGTGGATGCCGCGCTTGCCGCCGGAGATGTGGGTGCTTCCCGCTTCGCCGCGTACGGCGCGCAGGTCTGCGACGGCATCGAAGCCATGCGCAAACTGGTCTACGCTTTTTACAATCATGTATTCAGCTTTCGGCAGTTCATCACTGAATACCCGGCGCTGAAGGGTGACATGACCGACTGCCTGATGGGTAACTCGTCCCGCGATTTCCAGCCGCTCTTCGATGCCGTCGCCCGGTTCGCCGCGGTGCCCGAAGCTCTGCCGCACGGCAAGCCGTTGGCGGTCTGAGAAGTTCTAGAGTCATGCCCCTAACCACTCTGCGCGAGCTTCTCTCCGCGATCCGCACCGACAACCCCTTCTACGCCGCCAAACTTCGCGATGCCGGAGCGGACCCGGATCTTGCCGCCCTGCCCTTCACCCTGAAGCAGGAGTTGATCGAAGATCAGATCGCCCATCCGCCCTATGGGACGAATCTGACTTATCCGCTCGATCGCTACACCCGCTTCTGCCAGACCAGCGCGACCACCACCGGTACTCCCATGCGCTGGCTGGATACACCCGAGAGTTGGGACTGGATGATCGCAAATTGGGTCCGCGTGTACCAGGCCGCCCTTATCGACGCGCGGGACCGTATCTTCTTTGCGTTCTCTTTTGGGCCGTTCCTCGGTTTCTGGGTGGGGTTTGAAGGTGCCGCGCGCATGGGCTGCATGGCCATACCCGGCGGTGGCATGCGCAGCGCCGCGCGGTTGCGCACCATCCTGGAAACATCCGCCACGGTGCTCTGTTGCACGCCGACCTATGCCATACGCCTGGCCGAGGTCGCCGCCGAAGAAAAAATCGACTTGGCCGCGGCCAGCGTGCGGATCGTCGTCGTCGCTGGGGAACCGGGCGGGAGCGTGCCGGCCACGCGCAACCACATCTCGAAGCTGTGGGGCGGCGCGCGCGTCGTGGATCATCACGGCATGACGGAGATCGGCCCCGTCAGCTATAGCTGCCCGAAACGGCCCGGCGTGCTGCACGTCATCGAGGACTCTTACATTGCGGAAGCGATCGATCCGCTGACTGGCCGGCCAGTCTCACGCGGAGTAGCCGGTGAGTTAGTGCTGACTAACCTCGGTCGCCTCGGATCGCCGCTCGTGCGCTATCGTACCAGTGACATCGTGCAAGTAGCGGCGGCTGACGTATGCGAATGCGGCACGCGGGATTTGGCGCTGGAGGGCGGAATCCTCGGCCGCACCGACGACATGTTAGTCGTCCGTGGCGTCAATGTGTATCCCAGCGCCGTCGAGAACATCGTGCGCAGCTTCGAGGCCGTTAGCGAATACCGCGTCGAGATTCAAAACCATCGCACGCTCCCCGAACTGAGTATCCGGATCGAACCTTCGCCGGAATACGCAAGGGATTCCACGTTGACCCATCGGTTGGAGGCCGCTCTGACCAATGCGTTCTCGTTGCGGATCCCGGTGTCGCTGGCGCTGCCGGGAAGCCTGCCGCGCTTCGAAATGAAGGCGCGACGCTGGGTGCAAATGTAACCGTCGAAGGTCCAGCCAAGTTAGAAGCGGAAATGCAGGACCATTTCGCTCACCACGGCCTTGTCGTGTTTGCGGGCGGGTGTGAACTGCCATTGTCGCGCCGCGCTCAGCGCCGCGGCGGCCAGGCCGCCACCCTTCGTCAGCACCTGCGCATGGGTGACGCCGCCCAATTCGTCGATGGACACTCTCACGTCCACCGCACGCGCACCGGCCTCGGCATCCGGCGGCTTGACCGGCGCAACCTTCCGGATAGGAGCCGGCGGCGTAAAGGCGCCGGCATCCCCATTCGATCCTTCGATCTTTCGCAGCGCGCGCCGGAACACGCCGGCGTGCGGGACATCGTAACTCACATCGGCCTCGGGAGGCGGCGCGGCATGCACCTGGGGCAGCCAAGCCGCCTGTTTCGGTTCGATCTTCGCCATCGGCGCTGCCAGCGGCGGCGGAGGATCGACTTCATGCACCGGCGCACGGGCTACAGTCACCGGCGGGGGCATCGCCACTTTCGGCAGAGGCTTCTTCGCGGCCCTGACTTTGGGAGGCGCGCTAGGTTGCGCGGCGGCACTGGGTTGAGCCACCGGCTCCGGCGCAGGCGGAGTTGCTTCCGGAACCCCGGCGGCTGGCGCGGGCGTGCTCACCTCTTGCGGACTCGCCGCCTGCTGCGGAACCGGTTCCGGGAGCAATGACTCGACAGCTGGTGCCGCCTTCGTCACGGCTGCCTGGTGAACAGGCGTCTGATTTTCCGAAACGAAGAAGCCCGCTATGAGAAATAGAACCGCGATTACCGGGACCACCACCCACGGGAGCGACGGTAGCCTACGTCCCCGCGCTTCGGATTTCGGAGCCGGCGCCGGCCCCGCCACCGGTGGAACCAAGATCGGTGCCGGACGCACGGGCGCTGCGGCGGACGGCTGTCCATCGGTGATCGGAAATTCGTCCGTGGCAAGCCGTGCGCAGTCAAACGGGAACTGGCGATAAGGCGATCGCCGGTTAACGTCGCCATCTTCCCAGAAAAAGAAGCCGCCCGTCGCAGGGCCATCGGTCGAGGGACGCACCAGCAGAAACACCTGCCAGGCTTCCGGGAAGTATTGGCTGAATACGGTGAAATCGTCCTGATCCAGATACATCCCCGGACGCGTATGGCTGCGGAAATAACCCACCACCTGCCGCGGCGCCCGGCGTTCAAGCCGCGTCGCCAGAGCCCGCCTGTCCTTCGGAGAGAGTGTGTGGGAAGCGCCACGCAGGTGTTCGCAAGGTGTCAGTTCGAAATCCTCAATCAGAACCGCCCGCCCGAAACCAGGCAACGTCCGGCCCAGCAGAATCCCGCCGATCTCGGTGCCGCGCTGCCCCGCGCCCAAGCCGCGCTGGACCGCTGCGCCCAGCCGCTCCACCAGATCCAGGTTCACCTGAACCATGATCGAGTCGCCCGGATCCTCCCAGACATAACCCGCCGAACTGCCTGCAACGTTCGCTACTGCCGCCATACAGGCGTAAGTTAGAGCACGTCTGTTGCCATAACGAAGACGGGCTACTCTCCTGGATGGTAGGTGCGCTCGGCGTGCGCCTGGACGTCGGCTAAAGCGAACCAGGCAGGCTTGAACTGCTGCGTGGCGTAGAGCTTCGCCTGATCGAAGTAGTGCGGCGACTTCGGATCCGCGCTTTCGCCAAAAACCAGGATCGACTTGGCCTCCACCTTCGGCCCAAAGTCCACTATGCTGACGAACGAATGGCCGGCGACACCGAAGTGCTCCTTCTGTCCCTTCTCCGGGCGGGCGTAGAAATTGAAAACAATCCCGACTGGCCCCGGGCCGCCGGCCACGGGCAAGCTTTCTCGCGCGTCGTTAAAGGGTTCTTCGCCGCCCGATTGGGCGCGCTGCAACCGGTTGATCTCGCCCCACGGCACCTCCCAGGTGCCAAAGTCCTTCTCCAAATCCGACACAATCCCTTCAAACGTGCCAAGCGGGTCGCGCCTGGCCTTGGCGTCCCGGTCCTGTTTCCAGTACCACAGGCAGAAAAGTGTCATGGGCACCGACGAGTTCCGGCCGATATGGTCCCACTCCCGCAGTTCCGCCATCGCGCGCCCGAGCTTGGCGGCCCGCGGCGCATCGGTCTGCCGCAGCGTCTCCCACTGCTCCGCCAGCCGGGGAATCTGCGTTTCCGCCTCGATCACGTAGGTGTCGAACGCCGCTCGCCCCCAGTCGTCGAAGGTAAATTTTTCCTTGTTCCAGAGGATCCGCCGGGAAATTCGGGCGCGGGCCGTGTCGCTTTCACCCACCATGTACCTGGGATACTCCGCGGGGTCGGGATTACCCTCCATCGTGGTGGTGAACGGCGTAGAGTTGCAATTCTGCACGAAACCGGACTCCGGATTCAGCACCTGCGGCAACTCGTCGATGGTGTGGAAGCCGTGCCATTCCGTCTCCGGCGTGCTGCCATCCACCGGCTTCGACCAATCGAAAGCCGGCGACCGCCGCGGTACGGCGCCGTTATACAGGTAGAAGATGTTGCCCGCATCGTCGGCATACATGGCGTTGAACATAGGCACGGCCAGCGGGGACATGGCCGAGCGGAATTCGGCAAGATTGCGGGCTTTGGACATCTGGTACCACTCCGCGATCTGACCGCCCTCTTCAAACCGCGCGAACCGCACCGCCAGCCATTTGCCGTTCTTTTGCGCCATGATCGGCCCGTGGTGCGTTTTCATCATTTTGTAGCTTCGCGCGACCGGGCCGCCCTCGGTCTTCACCGTGATCGAATCGGTCCACGAGGTGGCTTGGCGATAGCCGCCATCGTAGCGATAGGCCAGCGGATCGCCGGGCTTATCGAAAGTCTCCTCCCAGACGTCGAAAACATCCGGCTTGTTCACGGTGTGGCTCCATCCCAGGTGTTTGTTGTGGCCGAGAGTGGGGAACGCCGAACCGAAGAACGACGCGCCGGACATGTCCCATCCCGAGTCGCTATGTACGTGGCCCTCGTACCATTGGCCGGGCCCGAAGAACGGCTGGTGTGGGTTGATAAACAGCATGGCGTGGCCGGTGGCGCTCTTCGATGGCCGGATAGCCCACATGTTGGAACCTTGCGAATCCGCCATTTTCCCAGTGTCTTCCTTCGGAATGCCGGTTTCGCCGTAGAGAAACAAGTAGTAGAGCGCGTAGCGGTTGAAGGCCAGCATGTGCCACGGCTCGAAGTGCGCGATCAGCCGCGCGTGCGTGTGCGGGTGGCGCTCGAGGTAGTAGTTGATGCCCTCGGCGAATGCGTCCAGGAGGGCCCGCAGGGGCGCCTCCGCGTGCTCGTATTCCGCTTTCGCCAGACGCGGAATCTCCAGCGTGCGGATCACCAGGTCGTCATCCAGCGTCTTTGTTCCATAGACTTCCGAAGCCCGCCCCAGCGCCCGAAGATAGCTATCTTCGATCTGCCAGAAATTGTCTTCGGCCTGCGCGTAAGCGTAGCCGAAGACGCAACTCGCGTCGGTTGGTCCATAGATGTGCGGCACGCCGTAGGTGTCGCGATAAATGGTCACGGATCGGGCAAGTTCCGCGGTGTGGTTGACGGTGGCGGCCGAAAGGGCGCAAGCCACGGCGAGGGGTAGCAGCAAGCCAGGATGTTTCATGGGTCGTCGAGTCCAGATGCGGTTAATCAGTCTATCAGAGCGGGCCGGCGCGCGGGAATGGCCGAGCGGCGCGCAACGCCGTGTCTGTTATCCTGAGTCTTCCGCATGGCTACTATCTATCCCTTTCAACCCTACCGCTACAGCGCAAAGGCGGGCGCGCTCCAGGATCTGGCGACCCAGCCTTATGACAAAATCTCGCCGGAGATGCGTCAACGCTATCTGCAAGCGAGTCCATACAATCTGGTGCGAATCATTCTCGGCGAGCGCCTGGAGTCTGATTCCGACAGCGACAACGTCTATACGCGCGCGGCGCACTACCTCGCGGACTGGATCGCGCAAGGCATCCTGGCGCGCGACGCGGAGCCCGCGCTGTACGCCTATTTCCAGGAGTTCACCATGCCCGACAGCGGTGAACGCCTGGTGCGCAAAGGCTTCATCGGTCTGGGCGCGGTGGAAGAATATTCGGCGGGCATCGTGCACCGGCACGAGCAGACGCTCTCCGGTCCGAAGAAAGATCGCCTGGAATTGTTGCGGCACACGCGCGCGCACTTCGGACAGCTTTTCATGCTCTATCCGGATCCCGCGGGCGAAATCGACCGCATGTTGGACGAAGCCGCGCAATCGCCCGCGGCGGGCGAAGTCACCGACGAGGATGGAGCGCGGCATTCTTTCTGGAAGATCGCGGACGCCGGCCGGGTCGCGCGCATCCGCGAGCTGATGGGCGATAAGAAACTGCTCATCGCCGACGGCCATCATCGTTACGAAACGGCGCTGGCATTCCGTCATGAGAATCCCGATCTTCCGGGCTCGGATCGCGTGATGATGACGTTCGTGAACATGTATTCCCCCGGGCTGAAGATCCTGGCCACGCACCGCCTGGTCGGCGGCGTGGAGGGGTTCGACGCGGGCGAGTTTATCCGGCAGGCTGCGGCGGGCTTCGAAGTGGCGCAAGTCCCCAGTGCCGAGGCGTTGCAGCGCGCTTGGACCGAATCGCCTGGGCGGGCAATCATCGGCGCGGCCATTGGCAGCCGCCTGTATCTGATCGAAGCGCGCGATTCGGCCGGACAGCTTGACGTACGCGTGCTGCACGAAAGACTGCTGCGTCTGCTGGGTATCGGCGAAGAAGCGGTGCGCGAGGAGAAGAACCTGCGCTACGTTCGCGGTGTGGATGCGGCCCTGGAAGCCGCCCGCCGCGGCGCCGCACAGGTGGCGTTCCTGTTGAAACCGGTCTCGGTGGAGGAAGTCGCGCGCATCTCGTTCGGCGGGGGCGTGATGCCCCAGAAGTCGACCGACTTTTATCCGAAGCTGCTCTCCGGCCTGACCATCTATAAGCTGGACTGATCCACCGAATCTGCGGCGTTACAGATTTCCGCGGCGCGCCTGCTCCCGCTCCAACGCTTCGAACAGCGCCTTGAAATTTCCCTTGCCGAAACTGCGGCTGCCTTTACGCTGGATTAGTTCGTAGAACAGTGTCGGACGGTCTTCCACCGGCTTGGTGAAGATCTGCAGCATGTAGCCCTCGTCGTCGCGGTCTACCAGGATGCCGAGATCTTTCAACTGGTCGATGGGTTCGTCTATCGGACCCGTACGCGTGGTCAGGTCGTCGTAGTAAGCCGTCGGGACTCGTAGAAACTCGACGCCCTGATCGCGGAGCCGCGAGACTGTTTCGATGATATTATCCGTGGCCATGGCAATGTGCTGCACGCCCGGCCCATGATGGAAGTCCAGATACTCCTCGATCTGCGACTTGCGCTTTCCTTCGGCGGGCTCATTGATCGGGAACTTCACGCGATCGTTGCCGTTGGACATGACCTTGGACATCAGCGCCGAGTATTCCGTCGAGATGTCTTTGTCGTCGAAGTGCTGGTACAGGCGGAAACCCATGATGTCCCGATAGAAATCGACCCATGTGTTCATCTCGCCCCAGCCCACATTGCCAACCATGTGATCGATGTACTTCAGTCCCACCGGCCGGGCCACGGGATCGGCCTGCGCGGCATGTTCTATGGGCACAAAACCAGGCAGGAAAACGCCGCGATAGTTCCGCCGCTCCACGAATGAGTGAATCGTGTCGCCATAGGTGGCGATGGCGGAGATGCGCACTTCACCGTGCTCGTCGCTCAGCGTCTCGGGCTGGCGCACCTCTCCGGCGCCGCGGCCCGTCGTCTCGCGAAAAGCCGAATCCGCATCGTCCACCCATAGCGCGATGTCGCGCACGCTGTCGCCATGCAAGCGCACATGCCCGGCCACCGGATGGTCCGGCTTGAGCGCGGTGGTGAAGACCAGCCGGATCTTGCCTTGCTCCACCAGCCACGATGCGCAATCGCGCGCGCCGGTCTCCGGGCCGCGATAGGCCGTCAGCCGCATCCCGAACGCCGACCGGTAGAAGTAGGCCGCCTGCTTCGCGTTGCCTACATAGAACTCCACGTAATCGGTGCCGTTTAAAGGCAGAAAATCTTTCCGCTCTCCGGTTTGTGTATCGGTTAGTGTTTGCATAGTTGCTCCTCTACCTTTTCGACGCAACGCGCATTCTCAGCGTCCGTTCCCGTCGAGATGCGAATGCATTGCGGCAACCCAAAAGCTCCCAGCGGCCGCACGATGACCCCCTCCCGCAACAGCGCTTCCGTCAATGCGCGCGCCTCTTCCGGGCCCCCCATCGGCAGCATGACGAAGTTGGCGTCGGAAGGAACTACCTCCAGCCCCATGCCCCGGAATGAATCCGTCAGTAGCCGCAGACCGCGCGCGTTCAACTCGAGCGACCGGTGCAGAAACTCCTTATCCGCGAGCGCGCCGATGCCCGCGGCCTGCGCCAGGGTGCTGGGTTCGAACGGCAGCTTTACCTTTAGCAGGTTGCCGATCAAATCCTGGTGCGCGAATCCGTAGCCGATACGAATGCCCGCCAGGCCATAGATCTTTGAAAAGGTGCGCAGCGTGATCACGTTGTCGTAGCGGTAATGCATCGAATCCGGGTACCGCGGATTGTCCTTGGCGTACTCGAAGTAAGCTTCGTCGAGGATGATCAGTACGCGCTCCGGGACGTGCCGGTAAAAGCTGTCGAATTCGTGCCTGGTAAAAATGGTACCGGTTGGATTGTTCGGATTTGCCAGGTAAACGATCTTGGTCTTTTCGCTGATCTGCCCGGCCAGCGCCGCCAGATCGTAGTGCCAGTCGCGATAGGGCACGGTCCGGTACTTCACCCCGCGAGAACGCGCCAGCACCTGGAAGCCGATAAAAGCTGCATCCGTGGTCAGCACCTCGTCATCATCACAAAGGAAGGTCCTGATGATGCCGGACATGATGCCTTCCGAACCGCTGCCAGCAATCACGTTATCGGGTCGCAGGTCGAACTTTTCTGCTAGCGTACGGCGCAGGTCCAGGCCGCCATTGGGATAGAGATTTAGGCCGGCCAGTTCCCGCCGGATGGCTTCGAGCGCCAGCGGCGAGGGCCCCAGGGGGTTTTCATTGGATGCCAGCTTTGAGACATCGGTCAAGCCGTATTCGCGGCGCACTTCCTCGATGGAGCGGCCCGGCTCATACGGCCGCAGCGATTCGATGTAGGGAGGAACGAGGGGCATTGGCGAAAAGTGAGCCTTCCCCTACCATAGTAATTCCAACGGCACACGCTGAGGGTCCCACGGAGTGACGCTGCCCGCCACCTTGCGTGCGCTCCGTTACCGCAACTTCCAACTGTTTTTCGGCGGCCAGATGATTTCGCTCATCGGCACCTGGATGCAGAACGTCGCGCAGGCGTGGCTGGTTTACCGCCTGACGGGTTCGTCGATACTGCTGGGCCTGGTGAGCTTTTCCGGGCAGATTCCGGTATTCCTGATGTCGCCCGTTGGCGGCATTGTGGCCGATCGCCTCCCCCGCCGCCGCGTGGTGATCGCCACGCAGACCGCCTCCATGGTGCTGGCGATGGCGCTGGCCGTTCTCACGCTCACGGGTATCGTGCAAGTCTGGCATATCTTCGTCCTGTCGGCGCTGCTCGGCATGGTGAACGCGTTCGACATACCCGCGCGGCAGTCATTCTTCGTGGAGATGGTAGGCCGTGAGGACCTGATCAATGCCATCGCGCTGAACTCCTCGATGTTCAATGCGTCGCGCGTCATTGGCCCGGCGGTCGCGGGTATCCTGGTGGCCGGCATCGGCGAGGGATGGTGTTTCTTCGCGAACGCCGCCAGCTACGTCGCCGTAATCGGCGGCCTGCTGTTGATGAGTGTGAACGCGCACAAGCCCGCCAGAAATGGCTCGTCGCCCTTGAAGGACGCGATCGAGGGATTCCGTTTCGTGATCACCCATCCACCCGTTCACCACCTGATGATCCTGCTGGGTGTGGTGAGTTTGACGGGCATGCCGTTCGCCGTGTTGATGCCGATCTTCGCGGACCAGATCCTGCACGGTGGCGCCCGGGGGCTGGGCATCCTAATGGGCGCATCGGGCGTTGGCGCGCTGGCCGGAGCGCTGCTGCTGGCGTCGCGCCAGACTGTGGCTGGGTTAGGCCGCTGGGTGGCGATCTCGGCGGCTGCGTTCGGCGTATCGTTGATGGCGTTGGCGATTTCGCGCGCGTTCTGGCTGTCGTGCGTGTTGCTTCTGCCGGTCGGCTTCACCATGATGGTGGAGATGGGATCGTCGAACACGCTGATCCAAAGCATGTCGCCGGACCATCTGCGCGGGCGCGTGATGTCTGTTTATTCGATGATGTTCATGGGCATGGCGCCGGTGGGCGCGGTGCTGAGCGGAGTGACGGCGGAGCGCTGGGGCGCGCCCGCGACAGTCGCCGGAGGGGGAATCGTCTGCATGGTGGCGGGAGTTGTCTTCGGCTGGCGGCTGCCGGGCTTGCGCACCGAAGCACGCCGCCTGATCGATGCGGCACAGATGGCCGGCGGCGTCCCTCCCCAAAGCGCCATTGGCGGCAGCGTGGTGGTGAAATAGCATGACCCTGCCCCGCGGTTTCTACGCGCGTCCGGCCGTCGAAGTCGCGCGCGGCTTGCTCGGAAAGGTCCTGGTACACGGCGAAACGTCGGGCAGGATCGTCGAAACCGAAGCTTACCTCGGCCGCCACGATCTGGCCGCGCATTCCGCGCACGGTATCACAGCCCGCACGCGCGTTATTTTCGGGCCGCCGGGTCACGCGTACGTGTACTTCATTTACGGCATGTACGAGTGCCTCAACCTGGTGGCGGAGCCGAAGGGGCAGCCTGGATGCGTGCTGATCCGCGCCCTGGAACCGGTCGCGGGTGTCGAGATTATGCAGCGCCGCCGGCCCACCGCGCACACGCTGCGCGACCTGACATCCGGCCCGGGACGCCTGACGCTGGCGATGGGCATCACGCGCGCGCAGAACGGCGTGGATGTGACGCGCGGACCCCTCACCGTGCGCACGGCCCGGCGCAACGATCCATTCGAAATCGAGACCACGCCGCGAATCGGTATCCGCCATTGCGCGGATTGGCCGCTGCGGTTTGTGATCAAGGGAAATCCGTTCGTCAGCGGTTCCCGCGCTACTCGTCTTCCCAGGGATTGAGCAGCGGCACGCCGCAAGGTTCGAAATCGGCCGTATTGCGGGTCATGATATACAGGCCGTGGCGGCGGGCGGTAGCCGCGATCAGGCCATCGCTGGCCGGTATCGTTCTGCCCGCCTTCTGCGCGGCAGCCGTAACTTCACCCCACATGCGGCAGGTTTCCAGGTCGATGGGCAGTAGCCGGTCGCTATACTGTCGTTCGAGGGTCTGCAACCAGCTTTGAAGCAGGCGCTTCTTTTGGCCATCCGGCAGAAGCGCCACGCCTTTGACCATCTCGCCCATTGAGATCACGCTCACGAACAAGTCGTCGCTGTCGAGATCCCGAATCGCGCCGGCCACGCCCGCGTCCGGTTTCGGGAGGCGCAGTTCGGACAATGCGCAGGTATCCAGCAATACCCTCACGACGATCTCACAGCTTCACATCCCGCACGGGAGAGCGATCGCGCTTGAGGTCCACACCCTCCAGGCTCGGCCCCTTGGCGGTGAGGAATTCCTTGAACCCTTTGCGCTTGCCGGTCAGCTTCTCGTACTCCTGTTGAGCGACGATGACCACCACATCGCCGCGCCGGCGCACGAATTGTGGGCCCTTGGCGAGAGCCCTGTTGACGACTTCGCTAAAGCGATTCTTGGCGTCCGCAAGTTGCCACTCCATTAGGGTGCCTCCTATGTAGCTAATCTAGCTAATCTAGCCAATCTAGCTAGATTATGCCACAATCAGTTAGTCGCGGCAAGGCTTACTCTTGCCGCTGTCAAGCCTCGTTAGAAATGTCCCCTTCCTTACCTCGATAGAAGTGTCCCCTTTTTCTTCGCCGACGCAGTCGGCGGCTTTTGTCTTCTCTTCGTTCAGTTCACCAGAGAAGGCGGTGGG
>Ga0187871_10003032_pt1 | contig 13214 bp, 14 predicted proteins | sample June2016WEW_16_1_FD_132988 | JGI IMG/M metagenome (GOLD analysis project Ga0187871, IMG submission 132988) | Peatland microbial communities from SPRUCE experiment site at the Marcell Experimental Forest, Minnesota, USA - June2016WEW_16_10 | ecosystem: Environmental > Terrestrial > Soil >... | reverse complement strand
GGCTCGCCCGCCGACGCGCCTTCCCCGTCCGACGATGCAACTTCCCCTCCCGCCGACGCGCCTTCCCCTCCCGCCGACGCGCCTTCCCCTCCCGCCGACGCCCCTTCCCCGTCCGACGATGCGCCGTCCGCTGGCCCCGCAGCGCCCGCACCCGAGGCAGCGCCCCCACCCGAGGCGGCGCCCGCCGAGGCGTACCGATTCGCCGTCAACCCCAATCTCAACGATGAGGTCGTGGGCGAGGTGCAGATGACCGAGGCCAACCAGCAAGACACGCTGGCCGACATCGGTCGCCGCTTCAGTGTCGGCTATAACGAGATCCACCGAGCCAATCCGGGAGTGGATATGTGGGTACCGGGCGCCGGACGCCGGGTGGTCTTGCCCACGCAGTTCATCCTGCCGGACGCGCCGCCCGTGGGCATCGTCGTGAACATCGCGGAAATGCGGCTCTATTACTTCGCACCGCGCAGCCATGGTGGGAAGCAGATCGTCTACACCTACCCCATCGGCATCGGCCGGGTGGACTGGAAGACGCCGTCGGGCGTCACGACCGTCGTGCGCAAGGTCATAAACCCAGTCTGGCGGCCGCCGGCGGACATCCTGCAGGAGCACCGCGCGGACGGCGATCCCCTGCCGGCCGAAATCCGTCCGGGTCCGGACGACCCCATGGGCACGCGGGCGCTCTACCTCGGCTGGCCCGAGTACGCGATCCATGGCACCAACAAGCCCGTGGGGGTGGGCATGCGCGTGAGCCATGGATGCATGCACCTCTATCCCGAAGAAATTCTGCAGCTCTACGACCTGGTCCCCGTCGGCACCCCGGTCCGCGTGGTGAATCAGCCGTTCGTGTTCGGCTGGCACCGGGGCGACTTGTACATGCAGGCGTTCGGACCCCTGGACGGCGACCAGCGCAATTGGCAAACAGCCACTCGCGCGCTGCTCGAGCAGGCGATGGGCCCGAACATCCAGAAGCAACTGCAAGCGCGTAACGAGCAGGTGCGCTGGGACCTCGTGTTGCAGCTCGCCCGCGATCCTCGGGGCATACCGGTGGCGATCACCGAGTCCAACGCCAGCCTCGACGAGGTCCTGGCGAATGCCCGGCAGGTGCAGAATCGCTCGCCCGACGGCGCACCGCCCACGGCCATGCAATCGACCCGCCGCCGGCTCGCGGATCGGCAGTAGCCGACATCGGCCGCAAAGGTGTGGCGCTGACCTCAGATCGCGGATGGTCGCTCAGCGGCGCTTGCGTCGGTGGCTCGACCAGTCGCGATTGATGCGATTGAGGTCGAAGCCCCGTGGATCGAACGCGCCTCCGATCCAGCGCAGCATGGTTCGGCACGACGACCCGGCGCCACACGAGCGGCGTCACCTCCCGTAGCTCGATCCGCAGCGCGACGGGTACGGGTTTCAGCGGCATGCTCGGCATGCTATTTGCCATCATCGTTCCGAGTCGAGGCCGTCGGCACCCTGTTTGCGATCATCTCCCCGCGCAAAAACACCTGTGCCTGCTTCCGTACCCCCTTATCGATGGTCGCGGCGATACGTTCCGGAAAGTTCCCCGGCAATCCCCTCAGCACAGAGTCCATGATCGTCTCGGCGGACTCGACCATATCCGTCATCCGCCGCCACAGTCCAGGCACCCCTGCCCGTACCGCGAGTGCGTGCCAATGTCTCGACTGAATTTATGGTGGATCGAGATGTTTTTCGCGTGGCCGTCGGTCGCCGCTAGCAGCCAGAAGGCCAACTGCGCCAACACGAAATCGGCGCGGTCCACCTCCGGTGATTCACTGCCGGCCAGAATCTGCAGTACATCCTCGATCGAGGGTCCACCGTCGGCCTCGTATTTCTGTATCGGCGGCAATCCCGATGCCTGGCAGAGATCCTCCTGAGGCAGTCTCGCGATCCACGACGAGGGATTAGGAACGTAACCGCGTGCGGACACTGCAGCCTCGTCCGCTCCCATCCATTGACGATCGAAACGCGTTACCCCCAGCACTCGCTGCGTTCCGAATCTCAGCGACCAGCTCGCCATTCATCCATACGTGGAGGGAAGTCACCGTCCGCCGCTACCACTCAGCCCCGGCGTCGCGCGATCGAGATCCAATCTTGCCGCCCGATTGCGGCCCCAGCTTCCCGATCGGCCGCGGCTCCCCGGCCGGCAGCAGTACCGCTTGCACCCCCAATGCACTCAAGATCTGCAGCAGCTGCCCTACACTCACGAGGAGCGGATCTCGCTCTATTTTGGCAATACGGGTCTGATCGAGCCCGACCCGCGTCCCGAGTTGCGCCTGAGTGAGCCCCCGCGCTCGCCGCAGCGAGCGCAGATGCAAGGCGAGTTGCGCCGGCTTCTGAATTCTATATTGCATTTCGGCAACATATGCCTTTTGAGGCATAGTATCAATACATGCCTTTAAATGCATTAAATCAATTAATGCCTCCAAAGGCATGTTCGCCCATGCCTCCCGAGCCACCCTCGATCGATGGCAAGCTTTCGCCTTCTGAAGGAATACAATCGATTGCGTACCGCAACGATGCTACGAGGAGAAACGCCATGAAATTGAGCGCACGCAACGTTCTGCCGGCCACCGTCAAAGCAGTGAAACCGGGAGCGGTCGATACCGAAGTCGTGGTCGAGCTGGCACCGGGACTCGAGATGGTATCGATCATCACCAAACAGTCCGCGGAAAAGCTCGGGCTCAAGCCCGGCGCCAAAGCGTATGCGATCGTCAAAGCGTCCAGCGTGATGATAGGAGTCGACTGAGCAACCGGCGACCACCTGCTTCAAGCCGGCCAGCTGCCATTCGCGAGCTTCCTGGTCAGCACCTCTTCCGCATGCTCATGCACCAGCCAGCCATGCGAGGTGAGCTGGTCGCGATCTGGCGATTTCGCTGGGAGGAATGGCACACACTGCGAACCGCGCATCCACCGGCCGCCGCTGGACATCGCGCGCGCCGATCGTCATGCTGTGACCGCAACAATACGCGGGATCAGCGACGGCGGCCGATATGGAACACGGCAACACCAACGCATGGTACGGACCGGCTTGATGCGTCGACTGCGGACCGTCAACTGGACACTGATCGCCTATGCCGTCGTTCTATGCGCCGGCATCTGGAGCATTGCGCTCGAACGTGTTCAGCGCGATTATCGTTCCACTCTCGAGACCGAGCGCGCGCGTCTGCGCAGCGTCAGCGGCACCCTCCAGGCGCAAGTCGAAGCCATGCTGGGAGACGGTGTCGGCGCCGCGCTCGCCGCCGCCAACGAACTTGGGAATCGCAGCGACCTCGCCCACGCGAGCGACGCGCAGTTCTCGGATACTCTGGCACACATGCTGACCGGCGGCTCTTACGTGCGCTCGCTGTTTCTCGCCAATACCAAGCGGTTTGTGCGGGTCGGCCGCTCCGGACCGCCGGATACCGGGCCGGCGCCGCCCGCGTGGCTCGCACCCGCGTTCATGCTCGATTCGGACAATGCCTGGGTCGGTGGACCCATCCCCGATCCGGACAGCCCGGGCGAGCAGGTGATCCCGATAGCGCGGCGTGTTGAGCGCGGTCTGCTGCTGCACACCTGGGCGGGAGCGCTGATCGCCTTCAGAAGCTTGGAGGGCGCCTACCGGCAGACCGAGTCGGCCAGCAGTGTGGCGCTGTTTGGGGCCGATGGCACTGCGCTGATGCTCATGACACCGAATACGCAGCTGCGTGCCGCGGAAGGCAGCAACATCGTCAACTCGAGCTTGTTTCAGCTAGCCGCGCGGGGTCCGGATTCCGCTGTGCTCGAAGGCGTCAGCCCGTTCGCGGATGTCCAGACGATCGTCGCCTACGAGCGCGTGAGAGGATACCCCATGTTGGCCACCGCTTCGCGGCGCCGGGAAGAAACGCTGACACCGTGGTATGGGCGGCGACGCAGCACCGTGGCGACGGCGGCCGGCATGTCCTCGCTCGTGATCGGCACCACCTGGTTGCTGAGCTATTTCGTGGGAGCGCTGCGGCGCCGGGAACATCACTACCGCACGCTATTCAACAATGCCTCCTTTGCCGCCTTCGTCCTGGAGGGCGAACAGATCATCGAGGCCAACCGAACCAGCGCCGCCATGTTCGGCGTCAGTGAACCGAGACACCTGATCGGCAAGCGGCTGTGGGACCTCGCGCCCGCGGCTCAGCCCGGCGATGCCTCGTCCGAGGAGTTTTGCCGGGAGCGGATCCGTCATATGGCCGATCGCGGTGCCGCCAGCTTCGAGTGGATCCAGCAAAGGGCGGACACACGCGCACGGTTCTTCGCGGACGTGCACTTATCGAGCCTCGATGCCGACGGCAAGACGCTGATGCTCGCCGTCATCCACGATGTCACCCAGCGCAAGTTGGTCGACGAAGAGCGCGAGCGCGCGCTTGACGAACTGCACGAATTGGCCGCAACGCTGGTTCACGTTCAGGATGATGAGCGACGGCGCATCGGACGCGAACTGCACGACAGCACCGGACAGGGCCTGGCGGCCCTGGAACTCAGTCTCAGCCTGTTGACGCGAGCAGTGGAGCCGGCCTCGAAGCTCGCGCGTACGCTGGCGGAGGAGTGCGTCACCCTCGCGCGCCAGTGCTCCAACGAGATCCGCACCGCCTCCTATCTGCTGCACCCGCCGCTGCTGGATGAAATCGGGCTGTTGAGCGCGCTGCGCTGGCTGGCTGACGGACTTCGCCAACGCAGCGGTATCGACATCAGGCTGGAATTCCCCGAGACCATGGGCCGATTGCCGCCCGAGCATGAATTGGCCATATTCCGCGTCGCTCAGGAAGCTCTCACCAACGTGCATCGGCATTCGAAAAGCCCATCGGTGACCATTCGGCTGTTCGAGCAGGAGGAGACCGTCACCCTGGAAGTCGAGGACGCCGGCCGCGGCATGCCCGTCGGCAGTTCCACGGGTAGGATCGCCGACGGCGGCGCGTTGGGCGTGGGCCTCGCCGGCATGCGCGAGCGGATGCGACAGCTCGGCGGCGCGCTGAGCGTGCGCACCAGTCCGGGTGGCACCTGTGTGCGGGCGACGCTCTCGCTCGCCCGCACGGCCGGTTTGCGCGTCGACCAACGCGTATCGCTATAGAGGTTCGGCACGATGGGCAAGATACATATTCTGATTGCCGACGATCATGAGCTGATCCGACGTGGGCTCACCGCGGTGCTGGCGGAGCGGCCCGAATGGACCATCGTGGGAGAGGCCGCGGACGGCCGCCAAGCGTGTGAAATGGCCGCCCGCCTCACCCCGGATATCGTGGTGCTCGATTTGACCATGCCCGAGCTCCATGGACTCGAGGCCACCCGCCAGATTCGTGCCGCGAGTCCGAACACGCGCATCCTGATCGTCACCGCGCACGAATCGGAGCAGCTGCTGCGCGAAGTGCTGGACGCCGGGGCGATGGGCTACATATTGAAGTCGGATGCCGGACGGGTGCTCGTGCAAGCGGTCGAGGCGCTGCTCGATGAGCGGCCGTTTTTTACCTCCAAGGTTGCACGCTCCGTGCTCGAAGGCTATCTGCGCTCCAGCGACGATTCCACGACGCCGACCGCCCTATCGCTCTCCCCGCGCGAGCGGCACATCGTGCAACTGTTGGCCGAAGGCAATAACAACAAGGAAGTGGCGCGGACCCTGGAGTTGAGCGTGAAGACCGTGGAAACGCATCGCAGCAATATCATGCGCAAAATGGAGTTCGGCTCACTGGCCGACCTCGTGCGTTACGCGATCCGCAACAAAATCGTCGACGCCTGACACCCGCGCCCACCCCCCGGCGCGGTCCTGCTACAGACTCTCCTCCGCCCCACTCGGGAAAATCCCCCATTCCCGGGGCCCGTCCCGGCCCCTACAGTGCGCCGCCTCAATTCTGGTGAGCGCGAGTGCTATGGATCCATGGAAGCGGACGAGTCCAACGAGCGTCGTGTCTCTCAGCGCCCTGGTGCGGGACGCGTTGCCGCTGATGCGGGCGGCCGTAGCGAGCACGGCCGTACTGCGCATCGCCACGGATGAACACGCGCCGCCGGTGGATATCGACCCCGTCGTCATGCGGCCCCTGCTGCTGAGACTGGTGAGCAACGCCTGCCAGGCCATTCGGCAGCGGCACGGCGTGATCGAGATCGGGGTGGCGAGCATGATTGGCTCGGCCGGGCACGGCCTCCCGTTCGTTCGGCTGACGGTGGCGGACAACGGCGTTGGCATGGATGGCGCGACCGTCGGCCGGTTGCGGCAGGCGCTCCTGGAGCCCGCCCCCGCTCACGGCAACGAACCGGGGCTGCGCCTCGTGCACCGGGTGGTCTGCGCTTATGGCGGTCGTCTGCAAATCGACAGCCAGCCCGGTGTCGGCACGATGGTGCGGATCGATCTGCCTGCGGTATCCGCGCAGTGCGCGGAGCGTCGATCACCATGACCGAACACGCGCTCGATCTCACGCCCGCGCAGCCGCTCGCGGCCGAGGCTCGGTTGGCACAGCTACGGCGCCAGTATCGGCTGCTGAGCGCGAGCAACCGCACCTTGACCGGCTATGGCAAGGCCTGTGAATTGCTGACCGACATTTGCGGCGCGCTGGTCGAGATCGGCGGCTATCGGCTCGCGTGGATCGGCTGCTCGAGCGCGCGCGCCGGCGCCGTGCCCGCGCCAACCGCATGCGCCGCCTGGGGCGACGGCGCACTCGATCCCTCGCAGCTCGGCTGGACGCACGCGCGCGGTCCGACGCCGGCGCTTCAGGCCATGCGTGAACGGGCGCCGCAAGCCGTGCGTGAGATCGAGGACGAGCGTTGGAGCGCCGCCTGGCGCGCGCAGGCGCGCGAGGCCGGCCTGAGCGCGGTCTTGGCGATGCCGCTCGTCGCCGATGACCACTGTCTCGGCGTACTCGAGGTCTACAGCGATCGACCTGCGTCATTTGCGATGCCGGAAGTGGCCATGCTGCATGAACTCGCAGCGGACCTGGTGCTCGGCATCACGGCCCTGCGCACGCGCCGCGAATGCCAGCGCCAGCAAGCCGATATCGCGCGGCTGACCCGGGTACTGAAGATGCAGAGTGCCATCAACTCGGCGGTGCTGCGCATTCGGGATCGCAAGCTCCTGCTGCAGGAAGCCTGCCGGATCGCCGTCGACGTCGGCCGCTACACCAGCGCCGTCGTCTGGGCCGTCGAGCCCGGTGCGCGCTACGCGCGGCCGGGGTTTCGTGCCGGACGGCGCATGGCCGATGTGGCGCCGGACCCGCTGCTCATCGGCGTCGGCAACGAGCGCGATACCAGCCTCACGGCACGCGCCATGCGTACCGGAGAGGTCAGCGTGTGCTGCGACCTCACCCGCAACGAACCGCCGGTGGTCGGGCGCCAATTGCTGTACGCGGCCGGCGTCCGCTCGGTGGTGGCGTTGCCGTTCCACGTCGACGGCGTACCCGTCGGCGCACTCACCCTCACGTCCCGAAACTCGAGTTTGGTGCAAGGCGATGAGTTGCTGCTGCTGCAGGACATGTCGGCCTCGCTGTCGTTCGCCGTGCGCTCCCAGCAACAGGCCGATGCGGCCGAGTATCTCGCGCACCATGACCCCCTCACGGGGCTCGCCAAGCGCTCCCTGTTTTGCCGGCGCGTCGATCGAATGCTGCACGCACGATTCGGTCCCGAAGAGACGCCCACGGTGGCGGTGCTCGACATCGACCACCTGCACGGCTTCAACGACAGCTTCGGACGGCATTTCGGCGACTTGCTATTGCAGCAGGTGGCGGAGCGGCTCCGGCAGCATGCCGGCAGCGACGAGCGTGTCGGCGATCTCGGCGGCGGCCGGTTCGTCCTGGTTGAGCCGACCTCGGGCTCGCCCGATCGCGAAATCGCGTTGCTGCTGGAAAATGAGGTATTCGCAGAGCCCTTCTCGATCGACGGCCGGAGCGTGCGCGTGTCGTGCCACTCGGGCGTGGCGCAGCACGGGAGCCACGGCGATGACGGCAGCACGCTGGTGCAGAAGGCCGAGGCGGCGCTCAAGCATGCCAAGGAAACCGGCAAGAAGTACCTGCACTACAAGCTCGCAATGCGCAGTGAAGCCGCGGAGCGGTTGGCGCTCGAACACAAACTGCGGGAGGCGATCGACGCGCAGCAGTTCGAGCTCTATTACCAGCCGCAATTCAACATCGTCACCGGCCGCATCGAATCGCTCGAAGCGCTGTTGCGTTGGAACGACCCTGAGCAGGGCCTGGTGCTTCCGGGCCGCTTTCTGCCGGTGTTGGAGTCTTCCGGCTTGATCATTCCGGTGGGTGAGTGGGTCATGCAACAAGCCGCGCGGGACTGCGATCGCTGGCGCGGGCTCGGGGTGCGCCCGGTACGCGTCGCGGTCAACGTCTCGGCGGTGCAGTTTCGGAGCGGCACGTTTACCGACTTCGTTCTCGCACTGCTCGAGGATCGGCCGCACGATCCGCAAGGCTTCGGCCTCGACCTGGAGATCACCGAGACCGCGCTGCTGCAGGATATCGATGGCGCCGGCCGTCAGCTGCGCGAGCTCCGGGCAGCGGGAATTCGCATTGCCCTGGATGACTTCGGCACCGGCTATTCATCCCTCGGTCTGCTATCCAGGCTCCCCGTCGATATGCTCAAGATCGATCACAGTTTCGTCAAAGGCCTGCCCGATGATTGCACCAGCATGACGCTGACTCGCACCATCATCGGTCTGGCGGCCGCGTTTGGCTTGCAAACCATTGCCGAGGGCGTCGAAACAGCCGAGCAGCTCAAGCTCCTGCGGCTGCTGAACTGTGATACCTCGCAGGGCTACTTGCATTGCCCGCCGGTGCAGCTGCTCGAGATCGACCGGCTGCTGGCGGAAGATCGGTAGCGGCGCCGCCTGCCCAACGCGGCCATCATTTCCGGCAATTCAACTCATCAAAGACTACATCGAGAGAACGACTATGGATGCGAGCGACGCAGAGACCTGTTTATCGGCGGCCCGGACGGACGCCTCCGGCGGCAAGCGCAGAGCGGCGCGGGTGCTCATCATCGACAACCAGCCGATCGTGCGCGAGGGGCTGCGGCGGATCATCGAACTCGAGGACGACCTATCGGTATGCGCGGAGGCGGATACCCTGAAAGGGGCGCGTGCCGCCATCCGGGAGACCCATCCCGATGTGATCATCACCGACATCAGTGTCAATCAAGGCGACGGTTTCGGGCTGGTGCGCGAGGTGCGCGCTCATTATCCGCGGCTGCCGATTCTGGTGTTGTCCATTCACGATGAGACCGTCTATGCAGAACCCGTGCTGTCCTTCGGGGCCAACGGATACGTGACGAAACAGGCGACGCGCGAGCAGATATTGCATTCATTGCGCCGGGTGATCGACGGCGGTATCTCCGTGTCGGAGGCCGTCGCCACCCATATGATTCGAGGCGCGTATGCCCACGGCAAGCGCCAGTGGGCAAATCCCATCGCCCGCTTGAGCAACCGCGAGCTGCAGGTGTTGCACTTGATCAGCAAGGGAATGAGCACCCGCGAAACCGCGCACTTGCTCAGTTTGAGCATCAAAACGATCGAATCTCACCGTCAACGAATCAAAGCCAAGCTCAATTTGCGCAGCAGCGCGCAGCTCATGCAGTTCGCCATCAATTGGTTCATCGGGGAGAACGCCGGCGCCGGCTCGCGCGTCGATCCGGATAGCGGCGGCTCCGCGACGTGATTGCGATCGACTTATCGGCCCGACGACTTGATACCGGCACGTCTTGGTCCCCGGTGCACGGGATGCGCGCTGGAATAGCCGATCCGTGAAAGCGAACTCTCCAGCGCCGCTACCACTTCGTTTGCCGGAGACTCGGTCGCCTCTGACTTCGGTTGAGGCCTGACCACGCTACGCATCTTGAGCGGTTGCCCAAAGCATTCTGCATACGCCTCCGCATAGGTCATCGGACCGTCGCGAAACAGCGAGTCCGGCAGCTTCTGGCTGTAGATAGCCACACGGATGCGCTCACGGCGGGTGTTGAGGCTCAGGCCTTTCAGCAACTCCCCGCCCGCGGAGAACTCCCTGATGAAGTCCAGCTCCAACTCTCGATCAACGTGCTCGATCATTCCTTCGGATTCGGCCGGCGTGGGCTCGTCGGCGTTCATTCGCGGCGCACTCCTGGCAGCGCTAGTGGTGGAGGATAACGATCAGGCCGAGGATCGTTGCCGCGGTGATGAGCAAGGGGGCTGACTTGTGCCAGAGCTTGACCTTGTCCGAATTGTTCATTGCACGCTCCTTTGGATGAGGCGCCAGTGTGGGCGCGCGCGATGGAGGGTGATGTGACATAAGGATGGGTTTGACGCTCTCGCATTGGGGTGTGTACCGCAGGGCGCATGAACGGGCGGCTCGCCGTCGTCGTGGTGCACCGCGTTGCGGCGGCGCAGAAGGCCTCGGGGGCGAGGCACTGCATGATCACGCTCGCGCGTCAGCACGCGTGGCGTTCCAGTCTCATACCAATGTGCGTTACCGAACAGTCGGGGGCTTTGACACGGCTCATTCTTCGGGTGCCGTCAGACACCGGATGTTTGCATCAGTGCGGCTGCCAAACTGCCCTCGAAAGCGCGCCACCGCCCCACTTGGGAGCGTTACCTGGACTCAGGTTGACGCCGCCTTTGATGTTCCAATTCCGCTTCGGATATTGGCGGGTCCAATCGCACGCCAGGGACCACGCGTGCGGATCCGCCGACCACGATCGCTTGTCTCAGTTGCCGTCCATAGAATTGGAAGGAGACATCTCATGGAACATGCGCAGAATGGAGTCGAACACCGCTGGGGAGAACGAGTCCCGGTACATCTTCCGGTGCACGTTTCGGCAAGCGCCTTGGCCGAAGTTGGCGGGTGCGTGAGGAACCTCAGTTTGAGCGGAGCGCTGGTGAAGGCCGATTGCGAATTGAGGCTCAACACTCTCATCGCGGTCCGCATCCATCTGCCTCCGCCATTGTCATGTGCGGCCGTGCTCAACGCGTATGTCTCGCGGAAGCTCGAGCAGGACGTTGGTATCGAATGGTGCGAATTTGCGCCGAGCATCGTCAAAGATTTGCTCCGATCGGCGCCGGCTCACGGTAGGTGACCTCTACGTTGGCTACCGCACGGAGCGAACGGCGGATCCATGCAATTGTTACAACGTTCTGCCGAAGCCAGGAGTGAGCATATGGACACGTACACTCAAGTGCCGCAGCGCGTATTCATTGACCTTCTAGAGGCGCAGACTGCCGCCTCGTCGATGGATGCGCAGAACGACCCCGATGTAGCACGCTCCAAGGAAAACATCCGGTGCTGGATGGCCTATCTGCCCGAAGGCTGCATCAAGACAATGATCCGAATGGGATGGGATGTGACGACCTGATCGCCGTGATACGCCCTCGCGCGTAGCGGATGGGTTCCGAGCGTTTTGCTGCGATGCCCCGCGGCGGGGACAGTGATTGGCCAAAGCGGCGCCTGCCTTACACCCACGTCAACTTCTCGGACGTGAGCTCCGCCTCGCCATCAAATCGATACGCCACCAGCGGCCCGCCCTTCGCCACGCTGTAATCCAGACACGCGAACTGCGGCGAAATCACCTGCGGCGGCCCGGAGAACCAGTAATGTCCGAAGAGCACCGGCGGCCCGGCGTACGGATGCCCCTTCCACTCCGCCGGTAGCGGGGCATCCGGAAGGTCGCCTTGATGGCTGGGCGGGACGATCCCCGCCTCTCGAAACGTGCGCACCTCCGGCAGCCACCAACGCACCCGCACCTCATGCCGAATCTTTCCCTCCTTGTCGGAAAACGACAGGCCGGCGGGCAACGCGATCTCCGGTCCCTTGCAGATCACCTCGATGGCCTCGAAGGCGGGGTGACCCGCGCGGCTCCCCAGAATGATCGCCTCCTCGGTCAGCGTCCGATCGGGAGTCAACAAGGGCTGCAGGGCATCCATCGATTGCTGATGCCAGCACGCATGCACGACGCGCAATCCCCCCAGATCCAACCACAGCGGCAGTGTCCTAAACCAATCCGTGATCTCCCGCTGTCGGGACGTGCCCTCGACCTCGTTCAAGAAGGCCTGATGCTGCTGCCGATTTCCGGGCTTGTGATGATCGCGCAGGAATTTGCCGGGGTGCTCCGGGTCCGGGGTCACCCAGGCGATGGCATTGAATTCGTGATTGCCCATGACGCACCGGGCGGATCCCGCCTCGACCATGCGCCGCACGAGATCGACGGTCGCCAACTGCTTCGGGCCACGATCGACCAAATCGCCGACGAAGATCGCGGTCCGCCGCGAATGCCGGAATATCCCCGCGTGCTCGCGATAGCCCAGGTGCTCGAGCAGTGCGACGAGCTTCGCAAACTCACCGTGCACATCCCCGATCACGTCAAAAGGCATGTATCACCAGGATTCTCCCGTGGGCCGGATCGCCGCAGACACGACGATACCGTATACCCCAGCGGGGCGCCCGCCGGATTCCCCTGCCGGCCAGGCGCTAACGCACGACGCAGTCCACGTCGTCCTGCTTGAGCGCCGAGGAGGCGCTCGCAGGCGCCGGGGTCGCAACGTTGATCGCCGGCGGAGGCGTGAACTGCAGTCCCGGATTGGCCGGCAGGATGACGGGCGGCTGAGTGTTGCTGGGGGTGAATCCGAACTGGCCGGCGGAGAAGCTTTGGGTACCGCCGCCGTTGGTCACGCTGATCGCGCCGTCGAGAACTTGAACGTACAACCCGGGGGTGAGCACCCCCGGTGCCGCAATGGGAATGCTTTGGGCCAGCAACAGGCGCGCAGCTGACGGGCTGTCCGACGGAGGATGGTAGACCACGTCCACGAAGTGCCCGACCGGGGCGTGCAGTCGCGCCGCGCGCGGCGGTGCCGTGAAGCCGGCGATGAAGGTGGCATGGCCGACGGCGATCGTGCCGCTCGGCGTGTTGAGCAGGAACCGATCGACGCTGCGCGCGCCCACGCGGCCGGCGGCCAGTTGCAATCGCCCCTGAACGAAATCGAACAGCGCGCTGTTCGCGGGCGCGGTATCGCTGTAGGCATACTGCACGATCGCCAACTCGGACTCCGGGCCCAAGGTGACGGCGGTGCGGTCGGTGAACACCAGGCGCGCATAGGTGCCCGGGCGGGTGAGCAAACGGTCGCCTGATTCGATGGACGAATCGGGCGCCAGAATCTTGATCGTGCCGGCCGCGTTCTTCGACAGCAGAGCGCCCTGCAAATCGGTCACCGTGCCGATGGACTGCGCCTCGCAGACGCCGGCGGCGAGCGCGAG
>Ga0187871_10003029_pt1 | contig 13220 bp, 12 predicted proteins | sample June2016WEW_16_1_FD_132988 | JGI IMG/M metagenome (GOLD analysis project Ga0187871, IMG submission 132988) | Peatland microbial communities from SPRUCE experiment site at the Marcell Experimental Forest, Minnesota, USA - June2016WEW_16_10 | ecosystem: Environmental > Terrestrial > Soil >... | reverse complement strand
ACTCAACGACGTTGTCGGACGAGGCGATCAACGCCGCGCGCACGATGGCCGCCTCGATGTTCGGCGACGACTACGTCGCCGACGCGCCCCGGCGCTACGACCGCAAGGTCAAGAACGCCCAGGAGGCCCACGAGGCCATCCGCCCGGCCGGGGAGAGCTTCCGCACCCTCGACGAGGCCCAGGGCCAGCTGGGCGGCGACGAGCTGGCGGTCTACGACCTGATCTGGAAGCGGACCATCGCGAGCCAGATGGTCGACGCCCGACTGACCCAGGACAGGGTCCGACTCTCGTGCACGCTGGGAAGCGTCGACGGCTACGTCGGCGACGTGCGAGCGGGGCTCGCCGCCACGGGGCTGCGCATCGAGTTCCCCGGTTTTCGCCGCGCCTACGTCGAGGGCATGGACGACCCCGAGGCCGAACTGGCCGACCAGGAACGGATCCTGCCGCCGCTGCACGAGGGCGAGTCGATCCCGGTCACGAGCGCCGAGGCGAAGGGCCACGACACCCAGCCGCCCGATCGCTATTCGGAGGCGACGCTGATCAAGAAGCTCGAGGACCTCGGCATCGGCCGTCCCTCGACCTACGCCTCGGTGATGAAGACCATCGACCGGCGCGGCTACGTGTGGAAGAAGGGCAAGTCGCTGGTGCCGGCCTTTCGCGCCTTCGCCGTGGTGAACCTGCTCCAGACCTACTTCGCCGACCTCGTCGACTACCAGTTCACGGCCGCCATGGAGGACCAGCTCGACGAGATCGCCCAGGGCACCCAGGACCTCGAACCCTGGCTGCGCCGCTTCTACTTCGGCGACCCCTCGGCCGAGACCGAGCTGGCCAAGCTCGGCCTCGAGCACATGACCCACGAGCCCCACGAGTTCGACTTCGCCGCCATCAACTCCCTGCTCCTCGGCACGGCCCCCGACGGCGAGGTCGTCACGGTCCGATCCGGGCGCTACGGCCCCTACCTGGTGCACGGCGACGACCGGGCCTCGATCCCCGAGGCGACCGAACCGGACTCGCTGAACGTCGACTACGCCCTCGAGCTGCTGGCGGCGCCGAGCCACGACCGCGAGCTCGGACTCGACGAGGAGACGGGGCTGCCGATCTTCCTCAAGGCCGGCCGCTACGGCCCCTACGTTCAGGTCGGCGACATCACGGGACCCAAGGACAAGCCCAAGACGGCGTCGCTGTTGTCGAGCATGACGCTCGAGTCGGTGACGCTTGAGGACGCTAAACGGTTGCTGTCGTTGCCGCGCACGGTGGGCGAGCATCCCGAGGACGGCGCGCCGGTGCTGGCCCAGAACGGCCGCTACGGTCCCTACCTCACCTGGGGCAAGGAGACCCGCTCGCTCGAGGACGAGGAGCAGATCTTCAGCATCGACCTGGCCGCGGCGCTCGCGCTGCTGGCCCAGCCCAAGGCGCGCGGACGGCGAAGCGCGGCCGGACCGCTGAAGGAGCTAGGCGAGGACCCGGTCACCAAGCGGCCGGTCGTGGTGCGCAGCGGCAAGTTCGGCCTCTTCGTCACCGACGGCGAGGTGAACGCGACGCTGCGACTGGGCGACAGTCCCGAGACCATCTCGCTGGACCGGGCCTGTGAGCTGCTGGCCGAACGGCGCAACGCCGAACCGTCGACGCGCGCGCGCAAGGTCGCCAAGCGGGCGAAGAAGGCGCCGGCCACGCGCACCGCGAAGAAGGCGACGAAGGCCACGGCCACGTCCAAACGGGCGGCCGTGGCCAAGGGCGCCCAGGTCAACTCGGCCCTCGCCGCCCGGGCCGAGCATCGGGACGAGGCGTGAAGTCCCGCGGGCTCTTCGTGGTGTTCGAGGGCATCGACGGTTGCGGCAAGAGCACCCAGGCCCGCCGGGTCGCGCGGGCGCGTGACGCCCTCTTGGTCTTCGAGCCGGGCGGCACGCCGGTCGGGGCCGACCTGCGACGTTGGATCCTCGACGTCGCGACGCCCATGGCCCCCTCGACGGTTGCCCTGATGCTGCTGGCCGACCGCAGCCACCACGTGCGCACGGTCATCGAGCCGGCCCTGGACGCCGGACGGGCGGTCGTGTGCGACCGCTACTTCGCCTCGACCCTCGCCTACCAGGGATACGGCGGCGGTGTCGACCTCGCGCAACTGAGGGCCGCCACCGACCTCGCCATCGGCGAGTGCCGGCCCGACCTCACGGTGCTGATCGACCTCGATCCCGTGACGGCGAACGGGCGTCGCGAGCCGGACCGGCGCGACCGCTTCGAGTCGCTGCACCCGCAGTTCCACGATCGGGTGCGCCAGGGCTACCTGGAGCTGGCGGCGCAGGACCCGGCCGCGTGGTACGTGGTCGACGGGACCCCCGACGAGGCGACGGTCGCCGCCGTCATCGACGAACGACTGGCCGCCCTAGCCTGGGCCAGTGACTGACGTCTTCGAGCGGCTGCTCGGCCAGGACCGGGCCGTGCACGCGATGCGACAGTACGTCGAGAACCCGGTGCACGCCTACCTGTTCACCGGTCCCGAGGGCGCGAACCTGCACGACGCGATACTCAGCTTCGCCGCCGCCCTGCAATGCCCGAGGAACGGCTGCGGGTCGTGCGAGTCGTGCCGACTGGTGCTGAGCGAGAACGACGCCGACGTGCACGTCGCCGAACGGGCCGGGTTGGCGTGGCGCATCGACGAGCTGCGAGAGGCCGACCGCGTCAGCCGGCGCCGTCCACTGGGCGCGGGCTACGAGATCGTGGTGATCGAGGACGTCGAGCTCACCACGACCGGACCCTCGCCCTCCTCGGCGGCGCTGCTCAAGTCCCTCGAGGAGCCGCCGGCGCGAACGATCTTCCTCTTGAGCGCGCACGACGTGCCGCCGGCGCTCGACACCGTCGTCTCGCGCTGCGTCGAGGTGAAGCTGAAGGGTCTGGCCCGGGCCGACCTCGAGCGCATCCTGCGCGGCGAGGGGGCGAGCGAGGAAGTGGCGCAACGGGCCGCGCTGGCGGCCAACGGCAACCTCACCCGGGCGCGGGTGCTGGTGCGCGACCCGGCGCTCGGACAGCGCATCGAGCAGTGGCAGTCGGTGCCCGCGCGCCTCACCGGCACGCCGGCCTCCTCGTCGGGCATCGTCGCCGAGATCACCCAGGCGCTCAACGACGCCATCGCGCCGCTGCAGCAGTTCCAGGACGAGCAGATGGCCCATCTCACGAGCGACGCGCGCGAGATGGGCCAGCGCGCCGTCGCCAACCGCCGCGACATCGAAGCCCAGTTCAAACGCGAGCAGCGCCGGTTTCGCATCGACGAGCTGCGCTTTGGCCTGAGCGCCCTCGCCAACGTCTACCGCGGTCGCCTCGTGGAGAGCCTCGACGAGGCCGAGGAGGGAGAGTCGCGCGGCCAGTACCGGGTCGCGGCCTCGCTGCGCGCGATCGACGTGGTCACCGAGACGACCCGACGTCTCTCGACCAACGTCGACGAAGGCCTGTTGTTGAATGACCTCATGCTCTCGTTGATGGAGCTCTAGGCCGATGGCGGTTTTTGGCCATCGGGTAGTATCGTGCCTGCGCCTGGGTAGCTCAGTTGGTAGAGCAACGCATTCGTAATGCGTAGGTCAGGAGTTCGAATCTCCTCTCAGGCTCCATGAAGTGCGGCCGAAACGCGCGGGAACGGTTGCGGCGACTGCGCGTCGCGGTGTTCGCGCTGGTGTGCTCGCCCCTCGTCGTCGCCGGTGCCGCGGGCGCGTCGGCGATCAAGTGGGTCGACCAGCCGGTCTCCTTTGAGGCCGGCGGCCTCACGATCTTCGCCACCTTCCGCCACCCCGTCGCCGACCGCGACGCGGTACCGGGCGTGCTGCTCATCGCCGGGAGCGGGCCCACCGATCGCAACGGCAACAGCCCCCTGGAGACGGGCACCGTCGACACGATCAAGACCCTGGCCGATTGGCTGAGCGAGGACGGCGTCGCCAGTCTGCGCTACGACAAGCTGGGCAGCGGACAGACGGGCCTTGGCTCCTACGCCCTGGACGTGGACGCCATCGGCATCAAGCCCTTCGAGCAGGAGTCGCTCGCCGCGCTGGAGTTCTTGGCGAAGCAGAAGGGCGTCGACGACGCTCGACTGGGCGTCTTCGGCCACAGCGAAGGGGCGCTCTTCGCGCTGCTGCTGGCGACCGGTCACGCCGGCAAGGCGCCGCCGATCCACGCGCTCGGTCTCTTCGAGCCGCTCAGCCTGCGCTACCTGTCGCTCATCACGGTCCAGCTGCGGGCGCAGGTCGCGGCCGAGCGGCGGGCCGGCGAGATCACGAACTCACTGGCCGCCACGGTCGACACCACGTTGGCCAAGGCCGTGAAGAACCTGCGCGCGACCGGCACCGTGTCGCCCGGCCTGCCCTACGGGCTCGACTCCCTGCTCAATCCCGCGACGGCCAAGTTCCTCCACGGCGCCGACAAGTTTGACCCGAAGCGCCTGGCCGCGTCGTTGGCGCGCCGCACGCCGGTGATCGTCACGTGCAGCACCGCCGACAGCCAGGTCTCGTGCGCGCAGGTCCAACGGATCGTCCAGGGCCTGCACGAGGCCGGGGCGTCGACCCAGTTCGTCCCGCTCACGGGGGTCGACCACGTGCTCAAGGTCGATCCGACGGGCTCGCCGGCGAACTACACGAAGCGGCTGCCCTTCTCGCCGGTCCTTAAATCGGCCCTTCGGACCTTCGTCGAGCAGAACCTCTGATCAGCGCAGGCCGTCTTTGGAGCGTTCGTGCACCGCGCGCGTGAAGTCGATGCTGCGCTCCTCCCAGTTGCGGTAGCGGTCGAAGCTCGGGGCCCCGGGCGAGAGCAGCACGACGCCGCCGCCCGCGAGGAAGGCCCGCGCCCGGCGCACCGCCTCGTCCATCGTCACGAAGCCCGACTGCTCGAGGACGGGGTTCAGTTCGCGCACCAGGTTGGCGATGCGCTGGCCGGCGTCGCCCATCGTGAGCAGCATGGTCGGCTGGGCCCGGGTGGCGATGGTCATCGCCAGGGCGTGGTAGTCGACGCCGCGGTCGTGGCCGCCGGCGATGAGGGCGATCGGCTGGTCGGCGAAGACCTCCATCGCCGCGACCGCCGGCAGCACCGAGGTCGCCAGGCCGTCGTCGACGTAGCTGATGGTGGCGGCCCCCCGGTCGCGCGCGACCAGGGTGAGGCGACCGCGCAGGGGCACGAAGCTCGACGCCTGCTCGGCGACGAGCGAACGGACCTCGTCCAGCGGTCGGGCCGTCAGCGCCGCGACGCAGGACAGCGCGAGGGCCACGTTGGAGTCGCTGTGGGTCCCCAGCAGGTTGAGCCGGCTGGCCAGGTGGTGTCCGTCGGGCGCGACGAACGTCACCCGGCCGCCGAGCTGGTGGTGCACGTCGTGAAAGGTCGCGCTGTCGGGCACCAGGGTGAGGTGGGCCCCTTCCGCACGGGTCAGCGAGAGCTTGTCGTCGTGGTACTTCTCGAGCGTGCCGTGCCAGTCGAGGTGGTCGGCCCCGAGCGACGTCACGACGATGAGCCCCGGGGCCGTGTCGAGGTCGACGCACTGGAAGCTCGAGACCTCCAGCACGACCCAGCCGCTCGAGGTGTCGATGGCCGGGTCGTAGGGGGGCTGGCCGAAGTTGCCGAGCCGCTGGGCCGTCTCGCCCAGGCACTGCAGGAAGAAGGTCACCAGGGCCGTGGTGGTGGACTTGCCCTTGGTTCCGGTGATGGCGACGATGCGGTTGCGATCACTGTCGTGGAACCACAGGTTGAGCGCCGACGTGACGGTGACGCCGTGGGCCTCGAGGTCGAGCACGTCGGCCCGGCGACGGGGGATGCCCGGGCTCTTGAGAACGACGTCGCAGGTGAGCAGGGCCTCGTGGCCGCCCTCGCCGGTGAGGAGCACCCCGGGCCCCGCGTCGACGTCGTCGACGAGCACCACGCTGGCCGCGATCCCACGGACCCGGCGTTCGCTCGCGCGTCCCTCGATGCCGTAGCCGAAGATGCCGACGCGCCGCGCGGCGAGGCTAGCGAAGCCAGTGGGCCGGAACACGGCTCGGTCCTTGGCGCAAGAGCAGTTGGTCGAAGTCGCGCACGGGGTGCGCGAGCGCGGCGAGTTCGCCGAGCAGCGCGACGTCGGACCACTCGGGCAGCTCGCTCACGCGTTGCAGGGCCGCGGCGCTCTCGTCGGGATCGCCCACGCACTCGAAGGGCTTGTGGTGTGCGCCGAGACCGACCAGGACGCGCAGCTGCGTCTCGAGCCGGGGATCGCTCAGCGGCTCGGTGTCGAAGATCTCGCGCAGCGCCGCGCGCGAGACAAAGGGCGCGAGCACGAGATTGACGAAGAGGCACTTGTCGCACCGGCCGCACCACCCCGATGACCGGCGTTGGCTGGCCTGGGCGAAGGAACGATTGCAGCTGCGAAAGACGGGGTGGTACGCGCTGAGCGCGCTGAAGACGTCGGCGACCCAGATCTCGCTGCGGTCTCGCAGGAAACTGGCGACGGCCAGTTGGTCGCCGGCGGCCTCGGCGACGGCGTCGCCGAGCAGCTGTTCGCAGGCGAGGGACTTGCTCCACTGGTGGTTGACGTCGCGGCCCCGCCAGCGCAGGTTGGCCGACGAGGCCGAGTGCTCGTTGCTCATGGCGACGCCCCCGACGCCTAAAGAGGCGGCGGCCGTCGCGGCCAGCAGCGCGATCATCGCGGTCACGGGCACGTGGCCGCGCCAGAACCCCTCGTCGCCGGCCAGGATCTGGGGATCGATCGTGCGACTGGCGCGCACGATCGCCAGGCCGCTCACCGCGGCCGTCGCTTCGAGCGGCGCGAAGGTGGCGCCCGCGGGGCTGACGATGAAGAGGGACTGATTGACGCGACCCCGCAACTGCTCGACCGTGACGACCGAGTCGATCCCTCCGCCGAAGGGGGTCAGGACCTCGTCCGCGTCGCCGTGCGCGACCGGATGGCGCCCGTCGCGTCCGCCCACGACGTCGACGTCGTCGAGGGCCAGGTCGTTGCGGTAGGAGAACTCGCCGAGCCCGTCGCGCAGCGCGCCCTCGAAGAGGGCGCGGCCCCGGGGTCCGACGGCCGTCGTGCCCAGGTCGACGTGCCGGGCGGCGCCGGCCTTGTAGTAGGAGAGGCCCGCGACGAGGTACCAGAGCTGCGCGACAGCCGTCGCGGCCGGTGCCGTGAGCTCCCCGGCCCCCTCGAAGGTGACGACCTCGGTGAAGGGGCGTCCGTCGAGGTCGTAGTGCGCGACCAGGGAGTCGGCGCTCACGTGGAGGCCCGCGAAGGTGAACAACTCGGCGCGCCCTCTCTGGTGGTCGTTCGCCATGACGCTCATGCTACGGCGCCCGTTTTGCGACGAGGGCGAAGCGGCCAGTGGGGCGCTGGGCGCGATCGCTGTAGAAGGTCTCGCCGCCGTCGGTGGCCTGGGTGCAGACGATGATGCGTTCGTCGGCCACGCCGAGCTCGCTCAGTTGGTGCGCCGCGACGCGTCGCAGGTCGAGCCGCGACCGATCGGCGACGTCGGCGCGCACGGCACCGGGCACGCGCGCGAAGCGCGCGGCGACCTCGGGCCCGACCTGGTAGCCCTCGAGCGTGATGGCCGGCCCGAGGAAGGCGTGCAGGTTCGTGGGATCATCGAAGCGGCCGACGGCCGCCTCGATGACGCGCCGGTCGAGCCCTCGCCAGCCGGCGTGCACGACCGCCACGCGCGTCGATGATGCATCGACCAGCAGCACCGGCACGCAATCGGCCACGAGCATCACGAGCGCGACCTCCGGCGACGACGTGACCAGGCCGTCGCCCTCGGCCCCGTCGTCCGCGTCCGAGGCGTCGAGCACCGTGTCGCCGTGCACCTGACGCACGATCGCCAGCCGTTCGGGATCGACGCCGGCGGCCCGGGCCACCCGGCGGCGGTTCTCGCGGACGTTCGCCTCCTCGTCGCCGACGTGCCGGGCCAGGTTGAGCGAGTCGTAGGGCGCGGCGCTCACGCCGCCGAAGCGGTCGGTGACGAAGGCGTCCACGCCCAGTTCGGCCATCGCCGCGACCGGGTAGACGCTGAGATTTCCTCGCAGGCCCGCCTGCAGCGTCACGGCGACAGGCACGGCCGCCTCATCGCTGGCAGTTCGCGCAGTGGCCGATGACGTCGAGCGCGTGCGACGTCGCGTGGAAGCCCTGCTCGTCGGTCAGCTCGCTGACCATGCGCGCCACCGTCGTCTCGAAGGCAGGGCTCGGCGTCACGTCGATGACCCGCCCGCAGGTCGAGCACACGAGGTGGTGATGGTGGTGGGTCAGGTCCTCGGCGAGCTCGAATCGCGCGAACTCGTCGCCCGACGCGATGCGGCGCACCACGCCGGCGCGCTGTAAGTCCGAGAGGTGGCGATAGGCCGAGCTGCGCGGCACGTCAGGGATGTGGTCGGTGATGTCGGCGATGCTGGCGGGGTGGCCGAGCGAGGCCAGGAGCTCGACGACCGCCTGGCGTCCCCCGGTGTAGCGCTGGTCCATGCGTCGCAGGTGCACCTCGACCAGTTCGTGCAGATCGTCAACCGCCTTGGAGCTGGGCACCATCACGTCCTCCGCTTCACCACGAGGCCAACTTAGCGGTCTTAGTTGTAATGAGACTCATTCTCATTCTAGAATCTTTCTGTGGCCGCACTGGGGATTGCACAACTCTCGCGCTTTGGATCTCGCCTGATGGCGGGGGCCCTCATCGCGACGCTGCTCTCACTGGGGCCCGTGGTGGCCCCGGCCACGTCCGCGGCGACCAGGGGCACCATCTCGGCCGTGGGGGCGGAGAACCAGTACGCCAACGTGATCGCCCAGATCGGCGGCAAGTACGTGTCCGTCTCGTCGATCCTCAACAACCCCAATACCGATCCCCACACCTTCGAAGCGAGTCCCGCGGTCGCCGAAGAGGTGAGCGGCGCGCAACTGATCGTGCAGAACGGGGTCGGCTACGACACGTTCATGGACAACATCGAGTCGGCCTCGCCCAACCCTTCGAGAAAGGTCATCGTCGCCCAGCACGTGCTCGGCTTGAGCGACCGTACCGCCAATCCCCATCTCTGGTACGGCCCGGCAACGATGCCCGCCGTGGCGCGGGTCATCGCGAAAGACCTGTCCGCCCTCGAACCGAGCCATCGGGCCTACTTCCAGGCGAAGCTCAAGTCCTTCGACGTCTCGCTGACGCCGTGGCTGAACGCGATCGCGGCCTTCAAGGAGAAGTACCCGTCAACGCCGGTCGCCGTCACCGAGCCGGTGGCGGACTACCTGCTCAAGGCGATGGGGATGAGGATCCTCACGCCCTTCGTCTTCCAGAGCGACATCATGAACGGGGTCGATCCGGCGCCCGAGGACATCACACTCGAGGACGGCTTCTTCACCAAGCACGAGGTCAAGCTCTTCTGCTACAACCAGCAGGTGGTCGATTCGCTGACCGCGTCAATCCGCCAGACCGCGAAGTCCGCCGGCGTGCCGATCGTGGGCGTGTACGAGACGATGCCCACCCCCGGCTACGACTACCAGACCTGGATGCTGGCCGAGGTCGCGGCGATCCGCTCGGCCGTCGCGCAGCACGAGTCGACGGTGAAACTGTGAACCTCGCCCCCGTGCTCGAGGTCGACCACGTCACCGTCTCCTTCTCCGGGCGCGCCATCCTCGAGGGCGTCACCTTCAACGTGGGGCGCGGTGAGTTCACCGGACTCATTGGATCGAACGGCGTGGGCAAGACCACGCTGCTGCGGACCATCCTCGGGCTCCAGCGTCCCGACGCCGGCGAGATCCGGGTCCTCGGCGAGCCGCTGTCGCACCATCACCGTTCCTTCGGCTACGTGCCCCAAAAGGTGCTGCTGGACCCGGACGTGCCGATGCGCGCACGCGACTTCGTGGCCCTGGGCCTCGACGCCCACCGCTGGGGCCTGTCCCGGCGCACCGCGCACGAGAGGGACCTCGTCGAGCGCATGATCGTCGACGTGCACGCCGAGCAGTTCGCCGACCGGCGAGTCGGCTCGCTCTCGGGCGGGGAGCAGCAGCGCATCCTGATCGCCCACGCGCTGGTCTCCCAGCCGGCGCTGCTGCTGCTCGACGAGCCCCTGGCCAACCTCGACCCCAAGAGCGTCCAGGAGATCGTGGCCCTGCTGCACTCGGTCGCGACCGATCACCAGGTGGCCGTGCTGCTCTCGGCGCACGAGATGAACGCGCTGTTGCCGGTGATGGACCGGATCGTCTACGTCACCAACGGCCGCGCGGCCAGCGGCACCACCGACGAGGTCGTGCGATCGGACGTGCTGAGCGCCCTCTACGGCCAGCACGTCGACGTGCTCAAGCTGCACGGCCGGGTGCTCGTGGTCGTCGAGCCGGGCCAGGACAAGCGCGACATCGTCGAGCACCCGACGCTGACGGTCAACTGAGCCGTGCGCGTCGTGTTCGAGCCCGGGTTCTTCTCGAGCGGCCCCGTCGTCACGGCGCTCGTGATCGGCGCGGTGACGGCTGTCGTCTCGGCCGTCGTCGGGGTCTTCACCGTGGTGCGCGGCCAGTCCTTCGCCGGCCACGCCCTCACCGACGTGGCCACGACCGGCGGGTCGGGGGCCTTCTTCTTCGGCGTCAGCCCGCTGGTCGGCTTCCTCGGCGCGGGGGTGATCGGCGCCGGGGCGATGGACCTCATCGGGGTGCAGCGCCTGCGCGGGCGGGACCTCGCCACCGGCGTCGTCCTGGGCGTCGCGACCGGGCTCGCCGCCCTGTTCCTCTACCTCGACACCACGAGCCGCGCGACGACGGGGGCGACCCAGCAGATCCTCTTCGGTTCGATCTTCACCGTTAGCTCGTCCGTCATCCCCCTCGTGATCGTCATGAGCGCGCTCACCGTAGGGGTGATCGCGCTCATCCACCGGCCGCTGCTGCTCAGCTCCTTCTCGAGTGAGCTCGCGGCCGCCCGGGGCATCAGCCTTCGCCGGGTCGGGCTGTTGTTCATGCTCGCCCTGGCCGTCGCCGTCGGGCTCAGCTCCATCGCCATCGGCTCGGTGCTGTCGACGGCCCTGTTGATCGGGCCGGCCGCGACGGCGATCCGCCTCACCTCGAGCCTGCGCCGGGCGCTCCTGGTCGCGGGGGTGCTCGGGGTCGTCTCGACCTGGCTCGGCGTCCTGCTGGCCTACGACAGCTTCTACTGGTTCCCGTCGAGCCAGGGGTTGCCGGTCAGCTTCTTCATCGTGTCCCTCGTCTTCCTCGCCTTCCTCGGCTCCGGTCCCCTCAGCGCCCGGCGGGGGAGCCGCAGCCCTGCGACCGAGCAGGCTCGCGGGTCGCTTCGCGCCGAGGTCGTCTGATGTTCTCGAGCTTCATGGTGAACGCGTGGCTGATCGCCACGATCGTCGCGGTGGTGGCGGGCGTCGTGGGCTTCTTCGTGGTGCTGCGCGGTTCGGCCTTCCCCGCGCACGCCATCCCCAACGGCGCCTTCGCCGGTGCCGCGGGGGCCAACCTGATCGGCGTCAATCCGCTGATCGGACTCGGGGTCTTCTCCCTCGGCGCGGCCCTGGGGATCGCGCGACTGAGCCGACGGGGCCGCGCCGACGCGGTGACCGCGATGGCGCTGGTGATGATGCTGGCCCTCGGGGCCGCCTTCCTCAGCCAGAGCACCGAATACGAGCCGGCGATCTTCTCGTTGCTCTTCGGCGAGATCCTGGGCGTGAGCGGTGGCCAGATCGTGCCCGTCGCCGCCCTGGGCGTCCTCTGCGTGGTGGCGGTCGGCGCGCTCTATCGCCGGCTCTTGCTGACCTCGATCGTGCCCGAGATCGCGGCCGCGCGCGGACTGGCGCCCCAGCGCGTCGAGGTCGCCTTCCTGGTGGTCATCGCGTGCGCCACGACGATGACGGTGCCGGTCGTGGGGGCGCTGCTCATCTTCACCCTGATGATCGGACCGCCGGCCGCGGCGCGCTGCTTCGTCGACCGGCCCGGTCCGGCGCTGGTCCTCTCGGTCGCGATCGCGCTGGTGGCGGTGTGGGCCTCGATCGCCTTCTCCTACACCACCAACTGGCCGGTCGGCTTCTACGTCAGTTCCTTCAGCGCGCTGGCCTACGGGGCCGGCCGCTGCTACGCCTGGCGCCGGCGCCGTCGCGCGGCGGCCGTTTTGTAACCTGCTCACGTGAGCGCGGACGAAGAGGGGCTGGTGTCGCGGGCGCACCTGCCCGAGCGCGGCGAGAGCGTCGACCTGGCCGTCTCGGGAGGTCCCGACTCGCTGGGCTTGCTGCTGCTCGCCCTCGAGGCCGGCCTGGTCGTGCGCGTGCACCACGTGGACCATCACGCCCGAGCCGCCAGCGCCGACGACGCCGACTTCGTGGTGGCGCTCTGTGAGCGCCTCGACGTCGCGTTCGTTCGACACGACGTCATCGTCGATCCCGGTCCCAACTTCGAGGCGCGCGCCCGCGCCGCGCGCCGCGCGGTGCTGCCGGACGGGGTCTTGACGGGTCACACGATGGACGATCTCGCCGAGACGGTCCTGCTCAACATGCTGCGCGGCGCCGGCCTCGACGGCCTGTCGCCGATGGTCGACGACCCGAGCAAGCCCCTGCGCGACATCCGCCGCAACGCGCTGCACGACTACGTCGCGGCCCGCGGGCTTGCGGCCCGTCACGACGAGACCAACGACAGCGCCGACCATCTGCGCAACCGCGTGCGCCACGAGCTGGTGCCGCTGATGCGCGACCTGGCCGGCCGCGACGTGGTGGCGCTGCTGGCGCGCCAGGCCGCGCTGATGCACGACGAGCGGGTGTGGCTCGACCTGCTCGGTGCCGGCGACGGCGTCGCCCTCGCCGACGCCGACTGTCGCGAACTGCGCGACTGGCCCACCGCGCGGCTGCGTCGCTGGCTGCGCGCGCAACTGCGCGGTGACGACCGAGGTGACGGCACTCATCCGCCGACGGCCGAGGAGGTGCAGCGCGCGATCGACGTGGTGCGCGGCGACGCGGTCGCCGCGCAGCTGTCCGGCGGACGGCGACTGTCGCGGACCGGACAGCACCTGACGCTGGAGTAGACCTCCACTACGCTGGCCAGACATGGGCAGTCACACCTCGGACGACTTCACGGCCAAGTGGGCCCAGCACGACCTCGGCGACGTCGTCGTCTCCGCGAAGCAGGTCCACGACCGGATCCTCGAGCTCGGTCGGGAGATCACGCGCGACTACGCGCAACACCCGCCGTTGCTGGTGTGTGTCTTGAAGGGCGCCATCAACTTCATGGCCGACCTGATGCGCGCGATCGAACTGCCCGTCGAGGTCGACTTCATGGCCGT
>Ga0187871_10003027_pt1 | contig 13233 bp, 12 predicted proteins | sample June2016WEW_16_1_FD_132988 | JGI IMG/M metagenome (GOLD analysis project Ga0187871, IMG submission 132988) | Peatland microbial communities from SPRUCE experiment site at the Marcell Experimental Forest, Minnesota, USA - June2016WEW_16_10 | ecosystem: Environmental > Terrestrial > Soil >... | reverse complement strand
TGCCGGGCGGCTGCGGGACGCGCTGGGCGTGCCGCTGCCGCCGGGAGTGCCCGAGGTCTTCACCGAGCCGCTGCCCGACCCGCTCGGCGACCTGATCTCGCGCTACGCGCGGACCCACGGCCCATTCGCCGCGGACGCCGCCGCCGAGCGCTACGCACTGGGCATCGCGGTGGTCGCGGACACGCTGCGGCGCCTCGCGGCGGCAGGCCGGGTCGTGGAAGGTGAGTTCCTGCCAGGCGGGCGGGGCACCGAATGGTGCGACGCCGAGGTGCTGCGGTTGCTGCGCCGCCGGTGCCTGGCCCGGCTCCGCAAGGAAGCCGAGCCGGCCCCGCCCGTGGCCCTGGCCCGGCTGCTGCCCGCCTGGCAGGGAGTCCGGCCCATCGAGGCCTCCACCGGCCGCGGCGGGTACCCCGGAGTCTCGGCCCGGCCGCGGGTGCCGGCCAGCCAGACCGGGCCCGGCGCCGTGCTGGACGCCATCGATCAGCTGGCCGGCGCCCCGATCCCGGCGTCCGCGCTGGAGACGCTGGTGCTGCCCGGGCGGGTGCCTGGCTACTCCCCGGCCATGCTGGACGAGCTGACCACGGCCGGCGAGGTCGTCTGGACCGGCGCGGGCGCGCTGCCGGGCGGTGACGGATGGCTGGTGCTCGCGTCCGCCGAGTCGGCGCCGCTGCTGTTCCCCGAGCCGGCGCAGATCACGATGACCCAGGTGCACGAGGCGGTCCTCACCGCGCTGGCCGACGGGGGCGCGGTGTTCTTCCGGATGCTGCACGACCGGGCGTGCGCGGAGCTCGCGTCGATGGCCGGGACCGCCCAGGCTCCGTCCGACGTCGACGTGGCCGCCGCGGTCTGGGACCTGGTGTGGGCCGGGCGGCTGACCAACGACACGCTCGGGCCGTTGCGGACGGTGCTGGGCAGCGGTCAGCCGCGCAAGGCGGGCTCACCGGGCTCCTCCGGCCCCTCGCCGGCCCGGAGCCGCGGTTCGCGATACGGGAGCCGCCGACCGTCCTTCGGGCGCCCGGTCATGCCATCGCGGACCGGCCCGCCGAACGTGAGCGGCCGCTGGTCACTGCTGCCCGAGGCGGCGGCCGACGCGACGATGCGCGCGCATGCGCTGGCCCAGTCGCTCATCGACCGGTACGGGATCCTGACCAAGGGCGCGGTGGCCGCGGAGCGGATCCCGGGTGGGTTCTCGGCCGTGTACCCGGTCCTGCGGGCCATGGAGGAGGCCGGCCGGGCCCGGCGTGGCTACTTCGTGGAAGGACTCGGCGCGGCCCAGTTCGCGATCCCGGGTGCGGTGGACCGGATGCGCGCCCTGGCGCAGCCGCTGTCTGGCGGGGATGACCCGCTGACCAGCATCACCCGTGGGCGCCCCGTCCCCTACGGTGAGGCGGGATACCGGGCGGCGGGCTACGGGGCGGCGGACTACGGCGGCCGGGCGGCCGGCCGGGACGGCGCGGCCAGCGACATCGGCGAGATCTGGGAGTACGAAAGGGACCTGGCACCCGGGGCCGAAGGCGCCAGCGGGTCCGGTGCGGCGAACGGGCGGGCCGAGAAAGGCGACACCGCCAACGGCCGGGACGGCCAGCACGACCAGCCTGGCCACGGCGCCCGGCGGGCCCAGGTGATCGTGCTCGCCGCTGCCGACCCGGCCAACGCCTACGGCGCGTCGCTGCCCTGGCCAACCCGCCCCGACGAGACACCCGGCGGGCACCGGCCGGGCCGAAAGGCGGGCGCGCTCGTGGTGCTGGCCGACGGCGAACTCGTGCTGTACGTGGAGCGCGGCGGGCGAACGTTCCTGTCCTGGACCGATGATCCAGAGCAGCTCGCTCCCGCCGCCGCGGCGCTAGCGGCTGCCGTCCGCGCCGGGGCGCTGGGCCGGCTGACCGTGGAGCGGGCGGACGGCGGCGGGGTGTACGACTCCCCACTGGCCAAGGCGCTCGAGGAAGCGGGCTTCCGGCCGACACCCAAGGGGCTCCGCCTGCGCGGCTGATCCAAACGCGGGCGGCGCGGGACGCGGGAGCTTGCGCGGAGGGCGTGCGGCGGGCGCGGTCGACCCGAGGCCCGTTTACAGGTGGCGGAGGAGGGCGGCCGCTTCGGCGCCGCGATCGGTGTCCACGAACAGGTGGTCGTGGCGGAAGCCGGCGATCACGTTGCAGCTGATGCCCGCGTGGGCCAGCACCCGGCTGACCTCGGCGGTGAGCCCGATCGCGGCGAGCGAGGAGCCGATGCTGAGCGTGATCCGCGCGGCGCGGTAGTCGTATCCCAGGCCCGCCCGGTCGGCTTGGTCCTGGGTCAGGACGAGGGTGAGGCCTTCGTCCTCGCGGACGACCGCGAACGGCTCGATGTCCGGGGGCGGCGCGGGGACCGTCACGAAGACGTAGGGCTCCGGGTAGAGCGCCGGCTTCAGATCGGTCCACGCCGACGCGGCGACGACTGCAGAAGGGTCCACGCCTGGTGCGGCTGGGGCGCCTAGGCCCAGGGGTTCGGCTAGGGCCTGCGTGATGCCTGGTGGACCCGCGGCAAAGTCTGTCCCGGCCGGCGCGGGGGGACCGGATGCGGGGGGGCCAGAAGCGGGGGGGCCGGACAGGGCGGCGATCCACTTGTCCATGAAGATCAGGCTGCGGGCCTGGAAACCGAGCCGCGTGTAGAAGGGGACCACGGCCGCGTTGGCCGGCTCGATGAGCAGGTTGATCTTCACGCATCCCTTGGCCCGCAGGCGCTGTTCCAGCTCGCGGACCAGTCCGGTCGCGATGCCCTGGCCGCGCCGGTCCGGGCTCGTGGCCAGGCGGTTCAGCCAGCCTCGGCGCCCGTCGAACGTGCCGAACACCGAGGCCGCCAGTCCCCCGGACGGCTCGTTCGCCACGATCACCAGGTCCGGGTTGCGCGCGAGCGCGAGCTGAAGCTCCGGTTCGACAAATTCGGCCCGGAAGTGCAGGCCGGCTGCGTACCAGAGCGCGGCCAGGGCCGGGGCGTCCGCCAGCCGCGCCGATCTCATCACCATTCCCCCGGTGCTATCACACAGGGGGATCTGCTCTACGCATGAGGTGAGGAGGAAATAAGGGCTCAGCTGGGCGTGGGGCACGGTGAATGCCGAGGTGATGCCGCCGTCGAGGGGAAGGGCGGCGCCGGTCACGAACCCGGAGTCGTCGCTGGCGAGGTAGGCCACCGTGCCGGCCAGCTCCTCCAGCGTGCCGAAACGGCCCATGGGGTAGTGCACGAAGCGCCGTTCGATCTCCTCCGGGCCGATGTTCGTGAAGAGCGATAGAGGCGCGGGCTCAGGGGGGAAGCGGGCTGGCTCAGCCGGGCGCGTCAGCGACGAGGGGCTCGTTCCACTCGCGGATGGTCCAGCGCCGGACGAGGCCGTTGAGGACGAACGGATCGCCCTTGACGAACTCCTCGGCCGCCTCGCGGGTGGTGAACACTGCCATGGCGCTGTCCGCGCCCAGGTCCATGAAGGGCCCGATCATCAGTAGCTGCCCGCGCTCGTGGAAGCTCAGGTACCAGGCCTGGTGGGCCGGAAAGTGCTCCCGGGCCCGGGCCCTGATGTCATCGCCGGACTGGTAGAACACGACGTGCTTCACGAGCCATCAGCCCCCGGAGCGCCGCCAAAGGCGCCCGCGCCGGTGTCGATGGTGCCGTCGACGGCGGCGGTAAGGCAGGCCAGGATGTGAGCCCAGCCGCGGTCGAACGAGCCACCCGCGTACCCGCCCGGCAGGGCGCAGTCCGCCGCGAGCTGCTGCTCGGTCAGCGCCTCCCAGCCGCGGTGCTCGACGGCCACCCGGGTCAGGGCCGGGCCGAGCGCCGTGAACCGGAGCTCGACCTCGGTCGCGACCGAGGTGATATTCCAGCTCATGACGAGCCCACGTCGGCGGCGCCAGCGTCGTCGCTGATCCCGCGCTCGGCCTCGACCAGGCGCCGGGCCAGGTCGAGGGATTGTCCGCACATATCGTCCAGGAACTTCTGCAGGCCCGCCAGCCCCTCGGGCCGGGCCCGGTACAGGCGCCGTGTGCTGTCCCGGCGCTCGGTGAGCAGCCCCGCGTGCCTGAGCACGGTGAGGTGCTGGCTGACAGCCGTCCGGGTCACGTCGAAGGCCGCGGCGATCTCGCCGGCCGCGAGCTCATCGTGCGCCACGAGCCGCAGGATGGCCCGGCGGTGCGGCTCGGCCAGCGCGCGCAGCGCCTCGTCCGTGGCCTCGTCACCCATTCCGCCATCCTGCGGTCCGCCGCGCATTGGATCATCAGGCCCAGAGACCGACACGGTTTCCGTCAGGGTCGGCGATGATCGCAATCGTGCCGAAGTCGCCGGGCAGCTCCATCGGCGGCGTGACCCGCGCGCCGCCCAGTTGCTCGGCGCGGCTCATGTAGGCCTCCAGATCGTCCACGCGCATGTAGATCTTGACCCCGGTGTCCTCGGGTGCCATGGACGCCCCAATGCCCCCGCCGACGGCACCCGCTCCCGCACCCGTATCAACCAGGGCGTATCCGCCCATGGCCGGGTCGGCGCTGACCTGCCAGCTGAACAGCTCGGCGTAGAATTTCTGGGCCCGCTCCTGGTTCGGGCTGATGACCTCGAAAAAAGCTACCGGTTGCCCCATGGCCACCCTCCTGTGGTGATGATTATATGTCCGTGTTCGCTAACGTTAGTGTCGACTAACAAAGTGCGTCAAGGGAGAGGGGAGCCACACGTGGGGTGAAGGGAGCGCGGCGCAGGCGCCGGGATCCGAGCGCGGCCGGCGATATCACGGGCGCTGCAGGCGGACATCCAGGGAGTCCCGGATGGCGTCGCCGATCAGGTTGAACGCCACCACGGTGATGATGAGGATAATCGCGGGCGGGTAGACCATCCACCAGTAACCGTCAAAGAGGTAGTTGAGGCCGTTGGAGAGCATCCCGCCCCAGTCGGCCTGCGGCGGCGGCAGGCCGAGGCCGAGAAAGCTCAGCGCGGACAGGGTGAGGATGGCGTCGGCCACCGTGAACGTGGCGTTCACGACGATGACCCCGATCGCGTTCGGGACCAGATGGCGGAGCACGATGCGCTGGCGGCCGGCGCCCATCATCCTCGCCGCCTGCACGAACTCCCGGGTGCGCAGGGTCAGCACCTCACCGCGCACCAGCCGGGCGATGGCCAGCCACGACAGGAACGTCAGCAGCAGGATGATGACCCACAGGTCCGGCGTGAAGATGTTGACCAGGATGAGCAGGAGCACCAGGGCGGGGACGGCGAGGAACGTGTCGATCACCCGCATCATCACGGCGTCGACGACCCCGCCCGCCAGGCCGGCGATCGCGCCGTAGAGCGTACCCAGGACCGTGGTAGCGACGCTGACGGCGAACCCGAGCTCCAGGGACGACTGGCCGCCGAGCATCAACCGGCCGAGGATGTTGTACCCGGAGGGGTCGGTGCCCAGCGGGTACTGGGCGCTGGGCGGGAGCTTGGCGATGCCCAGCTGGACGGTGACCTGGTTGGTCCGGTAGACCAGCGGCCCGATGAAGCAGAACAGGGTGATCGCGATGACGAGCCCGAGCCCGATGACGGCCGCGCGGTTGTCGGCGAACGTCCTCACGATGAGGCGCAGGGAGCTGCCTGCACCCGCCGCGCCCGCGGTGCCCGCGGTGCCCTCGGTACCCTCCGCCCCGGCGTCCGCGGCCTGGCCAGGCGTCGCGGCCGCGTCGCCCGCCGGGGAGATCCCGCCCGGGCCCGCGCCCCGTTCACGCGTGGCCATAGCGGACCCTCGGGTCGAGGACGGCGTAGAAGAGGTCGGCGGCCAGGCTCCCGACGACCGTCGCCACACCCACGACCAGCGTGGAGCCGAGCAGGACCGGGAAGTCGTGGCTGGTGGCGGCCTGGTAGAAAAGCAGGCCCATGCCCGGGTAGTTGAACACCGCCTCGGCGATCACCGCGCCGGCCACGATCGTGGGGAACGACAGCCCGACGAGGGTGACGACCGGCAGCAGCGAGTTGCGCAGCACATGCCGGGACAGCACCAGCCGCTCGGGCAGGCCCTTGGCCCGGGTCACCCGGATGTAGTCCTGGGCCAGGGTGTCGATGGCCGACGAACGCAAGTACCGGCTATAGCTGGCCACGCTGATCAGGGCCAGGGTCACCACCGGGAGGACCAGCGCCCGTGGATCGGCCAGCATCCCGGCGACCGTGGTGGCCTGGGGCGCCTCCGGCGGCAGGATCTGCAGCTGAACGCTGAACACGGCGATGAGCAGGATGGCGAAGAAGAAGTCCGGCATCGAGTACAGCGTGAACGCGATCCCGGTGCACAGGTAGTCCCCGATGCCGTTGCGCCGCACGGCCTGGTAGATCCCCAGCGGCAGCGCGATCAGCAGGGCCAGCACGGTGGACAGCCCGAGCAGCAGGAAATCGCGCGGCAGCCGCTGGGCGATCAGCGTCGACACCGGCTGCTGCAGCGAGTACGACGTGCCGAGGTTGCCGTGCACCACCTGGTCGAGGTAGGTGACGAACTGCTGGTCCAGCGGCTCGTTCAGGCCGTAGGTGCTGTTGAAGATGGCGATCCGGCTGGCCGTGGCGTGTGGTCCCAGCGCGGCCCGGGCCGCGCTGCCCGGTTCCATGTGGATCAGGACGAACGTCAGGATCATGACGCCGATCACCACCGCGACGGCCTGGCCGACCCGGCGGACGAGATACGCGGTCATCAGCGGGTCACGAGCTGTAATACCAGACTTCCGGGTTGAGCCCGCCGGATACCGGGTTCAGCGGGGCGAAGCCCTGCAGGTTGCTCTTGTACACGAAGATGTTGGACCCGAGCGGCAGCCACAGCCAGGGCAGCTGGCGGGCCGCGTAGTCCTCGTAGGTGAAGAAGGCGCTGGTGCTCGAGCCGTGCTCGGTGGCGTTGATGAGGCTGTTCATCTCCGCGTTCGAGTAACCGCCCTCATTGTTGTAGCCGCCGGTGTTGAAGAACCCATTGCCGGCCGGGTATAGCTCGTACTCGTCGTAGCCGAAGTCGACCAGCTGCCAGCCGCAGGTCGCGGCCGGGTGGCTGCTCGCGGTGCAGGCGCCCACGTAGCTGGAGAGCGTGTTGAACGGCTCCGGCTTCAGGCTGATCTTCACTCCGGCCTGCGCCTCCGAGGACTGGATGGCGGCTTCCTGCTCATCCGTGCTGGCCGTCCCGGAGGAGTACAGCAGCTGGAAGCTCAGCGGCTGGCCCGCGGCGATCCCGGCCCCGCAATCGGCCGCCGCGGTGCCCGGGCGCTGGCAGGTCGACGTCCCGTTGGGGATCACCTTCCAGCCGTGCGCCTTCAGCAGGGCGGTGGCCGTGGACGGCGAGTAGGGATACGGCCCGCCTGATTTTTCCAGCGGCGAGACCCAGGACGGGAACGCCTGCGCGGGTACGGGGCCGTTGCCCGGGTCGGCGTAGCCGTCGAAGACCTTGGACACGATCTGCTTGCCGTTGATCAGGTCCTCCAGGGCCTGGCGGACGTACAGCTGGCGCAGCACCGGGCCCACGCTGGCGTTGTAGAGGTTCGGCATGATCTCGGCCACCCCGGGGAACGGCACGCTGGCCACGGTGTACCCCTCCGAGGTGAGCACTCCCTTCTGGCTGACGTCGTTCAGCGGCAGGGTGCCCACGGTGACGCTGCTGCCCGAGCGCAACGCGTTCAGCTCGGCGGTGTCGGTGGTGTACGGCACGTTGTTCACCCGGGACAGGACCGGCTGGTCCAGGCCGGAGTACTCCTTATTGGGTACGTAGTCCCAGGCGCCGTTGCTGGTGAAGGAGGTCAGCTTCCACGGCCCGTCGACGACCTTCCAGAGCGGGTTGGTGGTGAACGTGCTCATCTGGCCGCCTTCCTTCTGCAGGAAGGCGTACACCGCCTTGGCTCCGCTCGTGGTCTCGTCGTAGTTGCCGACCGGGCCACCCGCGGAGGTCTTGTCCCAGGCGTGCTGGGGCAGGATCTGGATGAGGCTCAGCACGTCGTCGGTGTAGAAGGCCGGGTTGTAGGAGTGGGTGAGGTTGAGCACCGCCGTGTGGGCATTGGGCGTGGCCACGCTGGACACGCCGGCGGGGAACAGGCCCGGTACGTACAGCCACCAGTTCGGGACGTTGGCCTTCAGCAGGTTGTAGACGAACGTGAAGTCCCGGCTCGTGATCGGCTTGCCGTCCGACCAGTTCCAGTGCTTCAGGTCGATGGTGACCCTCTGGTCGCCCTCGCTGTAGGTGATGGACGAGAACAGGCTCTCCTGCGGGTTCACGGCCGCCTTGCCGCCGTCCCCGTCGTACACCAGTTCCGGCCAGAGCGGAGTGGTGAGGTTCTCGTTGTAGCCGTTGGTGTTGGTGGCCGGCGCCAGCGGGAAAATGAAGTTCGGCGAGGCGCCGGCCCAGGCCACCGTGGCCGTCCCGCTGGTCTTGCCGTGGCCGGCTGACGTGCCGCCACCTCCCGAGCAGGCGGCCACGGCCAGGACCGTGATCACCAGTATCGCGACAGCCGCCGTCCAGCGGGGGATGCGCATACCACTTCTCCTCAAAAGTCAAGGCAAACAGTACAATTTGAACTCAATTCCCCAAGGCGGACAGCGATATCTTTAGCGGCGTGACCTGAAGGGACGGGAGTGCCGAGCGGTAACCGCCGAGCGGCAACCGCCTGGCGGCTCAGGAGCGCCGCCAGGGACGGGGCGCCTCGCGGTAACCGCCGGGCGGCTCAGGAGCGCCGCCAGGGACAGAGCGCGCTCGCGGCGAAGGAAAAATCGACGTGTCGCTCTGTGCGCCCGGCGGGAACTCATGGCGTGATAATGGCAGCCATGCCACCGGAAAGCAAATATTTCCGATCGGCTTTATAGGTAAAATCAGTCCAAAGCGCCCGGGCGGGGTTCTGCGGGTGTCTAGACGGAGTCGAGCAGGTCGGTGCGGGCCTGGCCGACGGCGGCAAGCATGGCACCGCACAGAACCGGCGGCCCGGTCACCGCCGTGGGCACGACGCGGGGGCTCGCGGGGCAGATGCGCGCGACCTGGGCCGCCACCCGGTCGGCGAGCGCCGCCCCGCCGGCCAGGCCCACGTCGCCGCCCAGCACAACCAGGCCGGGATCGAGGACGACGGCCACCGAGGCGACGCCGGTCGCGACACGGCGGGCCAGCTCGCCGAGGAACTCGTTCGCGCGGACCGCGGGCCCGGACGTCCGGCTGCCGTTCCCGTTCGCGCTGGCGTGGTGGTCGGCGGCCGCCGCCACGGCGGCGCGGACCGCCTGCTCGGCGGTCGGCGCGGCGAAGCCGAAGACGCCGGCCAGCATGCGCACCACGCTGGCGCCGACCAGCGACTGCAGACCTCCGCTGGCCGGGTGGCGGACGTCTTCCGGCAGCGGCCCCCCGGGCACCGGCAGGTAACCAATCTCCCCGGCCGCCCCGGCCGCCCCCCGGTGCACCTTGCCGCCGAGGAACGCCGCCATCCCGAGACCACCGCCGATCCACATCAGGACGAAGTCGTCCAGACCGCGAGCGGCGCCGCAGGCCCGCTCGGCCAGCGCGGCCAGGTTAACGTCGTTCTCGATGATCACGGGCCGGTTCAGCGCGCCGCGCAGCGAGCCGAGGACGCCCTCGTGCCAGTCGGGAAGGTTGATCGCGAGGCTGGGATCACCGGTCTGAGGGTCGACGACACCCGGGCTGCCGATGACGAACGCGCTCAGCCGGCTCATCTTCACCCCGGCCGTGCGGCAGGCCCGGTCGACCGCTCCGCGGACCAGCTCGACCGGGTTGGCCGCGCCATTGGGGTTGACGCTGACCTCGGCCACAACCCGCCCGGTGACGTCCGCGACCCCCGCACTGACGCCGTCCAGCTCGACATAGAGGCCCGCCACATAGGCGCTCGAGGGCACGACAGAGTAGAGCGCCGCGTTCGGGCCGCGGCCGCCCTCCTGCTGGCCGACCACGGTGACCAGGCCGCGCTCCTCCAGCCGGGCCAGCATCTGGGCCACGGTCACCTTGGACACCCGGGTCCGCTCGCTGATCTGGGTGCGCGTCAGCGGAATCCCGGGCAGCAGCAGGTCCAGGGCGGCGCGGTCGTTCAGCTCGCGCAGCAAGCTCGGCGTACCCGGTCGGCGCTCCAACGCGGCCCCTCTCCCTGTCCCCTGGCCACACTGCCGTTGGGTCTTCAATTTCAATCCGGCAACCGGACTATCTTATAGGAAAGTTTCCGATTAGTTTTCTCAGTACGGCCGAGTCCCCCCATCCTCTACAGCGTCCCCCCAGGGGGAAGGAGAGCCAGCAGTGGGACCCATTAAATCCCTTGCCAGGCACCCCAGGCCCGGCGGAGATGGACAGCACCTCCAGCGCCACCTCCTTCGCCACCCTGCAGGGCTTCTTCCCGGCGGTCACCTCGCAGCTCAAGGGTGGCGCCTACAGCGGAAGCCAGGTCATGTCCGGGTTTGCGAAGGGCGGCGACGGTGACCCAGATCTCCCCCGCTGAACGCGAAAAACTGGGCCACCGCGGACACCACGGATCAGATCATTCCCACAATGATGAAATCGCTGATGCAGGACGCCAAGTTCACCGCTACCGTTAACAAGGCCAACACCCAGCTGCAGAACGTGCTCAACACCGGCTCGCAGAGCTGAGCACGCCGAATGGCTGACATGTCGACAACCGGCCTGCGCCCCCGGCCCGGGGAACGCCGGCCGGGCCCCCGGGGCCCGCAGGGCCTCGCAGGTGCCACGGACCTGGCGTCCCGGAATGACCGGGACACGCCGTCTGGTCCGGCCAATCCCGGGCGCCGGTGGCTATCCCCCCCAGCTGCCGGTGCCCGGCCAGGCAGCGTGACCGGCCCGGCTGGTCCGCCCGGGCCGGCGCGCATCAGCCGGGCCCAGGGCAGGGGCACCCCGCTTCCGGCCCGGGATGGCGAGGCCGCGCCGGCCGGTTCGTCCGCCGGCACCGGCTCGGCCCGTAGCTGCCGCTGCTCCCCTCGATGGCCGGCATGGGCCTGGTACTGCTGTGGCCGACCGCTCAGGTTGCGATCTGAGGCGCCCTGTCCCGGTGGCCCATGCAGGGGCGGGGCCACCGGGACAGGGCGGTCAGCCGACGGTCAGGCGGCCGCGCTCGGCCTCCTTGGCCAGTCTCCGGCTCTCCTTCAGGGACAGGCCCCGCGCCTCGGGCGGCAGCCGCCAGATCGTGTTACCGCCCATCAGGTTGAAGCTGCGGATGTGGATGACCGGAGCGCCGGGACGGGGCTGGTGCGCCACGCCACGATCCTCGTTGCCGCCCATGAACGAGAAGCCGGAGATCTCCACCTCGACGGTGTTGGGCACGTAGACGGTCGAGCCGCCCATGACCGCGTACATGTTCATGGTGAGGCCGTTGGCGTCGATCTCGGCGTCGCGCAGGTCGATCTCGTCCCCGCCCATGATCGCCAACACGTTCACCACCGAGGCCGGGCGGAACCGGCCGCGCCGCTTGGAGCCGCCCATGATCGCGACGAACCAGCGGGTCGCCTTGCGCGGGGGCGCCGAGCCGGCCACCGCCAGCGGCCGTCCGGGTGACGGCTGGCCGAGGGCGGGCAGGTCGCGGGTCACGGCGGCCAGGTCAGCCCGGGTCCTGGCCCCGAGGACCAGGCCGGCGCGTTCCTCATGCTCGTCCAGCGTCAGCCGGCCTTCGGCCGCGTGCTGGCCGAGAAGCTCCAGCGTGCTGTCCCGGTCCTGGTCCGAAACGCGAAGCTCGCCCTCGGGCACCGGGGGCAGCGCGGGTCCGGTCACGAGCACTCCTTTGCTGGCCTCTACTGGGCGGGCCGCTGTCAGGCTGGCCGACCGCCATCAGGGGCGGTTCAGTTTCCCCTAGATTGGCCTGCCCGGAGCCAGCTGGCAAACTACTTCGCCGCCCGCCCTGCTCAGCCCTGCACGCGCTGCGTGTGACCGGCCCAATCCGGTTCGCGGAGCAGGAATTTCTGGATTTTTCCGGTGGTGGTTTTTGGCAACTCCACGATGAGGTCGATGTCGCGAGGTGCCTTGTAGCCGGCAATCTTGGTGCGCACGTGCACCATCAGCTCTTCCGGGGTGGCGCTCGTGCCGGGGAGCAGCACGACGTAGGCTTTCGGGCGCTCCCCCCACTTCTCGTCGGGCACCCCGACGACCGCGACCTCCAGGACGGAGGGGTGGCTCATCAGCGCCTGCTCGACCTCGACCGTCGAAATGTTCTCCCCGCCGGAGATGACGATGTCCTTGGCCCGGTCGCGCAGCTCGATGTACCCATCGGGGTGCATGACGCCGAGGTCGCCGCTGTGGAACCAGCCGCCGCGGAAGGCCTCCGCGGTCCCGTCCGGGTCAAGATAGTAGCCCGCCATCACGGTGTTGCTGCGCATGACGATCTCACCCATCGTGGCACCGTCGGCCGGGACGTCGGCCATCTCCGCGTCGACCACCCGCAGCACGTCGGACGTGATCATGTTGACGCCCTGCCGGGCCATCAGGACGGCGCGCTGCTCGGCGTCCAGGCCGGCCCATTCCGGCTGGAACTGGCAGAACGAGATCGGGCCGTAGGTCTCGGTCAGCCCGTACACGTGCACGATCGTGAACCCCATCCGCTCCATCTGCGCGATCGTGGTCGGGCTGGGCGGCGCGCCGGCCGTGGTGATAAGCACCGGCTGGGTCAGCTGCGCGGCCTCGGGGGCGTTCAGGATGCTCGTGACGACCGTCGGGGCCGCGTTGAGGTGGGTGACGCCGTGCTCGCGGATCTGCGCCCAGATCGCCTCGCCGCGCACCTCGCGCAGGCACACGTGCGTGGCGCCGATGGCCGTGATGGCCCAGGGCGTACACCAGCCATTGCAGTGGAACATGGGCAGCGTCCACAGGTAGACGCTGTTTTCATCGTGCCGGGAGTGCACGATCTGGGAGAACGAGTTCAGGAACGCGCCGCGGTGGGTGTAGACGACGCCCTTCGGCTGCCCGGTGGTGCCGGACGTGTAGTTGATCGTGATGGGAGTGAACTCATCCGCGACCGACCAGGGCAGGGGGTCGCCGTCGGCGCGGGCGAGGAAGTCGGCGTAGCTGACCAGCCGCGGGTCGGCGCCCATGTCGGCGCCGGACGGCCCGGCCTCACTGTCTTCGGCCACGACCAGCGTGGCCAGCGTCTCCAGGCCCTTCGCCGCGGCCACCGCGGTGGGCAACATCGCCGCGTCGGACACCAGGATCTTCGCGCCCGAATGCCGCAGGATGTAGGCCATCTCCTCGGCGGCCAGCCGGGTGTTCATCGCGACCAGGACCCCGCCGGCCAGCGGCACGGCGAAATGCGC
>Ga0187871_10003026_pt1 | contig 13233 bp, 6 predicted proteins | sample June2016WEW_16_1_FD_132988 | JGI IMG/M metagenome (GOLD analysis project Ga0187871, IMG submission 132988) | Peatland microbial communities from SPRUCE experiment site at the Marcell Experimental Forest, Minnesota, USA - June2016WEW_16_10 | ecosystem: Environmental > Terrestrial > Soil >... | reverse complement strand
GTGCGGAAGGCGCGGACGGGCCCCAAAGTTTCGCCGAGGCGATGCAATGGTGGAAGACCGCTGCGGAAGCGGGTTCGGCCGAGGGTGCGCTCAATGTTGCAATCATGTACCTGGAGGGAGAAGGTATCGCCGCCAACGGAGAGGAAGCCGTGCGGTGGCTTCGCCGCGCAGCCGATCAAGGCAGCACACAAGCTGCTGCGCGACTCGGCCCAATGGCGGTCATGAAGAAGGCAGGTCTTTCGCCCGGAGTTGATTGCACTCGGTGGTTACAGATCGCGGCTGATGCCGGCGACGCTCCTTCCATGTTGAATCTCGGAATGGTTCTCTTTCACGGGACCGGCACGCAGCCCGATCTCCTGGAAGCATACAAGTGGTTCACACTCGCTTCCGAACGGGGCATGATCGATGGGCGGACCCCTCTTCGCGCAAAGATGACCAAGATACAAATAGCGGAGGCTGAGGGACGGGCATCTGAGTGGAACGCAGCCCACAGGCGTTGACAACTTTTCAGCACCGACGAGCGACGTACGCGCAAACGGCGGGTTTGCTCTGCTAGACTTCGTCTCTATGAGACGCTTCCTGCTCGCGGGATTACTGTGTGCGCTACAACTAGCTGCCGACACGTATCCCCGCCAGCCGGGCATCGATGCGCAACACTACGTTTTCAAGCTCACCCTCGGCGACGATACCGACGAGATCGTAGGCGAAGCCATCGCAGAGTTTCGATTCGTCCAGGACGGTGTCGCCGAAATCGCCCTCGATCTGGCAACAGGCATGACGGTCACCGGAGTAACTTCAGCCAGTGCGCCAGTGCAATTCACGCACGATTCCGATCGCCTGGTGATCAAGCTCGCTTCCCCGCCCCACCCTGGCGACCTGCGGCAGTTCACCATCCGCTATCACGGAATCCCCACTAGCGGCCTGCGCATCGGGACCAACAAATACGGCGAACGGACGTTTTTCAGTCAGAACTGGCCGAATCTCGCGAGACAATGGCTGCCCATGATTGATCACCCTTACGACAAGGCCACAAGCGAATTCATCATCACCGCGCCCGCGAAATATCAGGTGGTCGCGAACGGCCTTCTTGAGGAGGAAACCGATCTCGGCGATGGCCGGCGCATCACGCATTGGAAGCAATCCGTGCCGATCGCGTCCTGGCTAAATGCCGTCGGCGTAGCCCAGTTCGCATCGCGCCATTTCGACCAAGTACACGGCGTCCCGCTCCAGACTTGGGTGGATCATCAAGATCGGGACGCGGGAATCGTGACCTTCGAAGGTCCAGCGCGGCGCGCCATGGAATTTTACATCGACCACATCGGCCCGTTCCCGTATGAGAAGCTCGCTAACGTGGAAGCCGCGGGCGCGAACGGCGGCATGGAGCACGCCAGCGCGATCTTCTACGGCGAAAAATCCGTCGAGAACCGCCCCGCGACCAATCTGGTTGCGCACGAGATTGCGCACCAGTGGTTTGGCGACTCGGTCACTGAAAACGATTGGGACGACGTATGGCTGAGCGAGGGCTTCGCCACTTATTTCACATTGCTCTGCACCGAACATTATGAAGGACGCGACGCGTTCGTAGCGGACCTGAAGAAAAGCCGCGATGCCGTTTTCGCCGTAGAGAAGAAAAACCCTGGCGTCGCGGTACGCCACGACAATCTCTCGGACATGAAAAAGGTTCTGAATCAACTGGTCTACCAGAAAGGCGGCTGGACGTTGCACATGCTGCGCGGCGTGATCGGTGCGGACAAGTTTTGGGCCGGTATCCGCGATTACTACCGCCGCTATCGCGACGGCAACGCGTCCACTGACGACTTCCGCAAGGTAATGGAAGAGAACGCAGGCGTCGATCTCCGCTGGTTCTTCGCCCAATGGCTGAATCGCGCAGGATCGCCAGTGGTGGAGGGCAGTTGGCGATACGATGCCGCAGCCAAGAAGATCATAGTAGAACTTGCGCAGAAACAGCCGGGCGACGCTTACCAACTGCCTCTGGAAATCGGCGTTTCCGATCGGATCGAGAAAATCGAGATGACTCGCAAGGAGCAACAGTTCGAGATCGCCTCAGACAAAGAACCAGCGTCAGTGGTCCTCGATCCCAACACGTGGATACTGATGGACGCCAGGTTCTCGAAGCAGTAGCTGAGATACAGTAGTTTTCATGTGTTCCTGGCACCTCCTTCTTCTCTTCCCCGCCGCTGCCATGCTCTTCGGCCAGCCAAAACCAGCCGTCACCGCGGCGGACTTCGCCAAGTGGGAAACTCTGCAAACAGGCGACCTTTCGCCCGACGGCAAGTGGCTCGCCTACTCCATTCGCCATGCCAACACCGACGAAGAGCTGCGGATCGCTAGCCTCACGAGCGCCCGCAAAGAAATCGTCGCCGCGTTCGGACGCCGACCCGTGTTCTCCGACAACTCCCGCTTCCTGGCCTACGCCATCGGCATGTCCGAAGCTGAGCACGACAAATTGAAGAAGGCCAAGAAGCCCATCGAGGACAAACTCGGGATTCTCAATCTCGCGACCGGCGAAACGACCGTAATCGAGAAAATCGACGGATTCGCCTTTAGCAAGGGCGGCCGGTTTTTGGCGGTGCGAAAATACGCGCCCGAACCTCCGTCCATAACGCCAGCGCCCACTCCGCGGCCCACCGACCCTCCCGGAGCCACTCTCGTCGTTCGTGATCTTGAAACCCAAACCGACGCGACATTCGGAAACGTCTCCTCCTACGCATGGTCGGAAGCCGGACCCTACCTCGCCATGACCATCAGCGCCGAAAGCAAGATTGGCAATGGCGTCCAGATCTTCAATCCAGCCACGAGCCAATTGCGCGTGCTCGATTCGGGCGCGGCGCTCTACAAAGGATTGGCATGGCGCAAAGATAGCGACGACCTGGCGGCTCTGAAATCGAAGACTGACGAGAAGTTCGAAGACGATACGCACATCCTTCTGGCATGGAAGGCTCTGGATCACAAATACCAGTTCGATCCGGCAACATCAGCCGGAATCCCCGCCGGCCAGCGCATCGTCGCGTTTCGATCCCCCTCCTGGTCGGACGACGGTTCGGCCATCTTTTTCGGCATAGCGGAATGGGAACCGAAAATCGAGAAGCCGGCCGACAAGGATAAGACGAAGGACTCGGAGGAGGAAGAGCAAGCCGAAGTGGACGTCTGGCACACCCGCGACCCGCACGCGATTCCCGAACAAAAACTCCGCGCCGATCGCGACCGCGAGCGCAATCTGCTGGCAGCCTGGCGGCCCGAATCCGGCGCAGTCATCGTGCTGGGCGTGGACCTAAAAGAACAAATCACATTGGTGAAGGGACAAAAGCACGCCACCGTGCTGGATGCTTTGCCGTATGAAAAGCAAGACATGTTCGGCCACCACATCGAAGATCTCTACGTGATGGACACGCTGACCGCGAAGCGCGTCAAGATTGAGCCTGCGCTCGAATATGAAATGGGCGCAAGCTCCGATGGCCGCTATGTGCTCTACTTCCGCGGAGATCATTATTGGACTTACGATATTCAAACCGGCACTCGTGCCGATATCAGCAAAAACATTCCAACCGCGCTCTGGAATCATGACTACGATCATCCGGTGAAACAGAAGCCCCCCTACGGTGTCGCAGGCTGGACCAAGGCCGGGCGCTCGGTTCTGATCTACGACGAGTACGACATCTGGGAGGTGCTGCCCGACGGATCAAAGGCCACCAGGCTCACAAACGGTGCACCCGAACAGATCCGGCATCGCTACGTGAAGCTGGATCCGAAAGAAGAATTCATCGACCTGGACAAGCCCGTGTACTTGAGCCTGTACGGCCAGTGGACCAAGCGAACCGGCTACGCACGCCTCACCAAAACCGCGTCCGGCGAAACAGTAGACCAGTTGCTATGGATGGATAAAACGGCCAGCCGCCTGGCGAAAGCCAAGGACACAGACGTCTTCGCGTACGCCGTGGAAGACTTCAATGTCTCGCCGAATTATTTTTCCGCCGCCGGCGATTTGAAGAACCCGCATCAAGTGAGCGATACCAATCCTTTCCAGAAAGACTACGCCTGGGGACGATCGGAACTCATCGACTACAAGAACGAACGTGGCGAGCGGTCGCAAGCCGCCTTATTCTATCCGGCGAATTACGAAGCCGGAAAGAAGTACCCCATGATCGTCTACATCTACGAGATCGTCTCCAATGTCGTTCACCGCTATAACGTCCCCTCGGACCGCGCTCCCTACAGCCCCGCGGTGTTCACCAGCAAAGGCTACTTTGTCTATGAGCCGGATATCACCTATCGCCCGCGCGATCCGGGAGTTTCCGCAGTCCAATCCGTCGTCCCGGCGGTGAAGAAAATTATCGACATGGGAATCGTCGACCCGAAGCGAATCGGAATCGTGGGGCACTCCTGGGGCGCCTATCAAACCTGCTTCCTGGCCACCAATACCAACCTGTTCGCAGCAGCAGTGGCCGGTGCGCCCCTCACCGATCTGGTCAGCATGTACGGATCCGTTTATTGGAACAACGGCATCCCGGAAACCGGCCACTACGAAACCGGCCAGGAGCGCATGGAAGTACCCTTGTGGGAAGATCCGCAGGCTTACATTCGCAACTCGCCTGTGTACGCGCTTCCGAAGATGACCGTGCCGCTGTTGGTTGCATTCGGTGACAAAGACGGCGCCGTGGATTGGCACCAGGGAATCGAAATGTACAACATGGCGCGCCGTTTGGGTAAGGATATGGTCCTGTTGGTATACGCCGGCGAAAATCATTCACTCGCCAAAAAGGCGAACCAGCTTGATTATCACAATCGCATCGTAGATTGGTTCGATCACTATCTGGCCGGCGCGCCCGCTAAAGATTGGATGCTGAAAGGGCAAACCTATCTGGAACGCGAGAAGGAGTTGAAGCGCTTGAAAAAGGGCACCACTACACCGGTTGTCGCCACCAACTGACCCAATTCACACAACATTCCCCCGCGCCGATAAGCTATCCAGGGCCGGCCCGCCAAGAGCTCGGAGCGGCTACAGGAGCAGTGGGTGCGTACTCAAAGAACTACTATAGGGACAAAGATTCTGGCCGCCATGCTGGCCATTATCGTGTTGGCATTGTTGTCGGATTTGGTGGCGTTGCGCGCGCTTGGGAGTTTGGGCTCGGCGCTGGACATATCCATGAACCAGACCGCCCGTCGGCTCGCCACGGCGGCGCAAATTCGCACGCTGGTGTACCAGATACGCTTCGCCCAAAGGGGCATCTCGCTAGGGTTGTTCGAAAAACGGCCCGCCGATACCGAAAAGGCCGTGAAGCTCTTCACCGACTCCATTGACGGCGTTCAGACACTGATCGCCGAATTCCGCACCCTGGTTTCTACCGACGCCGACAAACGGGCGCTGGATGAGATCGGCCGTTACGCAGACCGCTGGAAGCAGATTGGCTTCCATATGGTCCAGCTGGCCGAAGCCGGGGACACCGGCGGGTTATCACACATCCGCATAGTCGACGCCAGAACGCTGGGCGACGATATCGACGGCTGTGTAAAACTGTTGCTCACAAACGAGCAGGAGTTCATGAACCGCAGCATCGCGGACTCGCGGCGGACCTCTTCGCAAACGTTCTACACGCAGCTTGGTCTCGCGATTCTCATGCTCCTGGCCGGAGCATTGGTGGTGGTTATGGTAAGGCGCTTGTCCAGCCTGCTCAGGCATATCGCTTCAGAGATGAAACAGGGAGCCGAACAGGTACAAAGCGCAGCGTCGCAAGTGGCTTCGGCCGGACAATCGCTCGCACAAAGCTCTTCCGAGTTGGCCGCATCGGTGCAGCAGTCCTCCGAATCCACTGAACAGATTAGCTCCATGACCCAGAAGAATGCCGGGAATTCGCAATCGGCGGCAGATGTTATGACCGCCGTGGATCGTCAAGTGCAAGAGGGCAACCGGACCATTGAACAAATGGTGAGCTCCATGAACGAAGTCAACGCTTCCGGAGCTAAGATCTCGAAAATCATCAAAGCCATCGATGAAATTGCGTTCCAAACCAACATCCTGGCATTGAATGCGGCGGTGGAAGCGGCACGCGCGGGCGAGGCTGGAATGGGCTTTGCGGTGGTGGCCGATGAGGTCCGCAACCTGTCCCAGCGCTCCGCCCAGGCTGCTCACGACACGGCCGCGTTGATTGAAGAGTCCATTACCAAAACCAAGGATGGCACGGCTCGGACACACCAGGTGGCTGAAGTCATACAAGCCATTACGGAGAGCGCGGCCAAGGTGAAAACGATGGTGGAAGAAGTGAATGCCGGCAGTCAGGAGCAAGTGCATGGCCTCGCTCAAATCTCCAAAGCCGTGAGTAAAATTGACGGCGTCGCCCAGAACACCGCCGCCAGCGCCGAAGAAACCGCCTCGGCCAGCCAGCAGCTATCGGCCCAAGCCAGCTCCATGCTTGAGATCGCCGTCCAACTTCGAACGCTGGTAGGCGTCGACGCGTAGTGCCACCGCGGTTCTCCAATTGGTCCCCTCGCTGACGCTTAGGGCTACTTTGGGTCCGCCGCTTTGCCCGAATTGTAGCCCCGCGCGTAAGCAAGGGGACAGGCGCCTGTAGCCGAACCGCGACCGTGAGGGAGTCGCTGCCTTTTCACGTCAGTCATATCGCAGCGTGGTCAGAGGATCGATCCGCGCGGCGCGGCGCGATGGGAAGTACGCCGCTCCAAGCGCTGCGCCCACTACCAAAACCACCCCCGCGCCGTAGGCCCACAAGTCAAACGTATTTACAAATACCAAATGCGATGCAAGAAACCGCGAGACACCCAGCGCCATTATCGTTCCTAATCCGAGACCCACTGCTGCCAGCCGCATCGATTGCATCATGACCAGCCGAGTCACTCCACCGACGCTGGCTCCGAGAGCCATCCGGACACCGATCTCCTTGGTGCGCTGTATCACCAGATACGAGAGCACGCCGTAGATTCCAGATAGCGTGAGCGCAAGCGCCAGCCCACCCAATAACATGCCGACCCAGGACCCAACACGGAACATATAGACGCTCAATGCGAATGCCTGATCCATCGAGTGGATATCTTGGATATCCTCGCCGGCCAGCGCGCTCAGTTCCTTGTCCAGCCGCAGGCGCGCGTTCTCCACATTTCCATTCACGCGGATCAGCACAGAATGATCCGCGGTAGTGGCTGGAAAATAGATCAGCGGCGGATCGGGACCATATGGAATCGAGCAACTGATAATGTTACGCGTAACGCCAACCACTCGCAGGGCTGGATGCCGCGGCAATTCGCTTCCCCAACTCCGCCGATCATCGTGCCGGATAAAGACCTCGCGGCCCAGAGCGCTGCCTTGCGGCCACAATCGGCGTGCAGCCAGCTGGCTGATGATTGCTACAGGCCCACCGGTGCGGGCCTCGTCAGCAGTGAAATTGCGGCCTTCGAGAATCGGGATATCAAGCAACACAAAGAACTCGGGTGAGACATAGTTATACCAGGCGTCCAAAGTCTTCGCTCCAACTCCGGCTGAAATCAAAACCGGCGGCAGGATTCCGTTGAGCGGAATGGACCGAGCAGCGGCAATCGCTTCAACCGTCGAATCCGACCCCAGCCGTTGAAGGATCACCGGCCGCGCCTTCTCCGGAAGATCCATCCCGATCACGCCGTGCGTTCTGAACCCGACGTCAAAGCTCCGCATGGCGCTCTCGCCGCGAATTAGCACTCCGGAACAAATCAACAGCAACGCGCACACCGTGATCTGAACTATGACCAGCGTATTTCTCAGCCGCATGGGCCGCGCGTCGCTGGTGAACTCTCCGCGGGCGGCCAGCATAACGTCGGCGCGCGTGGATTGAACAGCCGGAGCCAATCCAAAGAGCAGCGCCGAAGCGAACGCGGCGACGAGCATGAATCCGAATACGCGAATGTCCTGCGGCAGCGATATCCGAGGTACTATCAATGCCATATCGGGCGGGAGGGTGGCATACATGATCCTCAGGCCCGCCTCAATGGCCACTCGTGACACCAGGAATCCGGCCAAACCCGCCGGAATCGCGAGCAACAGGCTCTCGGTCAACAGTTGCCGGATGAGCCGCCCGCGCCCCGCGCCGAGTGACAGCCGAATGCCGATTTCCCGTTGCCGCGCCATCGCGCGAGCCAGCATCATGTTCGCCACGTTCGCGCATGCCAACAGTAGAACCAGGCCAACCGCAATCCCCAGCGGGCTAAACATGGCGATTACTCTTGGGGAAAGACGGATGGCGGTCGCCCGCGACTGAAGAAATACACTCGTGGCTTTTTCGGATTCCCGACGATCTCCCGTCACCTGCCTGGCGAACCCTGTAAGAGCGGCTTCCGCCTGGCTGACATTGGTCCCGCGTTTGAGTCTGCCTACGACCAAGATGTCTGAACTGTCTTTGAAGAATCGGCCGGGTTCGCCCTCCAACAGCGGAGCCATCGTGAGCGGCGCCCAGTAATCCAGTGGCGTCGGGTCCAACCCGCCAAATCCTTCCTTCGTTACACCGATCACCAGCAGCGGATACCCATGCAGAACCAGTTTTCTTCCGATGATGTTTGGATCGCCGCCAAACTTGCTCTGCCAGGCCGCGTAACTGAGGACTATCACTGGCTCCCTGCCCGGCGCCGCGGAATCCTCTTGAACCAAAGTGCGTCCCCGCGCGGCAACTCCGCCTAACATTTGAAAATAATTCCCCGTGACTAGCGCTCCCAACAAGGGACGTCCCTCCGACCGCGCGAAGAAGTAATGCGATGCCGCGAGTTCCGAGAAGGCCGGATTGTTCTTAGAAAACTCCTCGAATTCATTCCAAGAGAAGGAATGCTCATGGCCCGCCCGGTCCGCCCAGCTGAAGGCGTACAGGCTATAGGGATCGCGAACTGGAAACGGACGAAATACGAAATTGTTAAAGATGGTGAACAGCGCCGTATTCAGCCCCAGGCCCAGCGCGATGGTCCCGACAACTGTAAGTACGAATAGAGGACTACGGCTGAATCCACGCAACGCGTACTTGATATCGCGCAGCGTGGTTTCTACTAACTGCGTCCCGCGCACGGTCCGGCAATCTTCCTTCACCGGATCAATCCCGCCGAATCGAACCCGCGCTAACCGGGCCGCTTCTTCGCCGCTTGCACCGCCGGCGGCGTTCTTGCGAGCCGACATTTCTAGATGGAACCGTAGCTCTTCGTCCAGCTCCTGTTCCGCGCGACGGCGCAAGAACAATCCGCGGATTCGCAACAGCAGGTCGTGCCGGTTCATGTCACGCCAGCTTCAGCACCCGGCCGATGGCGGCGCTCAGGCGCTCCCAATCATTAGTTTCGAGCTCCAGTTGTTTGCGCCCCGATGCAGTCAGGCGGTAGAAACGGGCGCGCCGTCCCAACTCCGAAATACCCCATTCGGCCTTAATCCAGCCCTGATGCTCCAACCGATGCAGTGCCGGATACAGCGAGCCTTGATTCACGCGCAGAACATCCTCGGAGATCTGCTCAATCCGCTCGGAAATGGCCCACCCATGCAGGGCCTGGCCGGATTCGAGAGTTCGAAGAATCAGCAGATCAAGCGTGCCCTGCAAAAGATCAAGTTTAGACTGTCCCATTGTTGTCGAGAATCTACACCAAGCATACCTACACTTGTTGTCGAATGTCAACAACAACAATACTTATCCGTGTTCATCCGTGTGAATCCGAGGCCAATTCGTTTTTGTTACTTGATCGCTACCGTTACCCCAGCCTGGCTAGTCGCGACGCCCACAGTAATCGTCACCGAAACCGACGTTCCACTCGGTACGTCCGAGGGAATGCGCACATTCACTTGCAGCATCCCCGTCACTTCTCCAGGCGCGCCGCCGGCGTAGGTCACTTCCGCCATTTCGCCGTTGATTTCAGCGGTAACGGGTAGCACCGGCTTCGGCACAGGCAAAGTCTTGGCATTAATCACTCCGTCCATGCCGGCAGGATCGGTCTGCCCTTCCCCGGTTGCGAAAATGCTGACGACAGATCCGGCCGCGGCGCCATTCTTTACCGAATTCGCCGAGCCATCCTGATTAAGGATGGCGCCTTGCCCGGATGCATTTGCGATAAAAATTGCGGGCGAGGAGTCAATCACACGAACTGTGTCGGTGAGTGATGCAATCCCCTGATATTCCACCATCACCGTGGCGCTGACGCGACCAGCCACTTCATAAGGAACAATGACGGACACCTGGGTCGCAGAGCTATAGATCACAGGCGCGGCAATGTTATCGAAAAACACTTCGGTCCCGCCTAGGTTTGAATCCACCGTACCTGACGGAGTGAGTTGCAGATTGGCCGGAGTGTTTGGACCTATCGACGTTCCGAAAATAGTGACAAACTCACCCGGAGCTACCGGACCGGGCGCAAAGCTTGCGGCACTCGTGATAGATCCGATTGCAGGCGCCGGCGCAGTCACGGTTAGCGTCACCGCTACGGTAAGCGGCGCCACGGAAGGATCGGAAGCCGAAATGTTGAGCGTTCCCTGATAGGACGCAGGCGGCAATCCCGCTGGGTTTACCGACACATTGATATTCGTTGGAGTGGTTACCGTTGACGGACTTACGGAAAGCCACGGGCCGCCGGATTGCGTTCCGGCGCCGATCGTTAGATCGAGCTGAGCTCCCGTGGTGCCCAGCGACAACGTCTGGCTGGGCGGCAACGAACCGCCTTGTTGAGCCGTGAATAACAACGGTGCGGGTGTCGCGACGATCACCGCCGGCGGAGCCACCACCAGCGTAATAGTCACCTTCTGCGGAGTGCCGCCCACCGGCGTAATCGAAATGGTACCGATATATGTCCCCGCCGCCAGACCGGCGCCGTTGATGATTGCGATTACCTGGCCCGGCGTGCTGCCTTGTACAGTGCTGGAATCCACCGAAAGCCATGGCCCTCCGCTCTGGGTGCTGGCCGTGGCCGAATACATTACTTGCGGACTGCTGTTGACCACGATGATCTGCCGCGCCACCGTTATGCCGTTCGATCCAACTTGATTGATCGTGAAGGAACTCGGATTCACGGTCAGCGCTGGCACTAACAAAACAGTCAAACTCACCTGCACCACAACTGGGCTGTTCGATGCTTGCGAATTGATGGTTATGGAACCGTTGTAGGAACCTGGACTGAGACTGGTGAAATTTGCCAATCCCACCGTGACGGTTCCAGGCGTACTCCCAGCCGTATTCCCTGTGGTCACGCCTTGGATCGTCAGCCAGCTCCCGCCTCCTTGCGTTGTCGCCGTGGCCGTATAATTCAATACCGCGCTGGTAGTGGAACTGATCGTGATGGTCTGGGCTGCGGGAGTGTTGGATGTTCCCGCCTGCACCGTGAAAGAGATGGATGCCGGGCTAACAATCATCTGCGCCGATCCAGCCGCGCCGCCAATGGTGATCGAAAAACTGGCTGAAGCAGAATTTCCACAAGCGTCCGTAGCAGTCAAGGTGAAATTGAATGTGCCGTTCGAAAGCGGGGTACCCACAATGGACCGCGATAAATCCGGATTGGTCTGAATGCTGAGGCCTGTGGGTAGCGATCCACCCGACACGCGGAACGCGGGCGAAGGTGAAAACGGGGTCACGCAGCCGCCGGAGCTGGTTAACAACTGTTGATAGGCCTGTCCCACTACACCAGGAGGAAACGAAGTGTTGGTAATCGTAAGTCCGGAAGTGGAGGCGGGGCTGATAAGAATGGAAAAATCCTGCGATTGCGACACGCTGGCGGTGTCTGTCACGGTAAGCGTGAATCCGAATGTGCCGGGAATAGTGGGTGTGCCGGAAATCAGGCCTTGTGACCCGTTAAGCGTGAGTCCCGGCGGAAGCGATCCCGATAACGACCACGCGTATGGCGGCTTGCCGCCTGTGGCCGCGAGTGTCACCGAATAAGTTGAACCGACGTTGCCCGGCGCGAGAAGTGGCGGAGTGGTGATCGCAATCGATCCTGGCGTGCCGGCACTCTGATTGACGGTGTAGGTTTGCCCTGCGATGGTCAGGGTGCCGCTACGCGCCGCGCCAGTATTGGCCGTCGTCGAAAATCCCACCACACCGTTCCCGGTTCCACTTGCGCCGGAAGTCACGGTGATAAAGCCGGCGTTGCTCGTAGCGGTCCAGCCGCAACCGGATGTAGTGGTGACGTTGACGGTAGAGGAACCGCCGCTGGCTTGGAACGTCTGCGCATTGGAGGACAGTGAGAAGCTGCACGGTACTCCCGGCGTCACCGTCAAGGTAAAAGGCGTCGTATCCTGATACTCTCCCACTACCGCGGTGAGTTGGTAGGAACCGGCGGCGCCGCTGATTACAAGATTGCAAGTGGCAGTTCCGTTGCTGTTGGTGAGAACTACGCCGTTCGGTCCATTACACGCCGCCGGCGACGCACTGGTCTGGTCCAGATTATTCGCGATCCGGACACTGACATTCGGAACTGGATCGCCGGTCTGGGGGCCGGTTTGCGCAAACACGCTAACCACCACTCCACCTGCCACCGTGCTGCCGGAGGGGCCCGATAGGTTGAGGTTGCTTTGAGGCGGCGATACCAGTTGCACTACAGGCGGCACTGCGGTGCCCCCATTCGGAAGCCCACTAGTGGTGACCACGAAATTTACGGTACCGGAGACGGCGCTAGCGGTTACTGTCGAAGCAAAGAAGGACTCCCCTCCCTGCACGTTGGTTGCGAGAAACAGGACACTCGCTTGACCATTGGCATCGGTGGTGTTTTCCGAACGAACCAGTGTCCCTGCGCCCGAGGTGATCTTCCAGCTCACGGCTACACCGGCAGCCGGTTGCCCCGAGGCATTGGTTGCCTCCACGACCAGAGGAAGGTTGGAAAGAAACTGCGACTCGACCACTTGGCCGTTGCCGGAAACCAGGGTCAGGCTTTGGGCCCGCAGGTAGCCCACGCAGCCGATCGCAAATAGGAGCGAGAGTCGAATATAAGTACGCACGATGCCTCTCTCGGAAGTTGGACTCGTTCCTTGGAACCAATAAACCAAATATTCAAGGAACTGTTTCGGCGGGCGCGGGTCTATTTAAGTTTACCACCGTCACACGGCGGAGAAACCGTTGATGTAAACCGCCCGTGGATGCCGGAGGCCTCGACCGAGCCGCGACCGGAAGGGAGTTTCCATGGGCCTGCTGGCCAACCAAAGTCCATGAAGACGCCGTGGCGCACGCACTCTTGCGTGCTGCGCCGAGACTCGTCTCGGCGTCGGGCGGACATCGACACGAGTGTCGATGC
>Ga0187871_10003024_pt1 | contig 13236 bp, 9 predicted proteins | sample June2016WEW_16_1_FD_132988 | JGI IMG/M metagenome (GOLD analysis project Ga0187871, IMG submission 132988) | Peatland microbial communities from SPRUCE experiment site at the Marcell Experimental Forest, Minnesota, USA - June2016WEW_16_10 | ecosystem: Environmental > Terrestrial > Soil >... | reverse complement strand
GCGGTAGAAATCTTCTGGCCATTGTCGGTTGTGATCTGGAAATCGGGGGCGGAATCTCCCACCGTGACGATCCGTTCGTGAATAGAGCTATAAAGAACGAATACGAGAAGGGCCGTCAACGCTAAGATCGCGGCCTTGAGGAATTGATCGATTTTGACGCTTTGCATACGCGGCAACTATAATTTTAGTGTACTTCCGTCCCGATTGCTGCATCAAACAATCAGGTTGCATGCTGATTACCCGTAAAGTCGAGTTCTCCGCCTCCCACGTCTGCCGGAATCCGCTGCTCTCGGACGCCGAGAACGGCGCGCTGTTCGGCGCCGCCGCCAATCCCCACGGACACGGCCACAATTATGTTCTGGAAGTTACCGTGGAGGGCTCGCCGGACCCCGTCACTGGCATGGTGCTCGATTTGAAAGCGCTCAAGGAGACGCTGAACCGCGAGGTGGTGGAGATCTACGATCACCGTTTCCTGAACCGCGAAGTCGCGCCGTTCGCGAACGTCATCCCCACCCCGGAGAATATAGCCATCGATATCTGGAATCGCCTGCAGCCGCATTTGAACGGGCCACGCGCCAGGTTGCACGGCGTGCGTGTTTACGAGACCCCGGATCTTTACGTAGAGTATTTTGGAGAGGCCCAATGAGCGGTGTGATCCACGTAACACGCAAGTACCGCTTTTCGGCATCCCACCGGCTGCACGCCCCGCAGCTTGGCGATGCGGAGAACCGGGCTCTATACGGCAAGTGCAATAATCCTTTCGGGCACGGCCACAATTACGAAATCGCGGTGACCGTAGGCGGTCCGCTGGAGCCGCGTTCCGGCCGCGTGGTGGACCTCGATCTTTTGGACGGCCTGGTACGGCGGCAGGTACTGGAACCGTTCGAGCACCGCAACTTGAACGAAGAGGTGGAAGCCTTCCGCGCGGCCGTGCCGACATCCGAAAACCTGGGGCGCGAAGTGGTCCGGCGGTTGAAACGAAATTGGCGTACGGTGTTTCCGGCGGAGGGGCCGCGTCTCGAACGCGTGGCTGTCGCCGAAACCAGCCGCAACGCATTTGAAGTGGCAGCCCATGAAATCGAATAAAGCAAACGTAAAAGTGATGACCCCCAAGGCGGATGCCGCGACGGTGGACCAGCCGATCGCCCCGCTGGTGAAACAGATGCTGGAACGCCTGGGCGAGGACCCCAGCCGCGAAGGCCTGGCCCGCACGCCCGAACGCGTGGAACGCGCGCTGCAGTTTCTCACCAGCGGCTACCAGATGGATGTGAATAAGGTCGTCAATGGCGCCTTGTTCAGTGTGAAGTATGACGAAATGGTCATCATGAAGGACATCGAGTTCTTCAGCATGTGCGAGCACCACATGCTGCCGTTTTTCGGCAAGGTACACATCGCCTACATCCCCCGCGATCGGGTGATCGGGCTCAGCAAATTGCCCCGCCTGGTGGATGTGTTTGCGCGCCGCCTGCAGATTCAGGAGCGCATGACGCAGCAGATCGCCCAGACCATCCAGGAACTGATCGATCCGGTGGGGGTGGGCGTAATCTGCGAAGCCCGCCACTTCTGCATGATGATGCGCGGCGTCGAAAAGCAGCATTCCGGTGCGGTCACCAGCACCATGCTGGGCGCCTTCCGCAATCGCAAAGAGACGCGCGATGAGTTTCTGTCGCTGGTGAAATAGCGGGACCATCCCCGCGGATGCGGGAGAAACAGCGGCGAGACCCCCGTGGGGCACCGTCGAAAACTCACCGTGGGGCGGCCAAGATTGGCCGCCCCACTACTGGCGGGACTTTTTGAGTCCCGCTTCAGCCGGCAGCCCCTACTCGATCACCAGCAGCAAATCCTTTGCGTCCACGTGCCGCCCGGGCTGCACCAGCACCTGGGTTACCTTCCCGGCCACCGGCGCATACACCGTGCTCTGCATTTTCATGGCTTCCATCACCAGCAGCCGGTCGCCCTTCTTCACCGGCTGGTTCAACTCCACCGCGACCGTCGAAACCACCCCGGGAATCGGCGCGCCGATCTCCCCCGGCCGCGCGGGGTCCGCCTTCGCCGCAGCGGCAACCTTTACTTCCAGGCTCTGGTCCCGGATGTTGACTTCGCGCGGCTGCCCGTTCAATTCGAAAAACACCGTGCGAAAGCCGTCCGGATGCGGCTCGCCCACGGTCAGGAACTTGATCACCAGGGCTTTGCCCGGCTCCAGTTCCACTGCGATTTCATCGCCTTTTTCCATCCCGTAGTAAAACTGCGGGGTGGGCAGCACTTCCACGTTGCCGTAGGCCTGCCGCGCCTTGGCGAATTTCAGGTAGACGTCCGGATACATCAGGAAGCTGAGAACTTCATCGGGCGCGGGCTCGTGCCCGATCTTACGGCCGAGCATGGCCGTGGTTTCCGCGAAATCCACCGCCGTCAGGCGCGCGCCGGGCCGTCCGCGCTGCGGTTTGGCGCCCTTCAAAATGGCTTTCTGCAGGCGTTTGGGCCAGCCGCCCTCGGGCTCGCCCAGAGCCCCGCTCAACATCTCGATCACCGATCCGGGCAGCGTCAGGTTATGGTCCGGGCCAAGCCGTTCGAACTGCTCCACGGTCAGGTTGTGATTCACCAGGAAGATAGCCAGATCCCCCACCGCCTTGCTCGACGGCGTAACCTTCACGATGTCGCCTAACGCGGCATTCGCCTCGGCGTAAGTGCGCGCGATGTCGTGCCACCGCGCGCCCAGCCCCATGGCTTCGGCCTGTTCGCGCAAATTGGTGTACTGGCCGCCCGGCATCTCGTGTACGTACACTTCGGCGGTGCCCGATTTCGGACCGCTGTCGAACGGCGCGTAGTACGTGCGCACGGTCTCCCAGTAATCCGCGCATTGGTTGAGGGCGTCCAGATCCACGCCGGTATCGCGCGCCGTATGGCCCAGCGCCGCCACGATGGAGTTCAGATTCGGCTGGCTGGTGGTGCCGCTCATGGATGCGATGGCCCCGTCGGCCACGTGTACCCCCGCTTCCGCGGCCTTCAGCACGGAGGCCGCGTTGATGCCGCTGGTATCGTGCGTGTGAAAGTGGATCGGAATGCCGATCTCCTGGCGCAGCGTGCGCACCAATTTCTCGGCGGCATAAGGCTTGCACAACCCAGCCATGTCTTTGATCGCGAGGGTGTGCGCGCCCATGCGCTCCAGCTCGCGCGCCATCTTCACGTAATACTGAAGCGAATACTTGTCGCGGCGCGGATCGAGGATGTCGCCCGTGTAGCACACCGCGGCCTCGCAGATCTTGCCGGTCTTGCGTACGGCTTCCATCGGGATCTTCATATTCGGAAGCCAGTTCAACGAATCGAAGATGCGGAAAATATCGATGCCCTGCGCGGCGGCCTCGTAAATGAACAGCTCGATCACATCGTCGGGATAGGCCGTGTAGCCCACCGCGTTCGAAGCCCGCAGCAGCATCTGGAAACAGATATTCGGAATGGCTTCGCGCAACTGGCGCAGCCGCAGCCACGGGTCTTCGTGCAGGAAGCGCATGGCCACGTCGAAAGTGGCGCCGCCCCACATCTCCAGGCTGTAGAGATTGTGCAGGCGGTGCGCCACGAAATTGGCGATACGCAGCATGTCGTACGAGCGCACGCGCGTGGCCAGCAGCGACTGGTGCGCATCGCGGAAGGTGGTGTCGGTGAGCAGCAGCCGCTGCTCCGAGGCGGTCCATTCCGCGAACCTCTCCGGCCCCAGCGCGGCCAGCAACTGGCGCGTACCCGCGGGCGGCGGGCTGGTGTCGTGCCGCGGCACGGGAGGCGCGTCGATGCGCGCGGGCACCGGCTTGTCCGCCACCGTGGGATTCTGGTTCACGATCACTTCGCCCAGGTAGGTCAGCAATTTCGTGGCGCGATCCTTGCGCTGCACGAAGCGGAACAACTCCGGCGTCTGTTCCAGCCATCCCGTGGTCACCCGTCCGGCCTGGAAATCCGGATGGTTCACCACGTTTTCAAGAAACGGGATATTGGTTTTCACGCCGCGCACGCGGAACTCGCGCAGGCAGCGGTCCATGCGCTGGCAGGCCTGGCGGAAATCGCGGCCCCATGCCGTAGTTTTCACCAGCAGCGAATCGTAATAAGGCGTGATCACCGCCCCGGAGTACGCCGACCCCCCATCCAGCCGGATACCGAAACCCGCCGGCGAGCGGTACGTGTGGATCTTGCCGTAGTCCTGTACGAAATGGTTGGAAGGGTCTTCCGTGGTAATGCGGCACTGCATTGCGAAACCATACAGCGGAATCTGTTCCTGCGGCGGCATGTGGATCTCTTCGCCGAACAGGCTCAGCCCCTGCGCGATCTGGATCTGGCAGCGCACCAGGTCGATTCCCGTGACCATCTCGGTGACCGTATGTTCCACCTGGATGCGCGGATTTACCTCGATGAAATACCAGGCGCCGGAATCCGCATCCACCAGGAACTCCACCGTTCCGGCGTTGTAATAGCCGGCCGCCCGCGCCAGCTTGATGGCGGCTTCCGCGAGAGCGCGGCGGATGGCATCGTCCAGGCCCACCGCCGGCGCCACTTCCACGACTTTTTGATGCCGCCGCTGCACCGAGCAATCGCGTTCGTAAAGGTGCAGCAGGTGGCCGGCGCGATCGCCCAGGATCTGCACCTCGATGTGCCGCGCATGCTCGATGTAGCGCTCCAGAAATACCGCGTCGTTGCCGAACGCCGCGCCCGCCTCGCGCCGCGCTTCCGCCAGCAGTTCGCCGAATTCCGCGGCCCGGTGCACCACGCGCATGCCGCGCCCGCCCCCGCCGAAGGCGGCCTTCACGATCAGCGGAAACCCGATGCGCCGCGCCATGCGCTCGGCCTGCCGCGGATCGCTGATAGGGTCGTCGGTGCCGGGCACCGTGGGAATGCCCGCGCTATCCGCGAGCTGCCGCGCCGCGCGTTTGTCGCCGAGCAGTTCGAGCAACTCCGCGCTGGGCCCGATGAACGCGATGCCGGCCCGCTCGCAGGCGCGCGGCAGAGCCGGATTCTCGGACAGAAATCCATACCCCGGATGGATGGCGTCCACGCCTTTTTCCTTGGCCAGCGCCACGATCCCGTCCACATCCAGGTAGGCCTCAACCGGCCCTTTTCCGGCGCCGATCAGGTATGCTTCATCCGCCTTAAAACGGTGCAGGGCCAAGCGGTCTTCCTGCGAATAAATCGCCACCGTGCGCAGCCCCAGTTCATTGGCGGCGCGCAAGATCCGGATAGCAATTTCACCACGGTTTAATGCCAGGAGCTTGTTCATTCGAGCGAGATTATCTTGAGCATAGCAGCCTAAACACGCCGGAGGGCGGGCAATCGTGCCCGCAGCCGCCTTTTAAGGCGGCCAAGCCGGCTGGAAAGCCGGCTGCGGGCAGGATTGCCCGCCCCACAATTGAGATTGGCGCGCTATGCGACGTGCGCGTGTACCTCGTCTACCTGCGCCCGCAGCAGCCGCGTCGGATAAACCCACTCGAGCAGCGGCGTGGTCATGAATGTGGTCACCAGCGCCATCAGCACCATGATCGAGAACATGGCCGGCGAAATCACGCCGATATCCAGGCCGATATTCAGGATCACCAGTTCCATCAAACCGCGCGTGTTCATCAGAATGCCGAGCGCACCCGCCTCCCGCCACGCCATCCCCGACAGGCGCGCCGCGAACATGGATCCGCCCAGCTTTCCGGTAATGGCCACGACGATCACCAGCGCGCTATAGAGCCAGATCGCCCGGCCGCCGCCTACTCCGATGCGCGTGCGCAGCCCGGTGTAAGCGAAAAACAGCGGCAGCAGCAATACCACGGTCACCGATTCGAACTTATGCAGCAGGTAGCGCGTAAACTCGGGGGACTTCGGCATGATCGCGCCCATCAGGAAGGCGCCAAACAGCAAGTGAATCCCCAGCCACTCGGTGGCCAGCGCGGAGACCAGCACCAGCACCACGATGATCGCGATCAGGTCGTCGCTCAGGCGCTCGCGCTTGCGAAACTCCCGTTCGAACGCGGGCAGGATCCGGCGCACCACAAACAGCATGATCAGCACGTAGGCCACCGAACCGCCAATGGTCGCCCAGGCCGGCCGCCCCGCGTGCGTCACCCTTACCAGCACCACGATATACGCCAGAATGCACCAGCCCGTGACATCGTCCACCGCCGCGCAGGCAATCGCCAGCGTGCCCATCCGGCTGCGCACCAGGCCGCGCTCAGTCAAAATCCGCGCCAGGACCGGGAACGCCGTAATGCTCATGGCCGCGCCCATGAAGAGCGCAAAACCGGTGAAAGTGACCCCATCGTCGGAGAGCCGCGGATAGACATACAGCGCGGTCAAACCGCCCAGGCAAAATGGAGCCACAATGCTCACGTGACTGGTGAGCACGGCCGCGTGCCCATAGCCATGCAACTCGGAGGGATTCAACGCCAGCCCCACCACGAACATGAACACCACCAGCCCCACCTGGCTCAGCGCGTTCAGGTAGCTCAGGCTGGCGGGAGGGAAGAGCGCGGCTGAAACCCCTGGTGCGAGCCACCCGAGCAGGGACGGTCCCAAGAGGATCCCCGCCACCATTTCGCCCATCACCTGAGGCTGATTGATTTTCTGGAAAAGGAATCCGACCACCCGCGCCACTACCAGGATCACGGCGATCTGCAGCACCAGCTGGAAGAGGTCCAACATTACGTGCCCCCCTTTTTGGCCGTCTGCCGGACCGCCCGGAATGCCACCGGTCCGCAGCCCTCCAGGTTCAGGGTGCCTTCGAGGGTGCGCGCGCCCGGTTGGCCTGCGATAGTGGCGCTCAGCGGTCCGGCCGTCAGCGCCGTGCCCTCGACGGTAGCTTCAAACATGGCGGCATGCCCGTCATACAACGCGATCGTCGCCTGGCTTCCCGATTGGGAAATACTCAAAGCCGGCTGCCGCGGGCTGGCAGGACCGGCGGCGCAACGCGCCCCGGCGTCCAGTTCCACGGTCCACTCGCCTGTGATCGACAGCGGCGCGCGGAGGCTGCGTCCCGCGTCCAGAATGCCCAGCAGGCCGAGCACCGGCAAGCCCACCAGAAGCACGTAGGCAACCGCCAGATGGTTCTTGACTAAGTTGGCAATCTTTAAATTCTAGCGTGAGTTACGCTCCAGCCGCAAGAAAATGGATCTCCGGAGAACACCCAAACGTTCTACCATTGGAGGGGCTCCCGCGGGCCACCTAATCTCACATGCGATACGCCTTTCGAGTCTTACGCAAAAGCCCCGGCTTCACCCTGGCGGCTGCCGTCACGCTGGCCCTGGGTATCGGCGCCAACACCGCGATTTTTTCCGTCCTGAACGCCATGCTGCTACGGGCCATGCCGTTTCGCGATCCCCAACACCTCGTCATGGTGTGGGAAGCCAACCCGGCCCTCGACAGCCTGGTCGCCGAGCGCGTCCAGACTTGCCTCCAGAACTTCCTGGAATGGCGCGAACAGAACCGTGTCTTCGAGGACATCGCCTTCTTCCGCTACAGCAGCTTCGATCTCAGCGGCGGCGACAAACCGGAACAGATAAAGGCTGCGCTCGTCTCGCCCGGTTTTTTCGATCTGTTGGGCGCCGGGGGTCTGCTGGGCCGCACCTTTACGCCCCAGGAATCCAAGCCGGGCAAGAATCAGGTGGCGATTCTGAGCCATTCCCTTTTTGAGCGCCGCTTCGGCGAAAATCCCAAAGTCCTCGGACAGACGCTGGTGATGAACGGCGCGGGCTACACGATTATCGGCGTGCTGCCCCGCCAGTTCCACCTGCCGTCTCTGCGCGGCGGCATGGAAGAATTCAAGCCCGAGGTTTGGGTGCCCGCGGATATCGATCGCCAGCGCAACGAAGCTACCCTCACCGACCGCCGGCTCTATACCTTCGCGCGCCTCAAGCCGGGAGTGCCGCTGGCGCGCGCCCGCGCCGATATGACCCTGATCGCAAAGCGCCTCGAAGAGAAATATCCGCAACTCGATCGCACCTGGCGCTCGTCGGTCTTCCCCCTCTCCGCCGAGGATATGGGCGACGACATGCGGCGCACGTTGTTGGTGCTCGAGTGCGCGGTCGCCTTTGTGCTGCTGATCGCTTGCGCGAATGTGATCAATCTGCAGCTCACCCGCGCCGCCGCGCGCGAAAAGGAAATGGCCGTCCGGGTCGCCCTGGGAGCAGGCCGTTGGCGCATGGCGCGCCAGATGCTCGGCGAAAGCCTGCTGCTGAGCGCACTGGGCGGCGGCGCCGGCATCCTGCTGGCGCGTTGGGCTCTCACCGGCATGGTGGCGCTGGCGCCCGCCGATATTCACCACCTGGACGACTTGACGATCGACGGGGGCGTGTTGGCGTTTACCCTTGCCATCACGGTCCTGACCGGTTTGCTATTCGGCCTCGCTCCCGCCGTCTTCGCGGCCTTCCAGGATCCTAACGAAGCCCTCCGCCGTGGTGGACGTTCCGGCGAAGGCGGCGTCTCCGCGCGCGTCCGGCGCGCCCTGGTGGTGGCTGAAGTGGCCCTGTCGCTGGTCCTGTTGACCGGCGCCGGGTTGATGATCCGCAGCCTGCGGTCGGTCAACAGGATCACTCCCGGCTTCCGCAGCGACCATCTGCTGACCGTGCAAATCGATCTCCGGCGCAACCGCTATGCCAAGCCCGATCAAGGCGCCGCTTTCGTCAACGATCTTCTCCAGCGCGTGTCCAGGCTGCCTGGCACAATCTCGGCGGCGGTCGTGAACGGTCTGCCCATGGACAGCATCCAGATGACCGGCTTTCGCGTGGAAGGGCGGCCCGCGCCGGCGCTGGGCGAGGAACCCGTGGCGGATCGCCGCAATGTCAGCGACGGGTATATCGCCACCATGGGCATGCGGATGGTCGCGGGGCGCGATTTCACGCGCGCGGAAGCGGATCTGCGGAATCCCACCGTAGTCGTGGTCAACGAAAGCCTGGCGCACAAGTTGTGGCCCAAACAGAATCCCCTGGGCCAGGCGCTCGACTCGAGCAACTCCGGTCCGAACGCCTGGCGGCGCGTGGTCGTCGGGGTCGTCGCCGATACCCGCCAGTTGGGCCTGGACAGTCCGCCGCGGCCCGAGATGTTTTTCCCCGTGCGCAGCCAGTTTCCCAATTTCGCGTTGGTCGTGCGGACGGCGGGCGATCCGCTGCGCATGGCATCCGCCGTGACCGCGCAGGTCTGGGCCATCGACAAGGATCAGCCCGTGCACGATGTGCTGGCCATGGACCACGTGGTGGACGACAGTATTTCGCAGCGGCGTTTCAATATGCTGCTGCTGGCCGTTTTCGCGGCCACCGCGCTGGTGATGGCCGCGGTCGGTATTTACGGCGTGTTGGCGTATGCCGTAAGCCGGCGCACCCAGGAGATCGGCATCCGCGTAGCGCTGGGCGCCCAGACGGGGGATGTGCTCCGGTTAATCGGGCGCGAAGGCTTCGCGCTGGTCCTGACGGGCATCGTGGTGGGCCTGGCAGGAGCCTTGGCTCTGACCCGCCTGATGAGCAGCCTGCTATTCGGAGTCAGCCCCACCGACGTCGCCACTTTTGTGGCCGTGCCGGCGCTGCTCGGCGCCGTCGCCCTGGCCGCCTGCTATCTGCCCGCGCGTCGCGCCGCGCGCGTAGATCCGACCGTAGCATTACGATACGACTAGGTCCGGCACCGGTTTCTCGCAAAGGCCGCATGCCCTGGGTTTTCGACCCTGCCTGGCCCAAACAGCCGTGAACGCATCCCTCGCGAGCTCAAATATTTAGCGGTACACCCAGAGAACAGCGCCAATCCATTGCGCAGCCAGCCGATCCTCGCTATATTCCTCCACGAAGGACTTATTTTTCAAAAGGAGATATGCCGTGTTTCGTTTGCTGACGTGCTCACTGTGCGCCGCCGCGTGCTTCGGCGCTGTCAATTACACCTATACGACCCTAGGCCCCTCTCCCGGTTATTCAAACGCCATCCCCACTTCTCTGAATAACGCGGGCCAGGTCGTGGGCTATGAGGAAAACTCGAATCCCCACGAGCAGACTCTGGTGATCTGGAATGCATCCGTGCCGTCCATCGTACCCATGCCGGCGGGCTTCGCCCTGGCGGTCCCTTCCGAGACGGCGTTCCTGACGTCCCCCCAGACACCCGCGACCAATGCGTCGGGGCAGATCCTGGCGCACGCCGTCGACACCGCTACTGGCGCGGGCGTCGGCATACTGTTCAATTCGGGCACGCCAGCCGTAATCGGCGCGGCTCCAAATAGTTGCGGAGCGGCCTCCACCGCGGTTTTCGGACTGAATGCCTCCGGCCATGTGGTTGGGGCAACCTCGGGCCCTTCCTGTAAGGTCTTCTGGGTCTGGGCGAATGGTACATTCGAGACCTTTCAGCCCCCGGACCCGGCCCACTTTGTGGTGGCCGGACTTGACGACGCCAGCCGCGTGATGGGTATTGTCTGCCGCAACATTCCCATTAACGAAGGATGCGAGACCGGCCCGATTCTCCTGCTGGAGTCCGGCCAGCCGCCCGTAGAGTATCAGGACGGCGCCAATGGCATCAGCCGCCCGAATAACACCGGCCAGGTGACTGGATATATGCTGGCCGGCCCGGGCAGCGATTCCATATTTTGGATCGGCCCCACATCGCCCATCGGCATTCCGCCTTCCGGTCCCCTGGCCTTCGAATCGTGTTGCTATACCAATCCGAACAATGCCGGATACGTAGTGTTCAGCAAGCCTGGAGGCGGACCCTATGCGATCATGCACGAGGGCGCCGTAGTCGCCGAGATTGCCGGCAATTTCTCCACGAATGGCGCGCCTTTTCTGTTGAACGATGCCCTGCAGTTCGTGGCCGGCGGCAACCTGTTTTCCCCGGCGCCGTCCGGTTCGGCGCGGGACGTCACTTCACAGATCGAAGTCTTCAAAGGAGAAGCCGTCCTGGATCTGTCCACGGGGAGATTCCGCCAGCAAGTCACCCTGACTAACCGCGGCCAGTCTCTTCCGGGGAAGGTGTCGCTGCTGCTCGGCCAACTCTCTCCCCGGGTGGCACTTTGCGGATTGAGCGGAGCCTCCCTGCAGTCGGCCCTCTCGGGCGCTCCTTTCTTGGATCTCCCTGCCGCTTTTGGGCCGGCCGGAAGCCAGGTCACGGTCTCGCTTGAATTCATCGATGGCGCGCACGCCGGAGTCGATTGGGTGGCGCGCGTTCTTGAAACCGCAGTAATGCATTGATAATAGATGTCGCCCTTGTAGGGTGGGCAATCATGCCCGGGCGAACAGGCTCGACACTGGCCCGACAGGACCGTATCCACGCCACCCAAGTCCAGGTCGCGATGAAGAGGCTTGTGCGTTCGCGAAGAGCCTTTAGGGTAAGCGGTACCGGCTCGTTTTGGAGTGGCATTGTGCGGCGAGATCGGGGCCATGGGCCCGTGCAGACGCGATAAGATATAAAGCAATGTTTAACAAGCTGCCGATCGCCTTGTCGTTGTGGTGTTTGCTCCTGCCCGCACAAACACCGCCGGATGATCCGCGGTTCGACGCCGACGGTCAGCTTATGCGGCCGGGCACGTATCGCGAGTGGATCTATTTGAGTTCGGGGCTGGGGATGACCTATGGCCCTGTCAACTCCGCCGCCCCGCCATCCTCCGAACGCTTCGACAATGTGTTTGTCACGCCTATGGCCTACAAAGCCTTTCTTCAAACGGGTTCATGGCCGGACAAGACCATGTTTGCCCTAGAGATCCGCTACGCCGGCAGCAAAGGCTCCATCAACAGCGGCGGCCACTATCAGGAAGGCTTCGCCGGGTTGGAGATCCACCTCAAAGACGTGGAGCGCTTCCCGACAAAATGGGCCTTCTTCGAATTCGGTAGCACTCAACGGACAGCCAAACCCTTTCCGGCCAATTCAAGCTGCCAGGCATGCCATGCCAAGAACGGCGCAGTGGACGAGACGTTTGTACAGTTCTATCCGACCCTTCTCCCGGTGGCCAAAGCCAGAGGGACCTGGAAGCCATAAGAGGTAGGCGAAGTCAGTCCTTCGCCGATTGTTAAGCCGATTGGCGCGCCACACAGAACCGGTCGAACGCTTCTGTGAGGATGGCGGCGATTTCCACGGGCTCACGGCGCTCGATCTCGCTCCGGTGCAGCATGTAGACCGGCTTTCCATCCTGGAATAGCGCCATTGACGGCGAGGAAGGCGGGTAGTCCGATAACCGTGCGCGCAAATGAGCTACCGCCGCTTCGTCGCCACCGGCGAACACGGTAGCCACCTTCGAAGGACGCACCGCATGTCGCAGAGCGAGCGCCACGGCCGGCCGGGCTCTCCCGGCGGCGCAGCCGCAAACGGAATTCACGATCATCAACACCGCACCGCTATCCGGCCCGAGCAGGCGGTCCACATCTTGAGGAGTTCTCGCCTCTTCTACTCCGTGCCGGGTGAGATCTTGGCGCATTGCGGCGATCAGTGGTTCAGGATAGGGCATTTTCCGATTGTACCGCCCGTTCGGCAGGCGCGGGCAAACTGGGAACAGCCGAAGCTCCTTTCAGAAGAGCTCCGCGCAGGCTTCAGATCGCTGCGGCAGGGTTCCTTACACGAGCGGGTTATGTGCCGGCCCTCGCGCGTCGCGCGGAGAACGCGAGGGCGGAGATCTCGCCGTGAACGAACGAATCGATCTGCTGAGCATAGTCCGATAACTCGTGCTGAGATCCCGTATTCCAGTTGACGACCGTCACCGTCGTGCCGTGCGCAACGCCATGTCGTTCCCGGCGATTACGATGGCGCATCCGCGGCGCGTCTTCCGCGGTCGTGGACGCGTTCGGCTCTGGCTTGGTCCGCGTAGACCAGGCTGTCGTGCAGGTCGCGTCGCGGCGGGATAGCCGAATAACGCGCAAGGCGCCCATTCTCCGAGCGGCCGACGAACCGCTCGGGGCCCCATAGACGCACTCCGGGGATAACGCGTGAAACAATCAGTAGGTGCCGCAAATGAACTCCCAGGAGCGCGAATTGGCGCTGGAAGACTGAGATATGCAAAAAGGATTTACGAGAAGACCGCAGGGTGACCAGCCTGCGACGCAAGGCAAGAACTATATAACCCCGAACGGCCTGCAGCGCCTCAAAGATGAGCACCGGTTTCTGCTCACCAGGGAACGCCCGGCCGTGACCGAGGTGGTGGCGTGGGCTGCGAGCAACGGCGATCGCAGTGAAAACGCCGACTATCAGTACGGCAAGCGGCGGCTGCGCCAGATCGATGGGCGGATTCGCTTTCTCACGAAGCGAATCGAGGCTGCGGAAGTG
>Ga0187871_10003021_pt1 | contig 13242 bp, 9 predicted proteins | sample June2016WEW_16_1_FD_132988 | JGI IMG/M metagenome (GOLD analysis project Ga0187871, IMG submission 132988) | Peatland microbial communities from SPRUCE experiment site at the Marcell Experimental Forest, Minnesota, USA - June2016WEW_16_10 | ecosystem: Environmental > Terrestrial > Soil >... | reverse complement strand
CCACCCACCACAAGCGCATGGATTACAAGCAGGCCAAGGCCCAGGGGGAACCCGTCGGCTCCGGGGTGGTCGAGTCCACCGGACGCCAATATCAAACCCGCTTCAAATGCACCGGACAGTTCTGGACGCTGGAAGGAGACGAATCGCTCCTGGCCCTGTCAACGCTTTACCGCAATGAGCGTTGGCACCTGTTGTTCCCTCACGCCCGACCAGCCGGCAGCAAAAACTCAGAGGGACCGCTTCCCTGATTCCGTGGAATACCACCCCGCACTCGCAGGAAGGCTCAACGAAGGTGAGATGCGCCCGTGGAGAACTTTCTCGTGGAATTTCTCGGGATTTTTGGTGGAGTCGGTTACATATTGGAGCCGTCTGGCATCATCAACATCTTCCGCGATTTCGCGGGGAATCTTCATCAGCCGATTGAATTGTTGGTTTTGGACGGCCGTCTTTCCCTGATCGTTGACTACCAGGATGCCCTCCAGGGAGGAATTGACCAATGCCTCAAGGAAGGCGGTTTTCCCGCGCAACTCCTTGAGCGAGGCCTCGAGTTGGTGCTCCGCTTCTTTGCGCTCGGTCACGTCGCGAAAACTCCACACCCGGCCCACGATCTCTTTGCCAATGCGCTGGGGTTTCGAGTAGCGTTCGAAAATCTTTCCGTCCTGGAATTCCAGCACGTCGAAACTTTCCTTCTCCAACCCTGAATACAGGCTTTTCACCCCGGCCATGAACTGCTCGGGCTGCTCCAATTGTGCCCGGGCGATTTCCAACATCTCCTGCTCGGATTTCCGGTCCGAGACCTCGCGGGGGATGTGCCACATCTCGAGGAATTTTTCATTGAAGCTGATGGCCCCTCCGCGTCCGTCAGCCACCAGAATCCCGTCTGCGGTGGATTCGAGCGTGGCGTTCAACAGCGAGAGCGAGCCCGCCAGTTGGACCGTGCGCTCCTCCAACTCCAGCGTCTTGCGCGCCACCACCTCCTGGAGGTCGGCGTTCTGGCCCAGCAGAGCCAGCGCGGATCGTTTGTTCGCCTGCCTCGCCTGCACGCGTTGCATCAGGACCCGGATGGTCTTGTCCCGGGCTGACAAGGCCTTTTCCGCCGCGGCCAGCCGGGTGGCCAAGTCCGCCGCGCCTTCCACCTGGGGATGGTTTCCAGTCCGGCTCATGGTGACCTTCCTATGGCGATGCCCGTAAACGTCTGGTTCACATGGATTCCGTTAAATTGCTCGCCATAGGTGCTAAACCCGAACACCTTGTTGTCCATCATGATCTGGGCCATCTCGCCTAACCGCCCGTCGCTCTCAAACTCCAGCCTCCGCAGGATGCAATCGCACCCGATGACCAGCGCCAGCTCTCCGACCGTGTCCCGAACGTGCTGAAATGCCCCCTTCGCCACCTCCACGGGATCAACCGCCTGCCCGAGGCGCAGGACCACCCCATCCTCAATCGCGCAATACAACGTCAGACTCTTGTCCGGATTGGCCTGCTGGATCGAACGAATAAAGCGCTCGCCACCCAACTCCAGCACGAACGGATGCCGGGAGAAGACTCGGGCGTTGAGTTGGGCCACCGTCGTCCCGGCCATCGTGGCATAGGCCTCGGCAGCGGGTTCTCCATTGATCTCCCGAATCACTCGCCGGTCCGGGTCCGATTCCGTAATCACCAGCATCCCGCCGCTGGGCTTGAAATGTTCAAACTTGAAAGTCGTGAAGGGCGCCGTGGTTTGAAACAAAGTGAACACGGCCGTGCGGCTGCGGAATTCGCCTCGCGCGAAAACATGGGTGCGTTGGAACTTCAGATCATCACCTGCCGAACCTCCGACGATGGGCAGTTGCGGTAGTTTCTGGTAAATCTCCGAAATCAGACGTTCCTCCATCAGGGCCAATCCATCCACCAGCAGCAGACCGAACCCCCGCCACAGGGGATGTTCTGCTTTTGCCTCCGCATAAGCAGACGCGATGCGATCCACGTCGCTTTCCATACTGTCGAGGCTGATGGAATAAGGATGGGCTGAAACGTCCCCGGCAAGAGCCACCGCCGTGATTCCACCCTTGGCGAATCCGCTGCCGTCCAATTGTCCCGCCGTCGTGCAGCCGATGATCGGTTCGGGGAATGCCGCGCGGAGCTCTCGCGCCAGCCGGTCCAAGTCGTAAGCGCAGGAACAGAAGAACAGCACGACCTGGGGATTGTCCAAATGGATTTGCTCGCGCAACTCCAACACCCCCGAACGCTCGTCCATGGCGGCCGAACTTCCTCGCTGGATTTGCAGCTTTGTCCTGTCCTTCATCTTACGGTTTTGCTCCCAAGCCAATGAATTCAGCCCTGGCTTTTAAGGCGGCTTCACCCATAACCGCATTCGTTCTTTTGGTCCGGCCAAACGCAATGTTGCGTCATGGTACATCGGCGAGTTATCGGTAGTTTTTGCTTCCATCGCATCTTCCCTTGGCAGATGGCATCCGTGGACACCCTCAAGTATGGCCGTTTCTCCCCATATACCAGGTCAGCGTGTGATTCCACCTGAACCTACGCCGGAGCGCGGAAGGGTGCTATGGGGTGTTATACCCATCAGACATTTATGATTCCAGCCCTGGCGGGCTAGCCAGGAATGATCAATCAAATCGTATGAGGGGCCGCGGCCAGTGAGGTTGTTGCCCTGGCGAATAGTGCCCGAACCGCCTCCGAGCCGGACGCGGGCTACAGGTCGGCGATGACCAGCGCCAAGGTGAATCCGTCGTATCCTTTGCTGCCGACGGTCTGGATCGTCGTGGCGCTGACGCGCCGTTCGGCGGCCAGCAGTTGGTGGAAGCGGCGGACGCCAATTACGGCAGGATCGGTGCTGGCCGGATCCGCCACCGCGCCGTTTCGCACCACGTTGTCCACAATGATCAATGTGCCGCGACGGGAAAGTTCGAGCGCCCTGGCGAAGTATTCGGGTATGGCGCCCTTATCGGCGTCAATGAAGATCAGGTCGAAGGGGCCGCTCTTTTCGGCGATGAGCTGCGGCAGCGTCTCCAGCGCCGGACCGAGGCGCAATTCAACCACCCCAGCCAGTCCGGCGCGGGCGATGTTGGCGCGGGCGGCCTCCGCATGTCGGGGGTCAACTTCCAGCGTCATCAACTGGCCGCCGGCGGGCAACGCCCGGGCCAGCCAGATCGTGCTGTAGCCGCCGAGCGTCCCGATTTCCAGAATACGGCGCGCGCCCTGCGTTCGCGCCAGCAGATGCAGCAACTTGCCCTGGGCTGGCGAGACGGCGATGGGCGGCAGGCCGGCAGCGACGCTGTCCCGTAGGGCGCCGTCCAGCGCCTCGTCGGGCGGCACCAGCAAGCCAGTGATGTAACGGTCCACTGCCGTCCATTGGTCTTGATTCATAATCGGTTTGGCGGAAAAGCAAATAACGGGGCGGCGCGGACAAATCAAGCCGCCATCGGGTCCGGGAGATGAAATCGCCGGGATCTTGGAAAATAGGGATGTCGCAAGGCAAGCAAGCCCCCCTGCGGCTGTCGTGGTAGCGCGCAAGAGGCTGGCGATCATATGGGCGGCCCGTCCGCAGGCCCTGGGATGCTGCCGGATTTGGCAGGTCCTGCTGGAACGGAAATCTATATGAAAGAAGCTTTGGAACAGGTTGTTGATCTATTGCGTTCGCCTGCTTAAAACCCAATGAATGCAAGGGTTTAAAGGGTATACATCACCTCAAAAAATGGTTTGCAGTACCGGCACAGTACAAGTTTGTTTGTAAACATCATGCAATCGAGGTCCGCTCGCTGTCCCTTTCCGAACCACGCTTTCGCTCCTTTGGCGCCTCATCCGCAACTTTCGGGAGTGGAATGTGGCCACGCGGAATTCTCTTCGTGATGAATTTCTTTTTAACAGGCCGTGGAGCCGAGTGGGGGGTAAGCCAACTCAGCACCTCGACAGGGGCAGGCGTGGAATTGCTCCAAGCTTGGCCAGAGCGACGCCTTTCACCTTGAGCATGGTCTTGGCAATCGCCCCTATTCCCTTGTCCGGCACTATTGTCGGAAGGATTTGTGCGAAGCGGCCTTTCATCTCATCCATCGAGGGTGAATCAGATTCGTCCAAGCCGAAAAAATTCCCATTGTCGCTGCGAATGATGGGCAGGAACTTCTGTTGCTGTCCAGTACGCGACTCCCCTGTCAGGACGACGACCTCCTGCCGGTCAAATGCCTCCGATGGCGGTTCGGTCTCATCGAACCTTTCGCCCTGCATGGCGAACTTGACCCAAGCCTTCAGCGCCATCACGCACGCAGTGGCGGCGTGGGCAATGCACATGAGCCGGGCAGCTGTGGCAAAGTCGGTCTTGCCGCTCTCATCAGCCAGCGATTCGGGCATGAACATGAGCAGACCTTCCGAGCCGATGAGAAACAGCGTGGGTGGCAGGTGACCGATATTGCGCATGGAGTGGTTGGCGTAGTGCTCCGCCTGCACCAGAAGGTCGTCCAGATGTTCGAGTCTGCTCTGTTGCACTCCCGGGATTTGGCTAGAAACCGGGAATGCAGGCAAGATTGATTGTGGGCTGGCGGCCTCCATTGCCCAACCTCGGTTCATCTTTCAGCAACTCCGGGGCGATGGACTATCCCTTCATGGCGGCTTCGCTCCGCCATTCTCGCCTCCAACGGGAAATCCATCGGCGGACGGAGAGCAGCGCAAGCTGAGACTTGGGGATTGGCCATCGGACGAAATTTACGCAAGAGAGGAGGAGAAGCAGGAAAGCAAAACGGAGCACATAGTACAGGGTACGCATAAACATCAGGGTTTGAGAGGATTGCGATTAGCCAAGCGACCGTTCAAATCTTCGTGTCCGAAGATGGCGGGGTGAGCATTCGCTTCCATAGCCATTTTGTACCCTATGCCGCCTGCAAATGCACTGTAATGGGGTCTTCACCCCAGAGCGATAATCTCCTTTTCGTCAGGTTCAGCCTGGCATCATCCGCTCGCGCCGGGCCACGCCAGGGGCGCTCCTGTCGCTTGAGCGAAGCGACGCACGCATGGCGAAGATCATCCTGCGCACAGAAAGGCGGAGGCCACGCCAAGCTGTGTGGCGTCGGCTGATAATGTCATTTCACATACTTGATGACGACCAATTTGAGTTGCTGGCGGTCTGCCTCGCCCATCTGGTCCTCATCGGATTTCTCCCGATTTACGCGCAGCAGAAGGATTGCGTCACCGCCGTGGTCTTTTGCGACTTTGGCGATGGCAGAATCCCGGTCTTGGCTGAAAAGACGTGAGAGGCGTCCGAGCTTGGGGCCGTGAGGGATACCATCAACCGAGCCTAGAATTTCATATTTCCGGGCAGGCTCTCCGTGCTCCCAGATGTCAATGCCGTCAACGGATCGCACTTCACCACCCGATCCTTGGAGAACCCCCATCCCAGGATATTTCGTGAACTTGGGGCTCGAACAACCGCAGAGCAGAAACGTAGCGACAAATACCATAGACCATATCCGAATTTTCATAGCTGGCTCCGATGATTACATAGTTGAAAAATAACGACTGGGATTAAGCCGAACCGGCCCGCTGAGGTCAAGTTGGATTGCGGGATGAGGACCACTTCCATCATCCAACCTAGATCGATTCCCAAGCGGGGATGGCGGGATTCAATTCGCATAAGAGCCGGGCAAGGCGGGCGAAAACCGCAACTGGCCGGTTTTCCCGCCAATCCACAGTGAAAACACGGCTTGCCTGGCTTTGGGGAAGCCCATTGGGTCAATCGCTGGCATGTCGGCTGTGGTGCGGGGTCGTTTCGCTGCGCAATTCGCCTGTATTGCGCCCAAAAACCCACCCAACCCCCACAACGGATTTCCTCCAACTGCGGATCCGAAGTGCGTTGGCATGGTGCTTACCACCAATTATCGAAATTGCGGCCCGACCTTTTTCAGGTCAAGGTTTGGCGGGTACAGACCCGGCAGGCTGACGCCCAGCGCCCTTGCCAGAAACAGAAGCTCGCAATCCGACGCCCAACGCAGTCGGGCTTCCAATTTCGCCACTGAACTCCCGAAAATATCCCAGCCCTGCAACTGCAATTTCTCCGCCAAGACCTCCTGAGTCCACCCTTTCCGGTCACGGAATTTGCGGACTTGCGGGCCAACAATATTCAGCGGCTTCTTAATTTTTCGGCGCTGACTGTACCCACTGGCCCGGTTTACTATTGACAGGCGCGAAAATCCCCCTGGAAAACGCCCCGCCAAGGTGGCCCGCCAGGCGTTCCCCGGGGTCCGTCTTCGCCCATCGCGCTGGCTCCGACGCATCGGTCGGAGTTGACGCACTCTTTCAGTTCGAGCGGCACGGAGTCGCGCACGACGGCGAAGTTCTGGTTATAGTTGGTCGGCGCAGGCTGGGCGGCGGCGGAGAGCGCGGTGGCCAACAACAGGGTCAAAGTTATCTTTTTCATAAAGTTCCAGTCGTCAAGTATTGGACGGGCTTTCCGTGAAACACTCCTGCTTTTGAAGAAAATGCAAACGGCTTCGGCATAAAAGCCCGTATAAAATTGCAGGTTCCTGCTAAATGAATCCTCCATTTTGTTAAAAGACCCCGTTCGAGGACCCCGGAGGTTTGACTGCGCCTGCTTCGTGGATTGTGGGAATCCAACCGCCCAATGCAGGCTTCTACTTGGCCGGGGCAGGATTGGCCGGGGCAAGAGTTTCGGGCTGGTTCCAGCCGCCGCCGAGGGATTTGTAGAGGCGGACGATGATCAAAAGCTGGTTAAGCTGGGTGCGGGCCAGGGCGTTTTCATCGGGAAATAGTTGCTGCTCGGCGTCGAGGATTTCAAAGTATTCGGCGTGGCCGGCGCGGTAGCGTTGGGTGGCGACAAGCACGGAGTCCTGAAAGGCGGCGACGGATCGGGCTTGCTCGCGGCGGGTTTCGTCGTATTTCTGCCGCGTGTAAAGCTGGCCGGAGACTTCATGGAATGCCTGTAGGACGGTTTGCTCGTATTGCAGCCGGTTCTCCTCCCAGAAGGCCCGCGCCTGACGGTATTGTCCGGTCAGAAGGCCGGCCTGAAAAATCGGGCCGCTGGCGTCCAAGCCGGCGGACCAAAGCCGCGATTCGGGAGCGGTCAGGGCGGAAAGCTCCTGGCTGGTGCCGCCGAAGATGGATGTCAAACCTATCTTTGGCAGAAAATCCCCCATCGTCACGCCCACTTGCGCGTTGGCAGAACGAAGCTGTTGTTCCGCCTGGAGTATGTCGGGCCGTCGCTCCAGCAACGCGGCAGGCAGGCCGGCGGGAACGGAAGGAGGAACCGTTTGATCCCCCAGGGGCGCGCCGCGCGGGATGGAGCCGGAAGTCTGGCCGAGCAGAACCTTGAGTTGGTTTTCCAGGAGGCGGATGCGCTGTTCCAGATCGGGGACGATGGCGGCGACATTCGCCAGAGCGCCTTCGGCGCGGTCGGCTTCGAGTTTGGAGGCGACGCCGCCGCCCAGGCGCTGGTTGAAGAGCGTCAGGCTTTGGCCGTACGAATTGGTGGTTTGCCGGGCGATTTCCAGTTCCTTGTCCAGTTCCAAAAGCTGGAAATAGTCCTGCGCCACCTCGGCGATGAGCGAGAGGCGGACGCCGCGCCGGGCCTCTTCGCTGGCGAAGAACTGGGCGCGGGCGGCTTCGTTCAGGCGGCGCACACGCCCCCACAGGTCAATTTCCCAGGAAGCGTTCAGCGCAGCCTCGAAGGAACTGGCGGTGGTGCCGTTGCCCTCGGAATTGGCGGCGCCAGCGAGGGCGTTTTTTCCGCGGTAACCGTTGACATCGTAGCCGGCCTGCGGGAAGAACTGCGAATGGGCCTGCTCGGCCAGGGCGCGGGCCTGCTCGACGCGGGCGGCGGCGATGGCGATGTCATAATTATTGGTGAGGGCGGTATGAATCAGGTTGGTGAGGGCGGCGTCGTTAAAAATCTCCCACCAGGGAAGGTCGGCCAGGGAATTGGTGGAGGCGGGATCGGAAGAGTCATTGAATTGCATGGGAACGGCGGCGGCGGGGCGATGATAGTTGGGGCCGATGGCGCAGCCGACCATGAGGAGAAGGGCCAATAATAGAAATGCGGATTGCGGATTGCGGATTGCGGATTCGAAACAGCAAACGAAGTGAACGAAGGGGGATCCTTCCTTGGTTGTCTTCGTTATCTGTGATAACTCCGGTTTCATTTCGCTATTCTCTATTCACAATTCACCATTCTCATGGCTTTCCTGCCGCAGGGGCTGCCGGGGCGGGAGCGGGATGCTTCTTGTATCGAATCCCCAATTTCTCCACCACGTAGAAATTGACAGGAATGATAAATATGCCCAGCAAGGTCGAACCCAGCATTCCGCCAATGACCACCGTGCCCAGCGTCTGGCGCGACATCCCGCCCGAACCGGTCGCGAACCACAGCGGCAGACATCCGAACACAAAGGCGAAGGATGTCATCAGGATCGGACGCAGACGGACGCGCGCTCCAATCAGCGCGGCCTCGGTCAGGGACTTGCCTTTTTCGACCTCGGTCTTGGCGTATTCGACGATGAGAATGGCGTTTTTGGCGGACAAGCCGATCAGCATGATGAGTCCGATTTGGACATAGACGTTATTTTCAAAATGGCGCGACCAGAGGGCTAGAAAAGCGCCCAGCACAGCCACCGGCGTGCTAATCAAAACGCTGAAAGGCAGCGACCAACTTTCGTAGAGCGCCGCCAGGATGAGGAAAACAAAAACGAGAGATAGCCCGAAGACGGCCATGCGCGGAACGCCTTGCGCGGCCTGCTGTTCTTGGAAGGACATGCCGAAATAGTCGAATCCCATGCCGGTGGGCATCGTTTGGGCGAAGACCTCCTCCAAGGCCTTGGTCGCCTGGTCCGAGCTGTAACCGGGCGCCGCGTTGCCGTTGATTTGCGCGCAGCGGTATTCGTTGTAGTGCATCACAAATTCCGGCCCGGTGCGGCGTTCCACCGTTGTCACCGCCGAGAGTGGAACACTCTGGCCCAGCCGGTTGCGGACGTAAAACAAGCCGATATCGTCCATGCTCGCGCGATACTTGTCGTCCGCTTCCACATAGACCTGCCATTGGCGGCCAAAGCGATTGAAATAATTGACAAAATAACCGCCCATGAAAGTCTGGAGGGTTTGGTAAACTTGGCCTAGGTCCAATCCCTGCTTGAGCACCTTGTCTCGGTCCACATTCACATACACCTCCGGCACGCTGGGCAGGTAGCTGGTGCTCAAGCCGGAAAGCTCCTTCCTTTTGGCGGCCGCAGCCATGTAGGCGGTCAGGTTGGTGGTCAGGAACGAGGCGTCCTTTCCCGCCCGGTCTTCCAAAATGAAGGTGAATCCGCCCGCCGTTCCCACGCCCGGAATGGATGGGGGTGGAAAGGAAAAGGCCTGAGCTTCCGGCATCGCCGCCAGTTCTTTGTTAATGTGCGCCCGGATGGCGGCGGCTTGTTCGGAGGCTTTCTTGCGCTCGTCCCACGGTTTCAGAGTGACAAAAAACAGGGCGTTGTAAGTGGTTTGCGCCTGACTCAGCAAACTGAAGCCGAGCACCGTCGTATAATACTTGACACCAGGCGTGTTCTTTAAAACTTCTTCCACCCGTTTGCAATACTCCGAGGTGCGCGGCAGCGACGCTGCGTTGGGCAGTTGCACGTTGACATAGACATAGCCCTGGTCTTCCTCCGGCAGAAAGGACGAGGGCAGTTTGCTCCCAATCAGCACGGCAACCGCCGCCACGAGGGCCAGCAGCACAAGGCTCAACAGGCTCCAGTGGATCAACCCCTCGCTCCAATGCACGTATTGATTGGTGACCTTGGCGAACATACGATTGAACCAGTCGAAAAACCGGGACAGCGGGCCGTGCGTCGTCACCCGGTGTTTCAAAATCAGCCCGGCCAGCGCCGGACTGAGCGACAGCGCATTGAACGCGGAAATAATGACCGAAATGGCAATCGTCAGCGCGAATTGCTGGTAAAGCCGCCCCGTGATACCGGCAATGAAAACCGTCGGCACAAAAACCGCCGCCAGTATCAAAGCGATGGCCACCACCGGACCGCCCACTTCCTGCATGGCCTTCAGCGCCGCGTCCTTGGGCGCCATGCCCTCCTGAATATGCCGCTCGACCGATTCCACCACCACGATGGCATCATCCACCACCAATCCGATGGCCAGGACCAAGCCGAAGAGGGACAAGGTATTGATGGAAAAGCCAAACATCGGAAAGAGGATGAATGTGCCAATGAGCGAAACGGGCACGGCCAGCAATGGAATAAGCGAGGCGCGCCAGCCTTGCAGAAAGATATACACGACAATAGTGACCAGCAGAAGCGCCTCCCACAGGGTCGTCAGGGTTTCCTCCAGCCCGCGGCTCACCGCCAGCGTGGTGTCGAGCGAAACCGCGTAGTCCAGGTCCTGCGGAAAGCTTTTCTTTAGCTCCTCCATCGCCGTCTTGACACCCTTGGCGGCGTCGAGCGCGTTGGAGCCGGGCAATTGGTAAATGGCCATGACGGCGGAAGGTTTGCCATTGAGACGGCCGGCCAGGCTGTAAATCTGGGCGCCCAGCTCAATGCGCGCCACATCCTTGAGCCGCACCACCGAGCCATCCGCGTTTTCGCGCACGACAATTTCCCCAAACTGCTTTTCCGTGACCAGCCGTCCCTGGGCGATGGCGGTGTAGGTGTATTCCTGCCCCGGCAACGACGGCGGCCCGCCAATTTGGCCGGCTGGGTTGACGGTGTTCTGGCTATTGATCGCGGCGATCACCTCGCTGGCGGTGATGTTCAACTTGGCCAGTTGATCCGGGTTGACCCAAAAGCGGATGGCATACTGCCCCGCCCCGAACACGCCGATGTTGGAGATGCCCTTGACCCGCGTGATCTGGTCAATAAGATTTATGTAAGCGTAATTGGCCAGAAACGTCGCGTCATACGTTCCGTTCGGCGAATAGAGCGCCACCAGCAACATCGGTGTCGTCGGTGATTTCAGGATGGTCACGCCATATTGCTGCACCGCCGCCGGCAATTGCGATGCCGCCTGCTGCTCGCGCAATTGGGCCAGCATTTGGTCCGTGTTCGGGTCGGTTTTGACATCGTAATTGACCACCATTCGCATCACGCCGTTGTTGGCGTTGATCGAATACATGTAGTTCATGTTGTCCACCCCGCTCATCTGTTCCTCAATGGGCGTGGCGATGGATTGCTGCACGGTTTCGGCGTCGGCGCCGACGAAGGTAGTTTGGATGCGGATTTCAGGCGGGACGACGCTGGGAAATTGCGCGATGGGCAACGTGCTCATCGAGACCAGCCCGACCAGGACCATGAGGATGGCAATGACCATGGCCACGATGGGCCGGTTGATGAAGAAGCGATACATCTATCTGCGGCGGGCTGTCGTCATGGCTTTTTCGCTTCCGGCGGGTAGGGTACGGGAGCGACGACGGTTCCTTCCCTGACCTTTTGGGTGCCCTCGACGATGACCCGATCGTTCGGCTCAACCCCCTTATCAATCAGCCAGTTGTTTCCAACCTGCTCGCCCACTTGGACCGTCTTGATGTGAGCCTTGTTTTGAGGGTCAACCACCGCGATTTGATAGGCGCTTTGCAATTCCGTGACGGCTCGTTGTGGCACCAGTATGGCTCCGTGGCGCGTTTCGGTCTTCGCCCGCACCTGGGCATATTGGCCGGGTCGCAGGACGGAATCAGGGTTCGGGAACAAGCCCGCCACCTGGAGTGTGCCGGTATTGACATCCACCTGCCGGCTGGTGAAGAACCAAGTGCCTGGGAAGGGATAAGTCGAGCCGTCGGAAAGAATCAGTTGCAATTGCATCTGCGCCCGATACGCGCCCCGTTCCGCCGCATTGGTGAATTGGCGGCAAAAGGCCAGATAAGATTGCTCGCTGATGCTGAAATAAGCCCGCATTGGATCAATGGTTGACACCGTCGTCAGCACCCCGCTGCCCGGCCCGACCAAGTCTCCGATTTGCGCCTGGGCGGTGCCGGCGATGCCGTCAATGAGCGAGGTGACGTCGGTAAAATCAAGGTTCAACTGGCTTTGTGCGGTGGTGGCTTTGGCGGCTTCGACGCTGGCTTTGGCGGCGAGGTTGGCTTGAATGGCGTCATCGAGTTCCTCCTGACTGACGGCGTTTTCTTTGGCCAGCGGCGTGAGACGTTTGACATCCAGTTCGGTTTTGCCCAACTGGGCCTGGAGGACGTCGAGTTGCGCCTTGGCCTGATCGATGGCGGCCTGGAAAACGCGCTTGTCAATCTGGAAAAGCACGTCGCCTTTTTTGACCAAACTGCCTTCCTGGTATTTTTGGGCGACGAGATAGCCGGAAACCTGAGCCCGAATCTGGGCGTTGGTGGACCCGTCCAGGGAACCTATCCATTCCTGATAAATGGGAACGTCCTGGAGCGCCACGGTCATCACTTGAACTTCCGGCGGCGCGGGAGGAGAAGGAGGCGCGGCCTTGTTGCAGCCAGCCACGCCAATGATCAGCGCCGCCGCCACAAAAAGAACCCCGCGCCGGGAGGTTCCCGGCCCGCGCTGAATCAATAAACCAATGCGTTGCATGCTGTTAGCCTGATAAACGACGGCAGAGTGAATCATACCGGGGCCGGGATGTAAAGAGGCAGCAATCCGCGCAAGTCCGGCATGCACCAGCGCCAGGACGCCCTGCATCTGCGGAATCCGTAGGTGCCACCGGATTGATAGAATCCGGCCCGGCCCCAGAGCCGGCAACTCAAGGTCTGATATAGCATCCGGCTGTTGACCATCACATTAACGGCTGGATCAGGCGTATCCACCCCCGAGGACATCTTTTCTCTTCAATCCTTGACCGGTGGCTGCAAGATTCGAACCCCGGCCCCGTATTGGAATGTGCAGAGTTTTGGTGGTGAGAATCGGGAAATTACGAAAACCCTGAAAAAATGATCGAAACTGTCAGCGAACTGCGGAAGACAGGTTGAGTCCATGAACACGAACGAGACAGTCTGCCCAAAGTCGAATTGGGGTTTGCGTTGTCTCCGGCTCAGAACCATAATTGTGACACGAGCCGACAAATCGAAGGAGTTGAAAATATGAAGAATCGTCCCCCGGCATTTCGGATGGCCCTTGCGGCCATCACGGCAACAGCAGTCTATCTCGGTGGTCCCTGGAATGCCGCCAGCGCCCAAAGCACTCCCGCGTACAATGCCGGCGCCAGCCAGGCCCCGGCAATGCCTTCGGGCGTGAGCGAGGTGATGAAGCTGTTCAAGGGCGGCATCCCGGCGGACATCATCGTCAGTTATAT
>Ga0187871_10003015_pt1 | contig 13253 bp, 11 predicted proteins | sample June2016WEW_16_1_FD_132988 | JGI IMG/M metagenome (GOLD analysis project Ga0187871, IMG submission 132988) | Peatland microbial communities from SPRUCE experiment site at the Marcell Experimental Forest, Minnesota, USA - June2016WEW_16_10 | ecosystem: Environmental > Terrestrial > Soil >... | reverse complement strand
GGGTCGAGCAAGAAGGTGTCGGTATCCGTGGCGGCAAACTGCTGAGCCTTCGAGAAGTTGGGTCCGGGAATTGCGTTCTTGCCGGCGTCCAGTTGGATAATACCTTCCGAAAGCAGGTTGTTGATGCTATCTCCGCTCTTCGGCACGTAGGTCGCGTAGACGTGATCGAAGCTGCGATTTTCTCCAATGATCACGATGACGTGCTTGATCGGCGTGGTAGTGGCCGGGTCAGCGGATGGTTTTGGTTTAGCAGCGGCGTTGGCGAAGGGAACGCCGATCGCGAATTGGAAAATAGCGAGCCACGCCAGTCCCATGCGCGAATAATGCACGCCTTTCGATGCGAGTGATGTGAAAGTCATCTTCTTGTCTCTCCTCTAGGTGTTTGAGTTGCTGGTTAAGGTGGACAACGTAAAGAAACTTTTCGAGGAAAATCACGACCTGTGCTGAGCGGAATCGCTGCCTTCTGAGTCCTGCTCAGGTGATTGTTTTGTGTCGGACGAATTCGCTTCGAGCCCCGCGCTCACTGTTTCATGGCTCTACACGAATCAGCCCCATCATTCCTCCGTCTTCGTGTTCTAAAAGGTGACAATGGAATAGGAAGTCGCCAACCGTATTGGGGTCGCGAAAGTCCATGCGCAGCCGGACGCTGGGATATTCAAGCGCCTTGCCGTCGTAGTAAGGAACGTTGACGGTATCGCGGAGAAAAGGCTCGCTCACGGGCTTGCCGCGATAATCGATCAACAGGAAATGCAGCTGATGAATATGAAATGCATGAAGCTCGTTTGAACGGTTTTCGATGATCCAATCCTCCACCGTTCCCTGCTTTGCAATGATGTTTGGAATCCCTGACGTCGGATCGAACTGCACAGGCGCTTGGCCCTCTACCGTGAGGTAAAATTCCGTTGCGCTATTGGGATCATTTGGATCAAGGAGCTTCTCGGAAAAGTAAAGTTTCCGGGCGCGCACGGGAGCCACACTTCCCAGCCATGGCGTCTGCGAACCAGGAAGCGGTTGAGAAAAAGCCGTAAGTTTCGAGGGCGGCTCGGGCGCGTCGCTGGAAGTCGTAATCGTGGCAATCGCGCGATTCGGATCGTTCTCGCCACCGGCTCCCGTATCCACCGTTTTCGTCACGAGAAGCCCCGAAACGCCAGCCGGAGGCCCTTTCACGATGAATTCCACCCGGGCTCCAGGTGGCACCCCGAGGTGGGTCTGCCAGTCCACGAAATCTCCGCGAAGGCCAGCCGTGTTTAGCGGCACTCCATCGATAGCCACCAGGCCAAGTTGCTGGGGAGCGCGACCGAATAGAACTTCCAAGTTAAGGTAGGTAATTCCCGACGCATTCACCACGCGCCAGAGTTGCTGCTCCTCAGGCTTCATTTGAATGACAGCCGGCTGGTAATCCGGATAGGGCACGGGCACAAAATTGATTGAGAGGTCCTTCGCGGGCTTGCCAAATCCTGTGCCCATATTGGCTGCATCTCCGTCGCGATCAAACAGCATCTTGGGAACGATCGGTTCCCATTTCGAGGGTGGAGCGTTCGGGTTCAGTAGATCCTGATCGCGGATAATCAAAACTCTTTCCGGCAACCCAGCGACTGCTTTGTCCGCCCGCTCGATTCCCTCGACGATGATGGCGCCCGACGCGCCTCCAAGCGCTTGCTCTTTGGTGAAGCCATGAATATGCGGGTGGTACCAATACAATCCGGGAGGTTCGTTTTCAGGGATGCGGAATCGATACTCAAATGGCGGCTCACCCGGCTGAATCGACGTGTGCAGAACATCGTCCTGGTGGCAGACTGGAGGGATAGTCAAACCATGGAAATGAAGATTAGTGGACTCCCGCGTCATCAGTTCGCTAGTGCACGAGTTCCCGTTCTTTCCGGCATCCACATGCACGTGTTGATGCGCAGGCGTCATCGCACCCGCGTTAGAAGCGATCAAGTCATTTTTCAAATTCAGGATGATGAGGTCGCCAGGATTCACCCGCAGAGTGGGCGATTCCGCCCCGTTCTCATCGGTGTAGCAGTAACGAGTGGAACCGTCGGTTTGCTTTGCATTGCGAGCCGTTAATTCCACTTTCAGCACGCCGTTGCGGCTGCGCAGATCAGCGGGATCAGTGACTACGCTACCGGGCAAAGGACGCGGGCAAACTTCCTGGGTGCCCTGCGCGTAAAGAACCGAATGCAAAAGAGCGAAGCACACGTGTAAGAGCACGATGGGGAGGCTTTTCGGCATCAGACCGTATTTCAGAATCCGCAATTTCGAACTTTCACTTTCCTTTGATCAGGTCAGAGCAAGAGGACTACGCAGATGCCAAGGTAGCCGGGACGTGGTTACGCCAATGTGAAGCGAACATGAACTCTCGAAGAAAAGAAATCCACAGAGATGAACGGATGATGAAGAGTGTTTCTGAGAATCGCAGGCAAATTTCACGAACCTGGAACGAATGTAAAGCTCAGGTTAAGGAATTTCCACAGAGAGCCAAACTGACTAGGGTAATTTCCGCAGCGAGAGCTGGGCTAGCTGGCATACTTCCGCGGCACGCGCTTGGAAATATTGCAGAGAATCTCATACGGGGAGCTATTGGCCAGGCGCGCATGTTCGAGAGCATCAACGCTCAAACCGTCCCGGGTGCCGAGCAGGATCACTTCATCGCCCACCGCAATCTCGGGAATGCCGGTCACATCCACTAGCGTGAGGTCCATCGAAATGCTTCCAACGATCGGTGCATAGTGGTCGCGGACGATCACGCGCCCGCGATTCGAGAGCTGCCGGTTGTATCCGTCGGCGTATCCGACAGGCAGCACGGCAACGCGCGCCGGCGCTTTCGTCACGTAGGTTCCGCCGTAGCCCAGAGCCTGATTGGCAGCAAAATTTCGCATGGAAAGAATGCGCGTCTTCCAGGTCAGCACCGGCTTCACCGGAAGCCGCAGCGTACCACCGCTCACTTCCCGGCCCGCGCGCTGGAATGGCAAATAATATCCGTAGAGCGCAACGCCCGGACGCACCATGTTGTTCCACGTCTCGCGCCGCGAAATCAGAGCGCTGGTGTTGGCCATGTGCACTAGACTCGGATCAAAGCCAGCTGCTTGCACCATCCGCTGCGCCTCTTCGAAACGGCGCTCCTGCTCAGCGACAGAAGGAGCATCCATGATTTCTGAAGACGCCAGATGGGTCGAGAGGCCTTCGAGAACAAGATGGGGAGCCGCGCTGAGAGCTTTCAACACTGCCGGAAGTTCGTCCAAAGACACGCCGAGCCGGCCCATCCCGGTATCCACTTTCAAATGCACGGCCTGCCGAACACTTCCAGAAGCGGCGGCATTTTCCAGAGACTCAATGTGCCAGGGCTCCCACACCGTGGGAGTAAGCCGCAGGCGGACGATCTCGCTTTCTTCGCCGCGCCAGAAACCCGTCATCAACAATATCCGCGACTCGATGGCCGACTCGCGCAGCGGAATCGCCTCATCGAGCGATGTTACGCCCAGCCACTTGGCGCCTTCCGACTGCAAAGCGCGCGAGCACTCGACCGCGCCGTGGCCGTAAGCGTCGGCCTTCACCACCGCGCACACTGTCACCCCCGCTCCTGCATGTTTCACAACCGTGCGGAAGTTTTGCCGCAGAGTAGCCAGGGAAACTTCCGCCCATGTGGGGCGGGTTGCCACGCGGCTCAGGATTTCTACAGTTGTCGCCACGGCCTCGATTATAGCGGGAGGGGCGAGCCTCCTAAGGTTACGCTTGGGCTACTCCCACGGCAGTTTCCGGTTTCCTGTTTCTAGTTTCCAGTTCTTCCGCGCACACTCTGGAAACTAGAAACCGGAAACTAAAAACTGGTCTTAATCAGCCTCCGCCCAGGTAGAAGTTCACTGTGATCTGGGTTTCCACTTCAACGGGTGCGTCGTTCAAGACGTAAGGCCGGTAGCGCCACTGGCGCACGGCCTCGATCGCCGCCGGCACCAGCATGGGGTGTCCGGACAGAACTTTGAGATCTTCAATCGCGCCTCCCTTGCTGATCACGGCCTGCAACACCACCTGCCCCTGAATGCGCGCACTCCTCGCCAACGCGGGATATGTTGGCAGAACCTTGTGCACCAGGTCTCCCTCGCTCATATGCGAGATGCGCACTGGGGGAATTGCCGGAGGAGGTGCTGCGACCGGCATCACCGGCCGTGTACCGCTTCCAAACAAGTTCGGGATGCCGTGCGGATCCCCCGGCGTATCCCCAGAGGTACCCGAACCAAGCCCAGTTCCTTGCGGGGGACCATCATCACCAGCATTTGGTATGCTGCTCGGAATTCGTGTGGGCATTGTCAGAGTAATGACCGCAGGATTGTTCGGCGCGATTCCACTCGTGCGTGGTCTGACTGCTGGTGCCTCTCCCAAAGGTTGACCGAGACTGACTGGCGTCGAGAGTGGTCGCAGCGAGGGCAGCCCGGTGGGGCGGAGCAGCGGCAAAATCAGCAGCAAGCCGACTACGAGAGCCTGCACCCCAAACGACGACATGGTTGTCAATCCACGGCGCGAACGCTCGTCCCATGACGAATTGACTGTAGTGCTGAACATGGTGTCCTCCTGAAGGAAATGCGGTTAATGCTAAGGACACCAAAACCTTCTCCATCGGACGGCATGAGACAAAGAAAAAAGGCCGCGCTCGGGCGCGGCCTTTGGGAACTTCTTCGACACACGTGGTGTCGCGGAAACTTACTTAGGTGGAGCAGTCGAGGACGGAGCTGCGGGCTTCGGTGCGGGCTTCGTAGCGGGCGCCTTCGCCGCCGGAGCGCCTGTAGTCGCAGGAGCCGGCACACCCGATGACACGTTGTAGGCATCGACGATCGCCTTCGTGATGTCCACGCCTTCACCCGACCATAGAACCTGGCTTTGCGGCCATTGGTTCGAAGTGTCAACGATCAGCTGGAAGCCATTGTCCTGGGCATATTTCACGATTGTAGGAGCCATCTTCTGCAGAATGCGGGAGAAAATTTCTTTCCCCTGGTTCTGTCCATCCTCCTGGAAATCCTGGACGGCGCGATCAAGGGATTTCTTCTTGGTCTCGATCTGCTTCATCAGAGTCGCTTTGGCATCTTCATTCAGCTTGTCACTCTGGGTTGAATATTGCTTCTGCAACGCTTCAAGCTCCTCATTCTGGGCCTTGAGTTCGTTTTGCTTGGGCTCCAGCTTCTTGGTCAGGACATCGGCGTCGCGGCGGCCTTCGTTGGAACCGAAGACGGCAGCTTCCACGTTGATCGTTCCGACCTTGGTACCGGTCGTAGAGGCCGCGGCGGCCGGAGTCGCAGCGGCAGATGAACCAGACGGGGTGGCGGCGCCACCGGTTTGGGCCCATGCGGAAAACATCGAGATCACCGCAATAGCCAGGACAGACCGAGTAAACTTGCTTGTCATTGGATCTCTAAACTCCTTGGAATATCGTTCCGTAAATAAGGTTCCGGTAAAGATGTCCCGGGAATGAACTCAACACCGTGCCAAACTGATCGCGCCGAACTTATTGCGCCCGAACTTATTGCGCCCGAACTTACTGGGCCTGACACGAACTCGTCGTGCGCGTTTCATCGTCTTGCGTTTGGTCTGGCGTTTCCTGCAAAGGCCGCCGTTAAGCCTCGTCTCTGAGACAAGGCACAGTGGACTGCCAGCGTTCACACGCCGGGGTTGCGGGCGTGCCGTCCACCCTGATCAGCTCTCTGCCAAGGCGTGAATCAACGCAATTATAGAGAGCATCCTCAGCCGCCGTCAAACCTTCCGCGGCGAACCGCGCTTGGACCACCCGCGCCTAGAACGTTGTCGCCACCGTGAAGCGAAACGTCTTGCGCGGCTCCCGCAGCAGGAAAGTCGGCGAGTAGGCGTTTCTCGCCAAGTTGTAGGTGTACCATCCCGCCTCCGTTAGGTGGCAGCCCGACGGTCCGCAAACTTGCGGAAACATGCTGGGCGTAATTGGAATCGGCGGTGTCGCCGCGTTATCGAGCCGTAGCGGATTATAAGCCCAATAAATTCGGAAGGGCGCATTCACAACGGGCAGGAACATCTGGAGTTCGAGCCCCGTCGACATTCTTGGTCTCCAGTTGGTCGTGCCCAGAACCTCCAGATTTTGCGACGGCGGCGGATCCAGCGGACTGCCCAGGGTGCACGTATTCGCCGTGGCAGTTTGTAATAACTGAGGACATCCAAAAGGCTGGCCGACCACGCCCTCGTATTGCACTTGCGCAATCTGCAACTGCGACCTCTTAACAATGGGATCTATGCCCATGTCGATGAATGGAGCGATGGCGACCGGCCCATAGATCGTGATGCGGTACTCGAAATTCGTCACGACGCTCAAATCGCCGCCGGGGAAAACGATCTGGTCCACTGGAATCGGAATGGTCACGTTCCCCGCCAGAGGATTCTGCGGGTTCTTGGGTACGGGCGTTCCGTCACGATTGGTCAGCGTGATCGCTCCCACGCTGGGCAAGAACGCCACCGGAGATACCGAGCGAATATCGAAACCGCGCAGATCGTTTTCTCCACCCAGGTAGGCGCGCTGGAATGGAGGCGCAACCAAACCGCCCCAGCCAGTAATAAAAGACCCCTGCACGTTGAAGCCGAGCGCATTGCGTCCTTTTTGCACAGGAATGAAGCGCTTGTACTGAACAATCGGCCGAACCGACCGAATCGTTCCTCCCAATCCGGCCAACTCCGCTCCCAGTGTGAACTGGTGCCCGCTATGCGGCGAAATTGGATTGTTGATGGTGTTGAAGGAGAAGTTGGGGAAGATCTTGCTGGTGATGATTCCTTCGAGCGCGCTGGGCCCGGAGATTCCGCGGAAGGCCAGAAATTCGAACAAATTTCTGGATGCCGAGCTGAGCGCCGCCAGCGACGACCGGTCGAAGGAATACGTCATTCCCACACGATTGAAACGCCGCTTGTTGCGCGCGCGCAGCGGATAGCTCAAGGACGTCGTAAACCCGGCGCTTGATTGCGTGTAATTTTGCAGGTTCTGCAACACCGCGTTGGGCAGGTTGAGGTTCTGGCCGCTGAAGATGGAGAGCTGCCGGGCCTGGTCATACTTTGTCTTGGTGTAATAGACGTTGAATCCAAACTGCAATGGCCGGTCAAACATGTAGGGCTGAGTAAATCCGAAGCGCACGCTCTTTGCCAGGTTCCCGACACTGGCCTGGATCTGAAGCGTTTCACCTAGACCCAGGAAGTTATTGGTCGCGTAGTTGACGCCGACGAACGCGCCTTCCAGACCGCTCACGCCGCCGTTCAGGCCGATGCTGTTTCTGCCCTTTTCTTTGACTTTGAGCGTGAGGTCGACCAATCCGTCTTTTTCATCCAGTTGACGCGTGGTGACGTTGGGGTCCTCCGGCTTCATCTGGTCGAAGTATCCCAGTTGGTTCAACCGCAGCAAGCTCAACTCCCAGAGTTTCGAGTTGTAGATGCTTCCTTCCTCCAGGGCGAGTTCGCGACGGATCACCTTATCGCGGGTCGTAGTGTTGCCTACAAACTCGATCCGGCGCACATAGAACTGCTTGCCTTCATCGACGTCGATATCGAGATAGATCAGCTTCTTCTCGTCGTCAAAGCGGGTCTCAGGCACGGGCGTAAAGTTGATGTAGCCCAGCTCGCCGTAGGCCTTGCGCAGGTTCTCCAGACCCTTGCCTATTTTCTCTTTGTCGAAGATATCTCCGTCCTTGATGGTGAAGATGGCTCGCAGAGCTTTCGAATTGGGCACCGCCTTGTTGTTCTTGAAGGTAATTCCACCCAGCGTATAACGCTCGCCCTCTTCGATGGTCATGGTGATGTCTACCGATTTGCCAGACCCGCCCTGCAACAACGGTACGTGGACGCCCTCGTGGCCGGTATCGTGAATTTCAGTCTTGGGCTCGCCCGCGATATTCATTTTGAAATAGCCGCGGTTCTGATATTCATTCCGGACGCGTTCCGTGTCTTCGTCGAGTTTGGTCGCGTCGTAGGTTCTGGCGAAAAGGTTTTCCAGAAAGATCGAGTGCGGGATGCCGATGGGCCGCAAGTTTTTCATGGCGTAACGCAGAACTCGCGTCTTGACGTTCTTGTTGCCCACGAACGTGATTCTGCCCACCTTGACCTTGGGACCCTCTTTAATCACAAAGGTGATTCCTACCGCTGCTGGCGGAATCTGCCGTACTTCCGTCCGGATCGTGGAAAACTGGCGTCCGTGCTCCGCCAGCAAGCCCTTGATAGTCACTTCCGCCTTCTTCACTTTGGTGGGATCGTACTGACTTTCCACCGACAACCCCACCTTGGCTTCCTTGAAGCGGTCCAGCACGTCGCTGGTCGAGACCGAACTCAGGCCCACATAATTGATCTCTCGGATGGTCGGCTTTTCCTTCACCTGAATAATCAGCCGCCAGCCCTTCGGGGTCTGCTCTCGGCTGAAGCGGATGTCCTCGAAGTAGCCTGTGTTCCACAGCGAATTGAAATCGCGCTCCAGAGCCGCCGGATCGTAAATGTCCCCCGGATGAGTGAAAATGCGCGCTTTCACCGTCTCGGCTGGAATTCTGCGATTTCCCTGAACGTTGATCTCGGAGATTATGTCCGTCTGCGCCCGGCTGATCGAGGAAGAAAGAATTGCCAACGTAATTCCAAGCGCCCACAGCCCTTTCATTCTTCGGCAAAGCCGTTCAAATGAAGAAGATGGAGGACAGGCTACGCCGGAAAAACCCTGGCCGCGCCTGGACACAACAATGTCTGGATGAGAGCAAAAATGAATCGCTACGACCTCAGCCTCTGGGATGTGGGAAAACGATCATTATACGGTAGAGAAACAGAAAGCGTCCAAGCCGCCACTCTTGTTGGTGGCTTCATGGAAGGGACTTGGCTAACTCCACCTCCACCAAGACGGAATAAAATGCGGTTGAGTTGCCCAGGCCGGAAAGTTTTTCCGCGGGCAGCACGTTGACATTCCGGAATCCAGGGCCCAGAAACCCGCTCTCAGCTCTAATTATAAGGTGCTCTCGCGGGAACCGAGGCCCGATAGGCAAGAGAATGAGCAAAAGAAAACGGGCAGCCTTGCGGCTGCCCGTTCGATGCAGCAGTTTAAGCTATTGCGCTGGCGAGCGGTCGACGACAACGGCCGCCGCCATCACCGGAGCGCTGGTTAACGGGTCCACGAACAGCAGGCCGCCTGCAACCAGTGGAATCGATCCGCTGGATTCGAGGCCGCTCAAGCCCGTGGTGTTGACGAACAACGTGGCGTTGCCGGTAGCCACCGTCAGCGGTCCGCCGCCCAGCGAATAACCGATCAGCCCGTTGTTCTGCAACTGGAAGGTTCCCGCGTTGCCGTTGACCACGCTTACGCTCCCCAGCGTGCCGTACACGCCCTGGAAACGGAGCGAAATCATCTGTGGCGTAAAGGCGCCGCCGGAGTAGCTTCCGCCGATGAAGATGCGCTGGCCCACGATCACGCTCGAATCGTTGAATAGCGCATTGGTGAACAGGTTGTCGAAGAAGCACATGTCATACTGCGTCACTGCGCTCACGTTGATGGTCTGGATGGTATCGACGTCGCTGACCAGGTCAGCGCTGGTTTCGCCCACCCACATCGTGATCTGCTGCACCGGGCCTGACGTCGGGTTCACCGCCAACACGCGTCCCGAAAGGAAAGCCGCAGACGTGGTAATGACTTCCACGTAGGTTGCCATCAGGCTGCCATCCCCCTGGAAAGTTCCCTGCACTCCAATAAACGCGGGAGTCGCCAAATTATTGATGCTCCATCCGCTGTTGAACTGAGTGCTGTTGTTGACGTCGATGGTCAATTGGCGTCCGTAGGGGCCCTGGATCACGAAAGTATTGCCGGCCGCGTTCACAGAGACCAGCCCGCCCGTAAGATCTGTGACCTGCCCGTTCGGGTCGCTCGCTTTCACCGCACTGGCATAAATAACCGGATTCACTGCGCCAGTGATCTGGCCGTTGCCGTCGACCGCAACCGATTGCTTGATGTCAAGTTCCATCCTCAACCCCGCCAGGCCGTTGCTCCCAACGACCATTGCCGTCGGGAAATTCACGGTGACCGTGGTCTGTGCGGTCGAATCAGTAGTCGGGCTGAAGAAGGCGGTAATGGGCGCGCCAATCGACGGCGGAGCGGTGCTCATATCGATCCATGAAATCGCCGGATTCGACAATGTGAACGTCGCGCTGTTGTAAGTGTCCGCGGGAACAGTGTTGAAGGCCAGCGGAGAACGCAATCCCAGGAGACGGGCGAAGTCGACCGTAGTGGGCGTCGATAGCACCTGTGGCGAGCCGTTGTTGCCGTTTAAAGTGATCGAATTGATGGTTACGTCGAAGCCGACCACCGAGGCCAGCGGAGCATCTTCGCCGGTCACGAAAACGGACGGCGACTGCGACGACAAAGTCGAGGGCGAACCTGACCCGCCGCTGCAACTCGCGCCCAGCATCGAAAGCGCGAGCGAAAGCACAATCCCAATAAATTTTTTCATGGCAAACTCCAATTCAAAGATTTGGTCCAAGTTCTCTTGATCGGGGGAGCCGTGATTTGCCTCACCATGATGGAAACACGCCATCCCTGGGGATGTCGCGTAACCTGGGGACCTAATTACCGGATGTACTGCCGGGCGGAGAAATCAGCTATGTCTTTAATTTTCAGCGGTTTAGGACTCGCTGGGGTGCGGAGACCCGGGGACATGTACTTCAGTTTTAGCATCGCGCTAACGGAATTCGGGCCTATTTCAGCTCCAGCACTTCTTTTTCTTTGGCCTTGCTCATCTCTTCCATCTTCTTGATTTCGTCGTCGGTGAGCTTCTGGATCTCGTCGAGCGACCGCTTCTCGTCGTCCTCGGTGATCTTCTTATCTTTCATCGCCTTCTTGATGGCATCGTTCCCGTCGCGGCGAATGTTGCGCACCGCCGTGCGATGCTCTTCGAGAACTTTGTGAAGATGCTTCACCATTTCCTGCCGGCGCTCCTGCGTGAGAGCCGGCACCGGCACGCGAATCAGCTTGCCGTCATTCATGGGATTGAGCCCGAGTTCCGCCGAGCGAATCGCCTTCTCGATCGCGCCTACCTGCGACGGATCAAAGGGCTGCACCGTAATCATCTGCGGTTCCGGAGCGTGCACCTGCGCAATCTGGTTGAGGGGCATCTGCGAACCGTAGTAGTCGACATTCACGCTGTCCAGCATGTGCACCGAGGCGCGGCCGGTTCGCGTGGCTGCCATCGCTTTGCGAAAGTCTTCCACGGCCTTGTCCATGCGCGTCTTCAGTTGTAGGTATGTTTCTTTCAGCCCCGGAATCGCGGCCATGGTGGCTTGAGCCATATCAGTCAGCTCCGTAAGAGTTCAAGAATCAAAACGCTGAATTATAAACCCAAAAGAAAATCGCCACGGATTTTCACGGATTACCACAGATCAGGAAGTCTAGAAAATCCGTGCGCATCCGTGAATATCTGTGGCCGAAGTCCTAGGCGCTCACCCGAGACCCGATCTTCTCGCCGCTAACCACGCGCCGGATATTCCCATGCTGATTCAGATTAAACACAATGATAGGAAGGTTATTATCTTTGCACAGGCTGATCGCGGTCGAGTCCATCACCTTCAGCCCCAGCTTCAGAACGTCCATGTAGGTGATGTCGGTGAACTTCTTGGCGTCCTTCACCTTCATGGGATCGGCGTCATAGATGCCATCGACTTTCGTGGCCTTGAGAATCGCGTCGGCCTTGATCTCCATGGCGCGCAGAGACGCCGCCGTGTCGGTCGAGAAGTATGGATTCCCCGTTCCGCCGGCGAAGATGACGACGCGGCCTTTTTCCAGATGCCGGATGGCACGCCGTCGAATAAATGGCTCCGCCACCTGATTCATCTCAATCGCGGTTTGCACGCGCGTGTAGACTTTCTGTTTTTCCAGCGCATCCTGCAGAGCCAGAGCGTTGATCACCGTCGCCAGCATTCCCATGTGATCGGCGGAGACGCGGTCCATGTCGCGTGCCTGATCGGCAACGCCGCGGAAAAAATTGCCGCCGCCGACCACGATCGCGAGTTGCACGCCCAACTTGTGCACGTCGGCGAGCTCGGCCGCAACCTCGTGGATGCGCGCCGTGTCCACACCGAAGCCCTGATTCGCAGCGAGGGCCTCTCCGGAAAGCTTGAGCAGAACGCGTTTGAAGGCAGGGGTTTCCATAGTAGCGCCGGCGTCCCGCCGGCTGTCGACCTAGTTTACGATCAGCGAAAGCGGCTCTTCAGTCCTTCCACGAGCCCCTTCGCCCTTGGCCCGGGGTCGGTCACGATCATCCCAAGCATCAACAGTCCGAGGATCGGAATCAGGATTGCGAGTGTCGGCCAAACTCCAAATCCCAGATGCCGCATAACGACCGCCGCGAAAACGGCGACCGGAACCATCAGGCGCTGGATCCACACGTTTGCGCGGCGTCCCATATAACCCTCCGGCGAACCAGGCTCGCGAAAAAAGAGGCGCCCGCAGGCGCCTGGAAATTACTCAGCTTTCTGTTCTGTCGGCTTGGTGACGGCGACAGTCTCGCCGGCATCGCCTACTTTGAATCGCGCGAAGCGCCGCACGCTGATGTTCTCGCCCAGCTTGCCGATCTTCGCAGCGATGAGCTGCGCAATCGAAATGGTCTGGTCTTTGATGAAGGGCTGCTCCAACAGGCAGACCTCCTCATAGAACTTTTCCATCTTGCCGGCGACCATCTTTTCCGCAATATTCTGCGGCTTGCCGGAGGCGACGGCCTGCGCCAGAAAGATATCCTTCTCGCGCGCAAAGTCTGCCGCAGTGACGTCTTCCTTGCGCACATACTTCGGGTCGCTGGCCGCTATGTGCATCGCGATATCGTGCACCAGTTCCTTGAAGTCGTCGGTGCGCGCCACGAAATCGCTTTCGCAGTTCACTTCGACTAGCACGCCAATCTTGCCGCCGGCATGGATGTAGCTGGTAACCGCGCCTTCGCTGGTCACACGCGCCGCCTTCTTGGCCGCAACTGAAACGCCTTTCTTGCGCAGGATCACAACTGCCTGCTCCATATCGCCCTTGGCTTCGGTCAAGGCCTGTTTGCAATCCATCATGGGAGCCCCGGTCTTTTCCCGGAGATCTTTCACTTGTGCTGCAGAAATATTCGCCATAGTAGTGCTCATAAATTAGTTTCCAGTTTCTGGTTTCTAGTTTCGAGTGTTAAGAATGAATGTTTGTCCTTGTCTCAGGCTACTCGAAACTGGAAACCTGAAACTGCCTCCACAAACTTTGACCCGCGCCGGGAATT
>Ga0187871_10003010_pt1 | contig 13264 bp, 15 predicted proteins | sample June2016WEW_16_1_FD_132988 | JGI IMG/M metagenome (GOLD analysis project Ga0187871, IMG submission 132988) | Peatland microbial communities from SPRUCE experiment site at the Marcell Experimental Forest, Minnesota, USA - June2016WEW_16_10 | ecosystem: Environmental > Terrestrial > Soil >... | reverse complement strand
GGACGGTGGCGAGGTCGACGTCGATGGAGCCGTCGCGGAAATTTGTGCCTTTGACGATGGCGAATCCGTCGCTGTCGGGAACGTCGCGGTTGAGACGAACTGCTTTGCGACCGAAGTATTCGGCGGGCTGCGCCTTGACGCCCTGTTCGACGAGGGAGGAGGCGTCGGTGAGGGGGAAGGTCTGGGTCAGCGGAGGCACGCCCTGAGCGGCGGCGACGGAGGAGAGAAGAAGCAGAGATGAGACAGACGAGATGAGGCGCAGGCGATGCGTGGGAGCTTTCATGCGGACGACGGTAGAGGAGGGGAAGAGAGGCAGCAAGAGTTCTGTTACGAATGCGCGCGTTGAGGGGATGAAGAGCTACCAGAGCGGGCGCGGGTAAGCGGCCTGGTTGCGGCGGTCGGAGGTCACGAGCCAAGCCGGAGAACTGGCGCGGGCGTGCGCGACGATGAGGCGGTCGAAGGGGTCACGGGGTCGAGTTCTCGGTGCGTACGTCATTGAAATTCATTGATAGCCAAAGGGTTTGCGGTTCGGGGCGGCTAAACAGGGAAAATTATGAACATGTTCAAAGTTTTGCTTGCATTTGAGGAAAGGCGGCGTTATGGTTGTTTTGAACGCGTTCAATTTTGGCTTCAGGAGGAACCTTATGTACATCGCCGGCTGCTACTTCAGTTATCTGGCCATCAGCATCGTGCTGACGGTATGGGTGGCGCGCACGCTGCACAGCGGCGGACGCATTTTTCTGCTGGACGCTTTCCACGGCAACGCGGAGCTGGCGGACTCGGTGAACAAACTGCTGGCGGTGGGCTTTTACCTGATCAACATCGGGTACATCGCGCTGGCGCTGAAGACCAGCGCTCCGCTGACGGATTTCCGGCAGGTGATCGAGCTGGAGAGCACGAAGCTGGGAGTGGTGCTGCTCATCCTGGGCGGGATGCACTTCTTCAACATGTTCGTGCTGGCGCGGATGCGGCGGCGGTCGCTGGGGAGCGTTGCTCCCGGCTACGTGGCGCGGTGAAGCAAAGGAGGAAGCTATGTATCAGACACACTATTACGTGCTGTATTCGATCGCGTGCGGGGTCCTGATCGCGGGAATGGCTCTGGTTCTGCACTGGGCGGGAGACGTTTTTCTGCACGATGCATTCCGGGACAGGCCGGAGCTGGTGGGGGCGGTGGCGCGGCTGCTGGATATCGGCTTTTATCTGGTGAGCGCGGGGTATGTGGCGCTGACTTTCCGCAGCTATGTGCAGTTCAACACTTTGGGCGATGTGGTCAGCGTGATGGCGACAAAGCTGGGGTTCTTTCTGCTGCTGCTGGGATTTCTGCACGTGTTCAATGTGCTGATTCTGGCGATTTTCCGGGGGCGGAGAGACGCAGCGCCGGCGCCCGCCGTATCGTGATGGCTATGACGCGACGAGTGACACCGAAATCGGAGGAGACGCGGAGGCGGATCCTCGAAGCCGCGCTGGAGATTTTCCGCGAACGCGGCTTTGAAGGCGCGACCATGCGGGATATAGCGACGCGGGCGGAGGTGGCGACAGGGGCGGCGTATTACTACTTCGACTCGAAGGAAGCGATTGTGATGGCATTCTACGAGCGGGCCCAGGAGGAGCTGCGGGTTGCGCTGGAACGGTTGCTGGAGGAGAGCGGGACGTTGGAGGATCGGCTGCGGAAGCTGATCGGGGAGAAGCTCGATTATTTTCGTCCCAACCGGAAGCTGCTGGGAGCGCTGAGTGCGCATGTGGATCCGGCGCATCCTCTGTCGCCGTTCAGCGAGAAGACGCGGCCGGTGCGGGAGCAGGACATCGGGTTCTTTGCGCGGGCGGTGGAGGAGTCGAAAATCCGGCTGCCGAAGAATCTTGCGCCGTATTTACCGCGGCTGCTGTGGCTCTACCAAATGGGGATCATTCTGTTCTGGGTGTATGACGGGTCGCCCGGGCAGGCGCGGACGGTGGAGCTGTTCGATAAGACGCTGAAGATGATCGTGCTGACGTTGCGGCTGGCGGCGATGCCGTTGCTGCGGCCGATGCATCGACTGGCTGCGGATTTGCTGCGGGCGATTTACGGGGAGGCGTGAGGCGTACCAGGGAGTGGAAGAGGATGGCCGTGTCAAGCGATGACAGCCCCTGTCGAAGGAATTCCGGCGCCCATCGCCGGAAACGAACTGACCGACATGGTGCCTGTTGGCTGAGGGGTCGTTTGCGGACCTGAATCCTGCGCCTTGGCGCGAGTCGGCCGTGGGGAAGTTACTGTCGGGGGCGGCGAGCGGTTTTTCGGAACTACGGGGCGTTCGGCTGCGTATGATTGCCCATGAGTCATGCTGGAACCATCACGTGGGGCGGAACCTGGAGCCTGGGAATGATGGGATTCCCGGCCCGACCTGCGGATCGGGGAGCGGCCCGGGCGGAGGAAGCGAGGCCGGGGCAATACCGGGCGCCGGGACGAGACGAGCGCAAGCCGGCGGAGCGCTGGCAGCGCAAAGAGCACGAACGCATTGGGGAGAAGCCTGTGGAAGGGGAGTGGCAGGTCCTGGTGGAGCGGTGCCTGAAGGGCGACTCCTTTGCCTGGACCGAGCTGGTGAAAGCGCATCACAGGCGGGTGTATGGTTTGTGTTTCCGGTTTACGGGGTCGACGACGGACGCCGAGGATCTGACGCAGGAAGTTTTTTTGAAGGTGTACGGGAATCTGGCGGCGTTCGACCTGGCGCGCGGGACGTTTCAGACATGGCTTACGACGATGACCCGCAATCTGCTGGTGGATCATTTCCGCCGGTCGCGGGCGCAGCGGGTTACGGATTCGATGGACGCCGGCTGGGACAGCGATGAGGATATGCCGCTGTTGCAGCGGCTGGCGGATAAGGGTCCCACGCAGCACGATCGGGCGGTACAGAAGGAAATCGAGAAGATGGTGCAGGAAGCGCTGACGCGGATTTCGCCGGAACTGCGGGAAGCGGTGATCCTGCGGGATCTGCAGGATATGGATTACAAGGAAATCGCGCAGGTTTTGCGGATACCCGAAGGTACCGTGAAGTCGCGGATCAGCCGGGGACGGGCGGAACTGGCTCGTTTGCTGGAGCGTAATAAAGGACAGGTGGTTTAGGTGGCGGACGAGAGCAAATTCGGACAAAAGCCGGGCTCGACCGTCAAGTGCGAGGAGTGGGAAGCTCAGCTGACGGATGCGCTGGACGGGCTGCTGCCGGCGAGGGAGGCGGCGTCGTTCACGGCGCACAGCGATACGTGCGCGAACTGCGGCGATCTGCTGGCGCACACGAAGCAGGGGCGGGAGTGGCTGGGGTATCTGCACACGGAGCCGGAGATTCCGGCGGGATTGATCGGGAAGATTCTGGAACAGACGGTGGGCGCGGGCAGCGTGCCGCTGCCGGTGATCGCCGCGGCAGGAGCCAGCGGAGGAGCCGCGGCCATGGCAACCCCGTGGCGGCGGAATTTCCACGAGACGCGGCTGCTGATGACGGTGGCAATGGCGTTCTTCTCGATCGCGCTGACGCTGAACCTGGTGGGCGTGAAGTGGGGCAACCTGCGGCTGGCGGATCTGCGTCCGTCGCAGATCGGGAGCACACTTTCGCGGGGGTTCTTCACGGCGCGGGGATCGGTGGTGCGCTACTACGACAACATGCGGTTCTTCTACCAGCTGCAGTCCCGGATGCGGGAGCTGCGGCGGGATGTGGAGACGCAACCGCCGCCGCAGCCGCAGCCGGCCCAACAGCAGAAGCCGGGCGGGAAGAACGGCAGCGCGATTGCCGTGCCGGGGCGGGGTGGGGTGCTGAATGCGAGCGAGGGTACAGGGGACAGGTTACAGGTTACAGAAAAGCGTTCAGCGTTCAGCGATCAGCGTTCAGAGCGAGACGCAGCAGAGGTAAGGGTGTTGGAAGGAACTGGAAGGTTAATTTCCCTGGGCGAATCAGAAACCGGGCTGCAGGAGGCGGTTGAGGCCGCTGCGAACGTGGAAGGGAGCCTGGTATGAACTGCGTCAATCATCCCGAGGCGGCGGTATCCGCCTTTTGTCAGAACTGCGGGAAAGGGTTGTGCACGCAGTGCTCGCGCGAAGTGCAGGGCAATGTGTTCTGCGAGCCGTGCCTTGCGGCGCGGGTTACAGGCGCGACGGGTGCGCCGGGCGGCCCTGGGGCACCGGGAGCGTACCAACCGGGATATGCGCCGCCGCCGATGGGCGCACCGAATCCGGGAACGGCGACGATCCTGGGGTTCATCCCCGGCGTCGGGGCGATGTACAACGGGCAGTACATCAAGGCCATCGTGCACGTGCTGGTGTTCGTGGTGCTGATCTCGATCACCGAGCACTACGGGATGTTCGGGATTTTCGTGGGCGCGTGGGTGTTGTATCAGGTGTTCGACGCGCACCAGACGGCGAAGGCGCGGCGCGATGGGCTGCCGCTGCCGGATCCGTTTGGACTGAATGAGCTGGGGAATGCGTTTGGCGGGCACACAGCGCCGCGGCCATACACGCCGCCAGCGGGAACGCCACCTCCGGCAGGGACCGCGCCTGGAGCGGGGCCGGCCCCGGGACAGCCGTATGCGGACTGGGCGGAGCAGGTACGGCAGCAGGCGCACCAGTTTGGACAGCAGAGCGCGGAGTGGGGCGAGCAGCTGCGGCAGCGCATTGTGGCGGAGACGACGCAGGCATCGCGGCCGTTTAATCCAGGTGGACCGGGAACATGGGGCACGCCTCCGCCGCCTGCCGCGGGATTTGTGCCGGGTGCGGTTCCTCCGCCACCGGGATGGACGGCACCTCCGGGCGCAGTGCCGCCGTTTCCTCCGCAGATGGAGCTGGAGCGGGCGCGCAGGGAGCCCATCGGGGCGATTGTGCTGATCCTGCTGGGCATGCTGTTCCTGTTCAACACGCTGGGCTTCTTTAACTTTGGATGGGTGAGTCACGGGTGGCCGCTGATCATCGTGGGCATCGCGGTCTGGCTGCTGATGCGGAACACGGGGCGGTTCGGCTACGCGGCGCGGGTGGGACCGCAACCGCCGGTTGGTCCGCCGCAGGCGAATCCGCCGCAGCCGGTGGGAACTTCGCACGAGCCGCCAGCAGGAGGTGGGCAATGAACCAGTACCTGTTTTTGCGGCGGATGCGGGCACCGATCATGCTGCTGACCTTCGGGATCACTGCGATTCTGGATGAATACGCGGGAATCTCGTACGCACACAGCTGGCCGCTTTACATCATCGTTTGGGGATTGCTGAAGCTGGCGGAGAACGCGATTCTGGCGCAGAATCCTCCGCAACCCGGCGTGGGATATCCGGGATATCAGGCGCCGGTTGGGTATCAGGCACCGGCAGGAACGGGCTACACCGCGTACACAGGGGCGATGCCCGCTGATCCGACCACGACATCGACGGCGATTGTGCCACCGCCGGACATTCGAACGCACGAAGAGGAGGGGAGGTAGCTTATGGGAACGACACCTCCATCCTGGACATCGCGGGAAGCGCGGTGGCAGGCGAAACAGGCGGCGCGGGTGCAGCGGGATCAGTGGAAGGCCCAGATGCGCGCGCAAAAGGACTACTACAAGACGTATTGGCGGGGCTGGCACAGGCCATCGTTCGTGGGGCCACTCATCCTGCTGAGTTTCGGCATCATCGCGCTGCTGATGGAAACCAGCAAGCTGGATGCGGTGGAGTTCTGGGGCTGGTACGCGCGCTGGTGGCCGCTGCTGCTGATCGTAATGGGCGGGCTGCTGCTGGCGGAGCACTTCCTGGACTGGAACCGGCCGTGGGGCGGGCGACGCTCGATGGGTGGAATTGTCTGGCTGGTGATCCTGATGGTTTGCCTGGGATGGGTCTCGCGCGAAGGGCACCTGATGGGGCCGTTTTCGTGGGAGTTTTCGGGGGACGACCACGACAACTTCTGGAACTGGATGGGAGCGGAGCACGACAACGACGTGCAGATCGATCAGGCGCTGACGGCGGCGAAGCCGTCGGTGAGCATCAACGATCCGCAGGGGGACATCACCATCACGGCTTCGACGGATAACCAGCTGCATCTGCGGGCGCACGAGATGGTGCATCGCGATTCGGATTCGGAAGCGCAGAAGATTTTCACGCAGCTGAAGCCGAGGGTGGACGCCTCGGGTGGCGGCGCGGTGATCACGGTGCCGGAGAAGCAGGGCGCGCGCGTGGATCTGACGCTGGAATTGCCGGCGGCGGCGTTCGCGACGGTGACGGCGGGGCATGGCGACGTGACCGCGGATGGGCTGAACGGCGGCGTGCAGGTGACCGCGAATCATGGCGAGGTGAAGCTGGAAGATATCCGCGGGGACGCGCAGGGGCACATCGATCACGGCGACTTTTCCGCGCACAACGTGCAGGGGCGCGTACTGGTGGATGGTCATGGCGACGACGTAACGCTGTCGGAGATCCAGGGACCGGTGACGATCAACGGAGACTTCTTCGGGGATATTCATCTGGAGCAGATCGGGGCAGACATTCACTATCACTCAAGCCAGACATCGCTGGACATTGCACGGCTGGCGGGCGCGCTGACGCTGGACAAGAGCGACCTGAGCCTGAGCCAGGCAGCGGGACCGGTGCGAGTGATCGCGCGCTCGAAGGATATCGACCTGACGCAGATTGCGGGCGACGCGCACATTGAAGACTCGAACGGCGACGTGAACGTGGTGGCGGCGAATCCGCTGGGCAACGTGCAGATCACGGATCACACGGGCAACGTGATTGTGACCATGCCGGAGAATGCGAACTTCAGCGTGACGGGCAGCACGAGCGGCGATGAGGCGGTAAGGACGGACTTTCCGCTGAAGATGTCGACCGACGGCGGGCGGCAGACGCTGGAGGGTTCAGTGGGGCACGGCGGCGTCCAGCTGCAGCTGGAGACGGATCACGGCAACCTGGAGCTGCGGAAGGGCGAGAATGCGACAGTGGCGGTGACGCCGCCCAAGCCGCCGACTCCACCTGCTGCGGCGAAGCACTTCAAGGCGCCGGCTGGGGCAAAGTCGGAAGAGGAGTAGGGCTGGCCGTCCAGGCACACGCGCTTCGCGCAGGGCGGTCCCGCTGATCAGGAATGTTGCAGGCGGGGCAGCGGCCTTACCTTGATGGTGTTGTGCTTCTGCACTTGCCAGAGATCGTACTGGGCCTGCATTCCGAGCCAGACCTCCGGCGATGAGGTGCCGAAGGCTCCGGCGAGGCGCACGGCCATTTCCGGCGAGACGGCTGCCTTGCCATTCAGCACACGAGAGAGCGTGACGCGGCCGACACCGAGGTGGTCCGCTGCCGCGGAGACGCTCATGTCACCGAGATATTCGCGAATGACGTGGCCGGGATGCGGGGGATTGTGCATACGCATGATCTGAGGCTCCTGCGCTAGTGATAGTCCAGATAGTTGACGAGGACCGCATCTTCGCCATCGAAGATGAAGGTCAGACGCCAGTTTCCGCTGACCGCAACCGACCAGTGATCCCGCAGCTTTCCCTGCAAACGGTGAAGCTTCCAGCCGGGCGCATTCATATCTTCGGGCTTACGGGAGTTATCCAGCATCGCCAGCTGAAGCCGGAGGCGTTTCGCATGTTTCGCCTGAATTCCCGCCAATGACCCGGTGCGAAAGAACCTCTCGAGACCCTTATGTTCGAAAGTCCTGATCACACATCACCAATGTATCGCATAGCGATACAGAAAACAATCAACAAGCTTTAGCCGGTCGAACGCGGACCCTAGCCGACTTTTTCGGCGGAGGCGGGGCGGGAGAAGAGCGGGCGGACGAGGTCTTCGATTTGGGCGAGGACTTCATCGAGGGTGAGGCTGGTGGAATCGATGACGACGGCGTCGGACGCGGGATGAAGTGGGGAGTTGGCACGATTGCGATCACGCTCGTCGCGCTCGCGAATCTGCTGAAAGACGACCGAATGCCCCGAGTTGGGCGCGGCGGAGGCGCTGGCGTTTTTCTCTCTGGCGCCGGCGTTCTGCTCGTAGCCTGAATTGGGCAGTCCATCCTTGCCGCCGGAGTTCTGCTCGTAGCGGCGCTGGCTGCGCGCTTCAGGCGAGGCATCGAGAAAGACTTTGACGTCGGCGTCAGGAAAGACGACGGTGCCGATGACGCGGCCTTCCATGACCACGCCGCCGCGGCGGCCGAGGTCGCGCTGCAGGTCAACCATCCAGGCGCGAATGTGGTGGTGGACGCTGACGCGCGAGGCTCCCTGGGTGACGTCGGAGTCGCGGATGCGCTCGGTGACGTCGGCGCCGTCGAGAAAGACGCGGCTGCCGGAGCGGTCGGCCTCGAGGGCGATGTCGGTGTCGCGGGCGAGACGCTCAAGGGCGCAGGCGTCGTCGAAGTCCTGGTCGGACATGATGGCTTTGAGAGCGAAGGCGCGGTACATGGCGCCGGTTTCGAGGTTGAGGAGACCGAAGTGCTGCGCGAGATGACGGGCGACGGTGCTCTTGCCGGCGCCGGCGGGGCCGTCAATGGCGATGATGGGGCCGCGGTTCATTCGGAGTTCTCTTCCTGACTACGATTCTTGCGCGGATTTGGGTCGGCGGGAGCAGATTTGCGGAATTTGTTTTTCGGTTTGGCTGGACGGGCGGGATGCGAGCCTCGAAACGGGGGCCGACTGGATTTACCGGAGGAAGATTTTCCGGTGCGAAACGGACGAGCGGGGCCGTCGGCACGAGGCTTGCGGGGGCCGGGTTTTCCGGAGGCGGGTTTTGCGGTGCCGGGCCTACTGGGGCTGGGTCTGCTGAAACCGGATTTGCCGGAGGCGGAAAAGCGGGGCTTTGCGCCGAATTTCTTGTACGGGCGTAAGGATGCGGGGCGGGAGGGACGACTGTCGTCGAAGCGTGTCCCTGGGGTGGCTGATCCCTTGTTGGACTGAGGACGGTTTTGAGGGCGTGGAGGATTGGTAGGGCGCGGTCGATCGGAGGAGCGCCAACGGTTTTCGGGGCGCGGGCGTCGATCGACGCCAGGCGGACGCTGTTCTCCGGGCGCAGGCCGGTTGCGGGGAGGCCGACGATCGGGTGCTGAGCGGTCCCGGTCGCGACTGTCTTTGCGGAATTGCCCGCCGCGCAGAGGCGCGCCGCTCCGGCGTTGCCAGGGTTTTGCATCGGGGCGATGCGGACGACCGAAAGCCGGACGGGGACCTGGGGTCGGGCGTGCGCCGGACGGTGGGCGCGGGCCGGAGGCTGGACGCGCTGCGAACGCTGGACGGGGACCGGAGGCTGGACGGGCACCGAAGGCTGGACGCGGACCGGCGAATGGCTTGGCATCCTTGCCCCGGCGCTCGGGCGAGGCTTGGGGACGGTTGGCGGCTGGAGGTTTTTTCTGCCATGGGCCGCGGGGCCGGTCGCGGTTCGATCGCGCATCGGGGCGGGGCAGCTCCCAGCGAGTCGGGCGCGGCTCTTTCTTGAACGGGACGCGAGCGGGGGCGGGTGCTTCGCGCGGGGCCGGTGGCTGCTCCGGTTCGGCGGCGTGTTCGGGGAGCGAGCCTTCGACGAAGAGCAGGGTTTGAGAGGCGACCGACATGGTTCCAAGCTGGCGGGCGGCCGTCATACCGTGGAGGACCTCGCGGATGCGCGAGCGGGAGGTGAGCGGCGAGAGGAAAATTTCAGCTTCTTCCGCGGTCGCGGCAACAGCGGAGCGGAGATAGATGGAGAGCAGCGCGGAGAGCGCGGTGGCTTGGGCGGTGTTGCTGCCGGTGGCGAGCTGCGCGGGATAGCGATCTTTCAGGAGGGACCAGCGGGTGGGTTGGCCCGTCGCGTAGGCGGGTGCAACGCGAAGGGTGGTCCAGAGCTCGATGAGAGCGCGGAGAACGGCGGCTTCGGTGAGTTCGCGGCCGAGGATCTCGCTGAGTTCGGCGGCGGATTTCTCGCCTTCGCGGTCGAGGGCTTCCCAGGTACGCAGGACGATGGGAGCGTTGCGGGCGTGGGGCGGGGACTTCCACTGGCGGTCGCCGCGCACGGCGGCGGCCCAGGGCAGGACGTCGGGAGTGATGAGGAAGTCGGGTTGCTCGGAGAAGGTCCCGAGGAGATTGAGGGGGATGGCGCGGCGTTCGGAGATGAGGCGGTAGGCGAGTTCCGTGGCGAGGGCGATGGCGGGTGAGGGCGGGGTGACGCTGGCCGCGCCGAGGCAGGCCTCAACGAAGGAAGGAGCGGGCGCGGGTAGCTGGGTATGGCGCGGCAGAAAAAGGCAGAGGCCGATGTCGTCGAGCCAGCGCGCGGCATCGTCGAGAGTCAGCAACGGGACAGCCGAGACGGTTGCGGCGGTCTGGTGCCACAGCGCGGCACGCGCGATTTGTAACTGTTGCTGATTCAAATAGAGCCCGCTTCAGCTGTTGAGATCGAGTGACCAAGGTCTAAATGCGCTGGAATGCGCGCTGAATGTCTTTCCATGAATATCGTAATGCAATGGGGCGGCCGTGGGGGCAGCTGGTGGGGTGGTCGGTTTGGGCGAGGGCGGCGAGGAGCCATTCCATGCGAGCTGGATCGAGGGGCATGTTGATTTTGATGGCGGCGTGACAGGCGATGGAGGCGGCGATACGGGTGCGGGCGGTTTCGAGGTTGTCGGACTGGGCGGCGGCGCCGGGCTGCTCGAGGACCTCGAGGATCATGCGCTCGAGTTCGGCTCCGTTGAGGCCAGAGGGCGCGGCTTTGATGGCGATGGTGTGGGGGCCGAAGGGTTCGGCTTCGCAGCCGTTGCGCTCCAGTTCGGCGGCGAGCGTGGAGAAGACGACCATTTGCTGGGGGAGCAGGTCGATGAGCATGGGCATGAGGAGGCGCTGGCGTTCGACGCGCTCGGTCTGGCGCTCGCGGAGGATTTTTTCGAAGAGGACGCGCTCGTGGGCGACGTGCTGATCGATGATCCAGAGGCCTTCGTCGTTGGTGGCGAGGATGAAGGATTCGCGCAGCTGGCCCAAAGGTTTGAGGGAGGCGAGGGAGTGGAGGGTGGGTGCGGGCTCGCCACCTTCGGGGAGGGTTGGTTCGGCGCAGGCGTGGCCGTTGGTGGATGCGGCTGGGGGAGCGGCGCTCGCCACGGTGGCGGCAAAGGGGAGATGGATTTCTTCCGGGCGGGGCTCGAGCGGGGCGAGGTTGAAGGGCGCGGTGTCGGTGGGCTGAGGCGGAGCGTCGGAGTCGGGGATTTCCGCGACGGGCTGGGAGTCTGTTTCCAAAACAAGTGAAGAGGAAGCGCGGGGGCTGTCGGTGAGAGCCGACAGAAAGCTGGCGGCGGGGCGGGTCTTCATCAGCGTGATGCGGATGCTTTCACGAATGAAGTCGTGGACGAGGGACTGCTGGCGGAAACGGACCTCAGTCTTGGCGGGATGAACGTTGACGTCGACTTCGTGGGGCGGCATTTCGAGGAAGAGGAGGACGACGGGGAACGAGGTGGGCGGGATGATGTTGCGGTAGGCCTCAACGATGGCGTGGATGATGAGACGATCGCGGATGAGGCGCTGGTTGACGAAGATGTAGATCGAGTTGCGGTTGAGTTTTTGCAGCGCGGGGCGGGAGACGAAGCCGCTGACGCGGAGGAAGCCGGGATCGGGCGGAGTGTAGTCGCGATCGCGGCGCCAGGGCGGTGGTTCGGGGATGCCGGCGTGGTCAAAGCGGCGCTCGGCGGCCAGGGGGAGGAGCTGGTCGAGAGTGTCGCGGCCGAAGATCTGATAGATGCGCTCGGAAGGCTCGCGCACCGGCGGCGCTGTCAGCAGCGCGTGGGTGGCGGAGTGAAGCTCGAAGTGGATTTCGGGATGGGCGAGCGCGTAATGCGTCACCAGCGCGGTTACATGAGCGAGTTCGGTGGTTTCGGCGCGGAGAAATTTGCGGCGGGCTGGCGTGTTGAAGAAGAGGTCGCGGACGGCGATGGTGGTGCCGGGCGGACCGCCGGAATCTTCGACGGCGAGGATTTTGCCGCCTGCGATTTCGATGCGGGTCCCGGTGGCGCTCTCGGGTGGACGAGTAACGAGTTCGAGGCGCGAGATGGAGGCGATGGAGGGGAGCGCTTCGCCGCGGAAGCCGAGGGTGGCGATGGAGAGCAGATCGTCGGAAGAGCGAATTTTGGAGGTTGCGTGACGCTCGAAGGCGAGCAGGGCGTCGTCGCGCACCATGCCGCAACCGTCGTCGGCAATGCGGATGAGGCGGCGACCGCCAGCTTCGATTTCGATGCGGATGCGGGTGGCGCCGGCATCGAGGGCGTTCTCCAGCAGCTCCTTGACGACGGAGGCGGGGCGGTCGACGACCTCGCCGGCGGCGATCTGGTTGGCGACCTGGTCGGAGAGAACGCGGATGCGGCCCATGCTGGGTCAAGGATATTCGCTTTGCGATGTGGAGAAGGACTAGATTTGCAGAGGATTGAGGGTAAGGAATTGCTCTGCGCTCGCGGCCTTGAGCAGAGCATCGTCGGCGCTAACGAAGCAGATATCCGAAACATGCAAGGTGTCCCGCATGACAACGCCTGTGGCCAGATGCAATGCGTCAAGGGCACGAAGCGGATGGCTGTCCAACACCAGCCGCGCACCCTCGATCACCGCAGGGATTACCGGTTGCTCTACGATTCGCGTGCATTCGGCTCTGAGGCCGTCGAGGGCCTGATCGGCGTCAGAGGGCAGGATGTCCCCTGCCCTTTGACGCCGCCGAATTGCTGACCGGACTTCCAGTGACGCCAGCGAGGAGACCAACTTGCGCGAATCATCCACCTGCTCCATGAGTCGGATTAGTGCCGCCGAGCCTTGCTCGAAGACAAACAGCTTTGCGAACGCGCTGGACTCCAGGAAGTAGTAGGTCAATCCGTTCCCCGGTCATGCAGAATAGTTGAGGAGAGCGGCTCGCCCTGAATGCGGACGGGGGAATAGCGCTGCCCCTCGATCTGATTCGCCGCTTTTGAGCGGTTCAATCGCACCGTAGTCGTGGGAAATGATGGAGAGCGTGGGTTCGGTATGCGGTTTGTGAGTATCAGGCCCTTCTGGATCGCTGCCGCGAGCACAAATTGACGCTGCTCGGGGTCGGATGCCCACGAATATCCCTTTGCTGGAAGCACGAAATCGCGGAACCTCTTAAGGCCGACGAACGCCAAGCCCTGGCGTTCCACTTCGCCCAGTGCCCGGCAGAGTTCCTGTTCACGCGAATCTGGCGAATCTACAGAAGGCGTGGGAGGATCTGAAAGCGTTGCATTGCGGAGATCGGCGCTGGCGGAACTCATCGCGGGGAACGCGACAGCGGCATTTGCCGGAAGATTGGATGGTCCCGTTTGCAGGCTCGCGAACGGGCGTGGCGGATTCAATGCATTCGTGTCCGAGGT